>Ga0316188_10001589_pt1 | contig 10795 bp, 8 predicted proteins | sample Phiworburrow1_MG_FD_204933 | JGI IMG/M metagenome (GOLD analysis project Ga0316188, IMG submission 204933) | Coastal sediment microbial communities from Maine, United States - Phippsburg worm burrow 1 | ecosystem: Environmental > Aquatic > Marine > Coastal > Sediment | place: USA: Maine... | reverse complement strand
TTTATTTCTATTTCGCGTAATCAGTCGCCCGCGTCTCACGGATAACATTGACCCGGATCTGCCCCGGGTAGGTCATCTCGGTCTCGATCTTGCGGGCGATATCCTTTGCCATGACATGCGACTGGTCATCGGAGACGACCTCGCTGGATACCATGACACGGATTTCACGGCCGGCCTGAATCGCGAAGCAGGAGGTCACACCATTAAACGAGGTGCCGATCCTTTCGAGATCCTCCAGTCGCTTGACGTAGGTTTCGAGCATTTCGCGCCGTGCACCCGGGCGTGCACCCGACAAGGCGTCAGCCGCCTGCACGAGGACCGCCAGAATGGTTTCCGGCTTCTCCTCCTCATGGTGAGCAGCAATGGCATGGACAATCTCAGATGGCTCGCCGTATTTTCTCGCCAGGTCGGCACCTATCAAAGCATGTGAACCTTCTACTTCGTGGTCAACTGCCTTGCCGATATCGTGCAGCAGTCCGGCTCGCTTGGCCTGCTTGACATCGAGACCAAGCTCGGCGGCCATGATCCCGCAAAGGAATGCAACTTCTATGGAGTGATGCAGGACATTTTGCCCGTAAGAGGTGCGGTAGCGCAGACGCCCGATAATCTTGACGATTTCCGGATGGATACCATGCACACCGACGTCGAAGGTGGCCTGCTCGCCTGCCTCACGGATCGCGCCGTCGACTTCCTGCTCGGCCTTCTTGACCACTTCCTCGATCCTGGCCGGATGGATTCGACCGTCAGCGATCAATTTCTCAAGTGCGAGGCGGGCAACTTCCCGGCGCACCGGATTGAAACCTGAGATAATCACCGCTTCCGGGGTATCGTCAATGATCAGGTCAATCCCGGTTGCGGCCTCGATGGCCCTGATGTTGCGCCCTTCACGACCGATAATCCGCCCCTTCATCTCATCACTCGGGAGCGCCACGGAATTAATGGTTTTCTCGGCAACGTAGTCACCGGCAAACCGCTGGATCGCCAGCGACAGGATCTTCTTCGCTTTCTTGTCGGCAACCTCTTTGGCCTCGTCCTCAATCTGCCTGATACGCTTGGCAGCATCGTGACGCGCCTCACTCTCCATGGCTGCCATCAGTTGCTGCTTTGCCTCTTCCGTAGTAATCCCCGAGAGGTTCTCCAGCTTGACGCGCTGCTCCGCGACCAGAGCTTCAGCTTCTTCGGTTTTCTGCTGCAGGTTGCGATCACGATCCTGCAGGGACTGCTCGCGACGGGACAGGTCTTGCTCTTTCTCATCGACCTGGGAAACCTTGCGGTCGAGGTTCTCTTCTTTATGCACCAGGCGCTTCTCCTGGGCCTGAAGCTCCCTGCGGGCTTCCCGTAATTCTTCCTCCCAGGCAGCTTTCGCCTTGAAAACAACATCCTTGGACTGGATGTCAGCTTCCTTGGTAATTGTCTCCGCTTCTTTCTTGGCGCTTTCGATGATCTGCGCAGCCTCTTTTTCGGCGTTCGCGAACTTCGATCCGGACGCCTTGGCACGCATGATCGCGCCGATGAATCCGCCGACGATCACGCCGGCAAAGGTCAGTAATATAGTCAGTTCTATCTTCAAAGCCGTCACCTCCTTATTGGCATTATTTTTTGCTGTAACACCCGGACTTCAGCTAAGTCAGCAGGTGGTAAAGTTCAAGGTTTCCTGTTCTGTCATGAGTACGGACAACGCCCGGTCATGTTCTTCGACAATCGGGAGAGCATCGACAACCTGAAAGGCGTACGCAAAACCGACCTTCATGCAATCGGTACAGCATTCATGCAGTGCCCTGTCATAAAAGCCCCGGCCGTAACCAAGTCGGTGACCAGCACGGTCAAACACGACACCCGGGACAACAACCAGGTCCAGCGTGGTCAGAGGCACCCGATTAACTCCCGCCGGCTCAGAAACGCCGAAAGAGCCAGGAACCAGATCATCAAGAGCAGTAATCTCGATGAATTCCAGGTTCTCACCGGCGACGCGGGGATAAACAACTCGTTTGCCAGACTCCAGCGCACAACGGGCGACCACATCTGTCAGCACCTCGTTGTGAATGGCGCTGTACAAGGCCAGGAATTTCGCATCGGCGAACAACGCCGACTGGAGAAATTTCGTCTGAACCTGCTCACTAAGCTTGTCACGCCGGGCTTGCGAAAGCGACTTACGTTCAGCCAGAAACCGTGCCCTGATTGATCGTTTTGGCATGAGCAGAGACCCCGTGACTCGAGACCTCCGGACGGTAGGATGGATAGATCAGATAGAAGGTAGGATATACGGCACAAACTGCCGCATCAGATTATACCTGCCGAGCGCTCCCCGTACAGCCTTACAGCGGTCCGTTTAGATCGCATGCTGGACTGTTCATAATATTCTGGAGTTCCTGGTTTCATAATTTTGATGCGCATTCTGCGTCGTCTTTTCTAAACGCCCTATTGCGGGCGACAATACCGTCAGCTAATCTATCTTCAAATCCCCGTGCGGAGATACTTTGTTAATTCTGCTGCGCCACTTGATTCGGAGCATACCGAACACTTGTCAAACCAGGGCAGCTTCGATCTTCTCAATCAACCGGCTCAAGCGCCGCGACTCATCCGCTCCGCCAGAGGCGCTCGAGGTTGGAGGGCCTTCCAGGTGCGCGGCCGAGACGTTGAGCAGAGCCAGAATCGCGGCCTGAAGCGAATCGACCGTACGACCGCTGCTGGTTACCAGACTGATCTGGTCCTCAACAAACCTGGCAACCCGGTGGACCTGCTCTGGAGGAGCATCACTCCTGAGGTTGAACTGTTGTCCCAGAATGGAAACCTGAACGCTCTGCTTCATCAACTTTTCCCTTCCAGACGCTCCAGTTTGTCGAGCAGTCTGTCCAGTTCATTGCTGACCCGGGTACGGTCCTGAACCAGGCGATCACATTCCCCGGTGAGAGCCCTGTTACGCTCCTGTAACTCGACACGCTCAGCCAGCAACCGCTCCACAAGTTCTTCCAGCCGCGCAATCGCTTCCAAAGACACGTTCAGCTCCCCCTTCTTATTACTTCTCAGCCTAGGTCAAAGATCGCAAAAAGTCAAGCGATCTCACTTGTTAGCAAACAGTGCCGCGACAAATTCATCGGCACTGAAGGGCCGCAGGTCTGCGACGCCTTCCCCGACACCTATCAGACGTACCGGCAGATCGAGTTGCGAGCTGATCGCGACGACGATACCGCCTTTGGCAGTGCCATCAAGCTTGGTCAGGGCGATCCCGGAGACCTCGACCGCCTCCCGGAACATTTTTGCCTGGATCAACGCATTCTGACCGGTTGTCGCATCGAGGACCAACAGGGTTTCATGAGGTGCGCCGGGGACTTCACGATCAACAACCCGACGAATCTTTTTCAACTCTTCCATGAGGTTGACCTTGGTATGCAGACGGCCGGCCGTATCAAGGATCAGAACATCGGCTTTGCGGGCGACAGCAGCCTTGACAGCGTCGAAAGCCACGGCGCCGGGATCGGACCCTTCCTTGTGGCGGATCACGTCCGATCCGGAGCGGGCACCCCACACTTCGAGCTGCTCGGCCGCTGCCGCGCGGAAGGTATCTCCTGCACCGAGCAAGACTTTCTTGCCCTGATCTGCAAATTGTTTTGCCAATTTACCGATCGTCGTCGTCTTGCCGACACCGTTGACGCCAACCACCATGATGACCAGTGGGCCACTTTCCGGCGTTGGCCAATCCGGCCCGACATCTTTCAGACGAGCGCGGACCTCTTCCGCCAGAATCTCGCGCAGCTGGCCGGGATCTTGCTGGTCGACGTCCTTCAGGCGTTGGGTCAGCGCCCGCACCAGCTCCTGGGTTGCCTGCATGCCGAAGTCGGCCGTGATCAGAATTTCTTCCAACTCTTCGAGAAATTCCTCATCCAGACGGGGGTGAGTATTAAGTAGTGCATCAACCCGGCCGACCAGGGAAGCACGGGTTTTGTCCAACCCGGCACGCATGCGCTGGAACAGATTGACCTGCGCTTCTACAGCGGGCTCCTGTTTGGCCGGGGGCGCCTCATGTGCTGCTGTCGCTTCATCGACAGCGGGCAGTTCCGTTTCCTCAATGGCAGGCGCAACCTCTTCAGGCGCCGGGGTTTCGACCTGCCCGTCGGCCTCTTCACCGACGACAGGTGAGCGCAGCTTGCGCCTCAACAACGCGATGACGACCAGCAGCGACAGCAGTGTCAGTGCAAGGTAAATCAACGCCAGGGCGGCCATGGGCCCATGTTCGGCTGGCACTCCGACGCTGACGAGAAAATCGGCGATCTTGTTCAACCAGGCTTCTAATTCCATGATCAGTCCTAGAAAAGCGATAAGGCTGTAAAGCTGCAAAGGTTAACCCCATAGCCTTACAACCCTAAAGCCTTACAGTTGGGTTTTAAACAATCTCCTTGTGCAGGGCCAGGATACAACGCCGGGCCTCCAGCAGAGCACGTCCCAGCATATCCGACCGGTCCAGGATCAGGACCAGATAGTATTCTTTGGTCACGGGGAGAATCAGGGTTTGCGTCTGCCGGGTGGTAACGACGATCTCCCGCAGGTCATCATCACCCAACCGGTCGACCACCTCGCGCATGCTGTGCAGAATAACGCCCTTGTGCGCGCCAATCACTTTGAGGTCATAGTCATCCATGATGCCAACCTGGTCGACCGATTCCCCCTCCCAGTCAGCGATAATCGCTCCCTGGGCTCCCGGCACACGTTCAACCAGCGCATTCAGCAAAGCCTTGAATGGCATCCTTATGCGACCTCTTTCATACAGACCGAGACAAGTTTCGACACGCCGGGTTCCTCCATGGTAATTCCGTAAAGGTTGTCGGCGATTTCCATGGTCCGTTTGTTGTGGGTAATGATGATGAACTGCGAGGACTCGGACATGTCCCTGACGATCTCGTTGAAACGTCCGATGTTCGCGTCGTCCAGCGGCGCATCGACCTCGTCAAGCAAACAGAAAGGCGCCGGTTTGATGAGGAAGATGGAAAAAATCATGGCGACGGCAGTCAGGGCTTTTTCTCCACCGGAAAGCAGTGTGACGTTCTGCAATTTCTTGCCTGGAGGCTGGGCGACCACCTCGATCCCGGTCTCCAGGAGATCACTTTCATCGGTCAGGCGCAACTCAGCCTGACCGCCGTTGAACAGCCGCGGGAAAAGTTCCTGAAAAGTGGCATTGACCTGGTCGAAGGTCTCCCGAAAGCGTTTCCGGGTGGTCCGGTTGATTTTGGCGATCGCCGACTGCAGGCCTTCCAGCGACTTCTGCAGGTCTTCCTGCTGTTCGGTCATGAACAGGTAACGCTCCTCGAGTTCCTGGTACTCGTCGATCGCCATCAGGTTGACTTCACCGATTTCATCGATCCGTTTCTGCAGGTAGTCGCGACGCTCCTCAGCTGTGACCTCGTCAAACGCCTCGTCGTACTTCTCCTTGACATCCGGGCTTGCCAGGTCGATCCGATAGCGCTCCTGAAATGCCAACAGCATATGTTCAATCTCCAGTTGCAGCTCACGACTCTGCATCTGTCGCGACGAGAGCTCATCCCGCAAGTGCTGTGCCCGGCCGCGAAGCTGCTTGAGCTCCGCCTCTCGTTTTTCAATATCCTGTCGACTTGCCTCAAATCGCTCACGCAAACCGGCAAGGGCCTGCTCCTGCTCGACGCGCTTGTGATAGAGGACTTCCATCTCCTCCTTGAGTTCTTTGGCCTCATTACGCAAGTTGGCCTGAGTCTCAACCGCCTCGACAGCATCCTGTCTTAGCGTTTCCTGGCGTTGATGCAGTTCCTCGCGCAGATTCACCAGTCTTTCCAGAGCCGCACGGCTGCCTTCTTCCCGTTCCCGCAAACTCGCCAGACTTACTTTCAGGCCGGTCACTACCTGGCGCGACTCGTTGGTTTGGCCACGCAGATTCAGCAACTCGTCCTGCATGCGTGTCACCAAGGCTTCGAGCTCGCGTTTTTCCGCCTCACTGCTCTCGCGCGTCGAGAATGAGGTTTGCAAGGTCTGTTGCAGTCTTTCATGTTCCTCGTGCAGTTGCGCCTCTTCCAGGCTCAGGATCTCAATACGCTCCTGGAGACGGGCATCCTCCTGCATCAGGCCGTCGAGGTCTTTGCGATTGTCCAGGACACGGATTTCCTGCTGATGCAGATCCTGCTCCGCCTGGCGCAGGGCGACATCAGTTGCCACCGACTCTTCGCGCAACCTGTCCCGCTGCTGATTCAGCTTGGCAACCTCTGCATCCAGGGTCTTGACCTGCTTTTGCAGATCTTTCATCTCTCGTTTTTTGTGCAGCAGTCCCTGGTCGAGGGCCTGGCGACCGCCGCCGGTCACTTCACCGCGGCAGGTCAACACGTTGCCGTCTTCGGTGACCAGGGTGATGCCAAAAGGCAGCTTCTGCCCAAAATAGTTCTTCAGATCAGGGACAAGACAAGCACCGGCAAGCAAACGGGAAATCGTGTCCTGAAAACCGGTACGCACCTGCAGAAGCCCCGCAAGAGGGATTCCCCCGGCAATCCCCGGGGCATCATCGATAGGACACTCTGGCAGCATGAACGTACAGCGGCCTTCATTGTCACGCAGATATTCGAGGGCAGCGACGACATTGTCCAGGTGTTCCGGCAGAAGAGCCTGGACACGTTCACCAAGGACAGCTTCGATCGCCGCTTCGTACTTTGGCGGGACATCCAGAATATCGGCAACCAGCCCCTTCATATGACTCTTGTGCCGGTCATCGGACAGGAGAGTCTTGACGCCGCGAGCATAGCCTTCGAGATTGCGCTCCAACTGCTCGAGGGATTCAAGCCGTGAGCGCTGCCGACTAAGTTCTTCCCGGCGCTGCAGAAGTTGATTCTCTGCATGCTCAAGCTGTCCCTTCAGGCTGACCTGAAGCGCCTGCAAGGTCTCACGATGAGTGATAAGATCGCCGCGCTCCTTCTCTATCGACTCCAGGGTGGAGTTGAGAGTACTGCTGCTGTTGTGCAGATGCTTGAGCTGTTCAGTCACCGCGACCGCTTCATGATGGTTGCGCTCGGTCAGATCAGCAAGGACTGCGATCCGCCGGTCGGCTTCCTCCTGCTGGCTGCTCATCCGGGTCAGATCGGCCAGGAGCTGATAGAGCTTCTGACGGGCCTGCTCCAACTGGCTCCCCAGACGATCTTCCTGGTCAGTCAGGTCCAGCAGAGCATCTTCACTTTTCGCAAGTCGTGCCTCTTCCTCGGCAAAGGCCGCGGCGTGCTCTTCGCGGGCCTCGCGCAACGCGGTCTCTTCTTCATCAGTTGTTTTCAGACGACGGTCGATCGCAGCCAGCTCCGCCTTGATGCGTTCCTGGTGACGATCGAGTGACTCGACTTCCCGAGCCCCGAATTCGAGGCGACTTTCAATGCGCTGGATATCACCGGTCAGCTGGAACACGCCCTCCTGGCCCCGGGTCGTCTCCTTGTCCCGCTCGTCATGGTGCAGACGGGCCTGCTCAAGCCCTAATTCGGCCTGTTCAAGCTGGCGGGTCACGACATCGACCTGCCCGGTCTGCTGGTCTGCAGAACTGCCGGCCTGTTCAGCCCTGGCCTGCAGCGCCGAGTACTGGCGCAGACCGAACTGCAGTTCCAGTCCGCGCAGTTCTTCGCGGAACTCGCGAAAGCGCTTGGCGCGCTGGGCCTGTCGCTTGAGACTGTTCATCTGGCGGCGGACTTCGCTGATAATGTCACTGAGGCGCAGCAGGTTCTGACGGGTCGCTTCGATCTTGCGCAATGCGGTCTTCTTGCGGGCTTTGAACTTGGTAACCCCGGCGGCCTCCTCGATCAGTGAACGGCGATCTTCGGGCTTGGCATTGATAATCATGCCGATCTTGCCCTGCTCGATAATCGAGTAGGCGCGCGTACCAACACCGGTGTCCATGAAAAGCTCGGTGATATCAAGTAACCGGCAGGGGGTCCTGTTCAGCAGGTATTCACTCTCACCATTGCGGTAGAGTCGCCTGGTCACCTGAATTTCGGCATACTCACGGAACGCCGCCGGAGCCAGCCCGGATGTGTTGTCCATGATCAGGTTGACCTCGGCCATCCCGAGGGGCTTGCGGCTTTCACTGCCGCCGAAGATGACATCTTCCATCAACCTGCCGCGCAGGTTGCGGGCACTCTGCTCGCCCATCACCCAGCGGATGGCATCAACGACATTACTCTTGCCACAGCCGTTGGGACCGACAATCGAGGTTATGCCATCGTCAAAATCGAGGAATGTCCGCTCGACAAACGATTTAAACCCAGTAATTTCAATGCGTTTTATTTTCATTGGGATCGTTGCAGAGACCATGGCAAGACGGCCCTGATACTCTGCTTAAGTAGCCGGTGATGTTAGCAAGCTATGACAACGCTGTAAAGCAGATTTAATGTCTCGAAGGCTGCAGTTTTTCAGTCAACAAGGTTGCCCTTAAAGGCTCCAGCCGTTATCTTGTTGTTACAATTATGACAGCGTGGAAAATCAACATCAGAGAGTCGGGACTCCCTCTGCCTGAAGCGATCACTTTGAGGGTGCCGTCTGCTCCCATTGGCTTTGTCCGTAAACTATGCAAAAAACAGCGGGTTATGGTCGGTGATCAGGTCGGCGATATAAGCCGGACAGTTCAATACGGAGAACACATCCTGATAAAATCATCCGAGCGCTGGCTTGAGTTACTGGAACGCTCACCCGTTCACCCTGCCGAGATCCTCTACGAAGACACGGAAGGCCTGGTCTTCAACAAACCCTCCGGGCTGGCTGTGCACCATGCCCACGGACATGACGACAACCTGAAATCCCGGTTACAGGATTTTCTGCAGCTGCGCAGGGAGATATTTCAGATAGCCCCGATCCATCGGCTTGATGCAGGCACATCCGGAGCTATCCTGTTTGGTAAAGGGAAAAAGGCCAGCGGCCAGCTTGGCCAGGAGCTGATGGCAGGAGGAATCAGCAAGCGATACCTGGCACTTGTCCAGGGTGTTGTCCTTGAAGCAGGCGAGTTGACCACCCCGGTCCTCGCAAAGGGGCGAATGAAAACCGCACTGACCAGATTCCGGCCAATAAACAACAACGGTTGGGCGACACTCCTTGAACTCGAGCTGGTCACCGGCCGGCGGCACCAGATCCGTAAGCAGCTGTCAGAAGCTGGCTGGCCGATCATCGGTGACCGCCGTTATCATCAAAAATCCACAGTGGCAGCTGGGCGGCTCTTGTTGCATTGCCGCTTTCTGGCCTATCGAAACCCGGTCAGTGGCCGCATGATTGAAGTCGTCAGCCCCCTTCCAGAAGACTTTATCGCAGAACTTTCAATGCTTGGCTTGCCCACTCGTGACCTCTCAGGATTGATTCGACAAAATACTGCCACATGACTGTAAATACAGGTATAATGTCTTGCGAGACAGAAGCCTTCAACCCTAAACAAATGGCACACTACTCCCATCATGCCAGTAGCTGACCAACAACAAAGGACAGCCCTGCACAGACGCGCCGCGCTCAAGACAGCTGCCTTATATGCTGTTGTCGCCTGCCTTTGGATCTACTTATCCGACATGGTCCTGGAGCTTTTTATCCAGGATCCGGGCCAGCTGACCCAGGCACAAACCATCAAGGGCGCACTGTACGTCATCGTGACGTCAGCTCTTCTTTACCTTTATCTCGGCCATTGTCTGCAATCCCTGCGCAAGCAAGAGGATCAGTTGAAAGAAGAGCAGGAACGTGTCCAGCAGGAGGTCGCGGAACGTTTCCAGCAGCTTAACACCCTGTTCAACTCGATGAATGCAGTCGTTTATGTCGCCGATCTGGAAACCTACGAGCTATTGTATGTCAACAAGTGTGCAATTGAGCATTTCGGCCCGGGCTGGCAGAGTCGCAAATGTTTTCACTATCTCCAGTCGGGCTTAGAGGAGCCTTGTGCCTTTTGCACAAACCCTCAACTTCTTACCAACGGTGAACCCGGCGATACGGTCACATGGGAATTTAAAAATCTGAAGAACCAGCGCTGGTATGAATGTTTTGACAAGGCCATCCTCTGGACCAACGGCAAGCTTGCACGCCTGGAAATCGCTTTCGATATCACGGAGCGCAAGGAGCTCGAAAGGATCAAGGACGAGCTCCTCTCTTCCATAAGTCATGAAATGCGAACCCCGTTGACAGCAATCAGTGGATTTGCCGAACTGCTGCTGAACGAACAAGAGCTGCAACAGCACCACCGCAAGCACCTCGAAATTGTCCTCCGCGAAGCAGAAAAACTGTCCGAGCTGATCAACAGGTTTCTCGATGCACGACGGCTGAAAATTGACCGGTCACGGATCAATTACCGGGAGCTTGTTGTCGCTGAGCTGCTGAAAAAAGCGCTGCAGGGCACCCGGGACTGTAAAGCGAAGCACGACATCCGCGTTGACTGCCAAGCGGATGTCATGGTGTTCGGCAACAGCAAGGAGCTCATCCAGGTTTTTTCGCAATTGCTCAACAATGCCTGCCGCTACTCTCCCGAAGGGGGCGAGATCGTTGTCCGGGCAGAGACCGTTGCCGACGAAACCATTCTCTGCTTTTCTGACCTGGGCCTCGGCATTCCGCATCACGAACTGGGCAATATTTTTCAGCCCTTCCACCGGTTGGATACTGGCAACAGCCGTCGTACGGGCGGCGTCGGCCTCGGCCTGAGTGTGGCAAATGAAATCATTTCTTTGCATGGCGGCGAGATCCTTGTCGAAAGCACTCCGGGCAAGGGCAGCACATTCAAGATCATATTACCTCTGCCAAACCGGGAGGCAACAGGCTCTGACATCGAAAGCACCGGATCAGGCCATAT
>Ga0316188_10001588_pt1 | contig 10799 bp, 8 predicted proteins | sample Phiworburrow1_MG_FD_204933 | JGI IMG/M metagenome (GOLD analysis project Ga0316188, IMG submission 204933) | Coastal sediment microbial communities from Maine, United States - Phippsburg worm burrow 1 | ecosystem: Environmental > Aquatic > Marine > Coastal > Sediment | place: USA: Maine... | reverse complement strand
GAGCAGGCCCTCATCACTGATACCGTCAACCAACACACGCATGTGTTTGCCGATTTTGTTTTGCAATTTGGCCGCGCTGATCGCCGCCTGCTTTTCCATGAACCTCGCCTGGCGTTCCTGCTTGAGTTCTTCGGGAACGTGATCGCCCAGGGCATTGGCGGCGGCGCCTTCAACCGAAGAATAAGTAAAACAACCCACGCGGTCCAGCTGCGCCGCATCGAGGAAGTCCATGAGCATATTAAAATCTGCCTCAGTCTCACCGGGAAAGCCAACGATGAAGGTGGAACGTAAACTGATCTCCGGACAGATTCCCCGCCAGGTCTCAATCCGTTTGATGACGTTCTCCGCGTTGGCCGGGCGCTTCATCGCTTTCAAGATACGCGGGCTGGCATGCTGGAAGGGGATGTCCAGGTAGGGCAGGATTTTGTTGTCCGCCATCAATGGAATAACTTCATCCACATGCGGATACGGATACACATAATGCAGACGCACCCACACGCCGAATTCGGCCAGGGCCTGACACAACTCAGTCATGCGAGTCTTGATCGGCCGGCTCTGCCAGAAATCACTGCGGTATTTGACATCGACTCCGTAGGCGCTGGTATCCTGGGATATCACCAGCAACTCCTTGACCCCAGCACTCACCAGGTTTTGCGCCTCCTGCATCACCTCACCGATCGGCCGGCTCACCAGGTCACCGCGCAGCGCGGGAATAATGCAAAAACTGCAACGGTGATTACAACCCTCGGCGATCTTTAAATAGGCATAGTGCTGGGGCGTGAGCTTAACCCCCTGCGCCGGCACCAGGTCGGTAAATGGGTCATGGGGCTTGGGCAAATGGGTATGCACGGCCTGCATGACCTCTTGCAGAGCATGGGGTCCGGTCACGGCGAGCACCTGGGGATAGTTTTCTCTGACCACATCCCCTTTAGCGCCCAAACAGCCGGTGACGATCACCTTACCGTTCTCGTGCAGGGCCTCGCCGATGGAGTCGAGGGATTCCTCGATGGCTTCGTCGATAAAACCGCAGGTATTGATCACCACCAGGTCGGCCTCGGCATACTGGTTAACCAGCTCGTAGCCCTCCGCCCGCAACTGGGTGAGTATCTGCTCGGAATCAACCAGGGCCTTGGGGCATCCCAGGCTCACAAACCCTATTTTTGCTGTGTCATTCGCCATACGCGTCATTTTTCACAATACGTAAAATGGGCGGCGATTATACGTGTATGTCGCTCACAAGTATTGAAAATCCTGGCTTTCAGCCGCTAAACACTCAGGAACCGAGTATATGTCAGCCACCATGCATGCCCTGATTATCGAACCCAGCCCGCTTAACCAGGCGATATTTAGCCATGTCCTGGAGGATTGTGCGTACCAGGTCGCCTGGGCGCAAACCGGCAAGGAGGCGGTCAACCTGACCAAGCAGCAGGACTTCGATGTAATCTGCATCTCCATGCATTTACTCGATCTCAACGCACCCCAATTGTGTATGCGTTTTCGCGCCATGGACAAGACCCTGCACACCCCCATCGTGATGATCACCTCGACGGATGATGATCGTACCTTTCAAGATGCCCTGGTCGCCGGCGCCACCGAGGTGTTTAGTAAAGACGAGATGTCACAGTTCGGTATTTATCTCGAACAACTCAGAAGCCGCCGCATCAAGGATCAATCCCTGTATGGCAACATCCTGTATATCGAGGATGATCTTAGCCTGGCTGACAAAACCGCGGCCTTATTGCGCGAGACCGGTTATAGCGTCACACATTTTCAAAATACGCAGGATGCCCTGCGGGTATTTACTCAACAACAATTCGATCTGGTGTTGACTGACCTGATACTCGAAGGTAACAAAACCGGTCAGCACATGATTCGAGACATCCTGCAAATGCCGGGGCGGCATTGCGAAGTGCCAATCCTGGCGATGTCGGATCTGAATGACGCCCGCCGCCGCGTCGAACTGCTGCATGCCGGTGTCAGTGATTACATTCAGAAGCCGGTGCTCGATGAAGAATTACTGGCGCGGGTTAAAAACCTGATTCACATGCGCCAGCTGCTCGATCAAGTGGAAAAGCAACGCATGCATATGCGTGAGTTGGCCATGCTCGACCAGCTCACCCAACTATACAATCGTCACTTTCTGATGGATATGGCACCGCGGAAAATATCCGAAGCCATCCGCCACAATATTCCGCTGAGTCTATTGATGATCGATGTCGATCATTTTAAACATATTAATGACACCTATGGCCACAGCACCGGGGATGTGGTGTTGGAAAAGATCGCCGATGTGCTCAATGCCACCTGCCGCACAGAAGATATTGCCGCGCGTTTCGGCGGTGAGGAATTTGTGGTCATCCTGATGCACTGTAACCAGGACGACGCCTTGAACAAGGCCGAGCAAATTCGTACCCAGATCTCCGATATCGACTTTGATCGCTTTTCAGTCACGGCCAGCCTTGGCGTGGTTTGTTTGGGTGAGGGAGAGGGATGTGATTTCAAGTCGCTGTTCGAGCAGGCCGATAACGCCTTGTATAAGGCCAAGCAGGCCGGGCGTAACCGAGTCGAGCTGGCCAGCTCCAAGTTAAAGATCAGTAAACTGGGCTGAGCGCCTGCTAATTCCATTGCATATATATAGTATGCGGCCTATGCCTCATTGTCTTCGGCGTCTTGGTCTTGGTGCAAGGCGTGTTTTATCGCCTTGATGCGTCGCTGCTGTAATTCCTGCGCAATGGCGTCTCCCTTGAGGCCCTGGGTAATCACTTCCTGCACGCTGACAGTATTTGCGGCTACATATGCCCGCTGCAGGATCTGTGCTTGCTCCATGGGCCGGTCTTCATAACCGGGCCGGCCGCGGGCATCCGCCTCACAGGCCAGTAAAAACATTTCGAAACGTTCCGGGCGACGAAAACCATCCAGACTCTGAATCAATTTCAAGATCGTGTTGGCGCGCAGTTCTTTGGCGCGATGAAAGTGCAGGTGATAGCGCGCCACCAATTCCGCCAGTTCACGATAATCACGCGGTACGCGCAGGCGCTGGCACAACTCCGCCACCAGGGGCACACCCTTGGCCTCGTGCTCCAGGTGGCGTGGCCATTGTTCTTTCGGCGTGATCCCTTTGCCCAGGTCATGGGTCAAGGCGGCAAAACGCACGCGGGTATCCTCGGATAAACGCACCGCCTGTTGTAACACCAGCATGGTGTGCACCCCGGTGTCCACTTCCGGGTGATGCTCCACCGGTTGCGGCACGCCAAACAGGCGATCGATCTCCGGGAAAATTCGCGCCAGCGCACCGCACTCGCGCAACACCTCAAAAAAGCGTGCAGGTGTTTGCTCACCCAGGGCGCGCTCGGTCTCCTGCCATACCCGTTCCGGCACCAGCGCATCGACTTCGCCATTGCTGACCATCTGTGACATGAGTTGCAGGGTGTCCTCCGCCACGCGAAACCCCAAATTCGCGAAGCGCGCGGCAAACCGCGCCACGCGCAAAATCCGCACCGGGTCTTCAACGAAGGCCGCGGAGACGTGTCGCAACAGGCGTTGTTCGAGATCGCGCTGGCCATGCAAGGGGTCAATAATCTCCCCGTCCTCGCGCTGCGCAATGGCGTTGATAGTCAGGTCACGGCGGAGCAGGTCCTGCTCCAGGGTCACATCCGCGGCGGCATGAAATTCAAACCCGGTATAACCCGGGCCGGTCTTACGTTCGGTGCGCGCCAGGGCATATTCTTCCTTGCTATGCGGATGCAGAAACACCGGGAAGTCCTTGCCCACAGCCTTGTAGCCTTCACGCTCCATCTCCTGCGGGCTGGCACCGACGACCACCCAATCACGATCCTTGATCGGGAGACCTAACAGGGCATCACGCACACAGCCACCTACGAGATATTTTTCCATCGTACTATTCTAACCGTATCCTGTGGCGAACACGATGGGCTGGGACGACCTACTTGCGCAAGTTGTCCCAATCGATATTGCGCGTCACATACATGACGATGGCCAGCACCAGGAACACGCCCAGCGAGCCAAACAGCAGCGAATAATTCTGTTCCTGCAGTAGCGAGAACAAATAGACATACAATATGCTGATACCGACGCCGATCAGCGTGGCGCGTTTGGCGGTTTTCAATACTGCCTTGCAATACAGCGTGGTCATCAACACCACCGCAATACTCGCACTCACGTAGGCCCACAGGAATCCGATATGTTCGGATAGCGCGAGTAATAACAAATAAAACAGGCACATCCCCAGGCCAAGCAATAAATATTGCAACAAATGGATACGCAGGCGGGCGAGGATTTCAATCAGCCAGATCGCCACGAACGTCAGCAGCAAAAACAACATCACATATTTACTGCTGCGCTCGACCATCCGATAGTTATCCACCGGCGAAATAAAATCCACCCCCACCAGGGATTGCCGGAATTGATTATTATCGAATTCATGCGCCAGCCATTGTTGCGGGTAGTTGCGGCTGATGTAAGCGATAGACCAGCTGGCACTAAAACCCTTTGCATTAACCTTGCGCATGGTTGGCAGCTTATAGCCATTGAAACTGGGGTCAGGCCAATTCGAGGTGATCGCGATCTGAGTATCCTCGGCGGTTGGCGCTACATAGATACCGGCACTGCCGTTCAAGGTCATAGGGATGTTGAAGGCAAAACTGTCCGCCTTGGTTAAATCCAGTTGCGGCACATGAAAACCGGGTGCGGCCATATCCGATTTTCCCAGGCCCGGCTCGAGTTTATATTGCTTGTCGTTCCATTTGATGCGTGACTGCTTTTGTATCGCGCGGGTATCGGACACACCGACCAACAACTGCGCCTTGTCCCACAAGATCAATTGCGGGTCTACCGACCATTGTTCAAAGCTGGGTTTGGTGAAGACACCGTTGAGGACCAGACTCATCTGATAGACCGGCACTTCGAACAGGCCGCGATAGCGGATACCGTTTTTCACATCGGCCATGACATCCAGGCTCTCGGGCAGAAACACTGCGTAACACAATTTTTTCGTTTGCTCGAGCACACCACTCTGGTTTTTCCAACTGTTGATTTCGAAATAGGGCACCACCAGGCGTGGGCCGATTAAGGTCTGCTGTTTACCCCATTTATCGGTAATATCGTTAAACGCCTGGTTACGCGTCATTTGCCGTTCATCGATTTGGCTGCCGATCATGCCAATCGGTATCTGTAGTACCAGGATGACAAAGCCGATAAACAGGACGCGTAAAAAGGCCGAGCTTTGTAGCCAGCGCCGAATGCTGTCTGTCTTGTTTTGCATAGCTGCTTCCCCAAGTTGTGCTTGAGGAGAATTACAGCATGGGCAAATAGCCAGGCACTGATGAAAGATGATGAATTGTGATGCGTGGTGTTTGCTAAGCGTCTAACGGAAGTTGTTGGACGGAATCCCGTTTAGCCAAATAGGTCGGCACGATTTCTTCGATGCTGCGCGGGGTAATGCCAAACATGGCGGGAAACACCTCGCTGCAAATACTGTCGACTTGTAAGGAGCGATAATTGTCACGCGTGATCGGTTTAAACAAGGGCAGATACTGGAAAAAGTTAGCCATCAGCCGCGAGGGGGTCTGTCCCAGGCCAACAATCAAACGCCTGGCATGGATCAACTGTGCCGTGTATTGCAGTAACTGTTTGAGTGTATACATTTTCGGACCACATAAATTGTAGGACTGGCCAATAGTCTGCGCCCGATGCAGACTTTGGTACATCACCTCAACCACGTCACCGACATACACCGGCGCGAAGCGCGCATTGGGGCAGGCGAGTGGCACGACACCGGGTGATAAGCGAATAAGCTTGGCGAAGTTATTAAAAAAACTGTCACCCGGACCAAAGATCACCGAGGGACAAAAACTGGTAACCTCCAGATCAACCGCCGCGTGCACCAGCTTTTGCGCCTCGCCTTTTGTGCGTAAATAATAACTGGGCCCATTATCGGCATCGGCATGCAGAGCGCTCATGTGTAACAGACGTTTTATCCCGAGCTTGATACAAGCGTGCACGACTTTCTGCGCAAGATCCACATGCGCACGTCGAAAGCCTAAACCGTTGTCGCGCGGTTCATTTAATATACCTACCAGATTCACCACCGCATCTTGTCCGTGAAAATAATGTTCCAGCGCCGGCGAGTGATGAATGTCCGTCTGGATAACTTCCACCGTCGGCAATACCAGTAACTGTCGGTGACGCTCACGCTGCCGCGTTAACACCCGCACATGGTGTCCCGCCTTGACTAACCTGGCAATGAAGTGATTGCCGACAAAGCCCCCACCACCGAGCACGGTAACTTGCTTATGCATCATTTGACGGTTCCTGTCCGGTTAATTCTGAATAAAAATTGGGCATGTATACATAGTAGCGGAATAGACAACATTTTAACTGCATTATTCACAACTGTGGCTATACTCTTAAAATTACTGAAAAAATTCCAAATCCGCGGTTAATAACCCTAAGGAGAGTACATGAGTTTTACGGTCATCAATCCAGCAACGGGCAAGACCCTCAAAGAGATTCCAGCATGGGATGATGCACAGATCGAGACCGCATTGAAGCGCACCGCCGAGGTCACTCCGGCCTGGGCAGGAACCCCCTTGGAGGATCGCACGTCATTGATGAGAAGCGCCGCGCAGATATTGCGCGATAACGTCGAGAACTATGCCCCGATCATCACCCGCGAAATGGGCAAACTGATCGGCGATGCCCGCGCCGAAATTAACAAGTGCGCGAGCGTATGTGACTATTATGCCGAGCACGGCCCGGCTTTTTTACAGGATGAACTCATTGAATCCGATGCCGGTAAGAGTTATGCCGCCTACCTGCCCATCGGTACGGTGCTGGCGGTAATGCCATGGAACTATCCGTTCTGGCAAGTATTTCGCTTTGCCGCCCCGGCACTGGTAGCTGGTAATACCGGTTTATTAAAGCACGCCTCCAATGTGCCCGAGTCTGCATTGGCCATTCAGGATGTATTCGACAAAGCAGGTTTTCCCAGCGGGGTGTTCACTACCTTGATGATTCGCGCCTCGCAGGTGTCGAAGATCATCGAGGACAAGCGTGTTCACGCCGTGACCCTGACCGGTTCGGAACCGGCCGGCAAACAAGTGGCGAGCACCGCCGGCAAGAGTTTAAAAAAATCGGTGCTAGAGCTTGGTGGCTCGGATGCCTTTATTGTGCTCGAAGACGCCGACCTCGACGAGGCGGTCAAAAACGCCATCATCTCCCGCTATCTCAACAGCGGACAAAGTTGTATTGCCGCCAAACGTTTTATTGTAGTGGATGCCATTGCCGAAGATTTCGTGGCTCGCTTCAAGGCGGGCGTCGAGGCACTCAAAACCGGCGACCCGATGGACCCCAATACAACCATGGGGCCCATGGCGCGCATGGATTTGCGCGACGAAATGCACGTGCAAGTGAGCGACTCCATCGCCGCCGGTGCCGTCGCGGTTACCGGCTGCGAACCCATGCCTGGACCGGGTGCCTTTTACAAACCCTCCATCCTCGATCGGGTTGAACCGGGCATGCGTGCCTATGGCGAAGAGCTCTTCGGCCCGGTGGCGATCGTCATACGCGCCCGCGATGAGACCGATGCCCTGCGTATTGCCAATGAGTCTGAATTCGGTTTAGGCGGCAGTGTGTGGACACGCGACAAGACACGCGGCGAGCGCCTGGCCCGGCTGATGCAGTCGGGCTCGACCTTTGTCAACGGCTACGTGAAGAGCGACCCACGCCTGCCATTTGGTGGGATTAAACGCTCTGGTTATGGACGCGAACTCTCTCATCACGGCATGCATGAATTCGTTAACGTCAAAACCATCTGGATTAAGTAATCACGCGTCATTTGGCCATGGGTTACGTAATCCATTACGACAATGCGACTGACACAATCATCACCGTCGTCGAAGGCGTGATCCACGTCCCTCTCGTTACGGAGTTCGCTCTGGAAACATTTACCAAAGGCGACGAGCAGCACTGCAATAAATTCCTGGTCGATCTTCGTGATACCCAGGTCAACGAATCCACGGTCAACATCGCCGAATTCGCCTTGCATATGGAGAAGACCGGTATCCGAACCGAACACCATGTGGCGGTGGTGATTCGAAACAACGAATCCGAGCACAAACTGTTCGGCGCCATGTCCAAAAATCGCGGCTATGCCCGGCTGCGCTACTTTTACGACCTCGACGCGGCCACTACCTGGCTGCATAACCTCCCCTGAAGAACATTATTAGTCATACCCAGCCAGCCCGCGGCATTGCGCCAATTAAGCCGGTTGATTCCCCTGATCATCAAATAAATAAATCTGATTAGCGTTTACACGCGTTTTGTACACTTAATCTATGCAGTGAGGGGGTAAACTGGTGGGACAAAATGATGAAATCGGGAAAGGACTAAATATGTGATCGTGGTCACAGTTACCCTCTATTGCAATAAATAATTACATGTAAATCAATTAGTTATAATATAGGCGCTCCCCGCGAGTCTCCAAGTGTTTCAGATTGTTATAACCCTACAATTCCTATATATTTGTGAACCTGATCACATCTTGACCAGGTTTGACAAACAGTAACCACAGGAATCGAGTCCTATGCCCATGGTCGATCAACTTCGCGCCCTGCCAGTTTCCAAGCTGATATTGCTCGTCACCATATTGGTTGCCTTATTGCCCATATCGATCCTGGGTTACCACATCTATAACTCCGCCTGGGATAACAGCTGGCGCGAGATACGCGAGAAGCACCAATTACTCGCGCAAAACCTGGCCGTACCCCTGGGCACCTATGTCGAGGACCATCGGGTCATGCTGTCGATGATTGCCGAGTCGGTGAACATGCTACAGCCGCATAACAACCTCAAGATAAACCAATTACTGCAACATTCCCTGGATCAGAGCCGTGGCTTCAAGTCGCTGATCATGTTGGACCTGGAAGGCCAGGTCAAAGCCTACTCCAGCCCCGGCCGTCGCTTCACCGACAAACAGCTCGCCTTATTTGCGGAAGAAAAGTGTTATCAAAGCGTCCGCAGCAGCCATGAGTGGACGGTCTCGAAAATGAAGCGCCACCCTATCACCAACGAGCCGACCATGTTTATGGGTAGCGGTCTGTTCAATGAACAAAAGCAAATGGTCGGCGTGATCCTAGGTGAATTACGCACCGATTTAATCGAAGATATACGCCGCCGGGTCAAATTCGGCAAGAAGGGTCACTCGGCGATTGTCGATCCGACCGGACACGTTATCGCCCACCCGAACCCGGCCTGGGTAGCGGAAATCCGCGACATATCCGATTGGGAAATCGTCAAATCAATGATGGCCGGTAAAACCGGTGTCACCAAATTTTATTCGCCCTTCATGAAAGACAACATGGTTGCCGGTTACGCGTCGGTACCGGGTATCGGTTGGGGCATCATGGTCCCGCAACCCGAATCCGAGGTTGCCGAGCACGTCAATGACCTGATGATGTCGCACATCTTCTGGGCGGCCGTGGGATTGATCCTCGCTATATTACTTGCGATCGGTATTTCGCGCTGGGTGACTGGTCCGTTGAATAAACTCGCATTAGCAAGTAAAGAACTCCTGCACAATGGGTTAAGCGGTAACTTCCTGCCCCATGAACGCAGCAAGGGACCGGCGGAAATACGCCAGTTGTGTACCGTATTACGCGTGCTAATCAGTGGCTTACAATCCTCCCGTGATCAGGTCAACGAACTCAACAGCAACCTGCAAAAACGCGTCGACGATGCCACATCGCAATTGCGCGAAGTCAACAGCCGCCTGGAAGAAGCCGCACAACATGATTATCTGACAGATTTAGCTAATCGCCGCTACTTCGAGGACTGCCTGCAACAGGCGCTCAGCCGGCGCAGCACCGATGTCGATCACGTCTGTGTGATGCTGATCGACATCGATCACTTCAAGCAGATTAACGATACTTACGGACACGCCGCCGGTGATGCAGTCCTCAACCAGGTCGCCCGTATTCTCGAGCGCGGCATGCGCTCCGGTGATTTAGTCGCCCGCTATGGCGGTGACGAGTTTGTCGCTTATATGCGTTGCAACCCCGCCATTGGTCACATACGCGCCAGAGAAATTCGCGATGCCATCGATAACTATGCCGTGCACTGGAATGAGAAAACCATCCATATCACCGTCAGCATTGGCCTGCATTGCCAGCAACTTCAACCGGGCCTGGATGTGAATAAAGTGCTGTCCCGTGCCGATAACGCCATGTACAAGGCCAAGCGCGAAGGCCGTAACCGGGTGGTGGAAGTCAGTCATTAAGCCCACAACCCGCCGATAGAATGTTCGCTCGCGCATGAGCCAACGGCATCAAAGGTGGAAAGGGTAATGAAATCAGGGCTGTATGTTTTAAGTTTGTTTGTGCTGATGAGCCATGTCTATGCACTGGATATGGTCGAAGGGGAGTGGGAGCTCACGGTTAAATACACCATCAGTGGCATGCCGATCAGCAACCCCGAGGAACACTACCGGGAGTGTTTCACCCAGGAAGACCCCATCCCCACCTCGTTTCTTAACGCGCGCAACTGCGAGATCATCGACCAGCATACTCGTTATCGCACCGTCTACTACCGGCTCAATTGTTTTACCGAAAATGGCTCAATCATCAATGAAGGAAAAATTCATTTCACGTCCATGAAGGTCCATGGCGACTCAAAAACCGATCTTGGGGAAATCGCCGGCAGGAACTCGGTCATGCGTTATAAATTTACTGGTCGACGCCTGGGTGATTGCCACTAAGCCGTAACGTCATTATTTTATTAGCGTA
>Ga0316188_10001587_pt1 | contig 10800 bp, 8 predicted proteins | sample Phiworburrow1_MG_FD_204933 | JGI IMG/M metagenome (GOLD analysis project Ga0316188, IMG submission 204933) | Coastal sediment microbial communities from Maine, United States - Phippsburg worm burrow 1 | ecosystem: Environmental > Aquatic > Marine > Coastal > Sediment | place: USA: Maine... | reverse complement strand
AGGTGGGCCACGGCCCGCTTCATGACCCGCGCCGATTTGACCACCTGCGGCAGAAACATCTTGCCGGCGCCGAACAGGTCGCCGACCACGTTCATGCCATCCATCAACGGGCCCTCGATGACCTGCACGGGGTCGTCGGCCTCCTGGCGGGCGGCCTCGGTGTCTTCGATGATGAAGGTGTCGATGCCCTTGACCAGCGAGTGCTCCAGCCGCTTGGCCACGCTCCAGCTGCGCCATGCCAGCTCCTCCGGCCTGGCGCTGCCGCCGCCGTCGGCCTGGTATTGCCCGGCGATGGCGAGCAGCGCATCGGTGGCGCTGCCGTTGCGGTTGAGAATGACGTCCTCGACCCGCTCGCGCAGCTCCGCGGGCAGGTCGTCATAGACGGCCAGCTGGCCGGCGTTGACGATGCCCATGTTCAGGCCCGCCCTGATCGCGTGGTAGAGGAACACCGAGTGAATCGCCTCGCGCACGGCGTTGTTGCCGCGGAACGAGAAGGAGACGTTGGACACGCCGCCGGACACCCCCGCATGGGGCAGGTTGGCCCTGATCCAGCGGGCCGCCTCGATGAAGTCGACGGCGTAGTTGTTGTGTTCCTCGATGCCGGTGGCGACGGCGAAGATGTTGGGGTCGAAGATGATGTCCTGCGGCGCGAAGCCCACCACATTCACCAGGATGTCGTAGCAGCGCTGGCAGATTTCGCACTTGCGCGCGCGCGTGTCGGCCTGGCCTCTTTCATCGAAGGCCATGACGACTACCGCCGCGCCGTACAGCTGGCACAGGCGCGCCCTCTCGATGAACTCCTGCTCGCCCTCCTTGAGGCTGATCGAGTTCACCAGGGGCTTGCCCTGCACGCACTTGAGCCCGGCCTCGATGATCTCCCACTTGGAGGAGTCCACCATGATGGGCACGCGCGCGATGTCCGGTTCGACGGCGATGAGGTTGAGAAAGCGCACCATCGCCGCCTGGGCGTCGAGCATGCCCTCGTCCATGTTGATGTCGATGATCTGGGCGCCGTTCTCCACCTGCTCCAGCGCGACCTGCAGGGCCTCGGCGTAGTTCTCCTCGACGATCAGGCGCTTGAAGCGGGCGGAGCCGGTGACGTTGCAGCGCTCGCCGACGTTCACGAACAGCGAGTCTGCGGTGATGTTGAAGGGTTCCAGACCGGACAGGCGGCAGGCCGGCTCGATCGTCGGCAGGGCGCGGGGGGCGTGCCTGGCGACGGCCTCGGCGATCGCCCGGATGTGCGCCGGCGTAGTGCCGCAGCAGCCGCCGATGATGTTGACGAAGCCGCTGGCGGCGAACTCCTCGACCACCGCCACCATCTGCTCGGGCGTCTCGTCGTACTCGCCGAACTCGTTGGGCAGGCCGGCGTTGGGGTGGGCCGACACCAGGCAGCCGGCGACCCGCGACAGCTCCTTGACGTAGGGGCGCAGCTCCTTGGCGCCCAGTGCGCAGTTGAGGCCGATGGCCAGCGGCCTGGCGTGGGCCAGCGAGTTGTAGAAGGCCTCGGTGGTCTGGCCGGACAGGGTGCGGCCCGAGGCGTCGGTGATGGTGCCCGAGATCATGATGGGCAGCTCGACGCCCTCGCGGGCGAAATAAGTCCTGACGGCGAACACGGCGGCCTTGGCGTTGAGCGTGTCGAACACCGTCTCGATCAGCAGGATATCCACGCCGCCCGCGACCAGGCCGTCGGTGGCTTCCAGGTAATTCTCGACCAGCTCGTCGAAGGTGATGTTGCGCGCGCCGGGGTCGTTGACGTCCGGCGACATGCTCAGCGTGCGGGAGGTCGGCCCCAGCACGCCGGCGACGAAGCGCGGCTTGGCCGGGTTGCTGGCGGTGAAGTCATCCGCCACCCGGCGCGCCAGCGCTGCGGAGGCCATGTTGAGCTCCCGCACCAGCGTCTCCATGCCGTAGTCGGCCTGGGATACGCGGGTGGAGTTGAAGCTGTTGGTCTCGATGATATCCGCGCCGACCTCGAGGTAGGCCGCGTGAATGCCGGCGATGACGTCGGGCCGGGTGATGCTCAGCAGGTCGTTGTTGCCGGCGAGCTCGTGCGGGTAGTCGGCGAAGCGCTCGCCGCGGTAGTCGGCCTCCTGCAGCTTGTGCGACTGGATGAGCGTGCCCATGCCGCCGTCCAGGACGAGGATGCGTTGCTCGAGGGCGCGGTGGAGCAGATGGATGCGGTCTGGCGATGATGACATGGCGGTTCCGTAAGCGGCTGGCGTGTGATCTATATCGATAAGTTTCGATTAAGGTGGGGGATTCTATCAGAAAAGCGCCGCAGTGGCAGTCGCGCCGGGGCATTTTGCGTCACCGCCGCGATGCTGCTGGCGGCGCCGTGGCGCCCGGATACGGCCGTGTCCCGCCGGCGCCGGTGCGGCGGCGCAGGGCGATCTCTGCTACCATCGCCCTCCCTCAATCAGGCGGCCCGTCCCTGTGACGGCAGGGCGCGGGTCTGGTCAGCATCATAGCCGGGGTGTCGATGTCTTCAACGAGTGCCTGGGTCGCGCTGGGGTCTGGCCTGCTGTTGCTGTTCTTGCTGCACGCCTGTCAGCTGCCGTCGGACGCCGTGCTGCGCGGCACGGTGGTCGGGGTGCACGACGGCGACACGCTGACCCTGCTCACCGCCGACCGCCGGCAGGTGAAAATCCGCCTGGCCGGCATCGACGCCCCGGAACGGCGCCAGCCGTATGGACAGCGGTCGCGGCAGCAGCTGGCGGACCTGGTCTCTGGCCGGGAGGTGCAGGCCCAGGTGGCCGGCGTCGACAAGTACCAGCGCACCGTCGCCCGCGTGCACGTGAAGGCGCTCGATGTCAATCGCGAGCTGGTGCGTCGGGGCGCCGCCTGGGTCTACCGCGACTATAACCGGGATGCCTCCCTGCTGGCCGCCGAGAGCGCAGCGCGCCGCGACGGGGCGGGACTGTGGGCGCTGCCCGAGGCGCAGCGGCAGCCGCCCTGGGAGTGGCGGCCGCAGCAGGCGGCGCAACGCGGAGCCTCGGCGGCCAGGCGGACGCCGGATCCGGCCTGCCCGCCCGCCGCGACCTGCAGCCAGCTGCGGTCCTGTGCCGAGGCGCAGCGGCTCCTTGCCACCTGCGGCCTGCAGGCGCTGGACCGCGACCGCGACGGCATCCCCTGCGAAGCGCTGTGTCTCGACTGAGCGCCGCCTGGCGCTGGTCGGCTGCGGGAGCGGGGCGGGGTCAGGCGCGGCCCGGTCCGCCGTGGCGCCGCCATCGCAGCGACCATGCCGTCCAGGTCCGCCGCAGGGCCCAGCACATCAGGCCGCCCAGCATCCCGTAGAGATGCGCCTCGTCGGCGCTCGGCAGGCCGGTGAACCGCGCCATGGCGGGATCGGGCCCGAAGTGGTGGGCCGCTGCCAGTTTCAGCAGCAGCGCCAGCAGTACCAGCCAGCCGGCCCGCCAGCCGTCGTCCAGCAGCCCGTAGAGCAGGGCGGACGAGCCCAGGTAATAGTCGAAGGATGCATTCAGGTAGAGTCCCAGGCTGATGCAGGGTGCTATCGCGACGACCCGCAGGGCGGTGCCTGCCATGGTGAAGTACTGCCCGAACAGGACGTGCAGCACCAGCAGCAGCAGCGCGTTGGCCAGCAGATGGCGCCAGGATTCGTGTACGAAATGCGCGGTGACCAACCGCCACATCTCATGGTAGGGCGGGGCGTTCAGCTCCAGTCGGCAAGCGGCGACGATCGCCTCGTTTCCGGGTGCCAGCACCAGGCAGGGCAGCACCAGCAGCAGCCAGTACGGCGCCGGCCCGGCTCGGCAGCCTTCGCCGCGGCCGGCGTCGATCAGTGGCGCTCGCAGAGGCGCTGGCCTCGCCGGCGATAGCTGATGGCGGCTGCGAGCAGTAGCAGCGCCAGCACGTCAATGCCTGCGGCGCCAGCGCCACCACCAGAGGCGCCGCTGTCGCGGATGACCACGATCTCATCGGCAGGCATGTCTTTGACCCGGTCCGCGAACTGGTCCACTGCCAGTTTCAGGGCGGCGATCATCGCCGTGGTGGCTTCGTCGAAACCCTCATAGCTGTCCTCGCGCAGCTCCTTGGTGAGGTTGACGGGAGTCGCCTTGCCCCTGATCTGACTGCGGCCGGGAGCGCGAAACAGCAGCCGCCGGCTGGCGATGTCGAAGACGGCGGTATCCATCAGCGTGTGAGTGTCATTCTTTTCGCCCGACACCATGTAGGCGCCCACAATGGTCCAGTAACTGAGGGTCAGAAACCCCTCGTCGGTGAACTGGACCTGGTCGTAGGAGACCAGCGCGATGACATCGATGCCATACATGGACTTGAGCTGGTCGAGGTTCATGAAGCCCCCTTTTGGCATCAGGTAGGCGGAAGGAATGACTTCGATGCTGCTGATGAAATCGTGGCCGCGAAAATCATCGGCCACCATCTGCAGCAGCGCTTCCTTTTTCTGCTCGGTGAGCGCTGCACTGATCATGCTGCCCGTCCACGCATTGCGGTTGCCGCTCTGCAGGGCGCTGTCGGGAACGAAGGCAACCCCCACCCGCACCGGCAGATGCAGCCGGGCGGTGCCGCTCTCGACGGTTTGCCCCGTCTTGTTGGGGTAGAGGTAGTCCATCACGCTGCTGTTGGTACGGTGCTGCTGGCTCCCGCAACCAGCCAGCGCGAGCGCCGTTGTCAGCAGCAAAGTCAGCAGGGCGTGCAGGTTTGGCAGTCTCATGGGGGCAGTGACTCCGCGTTAAGGGGCATCCTTGTCAGGCCTCGCAGCACATTCGCTGGTTTCGGCGACGCGCATGCGGGCCCGGTCCCGGCAATATATCGGCATGCCGCCCTTTTTGCACCGGCCTGCAGCGCCGATCCGGGCATGAGACTTTGATCTCGATCAGGTATCCCGCCAATTGTTGGTGCGCAGCAGTGCAAAGTGCCGCGTCGACTGGCGTCAGGCAGGGGGGGGGCAAGGGCGGTGAGGTGGCGCGCTCCCGGGGGCGCTGGCGCGATGCCGCGCAGATCAGCCCACCAGCCAGTGCCCCATCGCCGCGATCACCGGCAGGGTCACCAGCGTGCGCAGCAGGAACACGGCCACGAGGTCGCCCAGGCGCAGCGGTATGCTGCTGCCCAGCAGCAGGGCGCCGACCTCCGACAGATAGATCAGCTGAGTCACGGAGAGCGCCGCGATGACGAAGCGCGTCAGCTCGTCCTGCAGCGACGCGGCCATGATGGAGGGTATGAACATGTCGGCAAAGCCGACCACCACGGTGCGGGAGGCGGCGTCGGCGTCCGGCACCTGCAGCCATTGCAGCAGCGGCAGGAAGGGCTTGCCCAGATATTCGAACACGGGCGTGTATTCGGCCACCATCAGCGCCGTGGTGCCGATGGCCATCACCACCGGCAGCAGGCCGAACAGCATGTCCAGCGCATTGCGCACGCCGGCCAGGGCGACCCGGCTCAGGCTGTCGATGCCTGCCGCCTTGCGCAGGGCGCGCTCCAGCCCCCAGCTCAGCGGTCGGTAGCCGTCGGGAATGGCCTCCTGCCCGCTGCGGGGCCGGCTGTTGTCGATCAGGCGGTCGGGCTTGCGCGACAGGGGCGGCAGCCTGGGCACGATCAGCGCCGCGGCCAGGCCGGCGGCGCAGACGGCGAGGTAAAACTCCCAGAACAGGTGCTCCAGGCGCACCTGCGAGATCACGACCAGGCAGAAGGTGATGGAGACGGCCGAGAAGTTGGTGCCGATCACGGCGGCCTCGCGCTGCGTGTAAAAGCCGGCCTCGTACTGCCTGGTGGTCAGCAGGATGCCGACCGAGCCATCGCCGAGCCAGGACGCCGCGCAGTCGATGGCGGAGCGCCCGGGCAGCCCGAACACGGGCCGCATCAGCGGCGTCATCAGCGTGCCGATCAGTTCGAGCAGCCCGAATTCCAGCAGCAGGGGCAGCAGCAGCCCGGCCAGAATGAATACCGACAGCAGGATCGGCAGCAGCTCATTGAGCACCAGCCCGCCGGTGCTGCCGGCGGTGATCGCGTCGGGGCCGATCGGGAAAAAGCACAGGAGGGCAAACACGGCGCCGAGGATGCGGATCGCGAGCCACAATGGCGGCACGCTGAACAGCGCGTTGAGCAAGGGCCGGTGCCGCAGCCAGCGGGGCGACACGGTGGCGGCCAGGATGGACATCAGCGCAGAGACCACGATGATGAGGACGATGGCCTCGCGCAGATGGTCGCCGCCCAGCCGCTGGATCTCCTTGGCCAGGATGGCGATAGGTATCGAGACGCCGTCCCCGTAGGGCAGCGGCGCCAGGAACAGCAGCAGCCCCAGCAGCGACGGCAGCGCAAAAGTGAGCCGCGCCCTCAGGCCGTAGCGGCCGGCTGCGGGGCCGTTGGCAGACGGTTGCTCGTGTTCGGTCAACAGGTCTCTCCCGCCATCGGCATATCGCTGTGCTGCGCGAGTTCGGTGATGGTCCAGCAGCTTAGCGAGTATCGCCCGCTGCAAACAGTGTGAGCGGTTGCCGGCGAAGCCCTCGGCGAAGCCCCTGCAGCGCCCGCGGCGCGCGCCGATAGACTGCCGCCGCCTGGCGGGCGCCGGCGCCTTGCTGCTATGCTCGTCGCCTATGTTTGCACAGGAGGCACCCATGGAGCTACCAGCATTCGACACTCTTGAACTGGCGGTGGATGGCGCCGTGGCGACGGTCGAGCTGGCCCGCCCCGGCAAGGCCAACGCCATCGATCTGGTGCTGTGGGCGGAACTGCAGCGATGCTTTGAGTGGCTGGACGGCGCGCCGACGGTGAGGGCGGTGATACTGGCCGGACAGGGCAGGCATTTCTGCGCGGGTATCGATCTGGCTGACCTGGGTGCCGCGGTCTTTGCCGCCGGCGACCGTGAGCCGGCCCGCGCAGCGGAAGGCCTGCGGCGCCTGATCCTGCGGCTGCAGGACAACCTCAGCAGCATCGAGCGCTGCCGCAAGCCGGTGCTGGCTGCCATCCACGGCGCCTGCGTGGGCGCTGGCGTCGACCTGGTGGCGTGCTGTGACATGCGCTACTGCAGCGAGGACGCCTACTTCTCCATCAAAGAGATCGACATCGGCATGACGGCGGATGTCGGCACGCTGCAGCGATTGCCCCACCTGATCGGCAGGGGTATGCTGCACGAGCTGGCCTACACGGGTCGCCGTGTCGGCGGCGACGAGGCCCGCGAGCTGCAGCTGGTCAACCGCGTCTTTCCCGATCGCGCTGCGCTGCTGGCCGGGGTGCGCGATATCGCAGCGGCGATCGCCCGCAAGTCCCCGCTGGCCATTCGCGGCACCAAGGAGATGCTGCTCTACGCGCGCGACCACAGCGTGGCTGACGGACTCAATTACGTCGCCACCTGGAATGCCGCCATGCTGAGCCAGCGCGATGTCATGGCGGCCCTCGCTGCTGGCGATGCGCCGCCGGACTTCGAGAGCTGACGCCCCTGCGCCATCGTCGTGGCGGCGCGGGGCGGGGTGCTGATTGGGCGCCGCCGGGTTTTGTTGCAGCCATTTCCGGCCTGCTGTATTTCATTCCGCCCCCGATTTGAGTTATCGTGTGGGCTTTATAATTGACCGCCACTTCAATAATAAAACAGGAGCCTACTATGGCCCGTGAAGCCGCTTTTCAGACCATCATCAACATGCCCGTCCAGAAGGCCTGGGAGATCTTGCAGAATCTCACCGTGCCGGACAAATACGTGCCGGGTGTGTACAAGTGCGTCATGCACACCCAGAAGACCAAAGGCGTAGGCACCAGCCGCCACGTCTGGAAGAAAATGTACGGTTTCTTCCCCGTTGAGCTCGACGAAACCGTGGTCGAGTGGAATGAAGGCTCGGGCTTCAAGCTGCGCCTGCACAACGGCGAGAAGGACCGGGCGCCGCTGCCCAAGTCCTACTTTGTCTACAAGATCGAACCTGCCGGCTCCGACAAGACCCTGTTCACGGGCAGCATGGGCTATACCTTCTGGGGAGGTCCCATCGGCGCGCTGATCGATATTCCCTTCGTGTTTCCGGGCGTCAAGATGGAAATCCACAACGTCGTCGCGGCGGTCAAGCATTTTTACGAGACGGGCACCACGCCGACGTCGGCCGACCTGAAGCGCCTGCGGCCCGAGGTCAAGTACGTGCAGCGCTGAGGCGCATCCCGCTATCTGTGACGCGGCTCACGGCGGGGCTGCCGGCGAGGAAGCCGGCAGTGCCGCCACGCCGATCGGCGCCTGACGACGGCGCCGACCCCCTCCTGCCCGTTGCCTGCTGCCCGTTGACAGTCGGCGCGGCATGCGGCTTCAACTCGCCGCGAAGATCCCCCTGAGAAAATCACAGCGCCGCTTCAGCGCGCCGCGGGTTATCTCGCTGTGAAAGACGGTGTCAAAGCCGTGCACAGTGGCCTGGGTCTGCACCAGTTCCACCGGCACGTCGGCAGCCTGCAAGCGCTCGGCATAGGCGATGGCCTCGTCCCGCAGCGGGTCGAATTCGGCGGTCTCGATGTAGGCTGGCGCCAGCCCGGCGAGATTTTCCCGGTTGCCTGGCGAGGCGTAAGTCGGTGGCGCCTCGCCGGGGAAGCCTCGCAGATAGCACTCCCACATGCCGCGGTTATTGATGGCGTTCCACAGCGGCGTGTCGGTAAACAGGGTGGCCGACGGCGTCTGGCAGCGGTGGTCGAGCGTCGGGTAGATCAGCACCTGACCCCGTAGCGCGGGGCCCTGTAAGTCGCTGGCGCGCTGGGCCATGGCCGCCGCCAGCCCGCCGCCGGCACTGTCTCCCATCACGGCGATGCGCCCGGGATCGACGCCGAGCTCCCCGGCGTTGTTCAGCACCCACTCCAACGCCGCGTTGCAGTCGTCGAAGCCGCTGGGAAAGGGGTGCCGGTGGGCCAGGCGATAGTCCACCAGGAACACGGCGCAGCCCGCTTCGTTGGCATAGTGGTCCACGGCATAGACGTGTGTCGAAGCGTAGGTGAGGACGTAGGCGCCGCCGTGCAGGTAGATCACCGCGGGCAGCGGGCCGCTCGGCGCGGCGGGGGTGAATTGCAGCACCTTCAGGCTGGCGCCATCGGCGGTGGTGATGCGGTGCTTGCGGGCCCGCCGCAGCAGGCTGAAGCGCCGCAGCCGGCGATCCAGCCATATCAGCAGGTTGAGCAGGGCGACCATCAGCGGACGGAAGCTGAGGTAGAACGTGGGAAAGTGAGTGAAATCGGGATGAATCGCGTACTTGTTGCTTTTGGCCATGGCGTTCTCAAGGTCATCCTGTGGGCGGGTCGGTGGCTCCGCGGCTCACCACTGGAGGGCGGGCCAATGCCGCGGGTGATGATCCGCGACGCCGGAGGCCCTGTCAACGCGCGCTGGCCGCTGCCGTCGCCGTCGGGCGGTGCCCGGGGGAGCTACAGCAGGCGGTCGGGGATCACGCGCACATCGTAGACCAGGCCCAGGCGCCGCAGCAGCAGCAGCAGATACCAGCCTGGGTCCAGCTGCCACCAGCGGAAGCCCAGCCGCGCCGACGCCGGAAAGTGGTGGTGATTGTTGTGCCAGGACTCGCCGCCCGTCAGGGGTGCCAGCAGGGCTATGTTGCGGCTGTGGTCGTTGGTCGGATAGGGGCGGGAGCCGATGAGGTGTGCCAGCGAGTTGATGGTGAAGGTGGCGTGAAGCAGGCAGACTGTCGCCAGCGCCCCGCCCCACACCAGGGTCTGCAGGCCGCTGGTGCCCAGGTCTGGCCACAGTGCGGCCGCGGCGGCGCCCACGCCGTACATGAGGGCGCCGTAGAGCAGCGGCACCAGGGCGTCGTAGCGATCCAGAAAGCGCAGCTCCTTGAACCGGGCAAAGTCGGGGATGCGCTCCAGCCTGGAGCGATACGCTGCCCTGCTGATGACCCAGCCGATGTGAGCGCGCCAGAAGCCATGCTGCACGGGGGAGTGGTGATCCTCGGGGGCATCGGTGTACTGGTGGTGGTGGCGGTGGTGCGCGGCCCACCACAGCGGGCCGCGCTGCATGGCGGCATTGCCCAGGCAGGCCAGGGCAAACTGGGTGCCGCGGCCGGCCTTGAAGCTGCGGTGGGCCAGCAGGCGGTGATAGCCGACGGTGATCCCCAGCGTCCTCAGCAGGTAGCTGACGGCGAACACGCCGAACGCAAACCAGCTGAAACCGACCCAGAACACACTCAGACACAGCAGGTGGATGGCGACGAAGGGCCACAGCCGGCGCCATTGCAGGGTGGTGTCGCGATCGGATTCCGGCCCCACCTGGTGATCGTAGCTGTCGATGGGGTAGAGCAGTATCCTCAGGAGCGAGGTGGCGTGGGTCAAGGCTATCTCCATTGGTCTGTAGTGGGAACGGGTCGCAGCAGTCGCGGGGTCGACGCCGGCTTCGCTCCATCATACTCCCAAACCGCGGGATGTGACGCTCGGCGATGCGCTTGGCGCGAGCCGCGGCCTGCGATCATTGGCTGCTACTGCCCGGGCAGCCACGCCACGATGCGCAGCGGGCCGCCGGAGCCGTCCCGAATCTTCATCGGCAGCGCGACGACCAGGGCGCCGCGGGGCGGCAGGCCGTCGAGATTGGCGACGTTCTCAAAGGCCGGTATGTCGCGTTCGAACAGGATGCGGTGGGTCTGGAACAGGGTCGACTGACCGAAGTCGATGCTGGCCGTATCGATGCCCACGGCGGCGATGCGGCGCTCGTCGACCAGCCATTGGGCCAGCGCCGGCGCGATGCCGGGAAAGTGCAGCAGCGCCACCGCGGGGGCGCCGCGCGCGGCCGTTCCCAGGTAGCGCTCGGCCTCCGGCCAGCGCTTGTGCCAGCCGGTATTGAACAGCACGATGGCGCCTGTCGGCAGC
>Ga0316188_10001586_pt1 | contig 10801 bp, 6 predicted proteins | sample Phiworburrow1_MG_FD_204933 | JGI IMG/M metagenome (GOLD analysis project Ga0316188, IMG submission 204933) | Coastal sediment microbial communities from Maine, United States - Phippsburg worm burrow 1 | ecosystem: Environmental > Aquatic > Marine > Coastal > Sediment | place: USA: Maine... | reverse complement strand
CCTGGGAAGGCGGCATCACCACCCCGCCGGCAGGCTATCAGAAAGGGATGCATCACCCCGACCCGTTTGCTGCCGACAAAACGCTTTTCACCATCACAGCTGACAACATGGGCCAGTACGCCGACCAACTGACCGTCGGCCAGCAGGCGATGCTCAAAGCTTATCCAAGCTACAAGATGAATGTCTATCCGCCCCACCGCAGCGCCTCGGCGCCGCAGCGCATCTACGACGCCACCAAATCGCTGGCAACCAAGGCTGAGCTGGCACCGGGCGGCAACGGTGTGCTCGGTGGCGTCAACGGCATTCCCTTCCCGATCCCGCAAAACGGCACCGAGGCAATCTGGAACCACATCCTGCGCTGGCGCGGCAACGCGTTTGATCGCAACTTCGGCGTTGCCCCGATGACCCGCGGCGGCGACTACACCATGGTCGAGTTCAACGAAAAGGGCGACTTCCGCTACAGCCAGGAAGGCATGACCGAAGAGAAACTGGAAAATGTCATCGCCATGTTCAAGCAGGAGATCTTTGCCCCGGCCCGCGTTGCCGGCCGCATCCTGCTGGTCCACGAAACCCTTGACCAGAACAAGGAAAACCGCCGCGCCTGGTTGTATAACCCCGGTCAGCGCCGCGTGCGTCGCGCGCCGAACGTTGCTTTTGACAACCCCAAGGAAGGCGGCGACGGCCTGACCACCAGCGACACGGTCGACATGTACAACGGCAGCCCGGAGCGCTATGACTGGACTCTGGTCGGCAAGAAGGAAATCTACGTTCCCTACAACAGCTATATGCTGCACAGCGACAAGCTCAAGTACAAGGATATCCTCACGCCACTGCACCTGAACCCCGACTACCTGCGCTACGAGTTGCACCGCGTCTGGGTGGTTGAAGCGAATCTCAAGCAAGGCATGCGCCACATTTACAAAAAGCGCACCTTCTACATCGACGAAGACTCCTGGCAGATCCTCGCCATGGACCAGTACGACAGTCGCGACCAGCTCTGGCGGGTTTCCGAAGGGCACTGCATCAACTACTACGAAGTGCCGACTTTCTGGTCGACCGTCGAAGCCCACTACGATCTGCAGTCAGGCCGTTATATCGCAATTAACTTGAATAATGAGCATTCGGAGTATAATTTCGATGTATCATTCAATAATAACGAGTTTACCGCAGCGGCCCTGCGTCGTTCCGGCAAACGTTGATCACGCGTTACGTTAACTGACGGCCGGGCCCCTGGCCCGGCCGTTTTGTCTTGAACGGATATTGCGTGCATGATCTGACCCGAAAACTTCTGCATTCATCCTCTCGATTCCCCCTGCTGGCAGGCTTGACTCTGCTTGTCCTCCTCCACTCCTTTTCCGCAGTCCCGGCTCTGGCCGCGGACAGCCAGGTCATGCCTCTGGCAGACAAATCCCTGCTGCTTGACGGACAACTGATCGGCGACAGGATCATCGTGGTCGGTGAACGGGGTCACATCCTGGTCTCCGAGGACAATGGCAGGTCCTGGCAGCAGCAGCCGGTGCCGACACAGGTCACCCTGACCAGCGTGTTCTTCATTGACCCGGCCAATGGCTGGGCGGCAGGCCACGACAGCCTTATCCTGCGGACCAGTGATGGCGGACGGCACTGGCAGGAGGTTTACAGCGACCCGGAGGATGAACGACCGATTCTTGACCTCTGGTTCAGGGACGCGATTCATGGCTACGCGATCGGTGCCTACGGGCTGTTCCTGACGACCCATGACGGCGGCAGGAACTGGAGTCCGGTCAATTTCAACCCCGCCACCCTGATCCTCGACGATGTACATAGTGACAATCCCTGGACCAAGGATGAGGAAGAGGAGGTCTGGGTCGACTTTCACCTCAACCAGATTGCAGTAACGGAAAACGGCAGGGGCCTGATCGCCGCCGAAGCAGGCAACATCTACCGTTCGGATGACGGCTTTCGTTCCTGGATCAGCCTGCCATCCCCCTACGAAGGGTCTTTCTACGGCAGCCTCCCCCTGGGCCGGGGAAAAATCCTGCTGTTCGGCCTGCGCGGTCACCTGTTCTTCTCTGCAAACACCGGGACCAGCTGGGTTGCTGTGGAAAGCAACACCCAGGCCACTCTAAACGATGGTATTCGGCTGCGCGATGGACGGATCGTCCTGGCCGGTCTGGCCGGCACCCTGCTGATCAGCCAGGACCAGGGCCGGAGCTTTCAGCTGCACGCCCAGGCAGACCGGGCCGGCATTGCCAGAGTCCTCCAGGCCAACGACGGAACTCTGGTCCTGATCGGTGAGATGGGTGTCAAGCGTCTTGAACTGCCAGATTCCGGCGGGGAGGGGAGGAAATGATCTCGCCATTCCTCGACCGGATCGAGAATTTCATTTTCGGCGCACGCCCTCTGATCATCGGCACCTTCGTTGTCATGACCTTAATCATGGGCTACGGCCTGACCAAGCTGCATGTCGACGCAGGCTTTTCCAAGCACCTGCCGCTGCAGCACGAGTACATGCAGACCTTCATGGAGTACCGCAACGAGTTCGGCGGGGCCAACCGGGTCCTGGTTGCGCTGCGGGCTCGTGACGGCAAGATGTTCACCGCGGAATTCTTCAACGCCTTGCGCCAGGCGACCGACGAAGTCTTTTTCATCGACGGTGTCGATCGCAGCCGGGTCAGCTCACTGTTTACGCCGAATGTCCGGTTTACCGAGGTCGTTGAAGACGGTATCGCCGGCGGCAACGTGGTCCCCGCAGACTTCCAGCCAACTGCAGAAGGGCTGGAACAGGTCCGCAAGAATATCCTCAAATCGGGGATCGTCGGCCGCCTGGTCGCCAATGATTTTTCCGCTGCAATCATCAGCGCCGAGTTGATTGAAACCGACCCGCAAACCGGCAAGAAGATCGATTTCATCGCAGTCGGTCACCAGCTCGAGGGGTTGCGTGACAAGTTTGAAAACGAACTCATCGAGGTCAACATCATTGGCTATGCCAAGGTGATCTCGGATATTGCCGATGGGGCGAAGCGGGTGATCCTCTTCTTCATCGGGGCGTTCTTCATCAGCGGCGGCCTGGTATACCTCTTTACCCGCTCCCACCGGGTTACGGCCATGGCCATAGTCTGCTCCCTGATTGCCGTTGTCTGGCAGCTCGGTCTGCTCAGCTGGCTCGGCTTCGGTATCGACCCGATGGGGATCCTGGTACCGTTTTTGATCTTTGCCATCGCCATCAGCCATGGCGTACAGATGGTCACGGCCAACCGGGCTGCGATCTTTAACGGCGAGGATGGTCTCACCGCCGCGCGTAAAAGCTTCCGCAGGCTGCTCCTGCCTGGCGGCGTCGCCCTGATCTCCGATACGATCGGCTTTATCACCATCATGTTGATTGACATCGAGGTGATCCAGCAGATGGCAATTACCGCCAGCCTCGGTGTGGCGACCATCATTTTCACCAATCTCATCCTGTTGCCAGTCCTGCTCTCCTATATCGGCTTTCCGGCCGATTACCGACAGCGCCTGCACGACAGGATCGAACGCATGGACCGGTTCTGGATGCGTGTTGCGCTGATTGCCAAACCATGGCCGGCTGCAGCCCTGATCGTTCTGGCGCTTGTGCTGATGGTTTTCGGCGCCAAAAGCGCAAGCGAAATCAAGATCGGCGATCTGCATCAGGGCGTTCCTGAACTGCGACCGAGCTCGCGTTACAACCTCGACAGCAAGACGATCACCGAGCACTTTTCGATCGGCGTCGACATCCTCAACGTGATTGTCGAGACCGTCCCGGACGGCTGTATTGAATATGATGTCATGCAGAACATGGACCGCTTCGCCTGGCAGCTGTCGAACACGGCAGGGGTCCAGTCGGTGATTGCCCTGCCGGGCATCGCCAAGATAATCAATTCCGGCTGGAGCGAGGGTGCGCTCAAGTGGCGGGTCCTGCCGCGCAACCGACAGGTCCTGGTTGAAGCGGTACAATACATCCCGACCAGCAGCAACCTGCTGAATGCCGACTGCTCGACGATGCCGGTGATGATTTTTACCAAGGACCACAAGGCTGAAACCATCGCCCACGTGGTGGCTACGATCAAGGCCTACCAGGAGGAGAATGGCACCGACCGGATCCGATTCCGGCTGGCAACCGGCAACGTCGGTGTCATGGCCGCAACCAACGAAGAAGTCTCCTCGGCCCAGTTCCCGATCCTGATTTACGTGTTCGCGGCGATCATCATACTCTGTCTTTTGACCTTCCGCTCGATCCGGGCCACCCTGGCCATCACCCTGCCGCTTGGCCTGGTATCACTTTTGGCCTATGCGCTGATGACGCAACTGGAGATAGGGCTCAAGGTGTCCACTTTGCCGGTGGTGGCGTTGGGAGTCGGGATTGGTGTTGATTACGGAATCTATATTTACAGTCGCTTCCAGTCGCACCTTGAGGAAAGGATGACCATCTACCAGGCCTACCATGAAACTCTCAAGGTCACCGGCAATGGCGTCCTGGTCACCGGCATCACCCTGGCGATCGGCACGGCAACCTGGATATTCTCTCCCCTGCAGTTCCAGGCCGACATGGGGATACTGCTGACCTTCATGTTCCTGCTGAATATGCTCGGCGCCCTGCTCCTGCTCCCGGCATTGGCGAGCTGGCTGCTCAGAATTGACAGCCGCGACCGAGAGCGCTGATTTTGACAGGACTACACGGATGACTCCTGCAAGCAGCTGGCAGCCACATGCCAAATCGGTGATCACGGCCATCATGGAGACCTGTCGCAGGTTCGCCGACCGTCCTGCTTTCATCTATCGGGTCGGGACCAAGGAATTGACCGTCGACTACGCCAAGCTGCGTGAAGACGTCATCCTCCTGGCCAGGGCTTTTGAAGATCGGAAGGTCACCCGTGACAGTCGCGTCCTGCTCCTGTCAGATAATCGCTACGCCTGGATCGTCACCGATCTTGCGCTCATGGCCCTGGGTGCGGTCAGCGTTCCCCGCGGCAGTGAAACACCGACTCTGGAGCTCGAGTACATCGTCGATCACGCTGAGTGTTCATTCATTATTGTCGAAACGGACACCCTGCTCAACCGCCACCAGGAGATGCTCAGCGCCCGCAAGGAGATAAAGACCGTCTTCCTTATCGAGGGCAGCGACAAACACACCCTGTTCAACCGCATCTATGCCTACAACGATATCCTCAAGGATCATACCCTCAGCAATGCAGATTTCGACCGCTTTGACCGTATGGTGGCAGAGATCACCCAACACGATCTGGTCACGATCATTTACACCTCGGGAACCACCGGCAACCCCAAGGGGGTGATGCTGAGCCACCGGAATATTCTCTTCAATACCGAGACTCTGCCGCCGATTGTCAACCTGAATGAACAGGACTTATGGGTATCAATCCTGCCAAGCTGGCACATCTTCGAAAGGGCCCTGGAACTGCTCGCCCTGAGTTGTGGCAGCTGCATCGTCTACTCCAGCCTGAAGACCTTCGCCAATGATCTGGTGACCTACCGGCCGACCCTGGTGGCAACGGTGCCGAGGCTCTGGGAGTCCCTATACAGTAAAGTCATTGCAAGCGTTGCGGAACGTGGCCATCGCGCCATGTCTCTGTTCAACCTGTTAATCAGGATCTCGACCCGTTATCGCCGCGCGCAACGTCAACTGCGCGGGCACTTGCCGCGATATTCGGAAATCAATCGAATCAGCCGTCTCCGGGAAAAGCTTCAGGCCCTGATCCTGCTGACAGTCCTGTTCTTCCCATTTATTCTGGCAAAAAAGAAGCTGGCGCCGTTGCATGAAAAATTCGGTGGCAGATTGAGGATGGCCGTGAGCGGCGGCGGATCCCTGCCCGGCTACCTGGAGAACTGGATTGATGCGATCGGTATCCGCATTGCCAATGCCTATGGCATGACCGAATGCGCACCGGCGATCGCCGGACGCGGCTACAACAGCGAAATTCACGGTACCCTGGGACGACCGATATCCGTCACTGAACTGCGCCTGGTCGATGATCATGGCCGGGAAGTCGAACCGGGAGTGGAGGGAGAAATCGAGGTCCGCGGACCGCAGGTTTTCGAGGGCTATTACAATAACGATGAAGAGAATCGCAAAGCCTTTACCGCTGACGGCTTCTTTCGTACCGGAGACCTGGGTAAGCTGACAATCGGCGGCGAATTAATTCTGACCGGCCGATCCAAGGAGATCATCGTCCTCGCCAGCGGCGAAAATATCGACCCTTCCCGTATCGAGGGGGCGATTGGTCAGCTGCCTTTCGTCAGTGATGCCGTCCTGGTCGGCCAGGACCGCAAGGGCCTGGCGGCCCTGATCGTCCCCGATTGGGACAAGCTGAAAGACTTTGTCGCGGAACGTTTCAACCAGATCACCGATAAAACTGAAGACCTGCAACAGGACATGGCCCTGCGCGACCGGGTCAAGAATGAGATCAACCGGCTATTACAGCCTAGGAACGGCTTCAAACCCTACGAAAAGTTGCAGAAGATCGATTTTCTCAACCACGAATTCAAGGTTGGTGAAGAGTTGACCAATACTTTCAAGAAGCGTCGTCATATTATCGAAAGAAAATACCGGGAATTGATTGATCGGTTATTTAAATAGCCGTGAAGCATTCAGAAGTTGATCGCCGGGAAAGTATCGCAAAGGACCCGGGTCTGATCGCTGACCAGGGCAGTTCAATCCGATGATCTGGCTGATCCAGATCGACCAGTTGTCATAACCTCTCACAGAGCGTCCCCAGGTAGCGCGAACCGATCTGTTCGCTCGCCAGGGCCCGTTTGACCGGCGGCAACTTCAAGATTACCCCCAGCATCGCTGCCAGGGCGCGATGACTCCAGAGTACCTGGTTGTCGAAGATCAGGTTCTGCAGCTTACCCCGTTCAATCGCCATCAACACCGCCTTATGGGTGGAATTGACCGGGGTGATGACGCGTTTCTCGCGGGGCTGCATGGTCAGGGCGCTGATCCTGCAGTTGCGGACACAGACACCGCAGCCCAAGCAGAGGTCCTCTTTGATCACCGCTCGTTTGCGCCCCGAGCCATCAGCCTGTTCGGTCTCCAGCGAGATGACCCGGACCGGACAGACGTTCAGGCAAAGCCCGCAGCCGCTGCAATTTTCCTCCACCCGGGCAATAAAATTGCTCGTGTGCACCGGATGCTCGTGGCCGAAGCGCTGGGCGGCGATCATCGCCTCGCAGCAACAGGGGCAGCAGTTACAGATAAAGCTCACGCTATTCCGGACATTTTCACCGAACTGCACCAGGTTCTGTTCCCACGCCTTATGCAAAAGCTCTTTGCATTCACCACGATCAACCCGTCGGGCATAGTCGCTGCGGATCAGTGACGTCGCAACGGTATCGAACGTCATGCAGATATCCATTTCAGCATCGCACGCTTTGCCCTGGTGCTGGCGCTTGTGTCGACAATAGCAGAGACCGATGCCGATATCATCGGCGGTTTCAATCACCTGCGTCGCCCTCTCGTAATCAAGCACATGCAGGGCATGTTCACTGCTGACCGAATCCTCCAGGATAAACACCCGCCCAAGCTGGGTTTTGCCATTCAGGAAAAGTTGCCGGATAAAATCATCCTCGACGGTGATGTACTGCTCGTAGAGTTCACTGAGCAGCTTTTGATCGATATCCCCCCGGGTACGCATCAGGGCGAACTCGAAAAAGCCGGCCATTGGCGGCGGTATCACATACTCGGTCTTGTCGTTGCCCTGGATGTCAACCAGCAGGGCGCGACCGGCGAGCCGCTGCAGGGTCTTTTCCGCCTCGGCAACCGACACCTTCCAGTTCCTGGCCGCCAGCTCCGCGGTAAACGGCTTGATCGGTAAAGCGGCGACCAGTTCGGCTTCTTCTGTGGAAAAGAGTAATGCGAGGATCTGGTAAAGCAAATCGGAGGGCGACGCCCCCTGAGGGAAAAGGTTCAGACGGGTGGTGAGTCTCTGGTAACTTGAACGAGGTGTGCGATGAGCCATCGGTTACCTCCGCCCTGGAATTCGTGGTAGAGGGTCAAGCCGACATAACGGCGTTGCGCGTGGATTCCTTGACACGATACATTGCCTGGTCGGCGAGACGGATCAATCCATCTTTCGAATTCGCATCATCGGGGAAGGTGGCAATGCCAAAGCTGGCCGTCAGCCTGAAAGAGTCATCGTTGTCATCAAGGAAGTCGTATTCGCGGAACAGTTCACAGAGCTTGGTTGCCAGTGTCATGGCCCCTCGCTTGCCGGTGTTCGGCAGCACGATGACAAACTCGTCACCACCATAACGGGCAGCCTTGCAAATCTTGCGAATGTTGTCCTTGATCAGTTTGCCGACCTCGCTGAGCGTGCGGCTGCCCACCATGTGCCCGCATGTGTCATTGACCTTTTTGAAGAAATCGAGGTCGATAAAGATCAGCGACAGCTTGCCGCCAAAACGACGGACCCGTTCTATTTCCTCGTCAATCAAGGTATGCAGATAACGGCCGTTGTAAAGGCTTGTCAAATCGTCAGTGATAACCAGTTCACTGATCCGCATGAAGTTACGGGCATTCTCGATGGCGATTGCTGCATAATCGGCAATCGTGGAAAGAATCTGCAGGTCAGCATCCCTGAAAATCCTTTCATTCGGGCCGTTTACCAGTTCTATGACGCCGAGAATGCGGTCCTTGCTGCGTACCGGTACACAGAGAACCGACTGGGTGATAAAAGAGGAGGCCCTGTCAAACTGATCGGAAAAGCGTTCATCTTCACTGACATCCGCAATCACCAGTGGTTCACCATGCTCGGCGACCCAGCCGGCGATGCCCTGACCGGCGGCAATCTTCATTCCCTTGAGTTTCTCCGGAGCCGGAGAGACCGCAATTTCAAAGGTCAGGTCGCCGGTCTCCCCATCCCGTAGCATCAGCGACCAGGCCTGTGTGTTGAGCAGCTGGCTGACGTGATTCATAATCACGGCCAGGATATCCTTCAGATCGACAGTCGACGTCAGAGCCTTGCCGATCTCGATGAGAACTTCAAGCTCACGGTTGCGCCGTTCCAGTGTTTTCAATAGATGGGCGTCAGCAGACAATACGGTCCCCAGATATCGATTGAAGTCCGAACTCTAATTATCCAGAATTAATTGTCGTAATCTAGCATATTTTTCAAGCGAGGTCACGTACTTCGAGCGAGAACCGGTCACATCGACCCTCTGCACAAAAAGTGCAAAGCCCAATCACTCTGATATACTGATTTTATTAAAAACAATAAATGGTTAGCTATGACAGACGGGTTACTGGAAAACATCATTCATCTGGAAAAACAGATTCAAGCCAACGTGGTCGAGGAGCAGGTTCGTGCCGCGCAGTGGCAAGAGCGTGAATTGACAAACCTCGAGAACTCTCTGGTTGAAGCACGAGCTGCAACAGAGGATCAGCGCAAACAGGCCCTGATAAAGAAAAAAGCGGAGTTGCTCCACGAAGGAGAAGACCTTGAAACTGCGGCAAAAGATTGGTGCCAACGTCTGGAAAATTTGGACGCTAGCACCTTAGAAGAGGTCTTGAAGCGGCATCTGGCAGCAGTACTGCCGGGGGGTGATCATGATCATCCGCATGGCCAAAGTTGAAATCGTCGGTCCCAAGCAGGATCTCCTCAACACCCTTGATCTTCTGCATAACCGGGGTATTTTTCAGCCGGACCCGCAACTCATTGAGCGGGTCGTGCTGGCAGAGGATGAGCAACTGCAGACCCTGGTCCTCAATGAGGATGAACTACGAGAGCGCAGTTTTTTCCAGAACCTGCAGGAGCGCATCACCAATCTCCTGGAACTCCTCCCCGAAACCAACAACGGTATCTCGGCATTACAGCCATTACCAGTCATGTCGCTGCTCGATGAACTCGTCGATCAGCACCTTGCCACGGCCCGGGACCAGGTCAGGAGTCTTAATGAATGCCGCAGGAATGTTGAAGACCTCCAGCATGACCTGAGCTTCTGGGAAGCCCTCGAACCTCTGCTCGAGAATCTGCCGAAAAACTCCAATCTGGAGCTTTTCGGTGTGACGATTCGCGATTCCCACCAACTGCATAATCTGGACAGTCTGCTGCAGGAGCGCACCCAGGGGAGGTGTTATATCAGCAGCACGACGACCACGGACGGGACCCTGATCGGACTGATTGCGACCGACAGGGGGTCGGCTGACCTCCTGCGCCAGGCTTTGACTGCTGAAAAGGTGCCGGAGCTTTCCCTTCCTGAAGAGCTCGTCGGTCTACCCCTGCCACAGCGCATCACGGCTCTGCATGACCAGTTGAAGACGCAGCTGAGCCAATGCAACCAGCTCGAGAGCCGCCTGATTGACATGTCCCGTCGCTGGCGGCCGATTTACCGTCGCGCCCTGGTCTGGCTCGAAGAACGGCTGACCCTTTACCGTGCGACAGCGACAGCCTACACCACCCGGCTCTGCTTCATCATTCAGGGCTGGATGGCCAATGATGAAGTCGATAGGTTGCACGATAAACTGAATCGCACTTTTTCCGGCCGGGTTGTCCTTGAGCAGCTGGCAATCCTCGACGAGGACCTCGATCAAGTACCGGTAATGTTACGCAATCTTGGCTATTTTGCGCCGTTTGAAATCCTGTCGCGCTTGCTACCCCTGCCAAAATATTCATCCTACGACCCGACCCCACTGATCGGCCTGTTTTTCCCTGTTCTGTTCGGCATGATCCTCGGCGACATCGGCTACGGCGCCATCCTGATGCTGCTGGCATTCTTCCTGGCCAGACATTTTCCTGCACATACACTGACCAGTGATTTCGGCAAAGTGCTGGGGATCGCGGCACTTTACACA
>Ga0316188_10001585_pt1 | contig 10804 bp, 11 predicted proteins | sample Phiworburrow1_MG_FD_204933 | JGI IMG/M metagenome (GOLD analysis project Ga0316188, IMG submission 204933) | Coastal sediment microbial communities from Maine, United States - Phippsburg worm burrow 1 | ecosystem: Environmental > Aquatic > Marine > Coastal > Sediment | place: USA: Maine... | reverse complement strand
CCAGGCGAGAGGCACATCCGCTGCGTCATAAAGCTCTCGATAAAACGACTCAAAACGCTTGTCACAGAGCTGCGCCATCAACCAGTCGAAATCCGTGCCATCAAAGCCTGCGCGCGCAATGTCCATCCATTCCTGCGTACTGACCTCGCCGCTATCGAAGTACTCATCCTCGGCGGGCTGCAGAATCAGGCGTAGCAGGTTATCCAGCGCCTCAGTATCGTGCAGTTCGGCCCAGTCGATGGACACGGCATTGGGTGCTCGTCGCGCCAGCCAGCGGGCAACGTCGAACGAAAATCGATAATAAACCGGCTCGTCCCAGGCACCACTGCTATCCAGTTGACTGACCGCCAGGCGGTGGTCGGCAGCCGAACCGGGAAATGCCCTCTCGAAACACAGCCCGGCGTAACGGCGCGGCTTGCGTGGGGCAGGGTCGGCAGATGATGTCATTCTACCTGGTTCCGCCACGCCGTTCTGCGATGTACTCATTGACCTTGACGATGAGCGCGTTCACCTGATCACGCTGTTCCTGTTTCAGGGTTTGCCGGAACGGTCCGGTAAACAGGACGAACAGAATCAGCGGCAAGAAAATGAAACCACCGAGTACTCCGAAGAGCAGGAAGCCGGCCAGCACGAGCGCGGCAAGCACGATTTTCGGCATGGCGAACAACAGCTCCAGCAGGCCACTCCAGTTGAGGGTTTCCGTGCCACGACCGACAGCTGTTGGATTTCGCATGTCAGTGCTTGCGACCGACCGGGAGAGCGGCCGCGGCTTGCTGTGATGCACACTTTGGGGCTGGTGCTGATGCTGTGTACCCATTTTCGATGAGTACGCTTCCTCACCAAGACGCCGCAGTATTGCGTGCGCTTCGCTGGCCTCCATGCTGGTTGGGTGCTTCCGAATAATCTTAAGGCACAAGGACTTGGCCCGCGACGCGTTTCGTTTGTTCTCAGGAGACTCGCCGAACGAGATGCTCTGGAAGGCGAACTGCGCTTCATGCAGAAGTTTTTCGGCACTTGCCATTCCCTAATGCTCCAGCAAACCAAGAACCAGTGCGACAACGAGAACCGGTGGTATCACGTAACGCATCATTAAGTTGGCGTAGGTATAGAAAACACCATCACCTACCCCGAACCCCTCAAGCTTTGTCTTCTTCGGTATCAGCCAGCCAAAGAATATCGACGTCAATGCCGCGCCAATCAATAACAGGATATTCGCGGCAAACCATTCAAGCAGATCGAAGATCGTCTGTTCAGCCAATGCGGGCACGATGCTCAGCGGATAGAAGTCCGACCACTCGCCCAGCGACATGATCGTGGCAATGCCGATAAACCAGATGGTCCCGACAAAGTACAGGATGCCGCGCTCACGCGGGACATGCCATCGTTCGTCGACCCATGACACCGCCGCTTCCGCGCCGCCCAGGCATGAGGACAGTGCTGCGACAATCAGGAGCAGGAAAAATACGGCGCCGAAGATCTGTCCGCCCGCCATTTGCCCAAAGGCCAGCGGCAAGGTCTGGAAGACCAGCCCTGCCCCTTCCGACGGCGCCAGACCGAACTGGAACACCAGCGGAAAGATGACGAAGCCGGCCAGCAGCGCGACGCCCGTATCGGCGAGAATAATGATCACCGCAGACCCCGGGATAGACACGCGCTCCGGCAGGTAGGAGCCGAACGTAATCATCGTTGCCATGGCCACACCGACCGAGAAGAACGCCTGCCCGATGGCGATCATGACGGTCTGGGGCGTCACCTTGCTGAAATCCGGTTGCAGCAGAAATTCTACGGCCGCTCCGAAATCGCCAGCAATCGCGCTGTAGACGACCATGATGACAATCGCGCCCAGTAGAATCGGCATCAGGATCTTGGCGGCACGTTCCACACCCTTCTGCACGCCGCGCCGAATGACGACAATAATCAGCAGGTTCACAACGGTGTGCCAGAACAACAGCCTCCACGGATTGTTCATGAGTCCATTGAACATTTCCGTCGACACCGCCGCGTCGAGATCCTTGAACTCCCCGGTGATAGCGCGCAGGAAGTAGTCGAACGTCCAGCCCGATAACACCGTGTAGAACGACAGCACGACGAACACGCAGATGATGGCGAGCGTGCCTACCGCCCCCCAGGCCGTTGATCGCCCACTCCGCCTTGCGACCGCTCGATAACTACCCGCGGGATCGCTGCGCCCCAGGCGACCGATAGCTAACTCGGTTACAAGTAACGGCAAGCCAATGGCGAAAGCACACAGCAGGTAGATGATGACAAACGCACTGCCACCGTTCTCGCCAACGACGTACGGGAAGCGCCAGATATTCCCGAGGCCAACGGAGAAACCGATTGCGGCGAGCAGGAAGCCTCGCCGCGACGACCATTGTTCATGTGAAACTGCGTATCCCATTGGCTGGTCTCTTCTTCACCACTGACAAGCGGCGTTCGGGTTAACATCTTACCTATGCCCCGCATCAACGCCTACCGACATCGCGGCCTGATCGCCGTTATCGCATCGATGGTTATCGTCAATCTTGTATACGGGTTGACGTTGCCGCTGCTGTCGCTCGTCCTCGATGCACAGGGGATCAGCAAAACAGTCATTGGCCTGAGTATCGTGGCGCAGGCCTGCGCTGGCGTGGTCATTGCTCCGTTTGCGTCCCGACTGATTCAGCGACTGGGCGCAGGGCACGCCATGCAGGCGGCAACCGTACTTGCCGCGACAATGCTGATCGCCCTCGGCATGGTCCAGAACGTCTACGCATGGTTTCCGATGCGCTTTTTGCTCGGCGCAGCCGCAGCCATACTGTGGTCGGCGAGCGAAATCGTTATCAACGAACTGGCCGGGGACAACTGGCGCGGCCGCATTATCGGCGTGTACGGATCGGCAGGCGCCGCCGGTTTTGCACTCGGCCCCCTCGTACTCGTCATCACCGGGACGAATGGCTTATTGCCGTTTGCGGTGACCGCGGGACTGGTCGCACTGGCAAGCGTTCCGCTGTTCTGGTTGCGCGGCAAGGAAACAGACGGTAGCGACGATGATGCTTTTGGGCTGATGCGCGTATTTCGGATCGTGCCGCACATCATGTTGCTCAACCTGACCTATGCGGCAGCGGTCGAAGCCTTTATCGCGTTCTTCCCACTTTTTGGCATTCACATAGGCCTGGGCGAGGCGCGCAGCCTGTCTCTGCTCACTACCTTCGCACTGGGCGGCGTGTTTCTGCAGATGCCGCTCGGCTGGCTGGCCGATCACATGTCCCGTACCACGCTGCTACTCGCTTGTGTCCTGCTGACGATGGCCGGGTTCATGGCAATGCCGGCGATGATCGGCAGTCCGGTCGCCGGACCGGTATTTGCGTTTAGCCTGGGCGGCATAGAAGGGATGATCTACGCTCTCGGTGTCATTCTGCTCGGCCAACGTTTTCGCGGTGCGGAACTGGCCGCGGCGAGCGTGCTCTACACGGGCATGTGGGGCGCCGGTACGATGATCGGGCCGCTGGTCGTCGGTGCCGGAATGGACCTGCTCGGCAACGAATCGATGCCCTATCTTATCGCCGGTATTTTTGCCTGTTACTTGCCGGCCTATTGGTACTCGAGACACAGGCTTAGCCTGGTGCGCTGAACAAATTATTTTGCTGGCGCTGTCCTTGTCACGATGCTTCGCTGCCACCCGATGCGATCGCCAGCGCCTCTCTCGCGAGCTTTGTAAGCTGCTCGTAGTCACCAGCGGCGATCGCTGCCGCGGGCGTCAACCAGCTGCCGCCGCAGGCGAGTACAGCAGGTACCGCGAGATACTCGGCGAGGTTGCCAGGAGACACACCGCCTGTCGGCATGAATCGCATGTGCCTGAAGACGCTCGACAATGCCTTCAACATTGGCACACCACCGGCTAGCGAAGCGGGGAAGAACTTCACCACGTCGAGACCGAGGTTATGCGCGTGCTGCAACTCGCTGGGTGTCACGATTCCAGGATAGACCGGAACACCGCGCTCTTTGGCCGTCGCGACGACACCGTCGTCGAGGCCAGGCGAGACAATGAATCTTGCGCCTGCATCGACTGCGGCATTGGCCTGATCTGCTGTGAGGACCGTGCCAGCACCAGCAATCATTTCCGGTACCTCGTCCGCTACGGCCTGAAGGCACTCAAGTGCCCGGTCGGTCCGAAATACGACCTCTGCGACCGTCAGTCCGCCGGCAGCCAGGGCTCTGGAAATCCGTACAGCGACGGCGGGGTCGTCCGCCTGTACCAGCGGTACAACAGGTGCCGCCTGAAGCGTGTGGTTGATATCGATGGGCACGAAAACTACTCCCTAATTGACAAGCTCCATTTTTGGAACTCGGGTCCTCATTTGTTCTGTATAGATGATTGCGCCTTGCATCGTCAAAACATTGTAGCGTGACTACTCCGGCAATCGATACTCGACCTTTTCGCCGGCGACGGGACAACGGAACGCCAGCAGGTATGCGGTCAATTGCAGGTCGACTCCGTCTTGCTCGCCGGTACCGTACAGGCGGTCGCCGATAACCGGGTACCCCAGTCCTGCAAGATGCCGACGAATCTGGTGTTTACGGCCGGTCGCAATGCGCACGTCAATCAGGGACCGACCCGCATCGATTTGCACAAACGAGAACTCGCTGATCGCGCTCTTGCCGTCGAGTGGCGTGTCTACTCGAAGAGGATTCGGTTGCCCGGAAAAATCTCCTGCGACCCACGCCTGGTAACGTTTCTCGACCTTGCGACGTGTGAATATCTCCGACAACGCAGCCGCAGTTCGCTTGGCATGCGCAACCAGGATCAGGCCATTGGCTGCCCGGTCGAGCCGGTGTACGACAAAGGCGGAGCGTTCCGGCTGCAGGTGCTGTTCGGCCCAGCGCGTGACAGTGCAGTGGTCGCCCCATTTTGAACCCTGCGAGCGCAGGCCATAGGGTTTGTTCCAGACTGAGTAGTCGCCGGCATCCGCGATGAGCTCTGGCGCAGCCGGCACCTCCGCGAGGACGCTCTCATCATAGTAGAGGTGCAACTCGTCGCCAGACTGCAGCGTGCGTGTTGCACGGCGCAGGCGCTGCGTGGCTTTGCCACGTGTCAGCCAGACCGCTCCCTTTGACATCGCCGACTTGATGCGGCCTTTTGACAGGCCGCTCGCACGCTGCAGGAGATCGACCGCAGTCTCGTCGGTCGATGCAACCTGCACATGATGCTCGATCCGGTTCTCAGACTCCTTCATCAAGTGGCGATAACGCCTTATCTCAGGTGTTCGTCAAAGAACGCGATGGTCCGATCCCATGCAAGTTTCGCCGCCTCCGGGTCGTAGCGCGGAGTCGAATAATTGTGGAACCCATGCCGGGTGCCTGGGTAGGTGTGCATTTCGTAGCGCTTGCCATGCTCGTTTAGCGCGGCTTCAAAATCCGCCCGCATGGCATTAACGCGCGGATCGTCTTCGGCATAGTGAACCAGCAGGGCCGCCTCGATATTGCCGACCTGGTCCGTGTCCGCGGCGCGCCCATAGAACGGGGCACCAGCGCTCAGTTCCTCGCCCAGTTCGGTTGCCAGAAAATTTGTCATGCCGCCGCCCCAACAAAATCCGGTAGCGCCGAGTTTCCCGTTTGACAGCTCATGTGATTTAACGAAACGAGCACTATTGACCATATCCTGGCTCAACTTCGCCGGGTCGAGCGACTGCTGCATCGCTCGGCCATCATCATCGTTGCCGGGATAGCCACCAATTGGCGCAAGGCCGTCAGGTGCCAGTGCGAGAAAACCTGCAACGGCGGCACGACGTGCAACGTCCTGGATGTAGGGATTGAGACCGCGATTCTCATGCATGACGAGCACGGCCGGAAAAGGGCCCTCGCCCTGTGGCTGCACGAGGTAGCCGCGCATCTGGCCACTGGTGCCGCCTTCAGATGCGTAATCTATCCAGGTGCCTTTGATACGCTCATCGGTAAATAACACCTCCTGAGCGTCTGCGTAGTTCGGCAGCAGGGCATTGGCCATAGCCACGCCGGTCACAGCGACTGATGCCGCTCGCTCAAAGAACTGCCGGCGATTGATGCGGCCATGGCAATACTCATCGTAAAGATCGTAAATGCTGTCGTCGATTTTATTCTTATCCATGAAGTCGCACCTCGCCTGGTCTCATTTGCGAAACGTTCAGGGCTCTCTGCCAGCTGGCGGCCGGCTGTCGATCATTATTTCGTCCAGTTTTCTTTGAGCGCGTCTTAGATTATCAAGATCACGCGGCTCAAGCATTTCACAGTTGTCACGAACCATATCCGCGATCTCGACAGGATAATACCGGCAGTCTTCAGGGCGATCGTCATAGATATCACAGGTGAACTTCCTGCCGTCCGGCGACTTCGCCAGCCAGGGACAACGATCGAAGTATTCGCCGGTTGCGGGGTCGATCCAGATCTTTCCATCCTGAACAAAGCGAGCAATATCCGGTCGGTAGGTTTCCCACCGTTCCACTTCTTCTGGTGAGGCGGACAGGCCATCGTGGCCCCACGCCTCACAGCACTTACCGCATGAATTACAGTTTTTCATAGTCCAAGAGTACAGGACATTTCAGGTGGAAACAGAAGGTTTGCGGTATCTACTCACGTCGATCGAGATAGAGTATCGCTTCTCGAAAGTGCTCGGCATCGGGCGTACTGTGCGCCATTCCTGAGATGACCATCAGCCTGGAGTTGACCAGGCCGGCACGTTCAAATTTTCTGTGGACCCGCCTCGTCAGCGTGTTGTTGAAATCCCGGCTGCCGGTAACGAACACGTAGCGATTTGGCGCAGCGGCTAACAACTGTTCGGGCTCAACATCCGACCACGATTCGGCACCGCAGATAAAAATTGCACCCTTGAACAGTTTGGCCAGATGAACAGCTGCCAGGCCGGCGGCCTTACCCCCACCCGAAAACCCCGATAAATAGACTCTGTCAGGGTCTATCTCGTAGCTTTCAGACGCTAGATAGGGCGCCAGTGTTGCGAACAATATGCGTTTGTTTGTTCGGGTCTTGTTTCCGGACCGGTTGGCGCCAATCCAGATCAGATTTTCTGCATCGAATACGGGCCGCCAGTCGCCACGAATATCGCCGCTGGAGGTCGGACTGATATACACCATCAAACCGGCAGGCTTGCTCGGGTCGTACGTTTCCGGCACATACATTTGCCAGCTAATTGTTTCGTCATCGTGGAGAGGATCGAGCATGCTCGGAGAACCCGCCAGATCGACCAGCTGGGCAGACGTTCGCGACACCTCGAACTGACCGTATTGAATGTCCGGCCTGTCGCCGTCTTGCCCGTAGGACGAGCTACACCAGTACACAAGCAAGGATGCAACCAGGGCTCTGACAAAGACAAGCCTGCAGGTCTCCACGCCACTACGTCCTTTCGTAAATCCTGAACGAGCAATCGAAATCGTTGCGCTCGTCTGCCGCGTGCCCTTCATCGCTGATCAGTCGCCACCTCGACTCATCAACATCCGGAAAGAACGCATCCCCCTCGACCTCCGCATGCACGCGTGTCAGGTAAATGCGACCAGCCAACGGCAGCGCGAGCTCGTAGATCTGGCTCCCGCCGATCACCATGACCTCGTCGACATCGCCCGCGATCGCAACGGCCTCTGCCACGGACGCAACAACGTCACAACCCACGGCCGAGAATCCGGGCTGTCGGGTAATGACAATATTCTGCCTGCCGGGGAGCGGCCGGCCGATCGAGTCCCAGGTCTTGCGGCCCATGACAATTGGCTTGCCCATTGTTACGGCTTTAAAGCGCTTCAGGTCATCAGCAAGACGCCACGGCAGGTCTCCGCGTATACCGATAGCGTTATTTGTGGACGCGGCGACGATAAGACTGATCATTGCCACGACTCAGACGGCTACAGCAGCCTTGATGTGCGGATGCGCTTCGTAGTTAAGGATTTCAAAGTCCTCAAACTTGTAGTCGAAAATGCTGGCAGGGCGCCGTTTTATCGCCAGGGTCGGCAACGCCAGGGGCTCGCGGGAAAGCTGCTCGTCGGCCTGCTCAAGGTGATTGAGGTACAGGTGACAGTCACCGCCTGTCCAGATGAAATCACCGACCTTGAGATCGGCCTGCTGCGCAAGCATATGCGTCAACAGCGCGTATGAGGCGATATTGAACGGGACGCCGAGGAAGATGTCGCAACTGCGCTGATAAAGCTGGCAGGACAGCTTGCCGTCAGCCACGTAAAACTGGAACAGGCAATGGCATGGTGGCAACGCCATGTTCTCGATTTCCGCGACGTTCCAGGCCGAGAGGATGATCCGCCGCGAATCCGGCGTCTCTTTCAGCTGCTGCATGATTTGTGAAACCTGATCGACCTTGCGCCCATCCGGCGTTGGCCAGCTACGCCACTGCACGCCATACACAGGCCCGAGCTCGCCATTCTCGTCAGCCCACTCGTCCCAGATCGAGACGCCGTTGTCCTTGAGGTATCGAATATTGCTGTCACCCGAAAGGAACCACAGCAACTCGTGGATAATCGAGCGCAGGTGCAGCTTCTTGGTCGTCACCAGCGGGAAGCCTGCCGAGAGATCGAAACGCATCTGGTGACCGAACACACTCAGCGTCCCGGTTCCCGTCCGGTCTTCCTTGCGAGCACCGGTGTCGCGCACCAATCGCATCATGTCCAGGTACTGCTGCATTCAGGACTTTGCCTCCCCGTTCGAGCGATAGCCCAGGAAGATCATAACAGCGCCTGCCGCGATCATCGGCACGGTCAGAATCTGGCCCATTGTCACCCAATCGAGGGCAAGGTATCCGAGGTGCGCGTCAGGCACCCGGTAAAATTCGATGAAGAAACGAAAGACGCCATACAGCAGCAGAAACAGCCCCGACGCAGCCATGTACGGCCGCGGTTTCGCCGTATACCACCAGAGGATCGCAAACAGCACAAAGCCCTCGAGCAACGCCTCATAGAGCATGGAGGGATGCAGCACCTGGCCGTTGACATTGAACGCCCAGGGCACGTCCGTTGGCTTGCCCCAGAGTTCGCCGTTGATGAAATTGCCGATCCGTCCAAAGCCCAGGCCCAGCGGTACCAGTGGAGCCACGAAATCCGTCATGCGCCACAATGTGTGTCCGAGCCTGCGTCCATACAGCCACATCGCGGTCAGCACGCCCACCAGTCCACCGTGGAAAGACATGCCGCCCTCGGTGATCTTGACCAGGTACAGGGGATCGGACAGCAGTTGGTCGGTGCCATAGACCACGGCATAACCGATACGCCCGCCGAGAATCACCCCAAGCATCCCGTAAAACATGAGGTCGTCGACCTGCTCTGAATTGACCGGTGAGTCGGCACGCTTGCAGCGGAGTTTCGCCAGCCACCAGGCCAGCAGGAAGCCGATCACGTACATCAGGCCGTACCAGCGTATCTTGACGAAGCCGATCGAGAAGATGATCGGATCGATGTCGGGGTATGTCAGCATGCAAGCCCGCTCAGCAAATCTCAAAGATCGGTATGATAGAGCAATCTATGCCAAATCGCCTCGCCAAAGAATCCAGCCCCTACCTGCTGCAGCACGCCGACAACCCCGTTGACTGGTATCCGTGGGGCGACGAAGCGTTCGCCCTTGCCCGTGAGACCGGGAAGCCAATATTGCTCTCAATTGGCTATTCCGCGTGCCACTGGTGCCACGTCATGGCACATGAATCGTTCGAAGACGAGGCCATCGCCGAGCTGATGAATGCGATGTTCGTCAATATTAAAGTCGATCGCGAAGAGCGGCCGGACGTCGACAAGATCTACCAGACGGCCCACCAGCTCATCACGCAGCGTGGCGGCGGGTGGCCGCTGACGATGTTCCTCGATGGCGACGACCAGCGGCCATTTTTCGGCGGCACGTATTTCCCGAACGAAGCCCGCTACGGCATGCCCGCCTTCGGTGACCTGCTGGAGAAGATTGCCACTTACTACGCCGAAAATCGCGACGATGTTCGCCAGCAAAGTGCACGCATCGTGGAAGTTTTCAATCGTATTGAACCTGCACCAGCCGACGGCGGTATAGCGCTTGACGACGCGCCGTTTGCCAAGGTGCGCGAGACGCTCGAACAGACATTCGATCGTGAATTTGGTGGCTTCGGTGCCGCGCCCAAGTTCCCGCACCCGACAACCATTGATCGCTTGCTACGTCACTGGCGCTCTACGGCCAATGATACCGAGCCTGACGTCGAGGCCCTGTTCATGGCGGCGCTGACACTCGCGCGCATGGCGGAGGGCGGCCTGTTCGATCATGTCGGCGGTGGTTTCTACCGCTACTCCGTCGACCGGCACTGGCAAATACCGCATTTCGAAAAAATGCTGTACGACAATGGACCGTTGCTCGCGATCTACGCGCAGGCGGCTATCGCGACCGGCGAAAAACTGTTTGCCGCCGCAGCGCATGCGACCGCGGACTGGATGCTCGCGGACATGCGCGACGCCAATGGTGGCTTCTATGCGACCCGCGACGCCGACTCCGAAGGCCATGAAGGCCTGTACTACTTATGGGACCCAGCTGAAGCGAAGGAACTGCTTGGCGACGACTACGAGGTCTTTGCACGGCGTTTTGGCCTCGATAAGGAAGCGAACTTCGAAGGCCGGTGGCACCTGACCGTGCGCGAGCAGATCACGGACGACGAAGCGAAGGTCATAGAACGCGCGAAGCAAACCCTGCTGGCGCAAAGGGCGACACGTGTTGCACCTGGCCGCGATGAAAAGCAGCTCACGTCATGGAACGCGCTGGCGATCCGCGGCCTCGCGATTGCTGGGCGCGCGCTCGAGCGAAGCGACCTGATCGATGCCGCGTCTGACGC
>Ga0316188_10001583_pt1 | contig 10820 bp, 8 predicted proteins | sample Phiworburrow1_MG_FD_204933 | JGI IMG/M metagenome (GOLD analysis project Ga0316188, IMG submission 204933) | Coastal sediment microbial communities from Maine, United States - Phippsburg worm burrow 1 | ecosystem: Environmental > Aquatic > Marine > Coastal > Sediment | place: USA: Maine... | reverse complement strand
TGGCCGAACACCAGAACCTCGGCGGCCCGGCCGCCCAGCAATACCGCCATCTTGTCTTCCAGTTCGTCCCGGGTCATCAGGAAGCGATCCTCGGTCGGTCGCTGGATGGTATATCCGAGCGCGCCGACGCCGCGCGGAATAATGGAGATCTTGTGCACCAGGTCGGTACCGGGCAGGGACATTGCCACCAGCGCATGTCCCATTTCGTGGTAGGCGACAACCTCGCGCTCGCGTGGATTCAACAGGCGATTGCGTTTTTCCAGTCCGGCCACGATGCGCTCGACCGCGTTGGTGAAATCCTCCAGTGAAATTTCGTCGGCGCCGCGTCGAGTCGCCAGCACCGCGGCCTCGTTGACCAGGTTGGCAAGGTCGGCGCCGGTGAAGCCTGGCGTTAGCGCGGCGATTTCGTCGACCTTGAAATCGGCGGCAGTGGTCACTTTCTTCAGATGCACCTTGAGTATCGCGACCCGCCCGATCTTGTCGGGTCGGTCGACCAGTATCTGGCGATCGAAGCGGCCGGGGCGCAGCAGGGCCGGGTCCAGGATTTCGGGCCGGTTGGTCGCCGCCAGCAGTACCACCTGCTGCCCGGGCTGGAAACCGTCCAGTTCGCTCAGCAACTGGTTCAGCGTCTGCTCCTTTTCGTCGTGGCCGCCACCGTAAGGATTGATGCCGCGCGCGCGCCCGACGGCGTCGAGTTCGTCGATGAAGATGATGCAGGGCGCCTGTTTGCGCGCCTGCTCGAACAGGTCACGCACCCGCGCCGCGCCAACCCCGACGAACAGTTCGACGAACTCAGAGCCATTGATGGAGAAAAACGGCACCTTTGCCTCGCCGGCGACCGCCCGCGCCAGCAAGGTCTTGCCGGTGCCCGGGGGGCCGAGCAGCAGGATGCCCCTGGGTACGTGCGCACCGAGGCGTCCGTACTGTTCGGGCTGTTTCAAAAAGCTGACGATCTCCTGCAGTTCGAGCTTGGCCTCGTCGACCCCGGCGACGTCATCGAAGGTAACCTGGGTATCGGTTTCGACGTACACCTTGGCATTGCTCTTGCCGATCGCTGTCATTCCGCCGAGCCCGCCGCCGGCGCTGCCCATGCGGCGCATCATCAGGTACCAGAAGCCGATGATAAAGGCCATGGGCATGACCCAGGACAACAGGTTCGCCAGCAGATGCGATTCGATAACGCCCTTGTATTCGACATTGTATTGCGCCAGCAATTTGGCCAGATCGGTGTCCAGGCGCGCAGTAATGACGTATTGACTGCCACCCGGCCTGGGTGACTTCAGGTGGCCGCGGATGTACTGCTCGTTGACCTCGATCGCTGCGATCTGGTCCGTTTCCAGCAGTTTGATCATTTCGCTGTAGCTGATCGACTCGGGACGGGCGGTTCCGAGTACATAATTCTGCAGGTAGAACATGGCCATTACGGCCAGAAAAAAATACCAGAGGCTGACCAGCTTTTTTTTGTCCATTGTCTGGCTATGCTCGACTAGGGTTGCGCACCGGGCCGAAAAGATAACATAAAGCGCTCTTACAGGGTGCCTTCATGCTGTCGTCAGATCGACCCTTGCCGCGGTTTGGATGCCGGTGTACTTCGCCGTGCACTGTTCTCATGATCGGCTCCTGGTTGCCCTGCAAAAGTCTAACCGCATACTCCCGGAGAGGATTGACACAGGTCAATCGCGCCAGTAGCGGTCGCGCGCACCGGGTTAAACGATTTTACCCGAACCGGGCGAGTGGCTAGCGCGGCGCCGGCAGTTCGAGTATTTCGCGCAGGCTGCCGGCCAGCAATGGCGCCAGTGCCAGGCAGTTGCTTGGGTGCAGGACGCTGTCGCAGCTCCAGATATTGTCGACGCCGGCGCGTTCAAGACGCGCGCAGGCATCGCCGACGAACAGCGCATGTGTGACCAGCACGCTGACGCTGGTGGCGTTGCGCCGCCGCAATTCGACGGCCGCCATTTGCAGGGTCGTGCCGGTACTGGCCACGTCGTCGACGAGTACCACGTCGCGCCCGGCAAACGCGTATTCCGGGAGCTCGACTGCGACGTTGCTGTCGCCGAAACGCCGTTTCTGCGCGATGCAATAGTCGAGCCGGTCGTGTGCGGCAATCGCGGCCACCCACTGCTCGGATTCGGCGTCGGGGCCGACCAGCAACGGCCGTTCACAACGACCTCGCAAAAACCGCCCCATGGTCTCCGCGGCGCTCAGGTTGATCGCCTGCTGCAGGGGAATCGCCTGTGACAACCGGCTGATCCGGTGCAGGTGCGCATCCACGGTGACCACGGCATCGAAGTAATGCGCGAGAAAAGCGCCGATGATCTTCTGGCTGACGACTTCACCGGGATGGAACGCCTTGTCCTGGCGCATGTAGCACAGGTAGGGGGCCAGCAGTATCACGGCGCTCGCTCCCTGCTCCCTGGCGGCCGTGGCGGCGAGCATCAGCTCCACCAGTTTCGCGTTCGGCCGGTCCAGCGTCTGGCAGATAACGACTTTTTCGGGCAGTTCGCCGGGCAATGACAGCTTGCTCTCGCCGTCGGGAAACCGGTGCACCGCGACATCGGCGCAGTCCAGCTGCGCGAGTCCAGCCAGCTGCTGCGCCGGGGCCCGGTAGTCGGGAAATGCGAGGACGCAGCTAGCCATTCGGCTCCTCGCCAATGGAGTAGCCGTTGTCGAGGTTTGCGGCCTGCCGGGCAAATTCGAAATCCGCGCTGAATTCAGAATAGATGCGGTAAATCGGTTCGGACTCGCGCACCTCGTCGCCCAGTTTTTTATACAGGTCGATGCCGGCGCCCTTGTCCATCGGCGCGCCGGCAAGGCGGGCGATGCGCGCCATCTGTAAATTATCGATGGCCATGACCCTGCCGTCGCGGGCGGCGACGATATCCTGTGTCAACTTGCCGCGGGTAAAGGACTGCGGACTGGGACCCTGCGCGTCGACGATGGCGCGGAACTTGTCCAGTGCGCGTCCCGACTCGAGAATATCGCGCGCGATAAAGTAGCCCTGACCTCCGCGCACGTCGGCATCGAACTCGAGGATGCGTCCGGCCAGCTGCAGCGATTTCTCTTTCAGATCCATGGGTGCCAGTGGACTGTTCTCGAGCACCTGCATGACATCCCTGGCTTCAAGCACCGGCCCGATGCCGCGGCCGATCGGTTGTTTGCCATCGGTGATCAGGACCTCGAGGTGCAGGCCCAACTGGTCGCCGGCGTATTCGAAAAGCTTGCGCAAGGTCATCGCCTCGGAGCGCTGCCTGACCTTTGCCGTCGGCCCGACCGGTATATCGATCAGCAGGTGGGTAGCGCCGGCCGCGACCTTTTTCGACAGGATCGAGGCAACCATTTGCCCGGGTGAATCCATCGACAGCGGCCGTTCGACCGCGATCAGGATATCGTCCACCGGCGCCAGCCTGGCGGTACCGCCCCAGGCCAGGCAGGCGCGCTCATGTTTGACGATTTCGCGTAAGCGATCGATTTTGAGTTCGACACTGGCAAGGACTTCCATGGTGTCGGCCGAACCCGCCGGTGACGTGATCGCCCGGCTCGACGTCTTCGGCATCAACAGGCCGTGCGCGGCGACGATGGGTGTTATCAGCAGGCTGGTGCGATTACCCGGTATCCCGCCAATGCAATGCTTGTCGACGACCAGCGGTTCGCCCCAGTCGAGGCGTTCGCCCGTCGCGACCATTGCGCGCGTCAGGAACACGACCTCGTCGCGTTCCAGCCCGGTTTCCGCGCAGGACACCAGGAACGCGGTAATTTCGATCTTGGAGTAGCGGTTGCCGACGATATCGCTGGTGATCGCCAGCATTTCATCGTAGCCCAGGCGCTCGCCGGAAATCTTGCCGCGTACGAATGCCAGTGACTGGGGTGGTTGCGCATGGTTGACGAAGACCGCCGATCCCTCTGCGCGGTTCAACTGCTCGAAAACCTGCTCGCTCAGGCCGAGTTCACCGGGTGCCGTGATGCGTTCGTCATCGACCACGTTAAGTACGGCGATGACCGTTGTGTCGGCACCCTCGGCGCGTATTTCGATCTTGTTCAGGGCCTGGAAGCCCTCGCTGCGATAGTACTCGCAATCGCGATGCAGGAAAGCGACGTTTTCCCGGTAGGTGTCGATTGCAACGCGGCGGAGTTTCAGCGGTTCCATGATGATTCGTATTTACCGACTATTGGCGGTTGGCGTCAACCCGTGCAGGGCTGACGGGCGCCCGGGTAGGCGGGCTGGCGGCATTCATCCAAGGTCGTATTGCTGGTGCAAAGCCGGCATCTCCACGTGACTGTTGGTAATTTTCTGCGCCAGCGCCTGCATGCTCCGCTGTTCTCCGTGGACCAGGTAGGTCCTGCGCGGATTGCCGGTGTGCGCGTGCCAGGCGAGCAGTTCTGCCTGGTCGGCGTGGGCGGAAAAACCGCCGATGGTATGCACGCTTGCGCGCACGTCGATTTTCTCGCCGAATATCGAAACCCGTTTTGCACCGTCGACGATTTGGCGCGCCAGCGTTCCCTGCGCCGCGAAGCCCACGAATACGATGCTGTTGCGCTTGTTCCACAGGTTGTGTTTGAGGTGATGGCGCACCCGGCCACCGGTGCACATGCCCGACCCGGCCATGATCACGGCGCCGCCCTGGACCTGGTTGATCGCCATGGACTGCGCCGTCTCGCGCGTGAAATGGAGACCCGGCATAGCGAAGGGGTCGCTGCCGTTATGGGAAAGGTCGAGCATTTCCGCGTCGAAGCATTCCGGGTGGCGTTCGAATATTCGGGTTGCGGATATGGCCATGGGCGAATCCAGAAAAACATTGGTGTAGCGTCCGATGCTGCCGTTCTCCGTGCCTTCGCGCAGAAAATAAAGGATTTCCTGGGCCCGCTCCAGCGCAAACGTCGGGATAATCACATTGCCACCGCGTTGCAGGGTGGCGTTGATCACCTCGTACAGCTCGTCGATCGATGGCTGCAGTTGCTTGTGCAGGCGATCGCCGTAGGTGGATTCCATCACCACGGTATCGACCACGGGCGGTATGGTCGGGTCACGCAGTATAGCGCGTCCGCTGTAGCCGAGATCGCCGGAGAAAAGCAGGCGGTGGGAGTTCCCCTGTTCTTCCAGATCGAACAGGATGCTGGCCGAGCCGAGGATGTGCCCGGCATCGAGGAAAGTCACCCGGATACCCGGCGCCAGCTCCAGCGGATGATCGTAGCTCGCCTTGCGGCCGAAAAATTCCAGGCTGTTGAGTGCGTCCAGCGTGGTGTACAGTGGCTCATCACGCTTTTTGCTTTTGCGGTGTCGACGCCTGTCGCGCTTCGACTGGTAGCGTGCCTCTTCTTCCTGCAGGCCGGCGGCATCGAGCAAAATCAGGCGCGCCAGCTCGACCGACGCCGCGGTCGTGACCACTTCGCCGACGAAGCCTCGCTTTACCAGCAGCGGGATGCGCCCGCAATGGTCCAGGTGGGCATGTGTCAGCAACAGGAAATCGATGCCGGCCGGATCAAACCCCAGGGGTTCTGCATTCTCCTCGACCAGTTCGCGCCCGCCCTGGTACATGCCGCAATCGATCAACACGCGTTTGCCGGCACACTCGACCAGATGACAGGAACCGGTAACGCCCTGGTCGGCCCCGTGGAATGATATTTTCATGCTACCTCCTGATGGCTTTTGTCGATCTCAATGTGTCAGGCTTTGCCGGTGACTCGCCACAACTATCGGCCACAGCTATCGGCCACAGCTATCGGTGCAAACGCCATTTCGGCAATCGGCTCAACAGCGCAGCCGCCTCGATCTCGACGAATGTGGATATTCTAGTCGCAGCCGCTCAGGGCATCCTGTCCTGCGTCAACACTTTTGCAGTTGTATTTCGGTACTGCTCGGAACGCCCCGGCACCGGCCATTAGCGAGCAGCGAGTTACCGCAATCGATCGACAGCAGGCCGCGGCTGCTGCGCCCGACGGACCCACACGGCGAGGAAATGGGCAACCGGGCATTCACACCAGCTTTTGTTTCAGGTTTTCAACGTGGTTGATCAGGGTATCTACCGTTTCGCGCAAAAGATCGAGTTCATCCGCGTCGAGCTTATCCAGCTGTTCGAGGTTGTACTCTATCGTATCGATTATCCTTTTGTGCGGTCCCTGCATGGGGCGCATGAAATAGGTCGTAACAGTGGCGACCACGGTACCGAAAAATAATACCGAACCGATGACGATCCACAATCCGCCAACCAGCTGCGCCAGCCCGGAAACCGGCGCGTCGGCGATTCCGGCGGTGGAAAATGCCGCGATTCCCCAGTACAGCGCATTGCCATAGGTGACAATAGAGCTACCCTCGACTCCGCTTTCAGCCAGCAGCATGCCTGCTGCAAATACCAGCCACAGCAACACCAGCAGGATCACCATTCCGGTGAAAGGCGTGTAGGTGAAAATATCGTTGAGAAACCTGTTGAAGCGGGAGCGGCGCGACTTATTTCGAATACGATCCAGTTTTTTCGGCATGGGCGTAATTGTTTGCTTATCGATACTCGATTCTCCCACCCTGTTGCCCCCGTGGTCTTTGATGCAGATCACTTCAAATCCTGTCACGCACAACTGGCGCTTGCCGATTGATTCGTTCGGAATCGACGCAGCAGGCCTGTCGACAGTGGCCAACGGGGAACCGCGGTGGTCAATTCACAGTCTCAGTGTGAATACGCGCCTGGAACTTCACTACACTGTCCCGGAAATAGCTTATTATTACGATTCCGGATTACCGACCGGCAGGCCAGTAGGCTATGCTTGGTCGGATAACATCTATCATCGTGGAGCACGAAAATGACACAACCAAACCCCTTCCATGTATTGTTGCTGGCGCTGTTACTGGCCCTGGCGGCCTGTTCCGGTAAAACCACGATCGAAAGCGATATGGGCATGGGCAATGCCCCCGACTGGGTCAACGAAGGCACCCAGGCAGTCGATGACGATGATGGTCGTTTGATCCACGGTGTCGGTATGGCGCCGGCAATGGGGGATATTTCCCTGCAAAAAGCGACCGCCGACAACCGCGCCCGTGCCGAAATCGCGCGCGTGCTGTCAACCTATGTTGACACGGTCATTCAAGACTATACCGCCAGTACCGGTGGCGAAGCCGATCTGAACGTCGAACGTCAAATTCGCAGTACGACCCAGCTGGCTTTGAGCGGTGCGCGCATACTGGGACACTGGAAGGATGACGATAACGGCGACGTCTACGCCTTTGCGGAACTTGATATGGAGGCCGTCGATAAATCGCTGCAAACCGCGGCATCCCTGAGTGCGGCCTTCAAGGATCACTACAGGGCAAACGCCGCCGCCAATTTTAACCGTTTCATGGAGACTGAATGAAAATGAGAATCTACCTGGCAATAATATTATCGTGTTTGCTGGTGTCAGGCTGCGGTACCAAGGTTACTCGAATCGAGACCAATGAAACGGTCGACCTCAGCGGCGCCTGGAACGATACCGACTCGCGCCTGGTGGCGGAGGAGATGATCGCCGATGCCCTGTCGCATCCATGGACTTCAAACTTCGCCGGCCAGGCCGGTCGCGCGCCCGCGGTCATTGTCGGCACTGTGCGCAATTTCAGTCACGAGCACATCAATATAAAGACCTTCGTAGCCGACATGGAGCGAGCGCTGGTCAATTCGGGTCGCGTGGTTTTTGTTGCCTCCAGTGAGGAGCGTGGTGAAATCCGCCAGGAAAGAGTCGACCAGGACCTGAACGCGAGCGAGGCGACACGCAACGCAGCGGGTCAGGAGACGGGCGCTGATTTTATGTTGCAGGGCCAGATAAATACCATTGTCGATGCGGAGGGCGACGAACAGGTGCGTTATTACCAGGTGGATTTAACCCTGATCAGCCTGGCCGATAACCGCAAGGTCTGGATTGGCCAGAAGAAGATCAAGAAGTTCGTGGAAAATGCAAAGGTGCGTTATTAGTGAGTCGCAGCTTGCACTCGCTACTCACCGTCCGACTGCATGCTATTGCTAAAGAAGACCCTGCTGACCGTGCTGCTGCCTGTGTTGTTGCAGGCCTGCGCGGTGCAGCAACAGCAGCTGAATGACCTCGCCGAGCGGCTTGACTATGCCTCGCCCGAGTCAACCCTGCTTGCCCTGCAGGCGACGATCCCGTCGCAGCGTGATCGTGGGCAATACCTGTTAAATACCGGCCTGCTGAAAAGCATCACCGGCGATTTCGAGGGCGCGGTGCGCGATCTGCAAAGCGCCAAAGACATACTGAATTCCCTGCAGGCGATCAGTGTCAGTGAAAACCTGGCAGCCGCTACCGTCAACGAAACCCTGCGCAGTTACGACGGTAGCCCCAGCGAGCGCGTGCTACTGCATGTATTGTTGTCGATCGATTACCTGATGCTGAACGACCTGGATGCCGCCAGGGTCGAGGTATTGCAGGCGCAGGTCGTGATGAACGAGCTGGCAACGGCGGACAGGCCTGTCGGCCAGCTCGCCAGCGCACACTATGTCGCGGGCCTGGTCTACGAGTTGGGTGGAGAGCTCGATGATGCCAGGATCAGTTATCGCAAGGCGTTAAACCTGATGGCTCTGCGCGACATGACGCCGCCCCTGTCCCTGCAACGCAGTCTGCAGAGCATCAATTGGCGGCTGGGTATGGACGAGGGCAGTCATCGATACCGTGAGCAGTTTTTCCTGCCTGTCGGTCCGCCGGATCCGGACATGGCCGAAATTGTCGTGATTTACTGGGACGGCGTGGTCACCAGTAAACGCGGAACCTCAACCAGCGTGTGGGCGCCGCAACTGAACCAGATTGTGTCCCTGGCATTGCCTTACTATCCGCCGTCAAATTATGTCGAAAAGCCTTTATACCTGAGTATTGCAGGCGGGCAACATCGCACCGAGACGATTGAAGATATCGAGACGCTGGCAAGAGAAGATCTGGGTGATGAGTCAGCCGCAATTATGGCAATGACCCTGGCACGAATGGTCAGTAAGTATCAACTGGTGGACAGCGTCAAGGACCAGAACCCGGGTCTGGGCATGGTTGCAAATTTCTTCACCCTGTTGACCGAAGCGGCCGATACCCGCAGCTGGAATATGCTGCCATCGACCATACAGATTGCGCGTTTTTCGCTGCCCGCAGGCGAGCATCCGCTGCCATACCCACTGGGTGCCGAATCGCAGCAGGCCGAACTCACAGAGTCGAAGCTCACAGAGTCGAAGCTAACTGTTGGCGCCGGTGAAAAAGTCGTATTATTTGTGCCGGGTGTCAGCAAGCGTATCTTTTCATACACCCAGGCTTCGCCGTAACAGCGCAGGGCTAAGGAAGAGAGACTGAAAAATCAGTGATGCAAAAGGATGTAATCTTATGAAGACAAATATCGCCGCGACCCTGGTAATCGGGCTGCTCTTGTCAGCCTGTAGTTCGAATCAACCCGACTGGGTGGACAAACCTGCGGCGCAGTATCCACAGCAGGCCTATCTCAGCGCCGTTGGCGAGGCAGATAATCGCAATGCCGCCGATGGCAGGGCGCTGGCGAACCTGGCAAAAGTATTTGAAGTTACCATCAGTGATCTGTCGATGGATTTTTCCGAGGCGCGGGTGCGCGTCGATGAATCGGGACGCGCTGTCGATAATGTTCAGACAGCCTCGCGCCACGTTACCACCGAGGCCAGGCAGGTGCTGCAAGGTGCGCAACTGGTGGAAAGCTGGCAGGATGATCAGGGCCGAAGCTATGCACTCGCCGTTCTGGAGAAAGCGCCTGCGAAGCGCCGCTTCCGTGAAGCCGTGCGCGCCGCCGATCGGCAAATTGCAGACCGGGTCGATTATGCCAGCCAGCAGGCGCCCAACCCGGTGGTGGCGCTGGCGGCACTGGAACAGGCCAGAAAAATCGAGAATGGCCGCAGTATCCTGAACCGCAATCTGGCTGTCGTCAGCGGCAAAGGCATCCGGGCGCCGTATGACCGGGCCAGCCTGGAAAAATTACTGCGCGATGCGCTCGCTACCCTGCATTTCAGCGCCGAGGCCGATTCGATAGCGTTACAGCAGAACCTTGAAAGTGCCATTGGCGCGCTCGGCATAACGCTGGATAAAGACGCGCCTTACCGGCTGCTAGCGTCGCTGGATAGCGAGCCTGTGCAACAGCAACAGGGCTGGTACTGGTTGCGCGGTTCCACCCAGCTAAGCCTGTTCTACCAGGGTCAGACCCTGGCGACGCAGCGTTGGCCACTCAAGGTTTCCGCGGTCGACGAGGGCATGGTGGAGCAGCGGGCGAAGGATCAGCTGAGCGAGCAGATGCCGACTTACCTGTACGAGTTGATCACCTCGGTGGAATAGTTCGAATCATTCGAGCGGGTCGAAACGAATCGACCGAACGACGGGCGTCATTCGAATAAGCGAGTGATACCCGGTGCATCTGAACGGCGCGGAACTGACCTGCCTTGCGGCGACACGGCATTTATTCCGTCGCCGCATTACGCGTTCTGATTCGATGGTTGCGCCGTTACTGGTCGGTAAACTCGATCCTGCCTTCCGGCAGCATGTACAGCACCAGTGCTTCCCCGTCGGTAACCGTCGGCCGATGATCGGAACCCGGTTCGAACACGCACCAGCCCCGGGGCTTGCCGTCAAATCGAGCGCCCTGGGTAACGGGCATGATCATGCATATCTCGCCCGTTGGATGGCGATGGTGTGGGCCAACGATATTCTCTAAATCGACCACGTCGACGCTTAATCCCCCGGTCTCTGCACTCGGCTCGATGATGCGACCAAAGCGACGTCCTGCCGAGCCCTGCGAACACATCCAGCCGTCCGCGATCGCCTCGTGGCAGGCTTCCTCGATGTCGGTAAAGATC
>Ga0316188_10001582_pt1 | contig 10824 bp, 9 predicted proteins | sample Phiworburrow1_MG_FD_204933 | JGI IMG/M metagenome (GOLD analysis project Ga0316188, IMG submission 204933) | Coastal sediment microbial communities from Maine, United States - Phippsburg worm burrow 1 | ecosystem: Environmental > Aquatic > Marine > Coastal > Sediment | place: USA: Maine... | reverse complement strand
CACGGACCACGACGGATTCCGTGGCGCGGTCCAGGTGCATGCCCATGCGCGATCTGTGGGGCTTCCCGTCGTGTACGGCACAGAAATCGGTATGCCTCGGGACCCAACGAGCGATGCGGACCGGTCCGTCGCCGATCTCATGGTCCCATCCGAGGAGACGACGTGGGACGGCATCACCACGACGGGGGAAGGAGACGTCACCCGTCGCGGACGTATCCGCCGCATGCACGGATCGAAGCCCGTCGACATCGAACCGACGGATCACCTCGTCCTCCTTGCACCCGATCCCTCCGGATATGCCGCGATCGGCAGATTCGTCACGAGGGGCCAGTATCGGGGGCGCAAGGATGAGCCGGTCTACTCGTATCGCGACCTCGAGGAGGCCGCACGGGACGGGGGTCTCGTTGCCCTGTCAGGATGCTGGCAGGGAGCAGTCCCGCGAGCTGCCCAGCAGGGTGATCTCCTTGGAGCGCTACATGCGGCTGCACCGTTGAAGGACCTCTTCGGTGACCGCTTCCACCTCGAGCTGACCCACCACGGGCTACCGGGCGATGACCTGCGCAACGACGTCATTGGTGAGGTCGGTATGCGCCTCGGGATACCCACCGTGGCGACGAACAACGTCCACTATGCACACCGCCATGACGCCGATCTTTCCGAGGTCCTTGCCGCCATAGGGGGCAGGCGATCCCTCGATGAGCATGACGGGTTCCGGCCGGCGACCGATCTGCGTCACCTCCGCACGCCCGACGAGATGGCTGCTCGCTTCGTTCGCTATCCGGGAGCCGTGGAGCGGGCTGCCGACCTCGGGAAAGCCCTGGCATTCGACCTCGATCTGCTTGCACCACAATTGCCTGACTTCCCCATGCCTGGCTCGTTCACGACGGAGGACGAGTACCTGTCGCACCTCGTCTACGAGGGTGCCAGGACTGTGTATCCCGGGAGCGAGGAGGGCATCGATCCAAGGGCGAGGCGAAGGCTCGAGCACGAGCTCGGGGTGATCGCCGACCTCGGATTTGCAGGGTTCTTCCTCGTTGCGTGGGACATCGTGAGCTTCGCCCGCTCGCGGGACATCTACTGCCAGATCCGCGGTTCGGGGGCCGATTCGGCGGTATGTCGCTGCATCAACCTGACCAGGGTCGACCCCATTCGGCTGGGCCTCCCCTTCGAGCGGTTCCTGTCCCATGAACGCGGCCGACCGCCCGACATCGACATCGACTTCGAGGCGGAGCGTAGGGAGGAGGTGATCCAGTACTGCTACAGCCGGTACGGCAGGGAACGCGCCGCAATGGTCGCCAATGTCATCACGTATCGGGCGAAGTCGGTGCTCCAGGACGTGGGGAAGGCATTCGGCTTGACCCAGGCACAGGTGAACGCCCTCACGAAGTACCTCGATCACCGATCACCGAAGGAGCTGCGCAACGTCGTACGGCTCCCGGCTGGACTGACCGCCGAGCACATCTACGACGTGTGTTACCGGCTCGACGGATTCCCCCGCCACCTCGGTATCCATTCCGGGGGAATGGTGGTTGCCCGCAGCCCCCTGTGGGAAATCGTCCCCATGGAGTGGGGGAGGATGCAGGACCGCTCCGTCCTCCAATGGGACAAGAACGACACCGCAGCGATGGGCATCGTGAAGTTCGACCTGCTCGCCCTCGGCGCATTGAACGCCCTGCACCTCTCGGTCGATGCGATCAGCGAAGCACATGGCATCGACATCGACCTCGCCACGATCCCCCAGGAGCCGATCATCTACGAGATGCTGACGAGGGCAGATACGGTCGGGGTGTTCCAGGTGGAATCGAGGGCCCAGATGGCAACCCTCCCGAAGATGAAGCCGAGAACCTTCTACGACCTCGCCGTCGAGGTGGCGCTCATCAGGCCGGGACCCATCCAGGGACAGTCCGTTCATCCCTACCTCCGTCGCCGGAACGGTGAGGAGCCTGTTCGCTACATCCATCCTGCTGCAGAGCCGATCCTGCGCAAGACCCTCGGTGTTCCGATCTTCCAGGAACAGCTCATGGAGATCGCCAGGGTGTGCGCGGGATTCACTCCCGGCCAGTCCGACAGGCTCCGGCAGGCCATGACGCACAAGCGCTCAGGGGAGGAGATGGCGAAGCTCCGCAATGAGGTCTACGAGGGCATGGGGGGCAAGGGCATCACGGGTGCTGCTGCGGACGAGCTCTGGGAGAAGCTCCAGGGTTTCGCCTCCTTCGGGTTCCCCGAGTCCCACTCCGTTTCGTTTGCCTACATCGTGTACGCAGCATCATGGCTGAAGTACCACTGGCCAACAGAGTTCTTTGCGGGTCTGCTGAATGCCCAGCCCATGGGGTTCTACTCACCGAACACCCTCGTGGCTGATGCCCAGCACCACGGCGTCATCGTGCTGCTACCAGATGTGAACCTCTCGGCGCACGACTGCACCATCGAACCTCATGACGCCGAGGCGAACGACCTCGCCGAATACCTTGGTATGGCGTGGAGGCGAGGCATGGGGGCTGCGGACGATCCGGTACGGCGGCCGGTTGCCATGCGCATCGGTCTTCGGTACGTCCGGAACCTCGGTGAGTCCGAGATCACCCGCATCGAGGCGGCACGGTTCACGGGCGGTCCCTTCGCCACCATCGAGGACTTCGCCCAACGGACGGGGTTATCGGTTGATGCCCATGAGGGTCTCGCTGCGGCTGGTGCATTCGCCACGTTCGGGATCGGCAAGCGTGAGGGGATGTGGCAGGCAGGATCGCTGTCCCAGCTCGGACCGGAACGACTTCGCCTCCAGGAAGCGGCGACTGATCCCGACCTACCGGTCATGGGCGGTCCCGAGGTCATGCAGGCAGACCTGTGGTCCACGGGGATCTCCCTCATCCACCCCGTGACGTTCATCCGTGACCAACTCGACGAACGCGGCGTCCTTCGTGCTGCTGATGCCCTCAGGCTCCGCAAGCACCACGCCAATGTGAAGGTCGGTGGCGTCGTGACGCACCGTCAACGTCCCGAAACAGCCAACGGTGTCCAATTCCTCAACCTCGAGGATGAGACGGGTCTCGTGAACGTGGTGGTGATGCCCGCGGTCTGGGACGCGAACTACGAGATCGCCAGGAAAGCCATCGGGATGGTGATCACGGGTGTTCTCGAATACAAGGACGGTGTCACGAACCTGGTCGCCAATCGCATGGAGGAGTGGCCTGCACCGGTCATCCCGTCGCGCGACTTCCGGTGAACCGCTGTGCGACGCGTACACTTCGGGCATCGGGCGAGAGGAGCGCGATGAGTTCGAATGGTGCAGGGGCGGCTGGGGGAGGCGCCATCTACGGTCTGGGCATCTTTGGTGCCTTCGTCTACTACTTCCAGCAGGCGGAATCCTTCTGGGCGTATGTCTGGTCGTTCTTCCAGGGCCTGTTCTGGCCAGCATTCATGGTGTACGAGGTCTTCAAGGCGCTCGGAAGCTGACCTCTGCCGTCACCTCGTCAGCCGCGTAGTACGCGGGTCTCTCCTGATGGAAGTTCGTTCCACCAGCGTCCGTAGCGCCCGTAGATCGTCGGTTCCCGGTCCGCGAGGAACGCGAGCATGCTCGCAGCCTCCTCGTTGAGGGCATCCCATGCATCGTCGCCAAGTCCGCGGAGAGCGTGAACCTCGATGCCCTCCCCAATCGGTCGCCAGACGCCACTCACGTATCCATCGACGAGGACGGCGGGCAGGACATCCCCATTCCGCTGGATGACGGCTTGTCGGGATTCATCAGAAATGATGCGGGTTCGATCGGCATGCGCGAGGAGGACGCTGTCCCACATCCCGAGGAGTCGAGGCGGAGCAGGGACGTCCTCTGGCGGCAGCACACCCCCAGTGATGTCGTACAGGACCTCACCTCCCGGTCCCTCCAGTACGGTCAGGGTGTCGACCATGGCATCGAAAGCCGGTCCGACGACCGACTGTCTGAGCATGGCGAACTGGCGAAAGTCCCTGACGGAGGCCGGACCGAATCCTGCGAGATAGTGACGTATCAGTTCCTGGATGGCAGCTCTCTGTGCGCTTCGGGGTGGTGTGGTGGGTCCAGCGACATACATCGGGATCCGTCCGTAGGACCACGGGCCACCCGTGGGATTGTGGGCGACGGCGGCAACCTGGCGCAATGCCCACCACACACCGGGATGAGCATCATCCCCGAGCTGCTCTGCAAGCAGGGCTTCCATGTCATCCTTGCTGCGGCCGCGATCAGCGAAGGAGAGCAGGCTGGGGATCAACGCGTCCGCATCCGCAGCGGAAAGGCCGGTGGCGGTGAATCGCCGGTCGTTCAGGCGGGCGGCACGCAGCGTGTTGGTCATTCCCTCGTGGAACGTCGTGTAGTCGTCGGCAGCAACTGCGTGGAGCGTGACCCGCATCAAGGTTGCCTTCACGACCTGATGGCTGGTGAACGCGGTGTCCAGCTCGACAGGATCGAAGTCCGCGATCCGGTTCCAGAGTGCGACATAGGGTGACGGTGGTTCCTGGGCCTGCAGGGCCACGACACGATGCACGGAGTCGACGACGGAAAGCTTCTCTCGCCCGAGGAGCATCTGACGGGCAAGGGTCGCCCGATTGAGTCGTCTGCGTGTGAGTCGCACCCGACGAATCTAGACCGGTTGTCGAAAGGCGTCCGCTGCCACGATGTACCCGGAATCCTGACAGATGCTTCCAGTAGGCCGTCCGACCCCTTTTCCCCGAGACCTTCAGATTCGCTCGCCTCGAGCCGATATCTACGGTGATAGGTCTCACCGGAGGGAACATGAGCAAGGAATTCACCGGTTCTGTACTGCTCCCGGGCGAAAACGGCCCGGGTCTCGATGCAGCACTCCAGGTAGACGACGATGTCGTCAAGTTGATGGTCGGTACCGAGGAGCTTGGTGAGTGGCGTCAGCGCGACTTCGACGTGCAACCCTCCGGTAAGGGAGCCTTCCGGGTCGCACTCGCCGGCGAGGAACTCTTCTTCACGCCTTCGTCACCCGCATCCTTCGCAGAAGCCATGGCCGTTCCCCTCCAGCCAGAGCAGACGAAGGCATCGAAGTCTGACGACGACAAACCGAAGTACGACATCGACGCTGCCATCGACGAGCTCATCGCCCAGGTGAAACCACTCAAATCGATCAACGATGAGGACGACATCCTGTCGGCCCCCCTTCTGACGACGATCATGGTCGTCGCTGGGGCCCTCATGATTGGCCTCGTCGGCATGGTGTTCATGCTCTAGGGCCGGTTTCCTGCTCGAGGACCCTCAGCGGCCGTCGGGCAACATGATCACTCGGTGTCCGCGTCGAGCTCAAGCGCTGCTGAATTGATGCAATAGCGCAGTCCATCGGGTCCGGGGCCATCGGGAAAGACGTGTCCGAGGTGTGCATCGCACTTCGCACAGCGCGATTCGGTGCGCACCATGCCGTGCGAGACATCCCGGTTGTCCTTCACCATCGAAACATCGATCGGGGCGGTGAAGCTCGGCCAGCCCGACCCTGAGTCGTATTTGGTTGCGCTGCTGAACAGCGGCTCGCCACATACGACGCACCGGTACGTCCCGCTTCGCTTCTCGTTCCAATACTCGCCGGTGAAGGCTCGCTCGGTACCCGCTTCCTGGGTCACGTGGAATTGCTCGGGAGTGAGCTTGGCTTTGAGCTCGTCCTTGGAGGGTGTTGCGTCCATCGCCGAACGGTAACGCGGGAATCAGCCGTCGATGACCGTTGTCACGATGTCGATGGCCTTCGTCGTGTCCTCGTCGGTGACATCCAGATGGAAGACCGCCCGGACTCGTGATGCACCGAGAACCAACATTGCGACGCCTGCTTGGAGGCTCTCGTCGACCACCCTTCCAGGGTTCACCACATCGAAGTACACGATATTGGTGTGCACCGCATCGAGGTCGATCGTTGCGGAGGTCGTCGATCCGATGGCCTCTGCGAATCGGCGCGCATGGTCATGGTCGAGCGTCAGTCGTTCTCGGTTCGTCGTGAGCGCATGGAGTGCACCTGCGGCGATGATGCCGGACTGGCGCATGCCCCCACCGAACATCTGCTTGAACCGTCGCGCTTCGCCGATGAAGTCCTTCGTCCCTGTGAGGGCTGAGCCAACAGGGGCGCCAAGTCCCTTCGAGAAGCACACACTCACGGTGTCGAAGGAGGCGGCATAGTCATGCATGGGTACGCCCGTTGCTGCGGTTGCGTTCCACAAGCGTGCGCCGTCCAGGTGGGTCGCCATGCCCAACGCCCGAGCCGCGCCGGTTACGGCGTCCATCTGGCCCACGTCCCAGATCGTGCCCCCAGCCACGTTGTGGGTGTTCTCCAGGCAGACGAGGGTGTGCGGTTCGAAGAGATACGACGGAAGCGACGGGTGGGGAATGGGAACCACCGAACGCAACTGATCGGCCGTGAACGCACCCAATGTGCCAGGCACTCGCTTCAGCGTCACGCCTGAGTGGTGCGCCGGGCCGCCCATCTCGTGCGAACCGATGTGCGCGGCGGCTTCGAGAACCACGATGTCACCGGGCTGTGTGTGGCACCGAACGGCGACCTGGTTGGACATCGTGCCGGTCGGCACGAACATGGCGGCTTCCTTGCCGAGCAATGCTGCCACCTTCTCCTCGAGTGCGTTCACCGTGGGATCGTCGTGATACACGTCGTCCCCGACAACGGCGTTGGCCATTGCGGTTCGCATCGCCTCCGAGGGTCGAGTGATGGTGTCGCTGCGGAGATCGATCATGAGAGGAAGTGCCTCGGCTGGAGGAGGGTCACGAGCGATCCTGATGAGGTCGGCACTTCGTTCCAGGTTCCCGCGAACACCTCCATCACGGCGCACGTTGCCGTGCGGATCTCGGCGTGGGCGCCCGTGATGCGTCGCACCGTCATGGACCACGTCGGTTCGTGCCCCACGAGCATGACTCGTTCGTGGCCGTCCCCGTATCGTGCGGCAACCATGAGGGTCTCATCCACGGATGCGCCATAGAGCGCGCCCTCGAGGATGAGACGAGAACTCCAACCCCCGCTGATCCGTGCCAACTCTGCGGTGGATCGCGCCCGCGTTGCCGTCGACGAGATCACGATGTCCGGCACGAGGTCGAGGTCACGAAGCACCTCGCCCATGCGTTCGGCGGAGCGAACGCCCCTGGTCGAGAGCGGTCGGCTGTGATCGTCGGGTGCGCCGGAGTCCCAGTCGGACTTCCCATGGCGAAGGAGCATCAGGTCCATCGCGCAATCGTACCGGTGCTTGTCACCCGACTGAGAAGGCGAAGAGCACCTGGGCGGCGAAGTAGAGCGGGAGGCCGATCACGCGGTTCGTCGTCGACGGGGTGGTGAACTGATTCCGAGCGACGAGAACGTCGCTTCCGGCGAACAGGACGGCGGCGATGGGAAGCCATGAAGCGCCGGGCCCTCCCACCGTTCCGAAAGAGAATGAGACCATCGCGCCGATGATCACGACATAGCCGCCGACAGGCAGCACGAGAGCATCCGGAAGGTGCGGTCGAAGCCAGCGGATCACGAGCGCTCCCACCACGGCCATGAGCACGACACCGGCGCAGAGCCACCCGACACTCGGAGGACCGATGCTGATGAATGCGACCGTGTACAGCACATGTGCCACGGCAAAGGACAGCAGGCCGATCACGAACGCCCTGCGTGAATCGAACGACAGGGAGAGGTCTCCGATCCACGACGAACACAGCGCGCCGATGACCAACGCAAGGTACGCCGTCGCTTCGTCGGCAGCCACGAGGGCAACCACCACCACGAGGGATGATGCGGCCATCTTCAACCAGCGACTCAGGGCTGCGTTGGTGCTGACCGCTCCACTCGCCCCACCGAGTCCGACAACGACCAGGAACGCCGGGACGATCACATCGCATCAACGACGAAATCGATACAGGCGGTGAGCGCCTCGATGTCGTCGGTGGGGATCGTCGGGAACGTCGCTACCCGCAGTTGGTTCCGTCCGAGCTTTCGGTACGAATCGATGTCGACGATGCCGTTGAACCTGAGATGGCGGGACACGTCATCTGCCGGCACCGAATCGTCGAGGTCGATCGTCACCACGGTGGGGGAGCGGAACCGTTCCTCGGCGACGAACGGCGACGCAAAGGCCGATCCGCTGGACCATGCGTAGAGGTGGTCCGACGACGCCGTCGATACGGCGAATGCCTGCGCGAGGCCCCCGCCGTCGATGAGCTGTCGGATACGGAGGTCGAGGAGAAACAGGGTGGCGAGGGCAGGCGTGTTGTACGTCTGATCCTTCGTGCTGTTGTCGAGAGCGGTGGCAAGGGACAAGAACGGCGGAATCCACCGCCCGGTCCCTGCGATCTCCCTGACACGTGCCTGCGCATGTGGGCTCATCAATGCGATCCACAGCCCGCCCTCGGACCCGAATGCCTTCTGGGGAGAGAAGTAGTAGGCGTCGACCGATGCAGGATCGATCGGAATCGCGCCGGCGCCTGAGGTACCGTCGACGAGGACGACCTCATCCCCGAATCTGTCCCACGCGCCAAGCACACCTGTCGACGTCTCGTTGTGGATATAGGCGTAGGCATCGGCGCCGTCGACGGAGTGTGGCTCGGGAGCAGACCCCGGAGGAGCCGCAATGTCCACCACACCGTCGAGATGCGGCGCACCGGAGCAGACTGCTGCGAACTTCGAGGAGAACTCCCCACATGTGAAATGGGCAGACCGAGAAAGCACGAGGCCGAAGGCAGCCGCATCCCAGAAAGCGGTCGCACCTCCGACGCCGAGGACCACCTCGTACCCCGCAGGGAGCTCATAGAGGTGTGAGAGTCCGGAGCGGACATTTCCGACGACCGATTTGACGGGTGCCTTGCGGTGGCTCGTACCCAGGAACGACGATCCCGTTGAGCTGAGCGCTTCGACCGCATGCTGGGGTACCCGGCTTGGTCCGGATCCGAAACGCCCGTCGCCGGGGAGTAGGTCCCGTGGGATCCCGATTGCAGGTGTTTCGCTCATGTCCCGGCTGAAGGTCCGTCGTTCGCGTTTAGTGTGTCCACCATCGATCGGACAGGGAGAGTAGCCCCGGTGACGGACCGCACATCCATCTCACAACGCGCCATCGCCGTCGCACCCTCGGCGACCCTGGCCATCACGAACAAGGCGGCCCAACTCCGAGCCGAGGGAAAACCCGTCATCGGTTTCGGAGCCGGCGAGCCCGACTTCCCGACCCCTGCAGCCATCGTGGAGGCGGCGGTTGTCGCGGCACGAAACCCTTCATCGCACAGATACTCACCTGCGGCTGGGCTTCCGGCGCTGCGCGACGCTGTGGCAACCAAGACCATGCGCGACTCGAGCTACGACGTCCGACCGGACCAGGTCGTGATCACGAACGGCGGAAAGCAGGCGGTGTATCTCGCCTGTCAGGTGCTCCTCGATCCGGGCGACGAAGTCCTGCTCCCTGCCCCGTATTGGGTCACTTATCCCGAGGCAGTTGCCCTTGCGGGTGGTGTGACGGTGCCGATCATGACTGACGAATCGACGAACTTCACTGTCACGGTTGAGCAACTCGATGCAGCCGTCACCGATCGCACGAAGATGTTGATCTTCGTGTCGCCTTCGAACCCGACAGGTGCGGTGTACACGAAGGAGCAGATCGCCGACGTCGCAGGATGGGCAGCCGCTCGCGGCATCTGGGTGATGACAGACGAGATCTATGAACATCTCGTGTACGGGGATGCCGTCTTCCATTCGATGCCGACCGTTGCGCCGGAGATCGCCGATCGGTGCGTTGTCGTCAACGGAGTGGCCAAGACGTATGCGATGACAGGATGGCGGGTCGGCTGGTTGATCGGACCGATCGAGGCGGCAAAGGGTGCCACGAGGATCCAGTCACATCTCTCATCCAACGTCAACAACATTGCCCAAGCAGCTGCACTCGAGGCTGTGACGGGATCCCTGGATGCAGCCCATGAGATGCGCCTCGCATTCGATCGAAGGCGACGCACCATGGTGTCGATGCTGCAGTCGATTGACGGCGTCACGTGCCAGGACCCCCAGGGCGCCTTCTATGCATTCCCCAACCTGACCGGCCTTCTCGGCAGACCCCTCAGGGGGAAGGTCGCTGACACGACGCTCGACCTTGCAGCGATCCTGCTGGACGAGGTCAACGTGGCAATCGTTCCCGGCGAGGCATTCGGCGCCCCTGGCTATGCACGTCTGTCGTTCGCCCTGGCTGACGACGACCTGGTTGAAGGCCTCGGGCGGATCGTCGACCTCGTGGCCAGCCGCTAGCTCGAGAGTTCTTCGAGCGCACCGACGACGGTTGCGAATGCTGCGACGGATGGGTCGATCACATCCATGTGTCCGGCGCCGGCGAGCTGCATGAGCGACACGCGGTCGCGACCGGTTACGTATTCCGCTGCATGCGCAAGCGGCGTCTCGGCGTCCTCTACACCGTGGATGAGCACCGTTGGGCTGAGAGGGTCGGTGCAGAGAGCGGCATCCCTCCACCGGTCGGGGTTCTCGGTCTTCGTTGATCCGAGGAAGAGGGCGATGGGGTCATCATCTGGGCGGTCCGCCGAAAGGCCGACGAGGTCGATCACAGCACCAAGGCCGACTGCTCCGCGAAGGTTGGCGTCTCGGCACGCCTGCCGTATCGCGAGGTATCCGCCCGCTGAGTGGCCGACGAGGAACGGCGAGTCCAGGAGATCCTGCGGAACGGCAGGTTCCTCGTCCGCGAGATGTGTTCGCACCCACGTCGTGGCGGATGCAATGTCGGCGGTGGCGGTCTCGAACGAGTTGGCGCCCCTTCGGTATTCGATGTTGACGGTCGCCCAGCCGAGATCCGTGAGGGCAGCCGCCATTGGATCCATGA
>Ga0316188_10001581_pt1 | contig 10825 bp, 8 predicted proteins | sample Phiworburrow1_MG_FD_204933 | JGI IMG/M metagenome (GOLD analysis project Ga0316188, IMG submission 204933) | Coastal sediment microbial communities from Maine, United States - Phippsburg worm burrow 1 | ecosystem: Environmental > Aquatic > Marine > Coastal > Sediment | place: USA: Maine... | reverse complement strand
GCCGATACCGCCACCGGTATCTTCTACCTCGACCACCACCGCCCTGTCCCCGCGCAAAGACCCGGGCCTGGCCCTGACAGTCAGGACACCGCCGTCCACCATGACCTGGCGGGCATTGATCATCAGATTCAGAAAAACCTGGCGCAACTGTTGGCTATCGCCAACCAGCGTTGGCAAATTCTCCGCCAGCTCGCAGACCAGTTCGATTTTCTGGCGCTGGCAGTGCTCGCCTTCCAGCTCAAAGACCTCCTGCAAGACATCCCTGATGCTGCAATCATCCAGGCAGACCAGTTGTTTCTTGCTGAACGCCAGGATATTCCCGAGCATTTCTTCCATACGCCTGACTTCGCGGGCAATGATACCAGCATATTCATTGGCTTTCGGATCGGACAGCTCCTGGCGAGCCAAGCGTTGTGCAAACCCGCCGATGGACACCAACGGGTTGCGCAGCTCATGTGCAACCTGGGCCGCCATCTCGCCGAGAACGGCCATCTTTTCCCCCTGGATAAGCTGCTCCTGAACGTTGCGCAGATTGTCATGAGCCATTTCCAGGCGCTTCACCAGGCTGGCGTTATCCAGAGCCGAGCCGGCCTGGCTGGCAAAGAGCTCCAGGTAGCGCATGCGTGCCGAGGAGATCTCCATCCGGCTTAGCGGATTATCGACGAGCAGGACGCCCATGATCTGGTCGCGCCCGACCAGAGGGGCACAGGCATAGGGGCCAAGATCGAGAGCGGCGGCAAGCTGCCGGCCTCCCGAGGGCTGTTTTCCCGGCTGCGTGACCAACACCACCCGATTCTCCAGGAAAGCTTTGGCCAAGGCATTATCCTCCCTATCAAGCAAAAGCCTCTGCTTGATCACCTGCTGATTGAAAGTCGATATGCGTTGCGCCTCGCGGCTCTGCTCGTCAAGATGCACCTCTTTCCATGCACGGGAGCTCTCTCCCCTAGGCAGAACCAGAGACGCCATCTCCTGTGAAACGCCCAGCATCCCCTGCAGCATACCGGTGCGTTTATTGACGGTAAAAAGCGTCGCGCGCTCGAAGCTGCCGACATCGACGTCAGTTGCAGCAGAAAGCGTCAAGTGAGCGAGTTCATCAAGATTTAGCGTGCTGTGCATGGCCCGTGAAATCCGATAGAGAGACGAGACTTCGCGGTGAGCAATTTCACGCTGTTTTTCTGCTGCCACGCGCCGCTGCAACTCCTGGTTCAACTCCTGGTACGACTGCCCCATATCCCGGAACAGCGTAGCGAATGGCGAGTACAGCGTGCCGTCAACCAGGGCAAAGTAAACCATTATGGTACTGCCCAGCTTGAAATAGTGACCGAGGAAATTCATCAAGCCATAGGCGTCCACATCAAGGGTGAACATCAGCTCCGACAGGATACTCGCACCGATCGCAATAAGCAGTAACGTCACGATGTGCCGGCTCAGGAACTCTCTGCGGAGCTGCAGCAGCCAGGCGGCCAGGGCAAGCAAACCGACCAAGGCATATTCATAACTCACCTTGAAAGGGGTCAGCACCCCATCTTCGACAAAACAAGACGGGCATAACTGAAAAGGCCATATCAAGGCAGAGAGCACAACACCAGCAAGCAGAAAACCGCTCAGCCAGGCCCTGGCTGAGCAGAGATCCTTGCGCCCCAGGCTGATGGCTGCAGAGAGAAAAGCTGCCGTGCTGAGGGTACGCGCTGCCAACCATAGCTGTGCTGGTATATTCGTGCCGGCATTCGGTACAAGCAGCATCCCCTTGTAAGTCAGGGTATGCAGTAGGTCAACTAACCCCGTAGCAAAAAAACCGGTGGCCAAAATGACGAAGAACTGGCTGCTGACCAGGCGCCGGGTATTCCAGCCGATAAGAAAAACGGCCGTGAGCAGGACAATGCTGGAGAGTTCTATCAGAGCATGAATGAGGAGGTCGTTGATGCCGGTCAGCAGGTAAAGCAAAAGGCCGACCAGCAGAAAAACTGCCAGGCCGGCCCTGAAGGACAAATGGTGTGGGATGTTGGACAGTTCGGTGGCGTAAAGAACGTGCTCCGCTGCCGTTTTTTCGTCAAGAGGATCAGATTGTCCGTCCGGCACGACCACCACCTCCTGCCTGCCGACGAGAATCGAACCAGATCAGCCGATTTTTTCCTGACGCTCCTGTTCAGTCTTGCACTCGATGCACAGAGTGGTTACCGGACGCGCTTTCAGGCGAGCTTCGCCGATCTGTTCGCCACAGTCCTCGCATTCGCCGAATTCACCGGATTCAATGCGATCAAGAGCTTCGCGAATCTTGGCAATCAGCTTGCGTTCACGATCGCGGATGCGCAACTCGAAGTTGCGATCAGACTCCAGAGACGCCCGGTCGGTCGGGTCAGGAAAGTTGGTCTTTTCGTCAGTCATTTCGGAAACCGTCTTGTCGGCTTCACGGAGCAACTGATCCATCTGTTCCTGAAGCAGCTGACGAAACTCCTCCAATTTGACTTTTTCCATAAAAAAGCTCCTCAAACTTCAACGGGCACAAATTAAATGAAATTGACCGACAAGTCAACCTAAATGCCCATCACTAGTGGAACTGGGCAATCAGAACGTACAGCAGGGCGATTACAGCAAACCACACCGTAAAGACATCTGCTTGTCTGAGTGGCGGATGCTTGGCCAATTGCGCGGCCTCCTCCGTTACCGCTACCGCGGGGACAGCGTCAACCAGGCATGCGACCAAGGCCGGAAAATCCCCGTATGAGTTGGAAATAATGAGGAAATCCTCCTCACCGGCCACCAAAGTCATAAACACCCGGCTGCGCACCCGCACGGATTCAAGGCTGGTAACATCGGCAAAGCGCACCTGGCGCTGCCGAAACGGGCGGAACGCCGTGACGCCATCGTGATCGACGACCAGGCGGCGAAAGGCGGTTTCGACAAACAACACGGTCGGCGGCACCAACATGACGGCCAAGATGATAATTTTGGCTAGTGGTTGTCCTTGGATAACGCACACCGCCAGCAGGGCAACCATCAACACGATCAACAGTCCCATCGGCACCACAAATGCCCGACGAATCACAAAGGTGCGCACCGGGCTCATCGGGCCGCCTCACCGGGATTGAGAAAGCGGCCACTGCGGCCGCCCTGCTTTTCAACCAGGTGAATCTTGCCGATCGTCATGGCCTTGTCGACCGACTTGCACATGTCATAGATGGTCAGAGCGGCCACGGAGACCGCTGTCAGGGCTTCCATTTCCACGCCGGTCTGGCCATTGACCTTGACCGTAGCCTCAATACCAACCCGGGCGCTGCTGACATCGGGCGAAAACTCCACGGCGACACTGTTGATCAGCAGAGGGTGACAGAGCGGGATCAACTCCGGGGTCTTCTTGGCGGCCATGATCCCAGCCAGGCGGGCCACCGCGAAGACGTCCCCCTTGTCCATCCGATTATCCAGGATGCGCGCCAGGGTCTCCGGCTGCATGGAGACTTCACCACGGGCCACGGCGACCCGGTGGGTTCTGGCCTTGTCACCGACATCCACCATAATGGCCTTGCCGTCCTTGTCGAAATGGCTCAAATCAGTCATTGCTCGTTCCTTGCTTCATGAACGCATGGTGCGGTAAAAGCGTCCCACCCATACAGCTGTTTTTGAATTTGTCGCCACGCGCGACTCGCCACGCATCGCGTCAGTCAAACAAGTATTCCAGCGCCTCCGCCGCGCTGCGCACGCCGATCAGCTTGATGCCTTTCGGCTGGTCGAGGTTTTTAAGATTGCCCGCCGGCAAAAGGCAGCGGTTGAAGCCGAGCCGCGCCGCTTCCTTGACGCGCAACTCCGGACGCGAGACAGCACGCACCTCTCCGGCCAGACCGATTTCACCGAAGAGGACAGTGCGTTCATCGACCGGCCGATTGAGATGGCTGGAGGCCAGCGCAGCAACCACGCCCAAGTCCACGGCCGGTTCAGCAAGACGTACACCGCCGGCAACATTGACGAAGATATCCTGGGCCAGCAGTGCATAACCAACCTTCTTTTCCAGTACGGCGACCAACAGTGAAACCCGGTTGGCGTCGATCCCCATGGCCGTGCGGCGCGGGTTGCCGTAGGCCGCCCCGGACACCAGGGCCTGGAGTTCTACCAGGATCGGCCGGGTCCCTTCAATGGCCGGGACAACGACGCTGCCAGCAGCGTCTGCGGGACGTTCAGCTAAAAACAGCTCCGAGGGGTTCGGCACCTCGCTCAGGCCGATGTCCTTCATCTCGAACACGCCGATCTCGTTGGTCGAGCCAAAACGGTTCTTGACCGCCCGTAAAATTCGGTAAGGATGCCCAGCATCCCCTTCAAAGTAGAGGACGGTATCGACCATATGCTCAAGCATCCGCGGTCCGGCGATCGAGCCATCCTTGGTGACGTGACCGACGATGAAGGTCGGAACCCCATCCCCTTTGGCGAGATGCATGAGACGCGCGGCGCACTCGCGAACCTGACTGACGCTGCCCGGAGCCGATTCCAGCGCCGCGGTAAACACAGTCTGGATTGAATCGACCACCAGAAAAGCGGGTTTCAGTTCTCTGACCCGCTCAAGGACTCCTTCCAGAGAGGTTTCAGCCAGCAGATAAAGGTCCTGCGCGGTGACATCAAGGCGCCCTGCGCGCAGTTTGACCTGGCGGGTCGACTCCTCAGCCGTAACATACAGCACCGGTCCGGCCTTGGTCCACCGCCCGGCTGCCTGCAATAGCAGAGTCGACTTGCCGATGCCGGGGTCGCCGCCGATCAGGGTGAAAGACCCGGGCACCACACCGCCGCCAAGCACTCGGTCGAACTCGGCGATGCCGCAGTGCAGGCGGTCCTCGTTGGTCGAGGAGACCTCGGACAGCTTCACAGGGCGACTCTCGGAGCGCAAAGGCACTGTTCGTCCACCTTTTTTCGCCACCGCGACAGTCTCTTCGACCAGAGAATTCCACTGGCCGCAATCGGGGCATTTACCCATCCATTTGGGACTTTGCATGCCGCACTGCTGGCAGCTGTAAATGGTTTTCTGTTTCACCTGGGCCCCTGACCTTGTGGGTATTAAATGTGTCATTCTAGGCCGCAGGCCCAGGACTGTCAACGTCAAGGGCGAACGCCTTGCCAGAAGAATCTATTCCAGCCTGTTAGGATAGCTTAGCCGTTGACTAAAAAAGCTGTCGCGATCTACTTTGCAGACATTTAAGCCTTTAGTTTGAAAGCTTCTCACCGAGACACACGTCATCTTTAAATTGCAGCGGTCGCTCGTGAAGGAGAAGACTCTGGTAACTACTCCCGTAAACCTCCTAGTGGATGAAGCCAGTTGCCCGTTAGAGAACAATAGGATTCTTATGCAAAGCCAGGCTGATAAGACCTGTAAACATGATACGGCATCTGTGACCAGAGATAATCTCAATAAATTGAGTCTTCAGCTTGAACTTCATGCCAATAGTGTTAAATTTCTCTAAGACATTTGGATGCGAGTACTGACATATGCGGGAAAATTTTGCTGGGGCTCAGGATAACGCGGGAGGATGCTATGCAGCTTAAAGTGATGGTTTGTTGCCAAGTGAACCTCTTTGGCGAAGGGTTAAAGAGACTGATCGAAGAAAAGGGAGATATGAAAGTTATCGGCGTCGCCACTTGTGATCAAGAGATGAAGAGTTTCTTGGATTTTGATCCCGATGTCATCATTACAGACATGTACAGTTGCAGGAAGGTCTTGAAATCTCTCTCTCCCGGAGGCGACAAAAAGGTCTTGCTCGTAAATGAAAGCATGGATATCAGCAGTGAAACTCTCAAAGGCCTGATTACTGATGGCTTGGGCGGCATTCTCCCCAAAGGAGCCAATATCGAGCTGCTACAAAAAGCGACTCGAAAACTTTACGAAGGGGAGCTCTGGATCGATCACCAGACGATGAGAGAAGTCTTCAGCAGCGAACCGCCGACCCGTGCTATCAACATAACCAAGAAAGAGGTCGAAGTTCTCAATTATATTTGTAATGGCATGACCAATAAAGAGATCGCCAAGAAACTGTTCATCAGTGAGCAGACCGTGAAATCACATTGTAATCATCTGTTCAAAAAGTTCGGTGTTTCGAGCCGCCTCAAATTGGCGCTTTGCGCGCCGAAATATTTTTCATCAAGGCTTTAAAGAGGACCCGCATCAACTTTTGCCATGCATTAATTGATATAGTGGCCGCAACGTCTCTGAGCTCCAGGGAGTCAAGGATTGCCGACTCTTTAGTGGCGGTCTTTTCCTATATAACCTTTTCGTCCTTTAGAGCCGACTCGACTCCTTATACTGATAATCAAGCCCGGCAGGTGTATCCGACTCAAGATCACACGAGTGCAATCATCGTCGATCTATGGTTCCTTATGTGCAGAGCGGCAACACCTCCCACAGAAATCCACTCTGATTGACTCATAGAACGCTGCCGCATCGCATAAATCATAAACGGCATTGACAGCTCTCCCGCAACCGTGAAAAACAAAAGACTTGAGTGAATTCCCTCTACCATTGACTTGCACAGGGATACCCAGACAGCCTATAGTAATCTTGTCGTGACGAAGGAGCAATTTTGGCCATAACAGCACTGAAATACGGTTCAAAATCTTTACAGATTGAATTGCCGGCTCACGTTCTGACCACCACTTCTCAGCGGGATCTGCCAGAACCGGCGAATGAGATTCGCAGAGCTTTAGCCCACCCGCTCGGAGCACCACCGCTTGCCAAGCTCATTCGCCCCGGCGAACACGTCGCCATCGTCACCTCGGACATCACACGCTACACCGGCAGCGAACTCTATCTGCCGATTCTGGTCGAGGAGTTGAACCGTTGCGGCATTGCCGATTATGACATTGAGATCATCGTCGCCCTCGGCATCCACCGCAAGCAAACGTCGAAAGAGCACCAAAAGATCCTCGGCGCTCTCTATGGGCGAATTGCCGTGCATGATCATGAATGCGACGATCGGGAGCAGCTAATCGACCTCGGACATACCTCCTCCGGTCTGCCGGTCCAGATCAACCGGCGGGTCATGAGTGCTGACCGGGTGATTGTCACCGGCACGATCGGCCTGCATTACTTTGCCGGCTTCGGTGGCGGCCGCAAGAGCCTGGTTCCCGGCGTCGCAAGCAGGGAAACCTGCATGGCAACTCACTTCTTAATCTTTAACCCGCCGGAACAGGGCGGCCGCAATCCGAAAGCCTGTACTGCCCGCCTGGATGGAAACCCTGTGCACCAGGCGATCCTCGAAGCGGCGCAAAGCGTCAAGCCAGACTTTCTGCTGAACACAGTGTTGACCCCCGACAAACAAATTGCCCGGGTCTTCTGCGGCGATTTGCAGCAGGCGCACCTGGCCGGGTGCGAACTCGCCCGGGGCCTGTATACGGCGCCCATGCAACAGGCGGCCGACCTGGCGGTGGTTTCCTGCGGCGGGCATCCGAAGGATATCAACTTTATCCAGGCCCACAAGGCTCTTGATTACGGCGTTCAGGCGGTTCGCCCAGGGGGCACGCTGATCCTGCTAGCGGCCTGCCCGGATGGCTTCGGAAATTCCACTTTTTTCGACTGGTTCAATTACGAGGACTTGGACATGTTCGAAAAGGCCCTGCGTAGTCGTTACGAAATCAACGGTCAGACCGCTCTTTCGACCCTTGCCAAGGCCCGCACCTGGCGCGTCATCCTGATCAGTGAGTTCAATCGCGAACAGACGTCAAAGATGGGGATGGAAAAAGCCGACAGCCTTGACGAGGCACTGCAGATGGCTTACAAACAACTGCCGCAGAATCCACAGGTCGTGGTTATCCCCGACGGCGGCACCATTTTGCCGGTTATCGTGCCGTGAAACGCGAGATGAGAGACAACCAAGAGCACAGCCATATACACTTAACGCAAAGACGCCCTGCAAAAGGGAAAGAACGCAAAGGAAGCCATTTTAAAATTGAAGAGTTTCTCTTTGCGCCTGGCCTTCCTTTTCACATCGCCTTTGCGTTGCGCTTTGAATCCTCTAAACACATCATAATCTGAAATATCAAAGGCAGCACAAATGCTTGCAGAGAAAACCATCATCGAACTAGAAGCCATCGTTGGTCCGAACAACGTCGCAACCGACAAGGCCGCCCGCATCTGCTACTCCTACGATGCCACCCAGCAGAGCTTCCTACCTGAGGTGGTGGTTCACCCCGGCTCGACTGAAGAGATCAGCCGCATCATCAAACTGGCCAACCGCGAACGCATCCCGGTCTTTCCCCGCGGCGCCGGCAGCGGCTTCACCGGCGGGTCCCTGCCGACCCTGGGCGGCATCGTGCTCTGCACCGAGCGCCTCGACCGCATCCTGGAGATCGACGAGGAGAACCTGGTCGCCACCGTGGAACCAGGCGTGGTCACCGAGCAGTTCCAGAAAGAGGTCGAAAAGCGCGGGCTGTTCTACCCGCCCGATCCGGCCTCATTGAAGTTCTCGACCCTGGGCGGCAACGTCGCCGAGTGCGCCGGCGGCCCACGCTGCGTCAAATACGGCGTCACCAAGGATTTCATCATCGGCCTCGAGGTGGTCACTCCGACTGGCGACATCATCACCACCGGCGGCCCGACCATGAAAGGGGTGGTCGGCTACGATCTGACCAAACTCCTCTGCGGTTCGGAAGGGACGCTCGGCATCATCACCCGCATCGTCATCAAGCTGCTGCCGCTGCCCGAAGCGAAACAGACCATGTTGGTGCTGTTCAATTCCATCGACGGCGCCGCACAGGCGGTTTCGGCCATCATCCGCGGCAAGATCATCCCGACCACCCTCGAGTTCATGGACGGCCGCACCATCGACTGCGTGCGCCAGGCGACCAATCTCAAGGTTCCGGCCGAGGCAAGGGCGGTGCTGATTATCGAGGTCGACGGCGATCGTGATTTTCTTGACAAGCAGGTCGCGCGGATTGCCGAGATCATCAAGCCGCTTGGCGTAGTGGAAACCCGCATTGCCACGACCAACGAGGAGAGTGAAGCGCTCTGGCAGATCCGCCGCTCGGTGTCCGCTTCCCTGCGCAAGGTCAACCCGGACAAGTTCAACGAGGATATCTGCGTGCCGCGCAGCAAGGTTCCGGAAATGATCCGCAGGGTCGACGTCATCGCCGAGAAGTACGCAATTCCGATCGTCAACTTCGGCCATGCCGGTGATGGCAACATCCATGTCAATATCATGATCGACAAGAAAGTGCCCGGCCAGTTGGAGAAGGCCGAGAAAGCCATCGAAGAGGTGTTCAAGGGGGCGTTGGAACTCGGTGGCACCATGAGCGGCGAACACGGCGTCGGTATCGCCAAGGCAGCCTATATCCCACTGGAGATCACACCCTTGGCCGCCGAATACATGAAGACGATCAAGCGAGCACTCGACCCGAACAACATCCTCAATCCCGGAAAAATTTTCCTCGATGAGGACAATTCCGCAGCGCGTGGCGAGCAGCGAGCGGCGGGGAAACCTTCAATCTGATTTTCCGCGCCGCGCACCACGCGCCACGCGCCACAAAATTTATGGCAAAGCTGAAAAACCTCGAAGATTACCGCGAAGAAATCGAGCAGTGCGTCAAATGCGGGGCCTGCCGGGCCCACTGCCCGGTCTTCGGTGCCGACAGGCGTGAAGGCCGGGTCGCACGCGGCAAGGTGGCGCTGGCACACTCGGTGATGACCGGCGAAATCGGACTGGAGGACAAGGTTCTGGAGGACATGAGTCAGTGCCTGCTCTGCGGCAGTTGCTGCGCGCAGTGCCCCAACAAAGTCCCCACCGAAGAGATTGTTGCTGCAGCCAGGCGAAGGATCGCCGAGGAGAAGGGGCTTTCGACCTTCGGCAAGGGCGTTGCGGCCGTTCTGGGCCGGCCCAAGCTGATGAACCTGCTGGCCAAATCAGGCGGCATGCTGTCGTCGCTGCTCTTTAACAAACTCCCGGAAAACAGTGGCCTGCGCCTGCGCTTCCCGGTCCCGTACCTCGAGCAGGACCGCACGCTGCCACCGATTACCGCCAAACCGTTTCGCGAGCGGGTGCCGGAGATCATTCTTGGCGACCCGCAACAACCGACGGTTCTCTTTTTCACCGGTTGCGGCATCAACTACATGTACCCGGAAGTCGGCGAAGCCTTTCTCAAAGCGCTTAAATTCCTCGGCGTGACCGTCATCATTCCCAAGGACCAGGCGTGCTGCGGACTGCCAGCGGTCAGTGCCGGGGCAGCGAAAACTGTGGAAAAGCTGGCCGAGCAGAACCTGGAGGCGTTCAGCCGTCACCCCGTGGATTATATCGTTACAGCCTGTGCTTCCTGCAACGCCGGCCTCGGCAAGGTTTACGCAGAGATGGGGGAAGAGTTCGGCGAGCTTTCAGCCAAGACCATGGACGTCTTCGTTTTCCTGGCTAGGCACGGCTTGCCGGAAAAGCTGGCAACTCTGCCGAAAGCCGCGACACGCATCAAGGTCACCTATCACGATCCCTGCCACCTGCGCACCCAGGGGATCACCAAGGAGCCCCGCCAGATCCTCAGGGCACTGCCCCAAGTGGACTATGTGGAAATGCCCGAGGCCGGAACCTGCTGCGGACTGGGCGGGACCTATTCTGTTTATCACTATGCAACCAGCAAAAAAATCGGCGCAAAGAAAGCTGCCAATATCGCGACCAGCGGCGCAGAACTCGTGGCAACCGACTGCCCGGGTTGCATCATGCAGCTACAGGACAGCATCAATCATGCAAACGGCAGCCAACGCTCGATTCACATCCTCGAACTTTTGGACGAGGCCCTCAGCGCCCTCGAATAAGCGACCACAAATCACGGCAGCAAATCACGGCAGCATTGCGCGAAGCGATCAAACTGTTAA
>Ga0316188_10001580_pt1 | contig 10833 bp, 11 predicted proteins | sample Phiworburrow1_MG_FD_204933 | JGI IMG/M metagenome (GOLD analysis project Ga0316188, IMG submission 204933) | Coastal sediment microbial communities from Maine, United States - Phippsburg worm burrow 1 | ecosystem: Environmental > Aquatic > Marine > Coastal > Sediment | place: USA: Maine... | reverse complement strand
AACTAAAACGATTTTTATGACACTTATGCTCAGTCTGAGCAAAATGTTAATGGCAGATACCATCGACAATACCGGGCAGGCGCCGTATGAGCAATGCGGGTATTGTCACGAGTACGACGGTAATTCGAAGATGCCCATGTATCCTAGCCTCGCTGGGCAGACAGCGTCGTACATCGTTAAGCAATTACAGGACTTTCGTGCGGGCCGACGCCAGGGGCAAATGCAGGCCACGGCGGAGTTGTTATCTGACGATGATATTCAGGTGGTCGCAGAATATTTCAGTCAGCAACCCATTCGGGTTGGTCAGAAGGAAGCCCTGTCGGATGCACAGTTGCGCCTGGCAGAACAACTCTTTTTCAAGGGTGATACCGGGCGTGGCTTGATGGCCTGTGCCAGTTGTCATGGTCAGGCCGGGCAGGGGAGCGCCAGCATACCCCGGCTGGCGGGACAGCATGCTAGCTACCTGCTTGACCAGTTGCAGTCCTTTCAAACCGGTGCCCGCCGCAACGACGAGCAGGGCCAAATGCAGGCTATCAGCCGACAACTTACTGCTGCAGAGCAGCAGCTACTGGCTGACTTTTTGAGTCGTTTACCGTCTTCGCCTGAGTCTGGTAAGCAGTCTCTGCGCGGCGTGGAGAAAAAGGAGAAAAACTCTGTGAAAACAATAACTAACGAGGACTATGTGGGGGATGTTGGGGCATCCGAGCCCAAGGGGAAGAACCGTGTTGACGCGGTCTGTTCAATACATATAATAACATGTTATAACATGTCAGTATGAGTTCCCCTGAGGCCATGTGGAGAAACTAACTATGAAGACCGTGCGTAACGAATCCGTCCAGCCCCTGTATGCGCAGATCAAGGACATTATCAAGCAGCGCATTCTCGATGGTGACTATGACGTGCATGAACGCCTGCCGTCGGAGAGTGAAATGATGAAGGTGTTTGGGGTCAGCCGGATTACCGTGCGCCAGGCGCTGCGCGACCTGCATACCGAAGGCCTGGTGTTCAGCGTACAGGGTAAAGGGACCTTTGTGTCCCGGCCCAAGGTGGTGCAGGACATTCAACGCCTGCAAGGTTTTGGCGAGGCCATGACGCCGCAGGGTTATGACACCTCGGCGCGGGTCGTGGGTGTGCAGGAGACTCGGGCTACGGCCGAGGTAGCTGCGGCGCTGAATCTGGGTCGCAGTACGAATGTGATCGAAGTGACCCGCATCCGTTATTTGAATCGCGAACCCATTTCACTGGATAACAGTTTCTTTCCCCTTGAACTGGGCAAGAAGCTATTGGGTCGCGATCTGACCCAGGATATTTTTCCCATGCTGGAGAATGAACTGGGTGTCGGCCTGGGCCATGCCGATCTGAAAATCGAGGCCATCCCGGCCAGCGAAGGACTGGGGCAACATCTGAATGTCGAAACCGGTTCAGCCATCTTACGCATTCAGCGCCTGGTGTTCTCGCAAACGGGGGATCCCATTGACTTTGAATATTTGTCTTATAGAGGTGACGCGTTCCAGTATCAGGTGCGTGTTGATCGAAACTAACTTTGTTAAATAAATCAGGTAAACCACGATGAATGATGAAACGACAACCGATGAGATCTTGGAAGTAGATGTGCTGGTCATAGGCGGCGGCACGGCTGGCCCGATGGCGGCGGTACGCGCCAAGGAAATGAATCCCAACTTGAAAGTGGCGGTGCTGGAGAAGGCCAACGTCAAACGCAGTGGCTGCATCAGCATGGGTATGGACGGTTTGAATAATGCCGTGATTCCCGGCCATGCCACACCAGAGCAGTACGTCAAGGAAATCACTGTCGCCAATGACGGTATCGTCAACCAAAAAACCATCATGGCCTATGCAACCCGCAGTTACGACATGATCAACAAGCTCGATGAGTGGGGCGTGAAATTCGAAAAAGACGAGACCGGTGACTATAACGTCAAGAAGGTCCATCACATGGGTACCTATGTGTTGCCCATGCCCGAAGGGCACCACATGAAAAAAATTCTCTATCGCCAGTTACGCAAAAAGCGCGTGCAGGTGATCAATCGCTTTATGGCCACGCGCCTGTTCAAAGGGAAAGATGGCCGTATCGCTGGGGCACATTTGTTAAACCCACGTACCGCGGAAACCGCCGTCATCAAGGCCAAGACGATTATTCTTTGTACCGGCGCCGCCGGCAGATTGGGATTACCCAGCTCAGGCTATTTGTTCGGGACCTATGAGAATCCGACTAATGCAGGTGACGGTTACAGCATGGCCTACCATGTGGGTGCCGAGTTAAGTGGCCTGGAGTGTTATCAGATCAATCCGCTTATTAAGGATTATAACGGTCCAGCCTGTGCTTACGTGACCGGCCCCATGGGGGGCTACACCGCCAATGCCCAGGGTAATCGCTTCATCGAGTGCGATTACTGGAGCGGGCAAATGATGCTCGAGTTCTATAAAGAACTGGAAGGCGGCAAAGGACCGGTGTTCCTGAAAATTGATCACCTGGCCGAAGAGACTATCGAAGAGATTGAGACTATCTTGCATTCCAACGAACGCCCCAGTCGCGGTCGTTTCCATGAACGCCGCGGCACCAACTACCGCGAGAAAATGGTGGAAATGCATATCTCCGAAATCGGATTCTGTAGTGGCCACAGTGCTTCAGGCATCTGGACGGATGAACATGCGCGTACCACGGTTCCGGGGTTGTATGCCGCGGGGGATTGTGGCTCCGTGCCACACAACTATATGCTCGGCGCGTTTGTATATGGCGCGATCGCTGGTGAAGATGCTGCCGAGTACTGCGCAATGCATGAGCACGCAGACATTGACGAAACCGAGATCGCCGCCGAGAAAGCACGGGTATTGGCGCCGACCTTGGTTAAAGATGGCATTCCCCCTGAGCAAATGGAATACAAACTACGCCGCCTGGTGAATGATTATTTGCAGCCGCCGAAGATCACAAAAAAGATGCAAATCGGCATGGAGCGTTTTGCCGAAATCCGTGAAGACCTGGCAAAGTTACAGGCCAGTGACCCGCATGAGTTGATGCGCGCCATGGAAGTCCAGTTCATTCTGGATTGCGCCGAGATGGCGGCGGTATCGTCGATGTATCGCACCGAGAGTCGTTGGGGTCTGTATCACTACCGCGTTGATTATCCTGAGACCGACAATAATGAATGGCACTGTCATGTACAAACCATGAAGGGTGAAGATGGCCTGCCGGTTTGCAGTAAACGCCCCATCGAGCCCTATATCCTTGAGTTGGATGAAGAGGAGAAGGGCGCCTATAACAAGTTGCGAATTGCAAAAAACAGTGTTGAAGCTTAAGGAGCCTGACATGCCATTAGTGAATAGTTTAAGCCGCGTTCCCGTTACCATCGATGCCGATGCGTGTATCGCGGACAAGGGTTGCACCGTCTGTGTGGATGTCTGTCCTCTGGATGTGCTGGTGATTGCCGATGACAAGAGCACGGCCTACATGAAATACGATGAGTGCTGGTATTGCCTGCCATGTGAATACGATTGCCCGAAAAATGCAATCACAGTTGAAATACCTTATTTACTCAGATAGCCACGGAGACACACCATGAGTTTGATGTTTGATGATGCGCCAGATATTTCCGATATCGTAGAGCGCCTCAATGATGAAGATGCCGAAGTCCGTTGCGTGGCCGTGATGGATCTGCGTGAAATGGATGAAGAAGAGGCTATGCCGTTGGCGATAAAGGCCATTAGTGATGCCAATGCGTCCGTACGTGTCGCTGCCGCGCAGGTGATGGATGAATATATTGGTGCTGAAGTGGCGCAGGCACTGGTCAATGCCCTAAGCGATAGCGATGAAGAAGTCCGTAAGGCTGCGGCGGCCACACTGGCAGAAAATAAGAATGATCAGGCAGGTCGGGTATTGTTACCGGCGATTCAAAGTGATGACACATTCGTGAAAGCTTCGTGCCTACGCGCTTTACGTGTTTTGTGTTTACCGGAATCCCAGGGCGTGGCACTCGAATGTTTGACTCATCCCGATGCCAGCGTCCGACGTGAAGCGGTCGGTGTACTGGCCTATCTCAAGAGTGAAGATGTCTTAATCGCTCTGATGAATGCCGCACGCCGTGATAGCGATGAAGCTGTACGTCGGGTAGCGATGGGCTCGCTGGTCTTCAGTAAAAATGAGAAGGCCACCGAAACTTTGGTGTCCGGTTTGCAGGATGAAAACTGGCAAGTGCGTGAAGAAGCCGCGTTTGTGATCGGGAAAGTCGGACAACTGGCGGCGATCGATGCTCTGATAGATGCCATGAACGATGAATACTGGCAAGTACGCGTTAAAGCGGCTGGTAGCCTCGGCAAACTCAAGGACCCACGTGCTGTCGCCGTTCTAGGACAGGCTTTGTCTTATAACATCAGCAACCTACGTAAAGAGGCGGCCGCGGCCCTGGGCGAAATTAAATCGGTCGAGGCCTTGCCGTTTTTAAACACGGCCAAAGACGATGTGGACCCGGATGTGCGCAAGATCGCGCAATGGGCGATAGATCAAATTAACAGTGCAAATAGTTAGGGAGAAAGTCTATGGCATTTGTTGTCGCTGATGGATGCGTCCGCTGTAAATACACCGATTGCGTGGATGTCTGTCCGGTCGATGATTGTTTCCGTGAGGGTCCCAACTTTCTGGTAATCGATCCGGAGACCTGCATTGATTGCACCTTGTGTGTAGCGGAATGTCCCGCGGATGCGATCTTTGCGCTCGATGATGTGCCTGAGGATCAACAGGCCTATATCGCCATCAATGCCGAGATGGCAAAGATCTGGCCGGGGATTAATGACGCCAAGGATCCATTACCGGATGCAGATCAATGGGTCGAAGTGACTGGTAAGTTTCAATACCTGGAACGCTAAATGGCTGAATATCTCACCGTATTATTCGCGACGATCTTCGTCAATAATCTGGTGTTGTCCCGTTTTCTCGGCCTGTGTCCATTTATGGGTGTGTCGAAAAAACTTGAGACTGCCATCGGCATGGGTTTGGCGACGGCCTTTGTGTTGACGCTTTCCTCGGTATTGAGTTATCTGGCCAATGAATATCTGTTACAACCGTTTGAACTCGAATACCTCAAGACGGTGACGTTTATCTTGTTGATTGCCGTAGTGGTGCAGGGCACGGAGATGTTCGTGCATAAAACCAGCCCGCTACTGTATAACGTGCTAGGCATTTATTTACCCTTGATCACCACAAATTGTGCTGTGTTGGGAGTAGCCCTGTTGAACGTGCAGGAGAGCAATGATTTTATTAAATCGGCGCTGTACGGTTTTGGTGGCGCGTTGGGTTTTACCCTGGTGATGGTACTGTTTGCCTCGATACGTGAACGCCTGGAATTATCAGATGTGCCGCTCTCATTTCGCGGTGCGCCAATCGCATTAGTGACAGCGGGTTTTATGGCTGTTGCCTTCATGGGCTTTACTGGTATGGCTTCGGGACGGCTCTGATGGCGATTATCTTGCTCACCTTACTGGCCCTGATCTTTGGTGTTGCCCTGGGTTACGCCGCAATTCGTTTTCGTGTGGAAGGGGATCCCATCGTCGATAAAATCGATGCGGTCCTGCCACAAACCCAGTGCGGTCAATGCGGTTACCCTGGTTGTCGGCCATATGCGCAGGCCATCGCTTCTGATGAGGCCAACATCAATCAATGTCCGCCCGGTGGCGACGCAGGTGTGCAGGCCCTGGCCGATTTGCTGGGTCGCGATCCCATTCCCTTGAACCCGGAGAATGGGGTGGCCGATGCCGGTGTGCCGATGGTTGCGGTGATCAATGAAGAGACCTGCATCGGCTGTACCAAGTGTATTCAGGTCTGTCCGGTGGATGCCATCGTCGGTGCCGCCAAGCATCAACATACCGTCCTGGATGCGTACTGTACGGGTTGTGAGTTGTGCCTGCCGCCATTGTGCCCGGTCGAGGATTGCATCGTGCTGCGGCCGGTCGAAGCGACCATCAAAACCTGGAAGTGGCCCAATCCGGAGCAGGGTAGTCAGGAGCAGGCCGCATGAAAAAACTCTGGCGTTTTCGCGGTGGAGTGAAGTTGGCGGGTTTCAAACAACTCGCTGATGCATCATATATTAATTCGCTACCCATACCTGCGCGACTCATTCTGCCGTTACGCCAACATATCGGTGATAGTACCGAGCCGTTGGTCGCCATCGGCGACAAAGTCTACAAGGGGCAACTTCTGGCCAGTTCCAGCGCCTTTATCAGTGCGCCGGTACATGCATCGAGTTCCGGTGTGGTGATCAATATAGACAAGTATCCCGTGCCTCATCAGTCAGGGCTTGCCGAGTTGTGTGTTGTGATCGAAACTGACGGTGCCGATACTTGGCATCCCGACATTCTTCCTGAGCCGCATCCCGAACAACTCAGTGCGGATGAGTGTCGTAAACGTATTCGTCAGGCCGGGATAGTCGGGTTGGGTGGTGCGGTATTTCCCTCGGCGGCCAAGCTCAAACCCACGCGTGCGATCGACACACTCATCGTGAATGGTGTCGAGTGCGAACCCTATATTACCTGCGATGACGCCCTGATGCAGGCACGCCCAGAGGCGATCCTACGCGGGATCTTACAATTAAGACGCCTGTTACAACCAGTTGATTGCCTGATTGCCGTTGAAGATAACAAACCGGAAGCGATCAAAGCCTTACAGGACGCGTTGGATAAATTAACCGTCGCCGGGATTAACGGTGTCAACAGTATTCAGGTCGTTCCGATACCGACGGTCTTTCCCGCCGGGGGCGAGAAACAATTGATCAAAGTGTTGACCGGCAAAGAAGTACCGCAACACGGCTTACCCTATGAAGTCGGTATTGTCTGTCTGAATGTAGGGACCACGGCGGCCGTTTATGATGCCATTTATGACGGTCGGCCACTGGTGTCACGGGTAATGACCGTGACCGGTGCGCAAGTTCAACAACCAGCCAACTTCGAAGTGTTGCTGGGTACACCGGTCGAACATATCCTGGCGGCAGCGGGGGGTGTGCGTTCAGCCGATCACCAATTGATTATGGGCGGTCCTATGATGGGCGTGACCTTACCGCACAGTCAGCTACCGATTGTGAAGGCCACAAATTGTTTACTCGTCAGTGATGCACCGCAGTCATCAGCTGCGCTTCCCTGCATCCGTTGTGGTGCCTGCGCGAGCGCGTGTCCGATGCAGTTATTGCCGCAACAACTTTACTGGCATGCGCGCGGCAAGGCCTTCGACAAATTGGCGCATTACCATCTTGCCGACTGTATTGAATGCGGTTGCTGCGCAGTTGTGTGTCCAGCAAAAATTCCCCTGGTCCATTATTTTCGCTTTGCCAAAACCGAAAAGCAGGAACACGAAATCAAGGCCCGCTTTGCCGACCAATCACGGGTGCGGACCCAGGCACGCGAAGCCCGGCTGGAGCGTGTCAAGCGTGAACAGGAAGCGCGTAAGGCCGCCCGCAAGGCTGCACGCCAACAAAAGCAAGCCAGCACAGACGAAGCCACACCCGTTATTCCGCCACAGGTCTCTAACGGTTAAGACCGCCCATGCCGACTTCACCGACGAATCCGCTAAGCAGCTCGCCGTTTATTCCTTCATCCGCGTCCGTGGCCAAGGTGATGCGCACGGTCATCTATGCCCTGATCCCTGGTATTACTCTATATATATGGTTGTTTGGCTGGGGCGTACTGGTCAATATCCTCATCGCCTGTACCAGCGCCTTGTTCTTTGAATGGGGCATGCTGCTGATACGGGCCAGGCCCGTAAAGGTGTTTTTGTTTGATGGCAGCGCCGTGATCACGGCCATTCTGCTGGTGCTGGCCATTCCACCCCTGGCGCCCTGGTGGCTCCCGGTGGTGGGGTGTTTTTTTGCGATTGTCGTGGCCAAACACCTGTATGGGGGGTTGGGCTATAACACCTTTAACCCGGCGATGGCCGCCTATGCCGTGTTATTGATTTCGTTTCCCCGTGAATTGAGTGTCTGGGATGCCCCCTTAGCGCAAGTCGATCATTCCCTGAGTTTTATCGAGACCCTTCGCTATAGCTTTTTCCATAGCTTGCCAACGTCGCTTCAGTTTGATGCCCTGACCTCAGCCACTGTGCTGGATCACATGCGTACCCAAATTGGCTTGGGTAAATCACTCGCGGAGATCAGTCGCTCACCGGTCTTCGGTTATCTGGGCGGGGCAGGCTATGAGTGGGTCAATCTGGGTTTCTTACTTGGCGGGCTGTGGCTCATCTATAAGAAGATCATTAGCTGGCACATCCCATTGGCTATGTTAGTGGCGCTCGCGGCCATTTCTGCACTCTGCTATGTGATTGATGCACAAACTTTTGCGAATCCGCTGCTGCACATATTGGGTGGCGCCAGCATCCTCGGGGCGTTTTTTATTGCCACGGACCCGGTCACCGCGTCGACCACACCGCGCGGGCGCATCATTTACGGTGCAGGAATTGGCCTGCTTACGTTTGCTATTCGAGCCTGGGGCGGCTATCCCGATGGGGTGGCCTTTGCGGTGCTGTTAATGGGACTCACGGTGCCCATCCTTGATCATTACACCGCGCCGAAGGTCTTCGGGGCGAGAGCAGGTTATGGAAAAAGCTGAGAGCAAAAACCAGGTGTTTATCTCCGGCTGGGTCCTTGCGCTGACTGCCCTGGTGGGCACTGGTCTCATGGCGGGGGTCAACTGGCATTCACAGCCCTATATTGCCGAGAACGAACGGCAGATGTTGATCCGTTCGCTTAACACGGTGATCCCTCCGCAGAGTTATGACAATGATATTTTGCATGACACCACCACGGTGAATGATCCCGGTTTACTCGGTAGCAAACAGGCAAGCCTGGTCTATCGCGCACGCAAAGGCAGCGAACCCATCGCCGCTGCATTGACCGTGATCGCACCCAATGGCTATTCCGGACCTATCACCTTACTGGTCGGCATTGATTACAACGGAGAAATTACCGGGGTACGGGTCGTCAATCATCACGAAACGCCGGGGTTAGGCGATGGGATCGAAAAACGCCGTAGTAACTGGATCGATGCCTTCACGGGTAAATCAGCGAGCAATCCAGGCGAGGCGGGCTGGAAAGTCAAACGCGATGGCGGCAACTTCGATCAGTTTACCGGGGCGACAATTACCCCACGTGCGGTGGTCGGGGCGGTGCACAAGGCACTTATTTTTTTTAGCCAAAACCGCGCAGCACTGTTTGGCGATGACCAACCTGGCGCCGTTGTTGAAAAAAGCATGTCGGTTAATTGAGGATCATGATGTCACTCAGCAGCTCACTCAACATTTTGAAACAAGGTCTCTGGACGAATAATCAGGCCCTGGTGGCATTGCTTGGCCTGTGTCCGCTATTAGCGGTGTCTTCCACGGCCATTAACGGACTCGGCCTCGGTGTCGCCACCATGCTCACCCTGATGCTGACGAATCTGATTATCTCCGCGATTCGGCGCTGGATTCGTACAGAGATTCGCATACCGATGTTTGTGATCATTATCGCCTGTGTGGTGACGGCAATCGAGTTATTAATGAGCGCACACTTCCACGAGCTTTATCTCATCCTCGGGATCTTCGTGCCCTTGATCGTCACCAATTGCGCCATCATCGGTCGGGCCGAGGCCTATGCCAGCAAGAACAGTGTGATCCACTCGACCCTGGACGGACTGTTTATGGGTCTGGGTTTTACCCTGGTGTTAGTGATCCTGGGCATCATTCGTGAACTCGTTGGATACGGGAGCATTTTTCGCGGTGCGGACTTAATGCTGGGGGAATGGGCAGGGCGGCTAACCATCACCGTTTTTCCACACTACGATGGTTTGTTGTTTGCTATTTTGCCACCGGGTGCCTTTATGGGGCTGGCTGTGCTCATTGCGCTGAAAAATAAGATCGACAGAGTCAAGGCCGCGCGGACGCAAGAGATCAACAGCGTTCAGGTTGGCTTAGAAGCAAGATCGTAGTCACTATAGATTATCCCTTGATTTGTAATCGGCGTTTATACAGCAATGGCTCGGTATAACCGTTGGGTTGTTCGCGTCCTTTGAAAATCAAATCGCAGGCCGCCTGGAAGGCGATGCTGTTGTCAAAATCGGGCGCCATATCCTGATAGAGGGGGTCGCCGCTATTTTGGGTATCCACTTCTTTGGCCGTATGCTGGAGTATCTCCAAGACCTGCTGTGGTGTACATAGCCCGTGGTGTAGCCAGTTGGCGATATGCTGGCTGGAAATGCGCAGGGTGGCGCGGTCTTCCATGAGCCCGGTATTGTGGATATCCGGGACTTTAGAACAACCGATGCCCTGGTTAATCCAGCGCACGACATAACCGAGTATGCCATGGGCGTTATTTTCCAGCTCGTGTTGGATTTCTGTTTCGCTGAGTTGGCGATCGAGCAACGGAATTTTGAGCATACCGTCAATATTTGCTCGCTGGCGTTGGGCGAGTTGCTGTTGCTGCTCTGCGACATTCACTTTGTGATAATGCATAGCGTGTAGCACGGCGGCTGTGGGTGAGGGTACCCAGGCGGTATTCGCCCCGGCCTGGGGATGGGCAATCTTGCTCTCGAGCATTTTGTGCATCTCATCGGGCATGGCCCACATGCCCTTGCCGATTTGTGCCTTGCCCCTAAAGCCACAGGCCAGGCCTGTATCGACGTTGGCATTCTCATAGGTTTCTATCCACAGCGTATTTTTCATTTCGGCTTTGGGGATCATCGGCCCGGCTTCCATGCTAGTGTGGATTTCGTCACCGGTGCGATCGAGAAAGCCGGTATTAATAAAGACAACACGATCCCTTGCCGCGCGAATACAGGCTTGCAGATTGAGGGAGGTGCGGCGTT
>Ga0316188_10001579_pt1 | contig 10835 bp, 5 predicted proteins | sample Phiworburrow1_MG_FD_204933 | JGI IMG/M metagenome (GOLD analysis project Ga0316188, IMG submission 204933) | Coastal sediment microbial communities from Maine, United States - Phippsburg worm burrow 1 | ecosystem: Environmental > Aquatic > Marine > Coastal > Sediment | place: USA: Maine... | reverse complement strand
GCGGAGGAACGAATCCCGGGTCATCCACGTCAAAGCCTTTCGGCGGCAATTCAAAACCGGTGGGCTCATCAAGCATTATTTTCTCTCCATCTTTGTTGATTAAGCTGTCGGTCATCGGATTAAAATCCAGTTTACCCGAGATAGCAATGGCGGCCACCATCTCCGGTGAACCAACAAAAGCATGGGTATTGGGATTTCCGTCTGCTCTTTTGGAAAAGTTTCTATTAAAAGAGTGCACTATCGTATTCTTTTTCTGCTTCTCGGCTCCCTCTCTGGCCCACTGCCCAATACAAGGTCCGCAGGCATTGGTAAATATTTTTGCATCTAGATCTTCAAAAATCTGCAGAAGACCATCTCTTTCTGCCGTATATCTGACCTGTTCCGATCCGGGATTGATTCCAAATTCAGCTTTGGCAACTATTTTTTTATCAACGGCTTGTTTAGCAATGGAAGCAGCTCTTGACAAGTCTTCATAAGAAGAATTGGTGCATGAACCGATCAAGCCCCATTCCACATCCATAGGCCACCCGTTGGCTATCGCTTTGTCGTGCATTTCGCCCACAGGCGTAGCAAGATCGGGCGTAAAAGGCCCGTTCAAATGAGGTTTCAATTCTGATAGATCAATCTCGATCACCTGATCAAAATATTGTTGCGGATTGGCATATACCTCTTCATCCCCTGTCAGATAAGAGGCAATTTTATTGGCTGCATCGGCAACTTCATCTCTTCCTGTGGCCCTCAGGTATCTCTCCATAGAGGCATCATATCCAAAGGTAGAAGTGGTAGCTCCGATTTCTGCACCCATATTACAAATGGTGCCTTTTCCTGTTGCTGACAAAGATTTTGCTCCTTCTCCAAAATATTCAACGATAGAACCCGTACCTCCTTTAACCGTTAGTATCCCTGCCACCTTTAGGATCACGTCTTTAGGTGCGGTCCAACCACTTAATTTGCCTGTTAATTTTACGCCGATCAATTTTGGAAATTTTAATTCCCACGGCATGTCCGCCATCACATCAACTGCATCTGCACCCCCTACTCCTATGGCAACCATTCCCAATCCACCGGCATTAACGGTATGTGAATCCGTACCGATCATCATACCACCCGGGAAAGCATAATTTTCCAAAACCACCTGGTGTATAATGCCGGCTCCAGGCTTCCAAAAACCAATGCCATATTTATTAGAAACCGATGCCAAAAAATTAAAAACTTCACTGGAAGTATTGATGGCCTCCTGCAAATCTTTATCGGCACCTATTTTGGCCTGAATAAGGTGATCACAATGCACAGTAGTTGGCACTGCCACTTTCTTTTTTCCGGCCTGCATAAATTGTAAAAGCGCCATTTGGGCCGTTGCGTCCTGGCAAGCAATCCTGTCCGGGGCAAAATCAACATAATCGACCCCCCTTTTAAAAGATTTCTTTGGAATCCCATCCCATAAATGATTGTATAATATTTTTTCAGATAAGGTCAAGGGCCTTCCAACCGTTTTTCTTGCCATGTCTACGCGGTCTGCCATTCTATCATAGACCTTTTTTATCATATCAACATCAAATGCCATAGTATAAATTTATTTATTCTGTTAGAATTTTGTGAACCCAAAAATACAAAATATAATACTGATTTTATAAAATATTCAATGAAATTAGGGTGTAATTTCATAATACATATTGAATACTTAAAATCCTTTTAATTCATTAAAAAAACGACTGAAATTGGAGGTATTTTTGCGAAATTGACAAAAGAAAAAAGTAAGCCAATAAGCCGGATTCTGTTATCACGCCCAGGGCGAGATTCTTATCATTTATCTGGGTTGCAAATTGCTTTACAACTCTAGCTGCTTACCCCTTGAAATCGAACGAGTAGTTCTCTCCCGAAAATATCGGATCTCCAATGTACATAGCATTGCACTGCATAGAGTTTACCTGGTTTCACTACAGCCGAACTGTACATACTTTCTGTTGCACTTGTCCTATCACGCCAATGGCGTAATGACGGATGTTATCCGCTATGCTACTCTTTAGTGTCCGGACTTTCCTCCACGCCTAGGCGTGGCGATAAGATGACTTACTTTTTTGCAAAAATAGTCTAAAACAACCTAAAAAAAAAATCCCACTCTTGTAAACAAAAGTGGGAAAATTGCTATGAAAAAGAATATTACTATTAAAAGTAATATAAATAAGGTTGTAAAAATACAATATTTACAATAAAATCCTAATCATTTTGAAGAATTATTTTTTTTATTATCTGTAATCGATAAAAATAGTGAACAAATAAAAAAACCCACTCTTAAAAAGAGTGGGAAAATTGCTATGAAAAAGAAAAAGTTACTGAATCCTAGGACCCAGCAAAACAAATATAATGAAAATTTTCATAAAAAAATTCATTATCAGCAAATTCTTAAACATAAGAAATTGATTTGTGCGAAGTTATGAAAACATGTCCTTTACTTTTTCAAAAAAAGATTTTTCCGAAGTTGACGGATTAGGAACGAAATTTTCATGATTTTCGGCCCTTTGAAAGAATTCTCTCTGTTCTTTTGAAAGTTTTTTTGGCGTCCAGACATTGATATGCACCAGCAAATCACCTTTGCCGTATCTGTCAAGACTTTGAACCCCTTTGCCACGCAACCTCAATATTTTTCCTGACTGGGTACCTTCATCTATTTTGATTCTTACCTTACCCGTAAGGGTATCTATTTCCTTGCTTGATCCTAAAACCGCTTCAGGAAAACTGATATACAGGTCATAATGCAGGTTATTTCCTTCCCGATTTAGTTTCTCGTGAGGAATTTCCTGAATGACCACAAGAATATCACCTGGAATACCATCTCCAGGGGCCTCATTCCCTTTACCCGACACTTTCAGCTGTACGCCATCGGTAACCCCTGCCGGGATATCAATCTCAACGGTTTCTTCTCTCACGATCATACCGTTCGCATCAGAACCTTTTGGTCTGTGGTCAACAATTTTTCCGGATCCATGGCATGTAGGACAGGTGGTAGCCGTCTGCATTCTTCCCAAGATCGTGTTGGTGATTCGCATCACGCTGCCCTGACCGTTACAAGAAGAGCAGGTACTATAGGTTACACCTTCCGCTTTTACCTGGCGCCTCACTTTTACTTTCTTGGTAACCCCGTTCAGAATATCTTTTAATTCCAGTTTGACCCTGATCCTTAAATTACTTCCTTTTACCCTTGACTGACGGGATCCGCCTCCAAAACCACCGCTAAATCCTCCGCCGAAATGACCACCGAAAATATCACCAAACTGACTAAAAATGTCATCCATATTCATGTGTCCAAAGCCTCCGCCTCCGCCACCGTTTTCAAACGCAGCATGACCGTATTGATCATATTTGGCTTTTTTATCAGCGTTGCTCAAAATTTCATAGGCCTCCGCTGCTTGCTTAAAACGCTCTTCTGCGGCCTTGTCTCCTGGGTTTTTATCCGGATGATTCTGTACGGCCTTCTTTCGATATGCCTTTTTTATTTCATTAGCCGTAGCATTTTTTTCTACACCTAGTATTTCGTAGTAATCCTGTTTCACGATTGATATGTTTATTTAAAAAATGCGGATGTTAATTACCCAATACTACCTTTGGAAAACGAATGATGGTCTCACCAAGTTTATAGCCCTTTTCAACAACATCGATAATTTTGCCCTTAAGCTTTTTTGAAGGCGCAGGAATCTGCGTAATGGCTTCATGAACCTCAGGATCAAATGCGTCGCCTTGCTTGACTTCCAATTGCTTGAGCCCTTTTTGATTCAGTGTGTTCTTGAATTTATTGTATATCAACTGCGTACCTTCAAGCAAAGCCTTATCCGATGATTTTTCAATTTCATTCAAACCCCTTTCAAAATCATCAAGTATGGGCAATAAGACAATCATTAATTCCTTATTGGCTGTACTAAATAATTCTATTCTTTCTTTGGAAGTCCTTTTTTTATAATTTTCAAACTCGGCAAATAATCTTAAAAAATTATCTCTTTCCTTCCCCAGTTCGGTATTCAGTCGATCCACTTCACTTTCAGCGACCTCATTTTCAACCGTCTCTGAAATATGTTCCGCATTTTCATTCTCTTTTTGCTGATTCTGCAGGTCATTTTCCATTTCGCTTTCTTTATGTTCTTGATTACTCATATTAATTCAGTTTTATCCTCTTACACCAAGCTGAGCAAATTACTTGCCAAGTGTAGAATTGTGACATATTGTCACAAATTATTACGTGTGATTGAATGCTGATGTTAGAAAGTGTTTTCAATCCTTTCGATCTTAGCCCCCAAAGCTCTCAACCGGGCATCGATATTTTCATATCCCCTGTCTATTTGATCGATATTGTGAATTGTACTTGTTCCATTGGCGGATAGGGCAGCAATCAACAGCGAAATACCTGCTCTGATATCAGGAGAACTCATCGTTGTTGCCTGTAAACTGGACTCATGATTCATCCCTATCACGGTCGCCCTGTGAGGGTCACATAAGATCACTTTTGCTCCCATATCAATAAGTTTGTCTACAAAGAACAATCTGCTTTCGAACATTTTTTGATGGATCAATACACTTCCCTGTGCCTGAGTAGCCACCACCAGGACAATGCTCAAAAGATCTGGTGTGAATCCGGGCCAGGGCGCATCTGATACGGTCAGTATCGATCCATCCATGTATCCCTGAATTTTATAACTTTCCTGTGCTGGAATAAAAATATCATCGCCTTTTTGCTGTAAATCAATACCCAGCTTTCTGAACACATTTGGAATCTGACCAAGATCCTTCCAGCTCACATCCTTGATGGTCACTTCAGATTTGGTCATTGCAGCCATCCCAATCCAGCTGCCAATTTCAATCATATCGGGCAAGATTCTGTGCTCACATCCCGATAATTCAGTTACCCCCTGCACGATCAATCTATTCGATCCAATCCCGTCAATTTTAGCCCCCATGCTCACAAGCATTTTACACAATTGCTGAATATAAGGTTCACAGGCGGCATTATAAATTATTGTTTCACCCTTCGCGAGAACGGCTGCCATCAAAATATTTGCGGTTCCCGTTACCGAAGCCTCGTCCAAAAGCAATTCTGTTCCCTGCAATTCATCGGCTTCGACTCCATAAAAATATTCTTCCTGATTATATCTGAATTTAGCCCCTAGTTTTATAAATCCTTCAAAGTGGGTATCTAATCTTCGTCTGCCAATCTTGTCACCTCCAGGTCTGGGAATATACCCTTTTCCAAAACGGGTAAGCAATGGTCCTACGATCATAATGGAACCGCGCAACGAACTTCCATCCTTTTTAAATTCAATAGATTCAAGGTATTTCAGGTTGAGGTCATCAGCCTGAAAAGTGTAGGTGTTGGCATCAATCTTTTCAATTTTCACGCCTAACTCCCCAAGAATATAAATGAGCTTATTAACATCTCTAATGTCAGGAATATTGCTAATTGTAATTTTTGATGCAGTTAAAAGGGTGGCGCAAATTATTTGAAGGGCTTCATTTTTGGCGCCTTGAGGAATAATTTCGCCCTGAAGACGATGCCCTCCTTCAATTTTAAATATTGACATTATTGAAAAATATTATTGGAGTTATCTTTTTCTAAAATTCTTTTTTCCCTGTTTCTGAGAACCTTTCTGAAAGGTAGTAGCAGTTTTAGCCGCTTTTTTTCTCAGGAGATCTTTTGGTTCTGAAAGTATTTCCTTATCCTTTAAGATCAGCTTACCTCCCGATAATTCGGTCAAATGACTAAATATCACTTCATCATCAACGGTATCTTTATTCCAGTTCAGGTAGCATTTTTTCATATGATTAGCTATGGTAAACACCAAAGCGTCTTTCATTTCTCCCTCCTCCCAGGTAAGTGCCGTATCGATCATTATCTGAATATTATTGCCATAAAACCTGTATTTAGAGGCAGATTTTGGGTAAGGAAGTCCTGCGGGTTTTGCCTGTAATAGCTCTCTTTCAGGCATCGGATAAGGAGTGTCAACATCGAGTTTGTAATCAGACATGATAAATAGCTGATCCCACAATTTATGTTGAAAATCCGGTACGTCTCTTAAATGTGGCTGCATATTACCCATCACGTGAACTATCGCTCTGGCCATGGTATTTCTTTCTTCCACATCTTCAAGTTTAATGCAATGATTTACAAGCTTTTGAATGTGCCTGCCATATTCTGGTATGATTAAATGTTCCCTTTCAGAATTATATTCTAAATCCATCCGCTCTTTTCTTTAAAATCAAATTTATATTCATATGATAACTTCTTGCAAAGTAACAATTATTTTAATTCCCAAGGCAAGATATTAGCCAATAATCTTTAACCTGGCAAATTGAAGGAGTAATTTTTTGACGTCCCCCGACTCAAATTTGATCTCTGCTTTTCTGCTGTTCCCGTTTCCTTCCACCAACATCACCTCTCCCCTGCCAAATTTCGCATGTTCCACAATATTTCCCTGGATCAGCGTATGATCAAATAAGTTCTCGTGACCCTTTACGTCACTCATCTTTTTAAGATTTTTTGGGGGCTTTATTGATGCTGGTTGAGAAATGGTTTGTTTAGGCTTTTGATCAATACTCCTTGAAACAGGTTTTTTAAATCTTATTTTGTTGTGTTCGGGAACACCAAAAATATCCTTATTCAGAAATTTATTCGTCAGGATAGGTTCTTTCACGGGTGCGATATGGTCCAGGTATTTTTCGTCAATTTCCTCTAAAAATCTACTTGGCTCACAATCAATAAGTTTTCCCCAACGGTACCTTGATTGAGCATAAGAAAGGTACACTTGTTTTTCTGCGCGGGTCAGGGCCACGTAAAACAAACGCCTTTCTTCCTCAATTTCACTTCTGGTATTCATGCTCATTGCCGAAGGAAACAGATTTTCTTCGAGTCCAACGATATAAACGTACGGAAATTCAAGTCCTTTTGCCAAATGAATGGTCATTAATGACACCCTTGGAACATCGTCCTTCTCCTGATCAAAATCCGTGGCAAGCGCAACATCTTCCAGGAAAAATGCCAGGGAGGCATCTTCCCCTTTTTCCTTTTGCACTTCAATAAAGTCCTTGATACCATTCATCAATTCCTGAACATTCTCCACTCTGGAGACCGCTTCAGGTGTACCTTCACTTTCGAGGTCTCTAATCAATCTGGTTTGTTTAACCACCAGGTCGGCCACTTCAAAAGCATTTTTCGACACTGCTTCGATCTGAAAACTTTTGATCATATTGACGAAATTCTGCAATTTGGTTTTGATTCCGGTATTGATCCCCAAAGGCAGCTGATCCATTTGGGTCAAAACTTCGAACATAGATATTTTGTATTCATTGGCCGCAATGAGTATGCGATCAATGGTGGTTTGCCCGATACCTCTGGCCGGATAATTGATCACCCTTTTTAAGGCCTCTTCATCATTAGGATTGACAAGCAACCTCAAATAGCCCAGGGTATCTTTGATCTCCTTTCGCTGATAAAAAGAAAGGCCTCCGTAAATTCTGTACTTGATATTCTTTTTTCGAAGGGCATCTTCAATGGCCCTTGACTGGGCATTAGTTCTGTACAATACCGTAAAATTGTCGTTAGGCAATTGATACTGCATTTTATTTTCGAAGATAGAGGAAGCCACAAACCTTCCTTCGTCGCCTTCTGAATAAGTTCTCATGACCCGGATCTTTTCTCCTTCCTGATTAGAGGTCCAGATTTCTTTATCCAGTTTGGTCTTGTTTTTATCAATTACGCTGTTTGCCGCCTGAACTATATTGCTCGACGATCGGTAATTTTGTTCCAGTTTGAATATTTTAACCTCGTCATAGTCCTTCTGAAAATTCAGGATGTTTTGAATATTGGCTCCCCTGAAGGCATAAATGCTCTGACTGTCATCCCCTACCACACAAATATTTTGATAACGATCAGCCAAAGCTCTAACGATCAGGTACTGAGAATGATTCGTGTCCTGATACTCATCCACCAGTATATAACGAAACCTGTCCTGGTATTTGGCCAATACTTCTGGAAAACGCGTCAATAATTCATTCGTTCTCAACAAGAGATCATCAAAATCCATGGCGCCGGCTTTAAAACAGCGATCCACATATTCCTTGTAAATACTTCCCATTTGAGGTCGCCCTGAAGCCTTATCCGTCTCAATCACTTCAGGATTTTGATAATAGGCCCGTACCGTGATCAGGCTATTCTTAAACTGAGAGATTCTGCCAAGTACCTGCTTGGGTTTATACTTGTCTTTTTCCAGCTGCATCTCTTTGATGATCGAAGCCAGCAATCTTACCGAATCTTGAGTGTCATAGATCGTAAAATTTGGAGGATAGCCCAATTTTTCACCTTCACTCCTTAAAATTCTTGCAAATACGCTGTGAAAGGTGCCCATCCATAAATTCTTAGCCTCACTGGGGCCTACAACGCCGGCAATCCTGTTTTTCATTTCCCGGGCCGCTTTATTGGTAAATGTAAGGGCCAGTATATTAAACGGATCGATATTGTTTTTCATTAAATGAGCGATCCGGTAAGTGAGTACCCTGGTTTTTCCGGAGCCTGCGCCCGCAATGATAATCATTGGGCCCTCCTTTTGGAGGACGGCTTCCTTCTGTGGTTCATTTAACTCATCCAAATAATTGCGCACTGCCTCTGTTTTTCTCCAAAAATACAATGCTTATTGTACACGAACAATAAAAGTTATTGACATTTTGTCAAAAAAAAACCGCTTATAAAGCGGTTTTTAAAAGATATTCATTCATCAGTTTAAGGCGTAGAATAGATCTCAACTCTTCTATTGGCTTGACGACCTTTTCTGGTCTTGTTGTCTCCAATAGGCTTAGATGAACCATAACCAACAGCCTTGATATGATCCTGTGGGAAACCATTTTCTACTAAATAATTCATTACCGCTTCAGCTCTCTTTTGTGACAACTCATTGTTGATCTTATCACTTCCTGTATTGTCAGTGTGTCCTTCCACCACAAATTTAGATGTGGTAAATTCAGTAAGGATCTTGTCAATACCCTCAAGCCTGATCTGTGTTTCGTCAGTAAATGAATCAGAACCGGTATTGAAATAAATCGCTCTTGCCAAATCGGTTATTTGTTTTTGTACTTCCTTTGTTACCAAGGGGCAGCCGTAATTTTCGGCTACGCCAAATACATTAGGGCACTTATCCTCTGCATCGGCCACGCCGTCACCGTCTGAATCTGTTACGGGGCATCCTTTATTTTCAATGGGCCCTGCTTCATTTGGGCAGGCGTCTTTTGAATCCATAACGCCGTCACCATCTGTATCAGGACAACCGTTAAATTGTTCCAATCCTGCTACCGTTGGACACATGTCTTCTTTATCGGGAAATCCGTCACCGTCTGAATCAGGACATCCGTTGAATTCAACCAAACCGGCTTCGTTAGGGCACTTGTCCTCGGCATCTTGAATACCATCGCTATCTGAATCCGGGCAACCATTAAACTGCTCTAAACCAGGAATTTCAGGACAAAGGTCATCTTTGTCTTTAACACCATCCTTATCTGTGTCTTTACCTCCAAGGTTAAAATTCAATCCTACCATGATCATTGAAGTAGTCATATCATAAGCCACTTCACTACCTGGGATTTTACCCAAAGGATTGTCGGGTGTTATCATCATAGGGTTCAGTAATTGACCTTGGGTTTTACCATCACTCATACCGTAATGATAAACAGCATCCATTACAAAATTATCTGTAAACTCATAGCTTAACCCAAACTGAAATGCATGGGCAATGATCGCTGTGGCAGGAACAGAGAAAAATGTAAGTTCCTCGTTGATCGGATTTGAACTATATGTATACCCAATTCTTAATGGTAATCTATTGATTGCCTTTAACTGAAGTCCTACTGATACTATGGAAATATTTTCCCATCCAAAACCGTTCACCGAACCTGTTGGGAAACCATTGCTTCCAAATTGCCATCCAGACTGTTTGAATCCTTCTGTTCCTTCGTAATCGACATATCTGTAATCTAAAGCAAAATCAACAATTCCCTTGGAATAACCCAATCCAACAGAATAGACTGCCGGATAGTCCATTTGAAACTTCGTACCCTCACCAAAATCAAATTCAGAGAATGTTTGAGGTGTTTTATAAGAAGCTCCAAGCTTAAATCCTTTAAGTGAATCATAGAACAAACCTATTTGACCACCAAAACCTGTAGCCGTGGCATCACCTTTTGGGTAGCCGGTCGGACCAGGTTGAGCCAATGGATTAGGTTCCAATGACAAAGATGCCCAGTTAAAGGTTGGTTGTAAACCAATAGAGAATTTGTCTGAAAAATTATAGGCCCACGTAAATCCAACTTGTAATAACATATAATCAGATTCTACACGACCGAATCCACCGGCATACTGAGGCCAGTTAATAGGATTTGTAGGCGCAGTTGGATCAAAATTAGGATTTGGAGTACCGGTTAAGTCTGCTGGAAAGTTTAAATTTTCAGGAAAGGTGACACCAAAACCACTTACACCAAAGGCAGAAACCCCAAATGTGTGATTTGAATCTTCCTTACCCCATGAAATGGCCAAAGCTGGCATTGGAGAAGTACCGCGATCATCTTCAGTAGATCCGCTAAATACAGATCCGTCTGGGAATGCTAAAGTGGAGTAGACTTCAGGTGATGAGAAAAAGGCACCTACATCCAGTTTTAATTTCGTTCCGCTAAACGTTGATAACGCAGCAGGGTTCCATTGCATGGCCCCACTAATGTCAAGGGGCTGGCCCGTAGCCGCTCCCCCCATAGACATATTAACAGCACCAACACCCTGCATAAGGTGTCCGGTTTGAGCCATTGCCATACTG
>Ga0316188_10001577_pt1 | contig 10836 bp, 8 predicted proteins | sample Phiworburrow1_MG_FD_204933 | JGI IMG/M metagenome (GOLD analysis project Ga0316188, IMG submission 204933) | Coastal sediment microbial communities from Maine, United States - Phippsburg worm burrow 1 | ecosystem: Environmental > Aquatic > Marine > Coastal > Sediment | place: USA: Maine... | reverse complement strand
GCCTGTTCCGAGCTCGGCCTGGAGCGTGATGAAGTCCTTTACCTGACCAGGGCGATGATCGAGACCGGTGAGCGGCTCGACTGGGGAGAGCCCCTGGTCGTCGACAAGCACTGCATCGGGGGGATTCCGGGTAATCGCACCACCATGGTGATCGTGCCGATTGTCGCCTCCCACGGCATGCTGATGCCGAAGACCTCCAGTCGCGCGATCACCTCTCCCGCCGGTACCGCGGATACGATGGAAGTGCTGGCGCAGGTCGAACTTTCGCCGGACAAGCTGCACCAGATAGTCCGCAGCGAACGCGCCTGCCTCGCCTGGGGGGGCACTGCCAGGCTAGCCCCCGTGGACGATATCCTGATCGCGGTCGAGCGCCCGCTGCTGATGGATTCACCGGGGCAGCTGGTCGCCTCCATCCTGTCAAAGAAACTGGCGGCGGGGGCCAACCACCTGGTGATCGACATCCCTATTGGCGCTACCGCCAAGGTACGCACCCGCAACAGCGCGATGATCCTGCGCAAGCTGTTCGAATACGTCGGCGACAGCCTGGGAATAAATCTCGAGGTCGTCCTCACCGACGGCCGCCAGCCGGTGGGACGGGGCATCGGGCCCGCGCTGGAGGCGCGGGACGTCATGCAGGTGCTGAGTAACGATCCCACAGCGCCCGTTGACCTGCGCGAAAAGGCCCTGCAGCTGGCGGGCAGAATTCTCGAATTTGACCCCGACATACGCGGCGGGCAGGGCTATAGTATGGCCAGGGATATACTGGATTCCGGCAGGGCACTGGCGAAGATGCAGGCCATCATCGAGGCCCAGGGCAAGAACCCTCACCCGCCCGAGATCGGCCCGCTGCGCCATGACGTGCTAGCCGGCCAGGATGGCATCGTGACCGCCATCGACAATCTGCAGCTGGCGCATATCGCCCGCCTGGCGGGGGCTCCGATGGACCAGGGTGCAGGCGTCGACCTGCACTGCAAACTCGGTGACCGGGTAGCGGCAGATACGCCTATTTACACCATTTATGCCGCATTTCCCGCCGATTTTGATTTTGCACGGGAACTGGCCGAACAGGATACCGGCTACACTATCGGTGAGCATTATGTCGATGAAAGACCCTGAGTTGTCCCTGCCGCAAGCCATGGCGCGCATCGGCCGGACCCGTTGAATCCCGCCGACCACAACCGGGGATTACTGCTGGGTTTTCCTGATTACAGCGACCCCGCAAGAAACCTGGCAGCCGCTGCCGGCATGGATTACGCCGAAATCGCCGTGCACCGTTTCCCCGACGGCGAGAGCCGCATACGCCTTCCCTCGCAGCTCCCGGGGCGCGTGGTGATATGCCGGAGCCTGTACCAGCCCAACGATAAACTGATAGAACTTGCGCTGGCCGCGGTCACGGCGAGGGAACTGGGCGCGAGGCATTTAACCCTGGTCGCGCCCTACCTGTGCTACATGCGGCAGGACAAGGCCTTCCACCCCGGCGAGGCCGTCAGCCAGCGAGTCGTGGGGAAGTTCCTGGCCAGCCACTTCGACGCGCTGATTACCGTGGACCCCCATTTACACCGGGTAAGCCGCCTTGGCGATGCCGTACCCGCAGCGAGTGCCATGGCCCTCGCGGCGACCGACGCGATGGCGACCTACCTCGAAGGCAGGCTGGATAATCCCCTGCTGATGGGGCCCGACGCCGAGTCCCGGCAGTGGGTCGCGGCCATCGCCCGTCGCAACCACCTGGAATTTTACGTCGCCCACAAGGAACGCGCAGGGGACACCGATGTCCGCGTCACCTTACCCGATGCCAGCTACCGGGGGAGGCACGTCGTACTGGTGGATGACATCGCCAGCACCGGACGCACCCTGGAGGCCGCCAGCCGGGAACTCTGGAAACACGGGCCCGCCAGCGTTATGGTGATGGTCACCCACGCACTCTTTGTCGGAGATGCGCTGGGACACATCAGCAGCGCCGGCGTGGATGAGATCTGGAGCAGCGACAGCATCACTCACCCGACCAATCGGATACAGCTGGCACCGACCATGGCACAGGCGCTGCGCGATCAGGGCTAACGTGTTCCGTTAGGAAGAGATCGCCCGCTACGGCACCGTGGTCGCGGACTACAGTCTCAGGGAATGAATACCGGCAGCGTCTCCCAGCCACGTGTCGACGAGGAAGAGGAGAGTTTTGCGTTGTCGGCGTCCACCGTCCACTCCGGGAAGCGCTTCAGTATCTCTTCCATCGCCACCCGGCCCTCTACCCTGGCCAGTGCGGAGCCGAGGCAGACATGGATGCCGCGCCCGAAGGTCATGTGAGGCTGGCCCTGGCGATGGATATCGAAGCGTTCGCCATCGGGAAAGCGGCTCTCGTCCCTGTTGGCGGATGCCAGCAGGAAGAGCATAGCGCTCCCTGCGGGGACGAGCCGGCCGTGAATCTCCACGTCTTTCCTGACGTGTCGGGCGACCGAGGGCCCGACCGGTTCAAAGCGCAGGATCTCCTCGATGGCGGCCGGCACCAGGCTCGGGTTCTGCGCGATCTGGCGACGCTGTTCCGGATGGTCCCCCAGCACCTTGCCTATCCAGCCAATCAACCGCGCCGTGGTCTCGTTGCCCGCCCCTGCCAGCACGTTGACAAAAACCAGCACCTCGTCACGTGTGAGCTTGCGCGTGGTCCCGGTTTCATCCTCGAATTCAACCTGCAGCAGCAGGGTCATGAGATCGTCGGAGGGATTTTTGGCGCGCCAGTCCACGTAATCCTCGAAGCCTTCTCCCTTGTAAGAGGTCTGGGATACCTCCATAGGCTTGCCTTCCTCGGTGCGCAACGCGGCGTCGACCCGGCCGCGAATGGTGTCACGGTCCTCGTCGGGGATACCCAGCAGCATGCCGATGACGCCCCCGGGGAGTTTGGCGCCAAGGTCGGCAATAAAATCAAGCCGGCCGGTGCCCACGCAGGGGTCCAGGCAGCGGGCGGTGTAGTCTCGGACCTTTTCCTTGAGATCGTTCATCCGCCTGGGCGTGAATATCCCCGTCACCACCTTGCGATAGACAGTGTGCAGGGGCGGATCCTCCCAGATGAACATCCCGCGGGGGATTTCGAAATCCTCCTTGATGAACTCCAGCACATCACCGCGTGCGGAACTGAAAACCTCCACATTGCCGAAGTGCGTATCGATATCACTGTAGCGGCTCAGTGCGTAAAAATCGTACTCCTTGTTGTAGTAAAGCGGCGCCTCTTCCCGCATCCGCCGGAAGGTCGGATAGGGATCCCTCCCCAGGTCCGGCCGGTAGGGATCCCAGTAGACGGGATCGGACCCGCCAGCATCGACTTGCGTCTTCATCAGAAACCCCCCGCAGTGTATTTTTTATTCAAACTGCTTTCCAGGTCGAGATGGAGGTTCGCCAGGCCTCGAATGATAAAGCTGGGCTCATAATCCAGGCGGCGATTACCCGGCGTACCGTGCTTCGCTTCGGACAGGCTGATATGCGTGGTGTGCGCCAGAAAGCGCTCCAGTATCGCCTTCACTTCCACCCGCGCCAGCGGGGCGCCCGCACAGGTGTGCACCCCCCTGCCAAAAGCGAGGTGTTCCTTGATCCTGGGCCGGTTGAGCCGGAACTCTTCGGGATTTTCCCACCGCCTCGGGTCGCGATTGGCGGCGGCCAGCGAAAGCATCAGGCGGGTCCCCGCCGGGATTTTGATGGCACCTATCTGCGTATCCCTGCGCGCGATCCTGAAAGTGACTTTGGTGGAACCCTCGAGGCGGAGCACCTCTTCGAGCATTGCTGGAATCAGGGAGTGATCCGCCCGCAGCTGCTGCTGTAATCCGGGTACTTCCACAATATGGCGCATGGCATTGCTCAGCAGTTTTGCGCTGGTATCCTGGCCGGCGCCAAACAGGAAACCGGCGAGCTTCACCATTTCTAGCAGGTCGGGCAAGGTTCCATCGGGGTAGGTGGCCAGGGCCAGCTGTGTAAGTACATCCTCTGTCGGGTTTTCGCGCCGGTCGTTGAGGTACTCAAAGAAAAAGCCCGCCATGTATACCAGTGGCGATACCTGCGGTTCTTCGTCCTTCCCCATATTGCCGGGCGGTGGGGCGGCATCGATAACAGCGCGAAATTTATCGCGATCCTGGGGAGGCACCCCGAGCAGTTCGGCAATGACCATCGTCACAAATGGCGTGGCTATTCCATTGACGAGCTCACATCCGCCCTTGCGCACTGCTTCCAGCACCAGTTGGTCCGCAAACTCATACATGAAGTCGTGGGTGGACTTCAGCCGGGTAGGAGTGAATAACCTGCCCGCAATAAAGCGCATATCGGAGTGCGGCTTGTCGTCGTACGTGACCAGCAGGTTTCTTTCACCCAGGGGCTCCCGGCTGGCTTCGATTTGCTCCGACACATCGCTGCCCACTGGCTCGAATGGCGGTGCCTCGCCTGTTCCGGATGTGGTGATCAGCGAGGAGAAATCCTTGTTGTTTCTCAACACCTCGACCACCTCGTCAAACCCGGTCACCAGTAAAACGTCGCTGTCACCCATGCTGGTGACCGGGCCTTTTGCGTACATCTGGCGAAAATACTCGTAAGGATCAAGTAACAGCGACTGATCGGTGTAGTAATCGCGTTGGGTCAAGTCTGCTGTGGTCATATGCATCTCCGCTTTATTTTGATTCCCGCCGTCCACGCTGGTCCCGGGCGCCTTTGGTTAATCCTCCGGCGCGATGGTGACCCGCATGCCGTCGAGGTCATCTGTCATCCGAACCTGGCAGGAAAGTCGTGAGTTCTTGCGGCGATGCCCGGAGCCAGACAGCAGGCCGTCCTCATCCTCGCTGACGGGTTCCAGCCGATCGAAGAATTCCTCATCGACGTGAACATGGCAGGTGGCACACGAACAAACACCGCCGCACAGCGCCAGCAGTTCGTCCAGCCCCCCCTCGCAGATCGACTGCATGAGGCTGGCACCAGGGGAAAAGACAACCGCTTGTTGCTCTCCCTCGCGGGTAGTTACGATAATTTCAGGCATCGTTTGGCTCCTGAGCAGGTTTAGGGTAGGCGGGCAATAATCTGCGGCAGGTCAATGACGGTCACTATCCCCGGCCTGGCAGCACATACATAGGGCACGGAATTGACGGCCCTGTGCGCCGTGTAACCCCCCATTTGCTCGGCGATGTCTCCGGAGGTTATCGGAAGCTTCACACTGATGTCGAACGGGGTGTCACCCTCGACGACAACGCGCCAGCCCGATTCACCCAGGGTCCAGCCAGGGTCTACCTGGGTACTGCAATACCAGTTTGCGCGGAAACGCAGCAGCGGTTTCCCGTCCCGCATACCGGAGACGGTAATCCGCTGGGCAGCGACAGTTCCCTTCTCTATGAAGGCGCCCTGGGCGATCTCGACGCGGCTGGTGGCCGTGGCGGTTTCGCCACTGGTCTCAACGCTGTCCAGGTCCAGGGACAAGGCGTGCGCCAGCATTGACAGGGATTGCTCGAAGCACTGTGCCATATGGTTTAGCAGATTGGGGTCGAACCCGGTGCCGGGAGGCCTGCCATAACCCATGACATCAAAGATCATTTCGGGGGAACATGACTGTGGGATATTGGCGAACTCGTCTATCGTAAGGCAGTCGAGGCGACGCGCGACCGATGTAAGTGCCAGCGGAATAGCCTCGGTAATGAAGCCGGGACTGCTACCCGTCGCATGTATCGAAGAGCCGCCCCTGTGGCAGGCCGCCTCAGTACGCTGCCGTATACCGGCATCCATTTTTGCGGGGTAAAAGAACTCACCGCGCGTCGTGACGATATTGATGCCGGCTTCCAGAACCCGGGAGATATCCTCCAGGTTATACCCGTCCTGCATGTAGAGTACGCAATCCGGCTTTAGCGCAATGATGTCATCGACGCTGCGGGTGGCGGGGATTCCTACCGGTCCCAGGCCGCACAGCTCTCCTGCATCCCTGCCCTCCTTCGCCCCGGAGTGTACATACAGGCCCACCAGCTCGAGGGAAGGGTGCTCGATGATTGCCCGCAGGCTTTTGCGGCCGACTTTACCTGTGGCCCACTGCACCACCCGGTAGCGGCCCTGGTTTTCGGGTAAGTTCAGCGTTCCGGATTGCGCGCTCATGGCAATTTTTCAGGCTCCCACTCGATGTGTGCTGGCGATCATAAACAACTCCCCGACATAATGAAACATAGTAGTTCATAAAAACCGACAAAAGGAATACAGCAGGCGGGAGACCCCGCATCGGCGCTGGCAATGCGGGAACCGGACCAGCGCCGGGAACCAGGCTGGCCGCCCCCGCAGGACACTAATCCCCGTAGCTCTGGAAGATGGGGGACAGCACCGCCCGCTCGTAGATAGTTGCGACCTTCTGTACGGACAGGGGACGCCTCTGCTGCAGCCACCAGGCCAGCAACTCGATGGTCCCGCTGGCAACCAGGATGATACCCACCTCCGCGGGCAGCCACCGGGTGTTGTGGGGGCTGCCCTCAGCCACCGCCTTCGCGATGCGGATAAATTCCTCGCGCAGCGTACCCGCCGCGCCGCCGGTCAACAGGGTGGACCACACGGCGCGGTGATCGGCCACGTATTGGCACAGCGCCAGGGACTGGGCCCGGGTATCGTCGGCGTCAAAGGTCGAGAGCAGGTGCTCGAGCAGCTGCCGCATCTCGTCCGCGGCGATCTCCTCCAGCAGGGACTCCCTGGTCGGGTGATGGCGAAAGAAGGTGGTGTAGCCGATCCCCGCGGTAGCGGCGATTTCGCGGATGGTGATCTGTTCAAACGAACGGGATTGCAGTAGTTCAAGCAGGGCCCTGCGCAACGAATCACGGGTGCGTACGACCCTGGCGTCACTGGCTGTCGTGAAATGTGGCCGGTAGATCTTTCCTTCCATTTTTGTCTCGCGTCCTGGGGATTGCGGTGATTGTGCACGCATTGACGATCTGAAATAATGAACTACCCTATTTCATATTCATAATAATAAGGAATGGTCTATGAGCAGGTCAATCGGTAAGGCCGCGCTGGTTGTGGGCTCGCTGCTGGGGCTCGGTTTGTCCGGGCCCGCGCTTGCGCAGGGAGCCGCCGCGAGTGAAGGTGCGGCGGAACAACGCGGCCAGCTACTCGAGGAAGTCGTCGTCACCGCCCGCCGTGTCGAGGAGCGCGTGCAGGATGTGCCGATATCGATAACGGTATTCACCCAGGACCGCCTCGATAACCTCAACGTCGTCAACGCGGTTGACCTCGCCCTGGTCACACCCTCGCTGGCGGCCAACGCCTCCTTCGGTTCCGAGAACGCCAGCCTGTCGATTCGCGGCTTCAGCCAGGTACTTGATACCGCGCCGTCCGTCGGCATCTATTTCGCGGACGTCGTGGTGCCGCGCGGCGCCACCCAGGGCGCCGGGACCCGCGATGTTCTCCTGCCCGGCAGCATGTTCGACCTGCAGAACGTGCAGGTGCTGAAGGGGCCACAGGGAACCCTGTTTGGCCGCAATACGACGGGGGGCGCGGTGCTGCTGGTGCCGCAGAAGCCGTCCGACGAGTTCGGTGGCTACGTGGAGGGATCCGCCGGGAATTACGCCATGCGCCGCCTGCAGGGCATGGTCAACGCACCACTGGCGGACGGCGTGCGCCTGCGCATCGCCGCCGATACCCAGCAGCGCGATGGTTACCTGGAAAATATTTCCAAGGCGGGCTCGAGCGACTTCGAGGACCTCGATTACCAGGCTATCCGCGCCAGCCTGGTGTGGGACCTGACGGACAAACTCGAAAACTATACGATTGCCTCCTACTACGAATCTGACACGAACGGCACCCTGACGAAGCTGATCGGCTGCAACCCCACCGGGTATGAAGATCCCGTCAATATCGTAACGGGCCTGCCCAACTTCATCGGGGGCCTTTCCTGCGGCCAGCTCGCCGCGGAAAAGGCGCGTGGCACGGACTTCTATGACGTAAACACGCCGGTCAAGGGCAAATCACACATCGAGCAGTGGCAGCTGATCAACACGACCACCTGGGAGCTGAACGCGGCCCTGACGCTCAAGAATATCGCCAGCTATGCCCAGTACCAGAATACCCAGAAAACAGCGCTGTTCGGTACGAATTGGCAGGTCGAGGATTTGCCCGCGCCATACCCCGCGCTGTTTTTCCAGGGCGTCCCCCAGGTTTTCACGGCCATCAACCCGGCCCCCGGGAAACTCTCAGCGGACCAGTCGACCTATACGGAGGAACTCCAGTTCCAGGGCTCGGCGCAGGACGATCGGCTAATCTACCAGTTTGGCGCCTATTTCGAATGGAGTGATCCCGAAAGTGAAGTGGGCAACCAGTCGCCCACGCTGATCCGTTGCACGGACCTGACGAAGCTGGAGTGTACGGATCCACTGGGCAGCGCGTTCACAGCGCTGGCCGGGTATCCCATCCAGATCGGCCAGGTCGGACTCGGCGCCGCGGAAACGACCTTCCGCAACCAGGGTCTGTATGCGCAATCGACCTACAAGTTCACCGACCAGTGGCACCTGACCGGCGGCATCCGCTACACCTGGGATGAACAGAGCGCCGACATCGGCCACAGGACGACTTTTTTCCCGGTAACACCGCCGTACACAGGGGAACCGGTTGAGACTTGCACGGATGTTGCAACCGAGCCAAGCTGCGCCCAGTCACTGAAAACAAAATCGGACAAACCCACCTGGCTGCTCGGCCTGGACTACTTTCCGACCGAAGACATCCTGCTGTATGGCAAGTATTCCCGCGGGTATCGCGCCGGCGGTATCGTCAACCGCGCCCCCTTCGATTACCGCACCTTCGAACCCGAGGAACTGGACAACTACGAACTGGGTATCAAGACCGGTTTTGACGGAGCAATCAGCGGCACCTTCAACGTAGCCGCGTTCTACAATGACCTGTCGAACCAGCAGCTGCAGATCGGGTTCGACCCGGCAGTCGATGAACAGGGTATTTCCTCCGGGGTCGCGCCGACCACCGGCATCGCCAATGCGGGTAAATCCCGGATCTACGGTGCGGAGGTCGAGGCGTCCCTGCTGCCGCTGGAGGGCCTCATCCTGAGCCTGAATTACACCTGGCTGGACGCGGAGCTCAGGGAAATTGAGGACATTGCAACCATGGATCCTCTCTACCAGCCACAGAATACCCAGATCGAGCCCGGGTCGCCGCTATGGCAGTCCCCCGACAACCAGCTCAATCTATCGGCCAATTACACCCTGCCGCTGGACGATCGCCTGGGCCGCATTTCCCTGGGGATGACCTACGTTTACATCGATAAACAACTCACCAGCTACGCATACCAAAACCCGGAGATACTGGCGGTTTACGGCGAAAACCTCGGTGAGCTTCCCAGCATCAACCTGGTGAATGCCAACATCAACTGGGAGGGTGTCGCCGGCCTGCCGCTGGACCTGTCGCTGTTTGGCACGAACCTGGGGGACGAGGAGTACTACGGTTACGTTCCCGGTCTCGGCACCGCCGGCCTGGAGACAGCGGTGCTGGGCCAGCCACGTATGTACGGCCTGCGGCTGCGTTACCGGTTTGGCAACGAATAGCGGTACCGGCGAGTCACCATGAAAGTTCAGCCCGCCGCCTTCTTCCGCACCACCCTCCCGTTCGATTTCGGCAATATCAGGGACCTCGACAGCGGCCGTTATCACTCCATCTGGCTGCCTGACCATATGGTCAGCTTCTGGCCCGACTCGATCTGGACACCGGAGTTTACCGACCTGGCCACCGTATCGCCGTCACCGCATCGGCACCTGGATGCGATGGCGATGGCTGCCGCGGTCGCAGTGCAGACCAGGAATGTACCGATAGCCACAAGTGTGGTGGATACCGTGCGCCGGCATCCGTCACTGCTCGCCCAATCGGCACTGACCATCGATCACCTCTGTGGCGGGCGCTTTATTCTCGGGCTGGGCAGCGGCGAAACCGAAAATACCGTGCCCTATGGCTTCGACTTCGCCAGACCGGTCAGCCGTTTCGAGGAGGCTCTTCAGGTTATTCGCCTGCTGTGGGAAAGCGAGGGGCCGGTGGATTTCGACGGCCAGTTCTACCGGTTGCAGCATGCCCGCCTGGACACCGAGCCCTGCGGTGGCAGCTTCCCGCCTATCTGGGTCGGCGCCGGCGGGCCGCGAATGCTGGAGATCACCGGCCGCTATGCCGATGGCTGGTGGCCCGCCGGGGCGTGGTCCCCGGAGGATTACGCGGCGAAGCTGAAAATTGTGCGCGACGCCGCGGATGCCGCTGGCCGCGACCCGCTGGCCATCGTACCCGCGTTTATCCAGACCTGCCTGATTGGTGACGATACCGAACTGGCGGAAATACTCGAAGCGCCGCTGGTGAAGGCCTGGGTCCTGCAGGTGTCCGCCGCCGTGCTCAGGGAACACGGTTTCGATCACCCGATGGGCGAGAACTGGCGAGGTTACCAGGACATCAACCCCGGCGTGCTGACCCGAGAGCGTATCCTGGATATGCTGGGCAAGGTTGAGCCGGAATCCATCCTGGCCGTCATTCCCCACGGCTCGCCCGCACAAGTGGCAAAACAGATCAAGGGGTTCGTGGAGGCCGGCCTGCGCGTGCCCAAAATCCTCGACTACAGTGGCATGGCCGGCCTCAAGTACGGCGCCCTTTCCGCAGCCAAGGTAAGGGCGACCGAGGATGAGCTGATGCGACTGTGCGGTCATTGACGGGTGAATGGGCTCGAGGTAATGCGCGTCGACGTTCTCGCTCCCGAAAGCCTGCTGGCTGAAGCCGAGACCGCAACAGGCCTGCAGGATTATGGGGATGATTCGTTTCGGGACCGGTTTGCGCTGGCAGTGCAGAAGCTTGGCAGTCTCAACCTGGATGACGCCG
>Ga0316188_10001576_pt1 | contig 10837 bp, 9 predicted proteins | sample Phiworburrow1_MG_FD_204933 | JGI IMG/M metagenome (GOLD analysis project Ga0316188, IMG submission 204933) | Coastal sediment microbial communities from Maine, United States - Phippsburg worm burrow 1 | ecosystem: Environmental > Aquatic > Marine > Coastal > Sediment | place: USA: Maine... | reverse complement strand
CCGGAACCCCACCTTCACGGACTACTTGATTCCAACCTTCCTTGATGCCCCGGACGTTGAGACCCGGATCATCGAAGAGGGCGACCACTGGGGTCCGTTCGGTGCGAAAGGGATCGGGGAATCTCCTACCATCAGTTCGACGCCTGCGATCATCGCGGCGATTCGTGCTGCGACGGGGAGAGACCTGACGAGGGTCCCCGTGCTCCCCGAGGACATCATCGGGATCTGAGCGATGGCATCGGTCACCGGGATCGTTCTCGCCGCAGGAGCCTCCGAGCGGATGGGACAGCCGAAGCTTCTGCTGCCGTACCGGGGATCGACGGTGCTCGACGCGACGATCGCGGCAGTCGAGGCGAGCGTCGCTGACCGGGTGATCGTTGTCGTCGGATTCAAAGCAGAGATGATCGAAGCTTCCATGGAAGCTCGGCGGGCGACGATCGCACGAAATCCGGACTACCGCCGTGGGAACATGTCATCGTTGTTGACAGCGACTGCTACTGATGGAGAGGCCGAAGCCTTCGTCCTCGTACCGGGCGACCTGCCGACGATCCGTACCGAGGCGATCGATTCGATGATCGATCTCTGGGCAGAGGAGAAGCCGTGGGCAGGTGTGACCGAGTACAGCGATCGGGTCGCCCATCCGTTCCTCTTGTCACGCGCGTCCGTCGAGTCCATGAAGGAGATGACGGGGGCAAAGGTGCTCGGTCGAATGCTGATCGAGTCGAGCGACGACCGGGTCGTAAGGCTGCCGGTTGCCGGCGAAGCTCCCCTCGACGTGAACACGCCTGAGGGCTATGAGGAGTTGCTGCGAGAGTCTTGAGTCACGAGACGAGCCGGATTCCGGCTACCACTTCCAGTTGCCAGCTTCCGGTCGCCGGCGGCGCCTGTTCCTCCGCCTCAGCCGGGGTCTCATGGTGGGACCGGGATTCGAGACGTTGCCGATGGTCACGATCCGGGTGAAGGGGTGAACGGGACTTTCTGACACGCTCCTCCACGCAGTTGGGGAGATGGGCGGTAGGCCAGAGGGGGCCCGTGTTGGCCTCGTCACTATCGGATGCGAGTGCGCTTGTGTGAACTCGCTGGTGGCCCCCTGCTCGTCGCAAGCTCCTCGCGTCCCTCGGCCGTTCCGGCGGGGGGACAGGAGAAGGGTGGTCTCTCCCACGTCACCAACCGTGGATTGAGCCTATGGGGGAGGTGGCCCGAAGGGCCGGGGGGCTCTGGGCGCCTGAATCATGGCGATGAGGCAAGGACGCCCGTCATGGCTCAGAGCAGGAAGCTGGAGGCTTGGAAGTCCGGGACTAGGGGATGGGACACGTTGGCCGACCCCCTGCACCTGTCCGTGGAATCGACCATCGGGCGAGCAAGTAGGCTGTCTGAAGTGCATCGGACAGACCGCCAGGAGGCGAGTGCGCACCGCCATCGAACGAGCAAGTTGAGGAGTTGAAGTGATCACGAATCCAGCGTTTGGACCGCGACGAGCAACATGGGTGGAGGTGTCAGAGCCGGCGGAAGCGATGCCGGACGATCTGGCGGCCTTGAAGCGGTTTGACGATGTGTACCGAGGGCTGTGTGCGGTGCTGTTCAACTACGCCCAGTCCGGGCACCCGGGTGGTTCGGTGTCGTCTGGCCACATCGTGGCGGGGTTGTTGTTCGACGACATGGACTACGACATCGGCGATCCGAACCGCACGGATCAGGACTTGATCTCGTACTCGGCCGGGCACAAGGCGCTCGGTCTGTACGCGATGTTCGCCCTGCGCGACGAGATCGCTCGAATCGCCCGGCCTGAACTCCTACCCGACGAAGAGAATCTACGGCTGCGCTTCGAGGATCTACTCGGGTTCCGTCGTAATCCGGCCCGGCAGGCCCCTCTGTTCCGGCGATTCGGCTCGAAAGCGCTGGATGGGCATCCGACTCCTGCGACGCCCTTCGTGAAACTGTCAACCGGTGCATCGGGAATCGGGGTTGGATCGTCGCTCGGCCTGGCGGTGGCGGCTGCCGACGCCTACGGCACCGACGCGCCCCGGGTGCATCTGATCGAGGGCGAAGGTGGGCTGACTCCGGGGCGGGTCGTTGAGGCGGTGGCGTTCGCCGGCACAGCGGGCCTGTCGAATGCGGTGATGCATGTCGACTGGAACCAGTCCTCGATCGATTCGGACGCGGTGACTCGCGAGGGCGACCGACCCGGCGACTACGTGCAGTGGGATCCGAAGGAGTTGTTCTATCTGCACGACTGGAATGTGATCTACGTCCCGGACGGATTCGACTTCGCGTTGGTGCTCACCGCCCAGCGGATGGCGGCCGAGATGGACAACGGGCAGCCCACCGCGATCGTGTATCGCACGACGAAGGGGTGGCAGTACGGCATCGAGGGCAAGAAGTCGCACGGTGGCGGTCATGCCATGTGCAGCCCGGAGTTCTTCGACACCCAGCGGCCCGTGTTCGGTGACGACGTCGATACTTGGGAGAGGCCGGACCCGTCGGATGAGGTCGCCGTCGAAGCGGCGCAGTGGGCCGCACTGGAACGGTATCGAACACTGCTGGAGTCCGATGAGATGACGGCCGCCATGGCCGACCGTATCGCACGCGCGAAGGATCGTCTCGAGACCCGGGGGAGGAAGCTCCGCGACGGGGTTCCGGACGTGGAACGGATATTCGCGGCGGCGGATCCGGCGACGGTGCCGGGCGAACTTGCGTTGGAGCCAGGTGACAAGCTGGCGCTGCGACAGGCACTGGGCAGGGTTCTGGGATATCTGAATCGGGAATCCGACGGGGCGATCCTCATCGGGGCCGCCGACTTGCTGGGGTCGACGGCGATCTCAGACGTAGGGGCAGGATTCCCCGATGGCTTCTACCATCGGACGGCCAATCCGGAAGCACGGTCGTTGTCCGTCGGAGGCATCTGTGAGGACGGACTGTCGTGTGTGCTCTCCGGAGCATCGGCCTTCGGCATCCATGTGGGAGCCGTGGCGTCGTATGCCGCTTTCCTCGCACCGTTGGGACACATCCCGGCGCGGCTCCACGCGATCGGCAACCAGGCGCGACAGGAGACCGAACCGGGTCCGTACCGGCCGTTCGTGCTCGTCTGTGCACATGCGGGCGTGAAGACCGGTGAGGACGGTCCCACCCACGCGGATCCGCAGGCGCTTCAGGTGTTGCAGGAGAATTTCGCACCGGGCACGGGCATCACCCTGACGCCTTGGGAACCGGCAGAGATGTGGCCGCTCGTGGCAGCGGCATTCCAGGCCCGTCCGGCGCTGATCGCCCCGTTCGTCACCCGTCCCGGCGAGACGATTCCCGATCGCGATGCGCTCGGGTTGGCAGCCGCCGGCATGGCGGCGCAGGGGTTCTACAAGCTGCGCGCTGCTGCCGGTACGGCCGACGCCGCCGTGGTACTGCAGGGCTCTGCGGTGGCCTACGCCTTCGTCGATCAGACCTTGCCGCTGCTGGCAGAGGCGGGGATCGACCTCGATGTCTATCTGGTCACGTCCGCCGAACTGTTCGACAGACTCTCGATCGCCGAGCAACGGGCGATCTTCCCGGAGGCATCGGCCCAGCAGGCGATGGGTATCACCGGGTTCACGCTGCCGACCATGTATCGGTGGATTCGCAGCGAGCTGGGACGCGCCCACACGATGTATCCCTTCGAGAAGGGCCACTACCTCGGGTCCGGCACCGGCGACATGGTCGTCCATGAAGCAGGGCTCGACGGTGAAGGACAGCTGAGGCGGATCAAGGCCTACCTCGATGCCCTGAAGAAGTAGGTCAGCTCCAAGCTTCAAGCTGCAGGCTGCAAGACCAGAGCTACAAGCTGCAAGATACGGAGTTTGGTCCGATCTTGCAGCTTGAAGCTTGCAGCTACTGCTCTGCCCAGTCCTTCAGCAGACCAAGGCCTTCTTCGATGTCTGGGATGTTGATACCGGAGTAGGCGAGACGGATGTACTTGTTCTGCTCGCCTTCGAGTTCGCGGCCGAAGTGGATCCGTGACGTGAACGACACCCCGGTCGCGTGGAGTGCTGCGCGACGGAACTCCTCGTAGTTGCTCATGCCCTTGCGAGCCATCAACTCGGTGACGTTCGGGAACAGGTAGAAGGTGGCGTTCGGCGTGAAGGTGTGGATCCCGTCGATGGCGTTCAGACCTTTGGCGGTTGCGTCTCTCCGTGCTTCGAGTGTGTTGAGGATCGCCTGGGGTTCGCTCTGGTCACCCTCGAGTCCGGCGAGAGCGCCGTACTGGATGAAGTGATTCGAGCAGGATTCGTCGTTGACGTTGATCTTGGCGATCACATCGACGATCTCTTTCGGACCGATGCTCGCACCCAGACGCCATCCGGTCATCGCGAACTTCTTCGAGAAGGTGTAGAGCACGACGGTGCGCTCTGCCATTCCCGGCTGTTCGACGAACGACGTGCTCTTCCCCGAGTAACGCATGTCGAAATACGCCTCGTCGGCGAGCACATACAGGTTGTGGTTGCGGACCAATTCAGCGAGTTTCTCATGCTCCTCGATCGAGCATTCGGCACCCATCGGGTTCTGGAGGTCGTTGAGGATCAACAGGCGGGTCTTGTCGGTGATACCGCGCTCGATAGAGTCGAAGTCGAACTCGAAGTTCTCGGTGCCTTCGACGTACCCGTACGGGACGGCGACGCCGCCGTTGAACTCGATCTGGGACTCGTAGATCGGGTAACCGGGGTTCGGATAGAGCACTTCGTCGCCCGGGTTCATCATCGTCAGGATGAACTTGCCGATCGTGGGTTTCCCCCCGGGCTGCATGACCACGTTCTCAGCCGTGTAGTCGGTGTTGTGGGACGCGGCGACGTCGGCAGCGAGCGCCTCGCGCAGCTGCGGGATCCCCGCGTTCGGGCAGTAGCCCGTCTTGCCGTCTGCGATGGCCTTTGTTGCTCCTTCGACCACGGTCGACGGGGTTGGGAGGTTGATGTCGCCGAGGTGGAACGGGTAGACCCGATTCCCCTCGGCAGCGAATGCGGCGGCCTCGCCCGATACCGCGAAGGCAGTTTCGGTTCCGAGGTTGGCGATCCGATTGGCGATGCGCATGTTTGGGGGCTCCTTGCTATGTGACGATGACGCGACGGTCAACGCTCGGGTTGTGCACGGTCCATTCCTTGGGAGCTATTGGGCGTCCCCTCTCTCAACTGTCGAGAACGCCGAAGCGTCACCTACTCGGTCTTCAGGACCTCCCGTACGGCTCCGAGCATGTCGCTCGGATCGATGAACTGCACGACATCCGGGATGTTGTTGAACAGGCTCCTTGCCTTCTCTTGGAGTCCGTTGTGGACTTCGAGGAGCAGCGGGATGTTGAAGGTGCGGCAGACGTGGAAGATGTCCTCGTAGGTGACACCCCCGGGCTGCACACTGTCCGCCGGGGCGAAGATCTTGTGGACGTATCCGATCAGGACGTCGACCCGGTTTTCGTTGTTGATGATCCGTACGTTCATGCCATGGTTGTCGAACCCGTTCGAAATCGGCACCGTGTCATAGTGATCACAGACGAGATCGGTCAACAGCGTCGAGTCGGTCCCTCCGAAATAGCCAACGACTTTCCTTGTCATAGTCAAACCTCCCTACACCACGCCCTGGTCGAGCATGGCATCTGCCACCTTGCGGAAACCTGCGATATTCGCTCCGACGACGTAGTTGTCCGGAACGTCGAACTCCTCTGCGGTCTCGCGACAGCTGCGATGGATCTCGGTCATGATGCCGAGCAGTTTCGCATCGACCTCTTCTCGGGTCCACGATGTGAACCCGGCGTTCTGGGCCATCTCGAGTCCGCTGGTCGCGACGCCACCGGCATTAACCGCCTTGCCGGGGCCGAACAGCACCCCGTTGTCGATGAGGAGCCGGACGGCATCGGGCTCCGTCGGCATGTTCGCACCCTCTGCCACGATTCGAACGCCGTGAGCGAGGAGTTGCTTGGCGTCTTCCACGTCGAGTTCGTTCTGTGTCGCACAGGGGAGCGCCACGTCGGCACCCTCGACGGCCCACGGCCGCTGTCCCGCGTAGTACTGGACTCCGAACTGTTCTGCGTACTCGCTGATCCGACCGCGACGGACGTTCTTCAGATCCATCACCCAGGCGAGTTTTTCGGCATCGATACCGTCCGCGTCGTAGATGTATCCGGCGGAGTCCGACAGCGTCACGGCCTTGCCGCCGAGGCGATTCACATTCTCCACGGCATACTGGGCAACGTTCCCCGATCCGGAGACGAGCACCGTCTTGCCGTGGATACTCTCGCTCTTCGCCCTGAACATTTCCTCGGCGAAGTAGACCGTTCCGTAGCCGGTTGACTCGGGCCGGATGAGACTCCCACCCCAGCCGATGCCCTTGCCGGTGAGGATGCCGGAGAACTCGTTTGCGAGCTTCTTGTACATGCCGAACATGTAGCCGATCTCCCGAGCACCAACCCCCATGTCCCCGGCGGGGACGTCGGTGCGCAGACCGATGTGCCGGAAGAGTTCGCTCATGAACGCCTGGGTGAACCGCATGACCTCGCAGTCGGTCTTGCCCTTCGGGTCGAAGTCGGAACCGCCCTTGCCGCCGCCAAGTGGCAACGTCGTGAGGGCGTTCTTGAAGGTTTGTTCGAATGCGAGGAACTTCAGGATTCCCAGGTTCACCGATGGATGAAAGCGCAGACCGCCCTTGTAGGGGCCGATGGCGCTGTTCATCTCGACACGGAACCCGCGGTTCACCTGCACCTCGCCGGAGTCGTCGATCCACGGGACCCGGAAGATGATGATCCGCTCTGCCTCCACCATGCGGTGGGGGATCCGGGCTTCCAGATACTCCGGGTGGCGCTCGAAGACCGGCCAAACCGACTCGATCACTTCGTGCACGGCCTGATGGAATTCGAACTGGGCGGCGGACTTCGAAATCACATGGTCCATGAACTCGGTCATTGATTGCTGCTGCACCTCGTACATCCTTTCGTGGTGCGACCCAACGGACAGACGACAGCGCTCACATCGTGAGTGCCATCACCGCCTTCTGGGTGTGGAGCCGGTTCTCGGCCTGGTCGAACACGCGGCTCCAACGTCCGTCGATGACGGCGTCGGCGACCTCGATATTGCGGTCCGCCGGGAGCGGGTGCATGTAGATGGCGTCTTCTTTGGCCATCTCCATACGCCGCGGGTCGACGATCCAATCCTTGTAGTTGTCGGAGATCTTCGCCGACTCTTCGTGGTCGGACGTGGTGAGCATCGAACCCCACGCTTTGGCATAGACGACGTCTGCACCGACCATGCCCTCTTCGAAGTCCTCGAGGATCTCGAACGAACCGTGGTACTTCTTTGCGTTCTCCTGGGCCTGAGCCACGACGTCTGGCATGAGCTTGAACTCCGGTGGCCGCGTGAGACGCACGTTCGCGCCGTAGCGGGTCATCAGGAGAATCTCGCTCTGTGGGACGGAGATCGGCTTCTGATAGCTCGACGCATACGCGTACGAGACGTTGATCGTGAGCTTGCGGGGATCACCCTTCTGCTCGATGACCGTGAGCAGGTCGGCGAGCGCCTGGAAAGGATGGAACTGGTCGCACTGCATGTTGAGGACCGGCGTGCGACTGGCTTCTGCAACCGCGCGGATGTAGTCGTTACCGATGCCCCAGTCCACGTTGCGGATCGCGATGCCGTCGTTGTAGCGGCCGAGGATGTCGCCGATCTCTTTCCACGTGTCGCCATGACCAATCTGGGTCGCCGTCGAGTCGAGGAACATGGCATGTCCGCCGAGTTGAGCCATACCGGCTTCGAAGCTCGCACGGGTCCGCGTGCTCGAGAAGAAGAACAACATCGCGAGAACCTTGTCGCGCAGCAGGGCGTGAGGTTCACCGAGGGCCCGGCGGCGCTTCAGGTCGAGGGCGATGTCGATCACCGTATCGAGTTCGTCCTTGGTCCATTCCTGGGTCGTGATCATGTCGCGACCGTGCAAGTGGGTTTGCATCAACTGCTCCTTTGCAGTTCGGGGATCTGTTCACACGGGTTCATTTCCCGCTCTTCCTTCGTATGAGCCGGAACCGGAGGAGGTCGTCGCGAAAATACGACGTCGCCCTCACGACGGGCTCGTTGTTCTGGTCGAAGCCGATCTCGTCGAACGAGATGGCAAGCGTACCGGGTTCAACCCCGAGCTTCGCCGCCGTGTCGGCGTCGAGGGATACGGGAATGATCTCTGAGAGGTAGTAGCCGAGCGTGCGATCACAGTGGTCTTCGAGGAACTCGTAGATCGGGGTCGCTTCGTCCTCCTCGTACTCGGCGTCGTGGACGATCCGGATCGGGATCTGGTTGATCGTCAGAATCACCGGTTCGTTGTCTTCGAGGAAGAGCTTCTCGATGATGAGAACGGGGGCATTCGGTTCGAGAGCGAGGATCTCGACGGTGTCGTCATCGGCGGGACGGGCATGGCTGGAGAGAACCCTGACCGATGGCGTGTAGCCGTGATCCTCGAGCACCTGCTCGTAGGACCAGATCTCTTCGAGACGCGACCGTATCTGCAGCCCCGGTGCGTTGACGAACGTGCCGGCGCCTTGTCTGCGATAGATCGCACCTTCGTGCTCGAGGCGGCTGAGGGCGTCGCGCACCGTCGTGCGGCTCACACCGAGATCGGTTGCGAGTTCCGTTTCAGGGGGGATGCGACCGCCATCGAACTCGTCGTTGACGATGCGCCCTTTGATGTTCGACTTCACCTGGTCGGTGAGCGATGGGTTGCGTGTGATCATGCGAAGAATTCTGATTGGCGTACGGTCATCATATCGTACTATGGTATGACCAATCCATCAAGCCAGCCCGAAGGAGGGCACCCATGCGTAGCTTTGCCGGACGCGACATCCTTTCGCTCAAGGATTTCGAACGGAACGAGTTCTTCCACCTCTTCGAGATCGCCGATCGTCTCGAACCCATCGCTCGGGAGCGTCGTAACACCGATCTCCTCGCACACAAGACGATGGTCACGGCGTTCTATCAGCCGTCGACTCGCACCCGTCTCGCTCATGAGGCCGCCATGCACCGCCTCGGTGGTCATGTGACCGGATTCTCCGATGCCAAGATGACACGTGCCGGCGACTTCTATCAGGAGTCGATCAAGGACACCGTCCACATGTTGGAGTACTACGGCGACGTCATTGTGATGCGTCACTTCGACCAGGGCGCACCGCATGAGGCTGCCAGGTGGTCTTCAGTCCCCGTCATCAACGGTGGCGACGGCTGGGGCGAGCACCCGACCCAGATCCTTACCGACCTCTACACGATCACCAAGGAAATGGGATCGGTCGACGGCAAGACGATCCTCGCTGTCGGCGACCATCGCATGCGCACTATGCACTCGCTTGGATATGCACTGTCGCAATTCGATGCCGAGATGATCATCCTGGCCCCCGAAGAGATGTCGCCGCTCCCCGAGTTCCTCGCCGAACTCGATGAGAAGGGCACCAACTACCGCATCGTCGACCACATTGATGAGGCCATCGCCGATGCCGATGTCATCTACATGGAGCCGGTTGTCCAACCCGACTACACACAAGCCCGACAGGAGAAGCAGGAGGTCTACGGACGCACCTCGGCCAACTACCAGGTGACCTCAGAGGTGATGGCGCGTGCCAAGAGCAGCTCCATCATCCTCCACTCGCTCCCGCGGCGTGACGAGCTCCTTCCCGAGGTCGACGACTCCCGGCACGCCCGCTACTGGCAAGAGGCGTACAACGGCGTTGTCATGCGTATGGCGCTCCTCTCGTCGATCCTCGGAGTGTGGGAGTGATGCCGAGGCTCGTTATTGCCATCGGTGGCAATTCACTGATTCCGGACGGAGACCACCAGTCGGTACAGGACCAATACGGTGCTGCGGCCGAGACCGACGACCACATCGCCTCGCTCGTCGAGCAGGGCTGGGACGTGGCCATCTCACACGGCAACGGCCCGCAGGTTGGATTCATCCTGCGCCGATCCGAGATGGCGAGCAGCGAATTGCACGAAGTGCCCCTCGACTACTGCGGGGCCGACACGCAGGGCGCGATTGGGTACATGCTTCAGCAGAACCTGGTCAACGACTTCCGCCAGCGCGGCATCTCCAAGAGCGTCGCGACCATCGTCACGCAGGTCGAGGTCGACGCAAACGATCCAGCCTTCGCCAGTGCGAGCAAGCCGATCGGCTCGTTCATGGAAGAGGCGGACGCGAAGCGCCGGCGCGACGTGGAAGGCTGGGACATCCGTGAGGATGCCGGCCGCGGGTGGCGTCGCGTGGTTGCCTCCCCGCAGCCGATGCGCATTGTCGAAATCGAGGTCATCCGTGACCTTCTCGACGCAGGCGTGGTGACGATCGCGGTCGGTGGCGGCGGTATCCCCGTCATCACGAACGCGGCAGGCGATCTCGAAGGGATCGCCGCGGTGATCGACAAGGACCTCGCGTCCGCTCTCTTGGCCGTCCAGGTCGACGCGGACCTGCTGTTGATCTCCACGGCAGTGGAACAGGTCGCCCTCAACTTCGGTACGCCGGAGCAGCGGTGGGTCGACCAATTCACACTCGCCGAGGTGAAGCAGTACCTCGCCGAAGGCGGCCACTTCGCGGAAGGGTCGATGGCGCCGAAGATGCGTGCCGTCGTTCAGTTCCTCGAGGCCGGCGGCAAGGAAGCGCTGATCACCAACCCGCAGAACCTCGAGCGCGCCATGGCCGGCGAGACAGGCACCAGGATCGTTCGATGAACTATGTCGTCGGCCTCACCTGTGTGATCTGCGGCACGACGTACCCGGCGGATTTCGCCGGGTACGTCTGCCCGGACCACGGCAACGAGGGAATCCTCGATGTCAAGTACGACTACGAGCGGATCGGCGAGACGTTCACGAAG
>Ga0316188_10001575_pt1 | contig 10842 bp, 7 predicted proteins | sample Phiworburrow1_MG_FD_204933 | JGI IMG/M metagenome (GOLD analysis project Ga0316188, IMG submission 204933) | Coastal sediment microbial communities from Maine, United States - Phippsburg worm burrow 1 | ecosystem: Environmental > Aquatic > Marine > Coastal > Sediment | place: USA: Maine... | reverse complement strand
CGTGGCGGCCCGCACTCCGGTCTGGACGTCGGTGAGGGTCGACTCGGTCCAGTACGACTCGACACGTTTGCTCTGGCCCAGTCCCACCAGCGTGTGTTCGATCAGATAGGGCCGGCCGACGAAGACCGGGCCGTCGACGAAACGCACCTCGAGGTCGATGAACAGACCGATCGCCGGCCCACGAACCGGGAAGTGGGCGTTCGACCGATGGGCGATCACGCTGATCATCTCGGTCGGAACGATCGGGCTCCCCCACGGGCTGTCACCATCGGGCACGTACCACGTCGACGGCTCGGTGATCCTGGCGAGCTTCTGCGACAACGTGAACGGGTACAGGGTCCCGTTGTGATCATCGAAGCCCATCGTGACCGGCTCCTCGACTGCGACCTTCATGCCGATCTCGAGCTGGTCGACGATGTGGAGCTCCCCGGGGTCGCCGAGCGCCCGTTTGCGGCGCTCGTCGAGCGCGGTCGGGTCGTCACGGCCGATCGATGCCGTTCCCGTGAGCACCGGTGTGCCATCAGCCTTCACGGCGCCGATGCGGGCAAGCGTGGCACTCAGCGGTTCGAGTGACGCACGCACCTCCTCACCTTCCACGACCATGTTCAGGAAGTGCGAGCTGACGCATCCCTGCTCGAACCACCGCTGTCCCCACCGCTCGACGGCGAGCGGGTCGATCTGGCTGAAGTGCGTCGGGCCCTCGATCGGCGCTCCGGCGAGACCGAGCCGGGCGGCGGTCTCGTCGTCGTGCACGCTCGTGTGTCCGGCGTACTCCTGGTCGGCGAGCATCTGTGCCGGCGCCCGGAGCGGGCCGATCAGCGTGTCGCCGTCGCGGGTGATCTCGGTGTCGAAACTCATTGCCGGAACCCGTCAGGTGGCGGGTGGGAGGACCTTGAGGCCGAGTTCGGCGAGGGCCTTGGGATCGCCGGGGATCGGCGAGTTCGTCATCGGATCCATGCCCGACTGGGTCTTCGGGAAGGCGATCACCTCGCGGATGTTCTCCTCGCCTGCGAGGATCGCCACGAGCCGATCGAGACCGACCGCGAACCCGCCGTGGGGCGGCGCCCCGTAGTCGAACGGGTTCAGGAAGAACCCGAACTTGCGCTCGGCCTCCTCGTCGGAGATCCCCAGTGCATGGAACACCCGCCGCTGCAGTTCGGGCTCGTGGATCCTGATCGAACCGGACCCCAGTTCCCAGCCGTTGAGCACCAGGTCGTACGCGATCGATCGGACCGACAGCGGATCGGTCTCGATCTTGTCGAGATCGTCGGGATGCGGCGTCGTGAACGGATGGTGACCCGGCTTCGGCCGGCCGGACTCCTTGTCGACGCCCACGAACAGCGGGAATTCGACGACCCAGACGTAGCGGTACGGTCCCTCGTGAACGGGCGGACGGCCGATGTCGTTGCGCAGCGTGCCCAACACCTCACAAGTCGTCATCCACTCGTCGGCGACGACGAGGATCAGGTCGCCTGCCTCGGCGCCCATCGTCGAACGAACCGCAGCGGCCTCGTCATCCGACAGGAACTTGGCAACCGGCGAGTCGAAACCGTCATCGGTCGTCTTCAGCCACACGAGCCCCTTCGCGCCGAGCGACTTCGCCCGATCGGTCAGCTTGTCGAGCTGGTTGCGGCCGTAGTCGGCGGCTCCGCCCGGCACTCGAATGCCCTTGATCGCACCTGCTCCCGCGAACGCCTTGAACTCCGTCGCCGCGAAGATCGGTGTCAGCTCCGTCAACTCCAGCCCGAATCGCAGATCGGGCTTGTCGATGCCGTATCGGTCCATCGCGTCGCGCCACGTGATCCGCTCGATCGGCTGCGGCCGTTCGCCCGTTGCAGCCTCGGCCGCGTCGAGGACCGCCTCGCTCACCGCGTCGAGGACGTCGTCCTGGGTGACGAAGCTCATCTCCATGTCGAGCTGCATGAACTCGTACTGCCGATCGGCACGCAGGTCCTCGTCACGCAGACAGCGCGCCATCTGGTAGTAGCGATCGACGCCGGCGACCATCAACAGCTGCTTGAAGAGCTGCGGTGACTGCGGCAGGGCGTAGAACGAACCCGGTTCCTTGCGTGACGGCACCAGGAACTCTCGAGCGCCCTCGGGCGTCGACGGCACGAGCATCGGTGTCTCGACCTCGACGAACCCCTGCGCATCCATCGCGTTGCGGACCGCGGCGTTGACCCTGGAGCGGACCCGCAGGTTCTTCTGCATGCGCTCACGGCGCAGATCGAGGTAGCGGTGCTGGAGGCGGACGTTCTCGTCGACGTCGTCGGCTCGGGCGTCGATCGGGAACGGCGGCGGCGTTGCCTGACGCAGGATCTCGACGTGGCAGTCACCGATCTCGACCTGACCGGTCGGCAAGCCGTCGTTCACCGTGCCCTCGGGTCGTTCACGCACGACACCGGTGATCCGCAGGACGTATTCGCTGCGAACGTCGACGTCGTCGTTGACGACGCACTGGATGATGCCGGAGTGATCGCGCAGATCGACGAAGGCGAGATGCTCGCCGTGCTCGCGTCGACGCCCGACCCAACCACAGACGCTCACGGTCTGGCCGATGTGATCGCTGCGGAGTTCACCGCACATGTGAGTGCGCATGGTCGTCGCGCTGGAGGAACCGGACGAGGGGGTGATGGTGTGGTCGGTCATGGTTCGAATCAATTCTGGTCGGGGTGGACGGCGAGGTGGGTGGAGATTTCCGAACGCGGGACGGCGACCTGTTCACCGGTACCCCGCATCGGCTTGAGGACGACGGTGCCGGCAGCGAGTTCGTCGTCACCGACGATCACGGCGAATCGGGCGCCACTGCGATTGGCGAGCTTCATCTGAGCCTTCATGGAGCGGTTCTCGTAGCCACGATCGGCGGCCAGGCCTGCCGCGCGGAGCTCGGCGGTGATGGCGACGGCCTGCATCCCGCCGGTGACGTCGACGACGAACGCGTCGAGTTCGACCGGATCGGCGCCGAACACACCTTCGTCGTCGCAGGCCAACAGCGTGCGCTCGACGCCGAGCGCGAACCCGATTCCGGATGTCGGGGGCCCGCCGAGCGCTTCGACGAGGCCGTCGTAGCGACCGCCGCCGCCGAGAGCGTTCTGCGCCGAATCCAGCGTGCTTCCCTGGAACTCGAAGATCGTGCGACGGTAGTAGTCGAGCCCACGCACCAGCTTGGGCTCGATCGTGAACGGGATCTCGAGCATCCGCAACCCGTCGAGCACGGCCGCGAAGTGGTCGGCTGCCTCGTCGCTGTGGAAATCGCCGATTCGTGGAGCACCCGTGATCAGCTCCTCGTCCTGGTCGCGCTTGGAGTCGAGCACCCGGAGCGGGTTGCGCTCGAGTGTCGCTCGCGACTGCTCGCTGAGCCGGTCGCCCGCCGCCGTGAAGTGTTCGAGCAACGCCTCGACGTAACGCGACCGGTCGTCGGGTTCACCCAGACTGTTGACGAGGAGCGTCACCTGCTGCAGACCGAGCCGGCGGTAGAACTCCCAGCCGAGCGCGATGACCTCGACGTCGAGCAGCGGATCGTCGGCGCCGAGCACTTCGATTCCCACCTGGTCGAACTGGCGATAGCGACCGCGTTGGGGCTTCTCGTACCGGAAGTTCGAGCCCGAGTAGAACACCTTCCAGGGCACGGTCGGGCGATGCTCGGCAAACGCCCGGCACACGCTCGCCGTCATCTCCGGACGAAGGGCGATGTGGCGGCCCCCCTTGTCGACGAAGTCGTACATCTCCTTGGTGACCACGTCGGTCGCATCACCGATGCGGCTGAACACGCCGAGGTCCTCGAGGAGCGGGGTGATGATCTGACCGTATCCGGCTCGTTCGGCCACGTCGGCGAACACGTCGACGAATCGACGCCAACGCGCGCTCTCGGGCGGCAGGATGTCCCGCATGCCGGGACTGGTCTGGAACTCTGGCACGGCCGGTCAGGCTACCGGCGTGGCTGCGCCCGGGATCAGGCGATATGCGTCGTAGACCGAATCGACGCCCTTGATCGTGCGGATCACCGCATCGAGATAGCCGGGGTTCGCGAACTCGAACTCGAAGCGCATCTTCGCCACGCGGTCGCTGCTCGTGACGGTCTGACACGACAGGATGTTGACCTGGTGGTCGGCCAGTGCGTTGGTGACGTCGCGAAGCAGTCGCGAACGATCGAGCGCCACCACCTCCACCCCGGCGACGAACGTCGCCCCCCGCTGTTCTTCGCCGTCCCACTCGACCTCGATCATCCGCGTCGCCTGTTCGGCCATCAACGACACGGCATTGGCGCAATCCGAACGGTGCACGCTCACACCACGCCCCTTCGTGACGAAGCCGATGATGCCATCGCCCGGCATCGGCGTGCAGCAGTGCGCGAGCCGCACCATCACGTCGTCGAGCCCCTCGACGTGGATGCCGACCTGCGATCGATCACCATCTGCGCGCTCGCGCCGCGAAGAGCTGACGGTTGCCGGCATCTGCGCGGCGTCGTCGCCTGTCCGAAACGCCCTCGCCAGACGCTGCGCCACCGACTTGGCCGACACGTGATGCTCGCCGATGGCGGCGAGCAGTGCATCGAGGTCGACGTAGCTCAGCTCGGCGATGACCTCCTGCAACTCGGGCGACTTCCACACGTGCTGCACCGGCAACCGCTCCCGTCGAAGTTCTGCGGTGAGATCGTCACGGCCGATCTCGACCATGTCGACGCGACGCTCTCGGCTGAACCACTGACGGATCTTGTTGCGCGCGCGGGGTGAGGCGACGAACATCAACCAGTCCTGCGACGGTCCGGCGGTCTCGACCTTGGACGTGAAGATCTCGACGTTGTCGCCGCTCGCCAGCACGTGATCGAGCGAGACGAGGCGCCCGTTGACCTTCGCCCCGATACAGGCGTGGCCGACCTCGGTGTGAACACCGTATGCGAAGTCGACCGTCGTGGAACCGACCGGCAGAGTGATCACGCGGCCCTTCGGTGTGAAGACGAACACCTCGCCCTGTTCCAGGTCGGTCTTCAGGCTCTGCATGAACTGGGCCGGGTCCGAGATCTCCTCCTGCCAGTCGATGATGCGGCTCAACCAGTCGATGTCCGCGGGCTTGTCGGAGCCCTCCTTGTACGCCCAGTGCGCGGCGACTCCCCACTCGGCGCGTTGATGCATCTCGACGGTGCGAATCTGGACTTCGATGGGCTTGCCGGCGGGCCCGATCACCGTGGTGTGCAAGCTCTGGTACAGGTTGAACTTGGGCATCGCGATGTAGTCCTTGAACCGGCCGACGACCGGGCGCCAGCGGCCGTGAATCGATCCGAGCGCGGCGTAGCAGTCCTTCATCGAGTCGACGACGACACGAATCGCGATGAGGTCGAAGATCTCGTCGAATTCACGTCCCTTGACGACCATCTTCTCGTAGATGCTCCACAGGTGCTTGCCCCTGCCGGTGACCTCGGCATGGATACCCAGTTCCTCCAGGCGGGCGCGGATCTCGGCGAGCGTCTTGGCGAGATACAGGTCTCGTTCCGGCGTTCGGCTGCTGACCAGATGGTCGAGTTCGGCGAAGCGCTTCGGGTGCAGCGAGGCGAACGCCAGATCTTCGAGCTGCTGTTTCATCTCCTGCATGCCGAGGCGGTGGGCCAGCGGCGCATAGATGTCGAGGGTCTCCTGGGCGATGCGCTGCTGCTTCTCGAGCGGCATCGCGGCGATCGTGCGCATGTTGTGCAGCCGGTCGGCGAGCTTGATGACCAGGACGCGCAGGTCCTTGGCCATCGCGACCAGCATCTTGCGCATGCTGGCTGCCTGCTGTTCCTCGCGTGAATCGAAGCGGATCCGTTCGAGCTTCGTCACGCCATCGACGATCGCCGCCACCTCGGCGCCGAAGTCGCGCTCGACGTCGGCGACGGTGATCTCGGTGTCTTCGACGGCGTCGTGCAGGAGCGCGGCGATGACGGAGATCTCGTCGAGGCCGATGTCGGCCACGATCTGCGCCACGGCGAGGGGATGGTTGATGTAGCTCTCTCCGCTGGAGCGCATCTGCGACTGATGGGCATCGGCGGCGACCCGATATGCCCGGCTGATCGTGGACACCGGCGACTTGGGATGACGGCGACGGTACGACGCGAGCAGCGGTGTGAGCTCGGAGTTCGCGACCTCGACGTGCTGTCGCCTCCAGGGAAGTACTCGATCGACCGTCCCCATCTTCAGACGCGCCTCAGTAGTGAAGGAGCGACCTCACGGTCCGCTCCCCCACCCGGGCCCGCCCGCCCAGGTCGTCGAGTTCGATCACGAAGCCGAGCCCGGCGATCACGCCCCCGAGCGTTTCGACCAGACGTGCCGTTGCGGCGGCCGTGCCCCCCGTGGCCAGGACGTCATCGATGATCAGGATCCGTTCGCCGGGATGGATCGCGTCACGGTGGATCTCGAGCTTGTCCGATCCGTACTCCAGGTCGTACTCCTCGCGGACCACGGCCCAGGGCAGCTTGCCCGCCTTGCGGACGGGAACGAGGCCGGCACCGATGTGGTATGCGACGGCAGAGGCGAAGATGAAGCCGCGGGACTCGACGCCGACCACTCGATCGATCGACAGATCGGGAAATTCGGCGACGAGACCGTCGACCGATGCGGCGAACATGACGCCGTCGCCGAGCAGCGGCGTGATGTCTCGGAACGTGACCCCGTCGGTCGGATAGTCCTTGATCTCGCGGACGAAGCTCCGAAGGGATCCGTGGTCGGCTGCCATGGTCGGAGGATACCGTCGAGATGGCGAGCGGGTGACGACCCCACCCGCAACCGACGTCAGCGCCGCTTCTTCTTGCGCGGCCGGGGCGGATGGGTGAGGAGTTGATCCGCAGGCTGTCCGATTCCGGTCGACACCAGTCCGCGCTCGCCGTCGTCGCCCTCGCCGTCCGTCGACGCGGCCGTCTCGGTCGCCATGCGAGCGCGAGCACCGGCACCCATCACCATGGCGCGGAGGTCGTCTCCGACGAGGCGATCGCGGTACGTCTTGCGGCCGACGTCGCGCTTGAGCCACGCCAACAGCGGGGTGGCGATGAAGATCGAGGAGTAGACACCCGAGATCATGCCGACGAGCAGGGCGAGCGCGAACTCCTGGAGTGCGACTGCGCCCATGATGCCCGAGCCGAGGATGAGCAACGACAGCACGGGGATGATCGACGAGAAGCTCGTCATCAAGGACCGCATGAGCACCTGGTTCATGGAGATGTTCACCACGTCCTGGTACGGCATGCGCACTGCGGCGAACTTCCCTTCGTTCTCTTCGACCCGGTCGAAGACCACGATCGTGTCGTAGAGCGAATAACCGAGAATCGTGAGGAAGGCGATCACCGTCGCAGGGGTCACCGTGAACTGGAACACGGAGTAGACGCCGACCGCGGCGACGACGTCGTTGACCATTGCGGCGATCGCGGCGAGCGCCATGCGCCACTCGAAACGGATCGAGATGAAGATCGACACGATGATGATGAACACCACGAGCGCGCGGATGGCCTTCTTGGTGATCTCACTTCCCCACGTCGAGCTCGTGAACGAGAAGCTCACGTCCTGGGAGGTGACGCCGGCGGCATCGGCGAAATCGGCGGTCACCTTGGCTGCCTGCTCTCGAGGAAGCTCCTCGACCTGCACCGTCACCACGTCGGAGGTCTCCGAGCTGCGCAGCTGGATACGGGCGTCAGCCGTGGAGATGCCGTTGTCGGAGAGAACCTGTTCCGCCTCGGCGACGCCGAACGTCTCGCTGGCCGGGATGTCCCACGCGTCACCACCTTCGAAGTCGAGACCGAGGTTGAGTCCTTGCGTGAACAGCGAGACCACCGTCACGATCACGATGATCACCGCTGTGTAGAGGCCGATTCGGCGGTGGCCGTAGAAATCGATGGCGGTCTGACCCTTGAAGAGCCGGCCGAGCCCCGACGAGGAAATCGTGTTGTCGAGGGTCATGCCGTTGCCACGTTCATGCCGAGGACGTGTTCCTGCTTCTGCATCAACTTGCTCTGAGAGAGCAGCAGCACGGCCGGACGGGTGAAGAAATAGCACACCAGGAGGTCACAGATCGTGGTCAGTCCGAGGTACAACGCGAAACCCCGCACCGAGCCGACGCTCAGCATGAACAGGATGATCGCGCCGATGAGCGACACGACGTCGGCCGACCAGATCGTGCGCCACGTCATCTTGAAGCTGCGCGGTGCCGCATTCTTGATCGTGCGACCGTTGCGGAGTTCGTCCTTGATGCGCTCGAAGAACACCACGTAACTGTCGACGGTGACGCCGATGGCGACGATGATGCCGGTCACGCCGGCGAGGCTCAGGGCGTAGTTCGTCCAGCCCGACACGAACGATGCCATGGAGAACACCATGCCCGCCCACACGATGAGGCCGCCGACGATCACGAGGCCGAGCCAGCGGTAGTAGGCGATCAGCAGGACGACCACCAGCAACATGCCGATGAGACCGGCGACGATGGCGGCCTGGAGTGAGTCGGACCCAGCCGAGGCGGAGACGGTTCGGGCCTCCTGGGCTTCGACCTGGACCGGGAACGCACCGCGATTGAGCACGTTGACGAGATCTTCGGCCTCGGCCTTGGAGAAGTCGCCCGTGATGGCGACGGACCCGGCGAAGTTCGGCTGGTTGACCTGCGGTGCGGACTGCACGACGTCGTCGAGGACGATGGCGATCTGACCGCGCACGCCTGGTTGGGTCGACGGGCAGGTCGGGGTGGCGTTGTAGCACTCGTTGGCGAGGGCGTTCCAGGTCGCCTGACCGTCGCTGCGCAGGTCGACGGCCACGCCCCAGCCCTGATCGCCGGTCAGCTGGGCACTGCCCTTGGAGAAGACCTCTCCGGTCCCCTGGGCGGGGCCGACGCACACCACGCTTCCATCCCGGGTCGGGAGGAGTTCAGCACCGGTGACGGTGGGTGTGACCGGTACCGGTTCGTTCACGACCGGATCGACCGGCGACGTGTCGGTCGGGGTGGTCCCGGTCGGGATGCTGTCCGCTGGGATGCTGTCGGTCGGGAGACTGTCGGCAGGCGGTGACTGCGGGCGACGGAATCCAGCCGGTTCCGACGTTGCCGGTGCGACCGTCGTGGCCGTGTCCTCGCCGAGCCCGAGAGCGGGCGCTGACGTGTCGGGGGCAGGGCAGTCGGAGAAGTTGACCACCGGTCGGAGTTCGACCACGCCGGACACGTCGACCGCACTCAGCGCATCCCCTTGGTCGCGAACACCGGGAAGGTCGACGACGATCGTCTGGCCCTGCACACGAACGTCGGGCTCGGCGATGCCGCGGCGTTCGAGTTCGTCGCGGATGAGATCGCGGATGATGATCAGGTCCTGCTCGCTGGCCGGCTCGACCGGAGCGAGGATGACCGAAACGCCACCCTGCAGATCGAGGCCCAGGATCGGGGTGTTGTCGGTTGCCACGTTGTAGACCAACGTGGCGAGCACGATCAGCACAACGCCGATCAACGAGGTCCACAGACGGCGACGCATCGGCTTGGTCAGTCGTCGTCGGCGGAGTTCGCCGATTCGAGTTCGTCGACGTCATCGTCGGCTGCAGCGGCGGGCTCGGCGTCGGTCGACGCCTTGCCCTGGATGGCCGCTCGGGCGATGCGGATCTGGACGTCGTCGTCGATCTCGAGCCAGAATCGGGTGTCCCCGTCTTCACCGGTGATGGTGCCGTAGACGCCGGAGGTCGTGATCACCTCGTCACCCACCGCGATCGAACGTTGGAGTTCCTGCTGTTCACGCACCCGGCGCCGTTGCGGCCGGATCATGAAGAAATACATAGCGAACGGGATCAGCAGGAGGATGCCGAGCTGGATGATGGCGCCACTGCCTCCACCCGAGGAGTTGGCGAGCACGGTGGAGAGTTGCGCAGTCATGTCGGCGGGCGAGCCTATCTGTGTTTCGGACGGCGCGCCGGTCAACTCCACACTTCCAGGACCGATCGGCGCATCGACGCGAACGAGCCGGTTTCGATCGCTTGACGCATCCGGGCCATCAGGTCGATCGTCCACGCAACATTGTGGATGGAGAGAAGGCGCGAGGCCGTCGGCTCGCCCACCTGGAGGAGATGTCGGATGTAGCCACGGCTGTGCCGGGCGCAGACCTCGCACGGACAGTCGTGATCGAGCGGTTCGTCGAGTTCGGCGTTGCGCGCCGCTTTCGCCTGGAACCGGCCGGTCGAGGTGAGCGCCGTTCCGTGACGGCCGAGCCGTGTCTGCATCACGCAGTCGAACTGGTCGACGCCGAGGCCCACTGCCTCGACGAGCGATGCGGGATCGCCGACGCCCATGAGGTAACGAGGGCGATCCGTCGGCAGGTGTTCGAGAGCTGCCGCGAGAGCGGGGAGCATCTCGGAGCGAGTCTCGCCGACCGACAACCCTCCGATCCCGTAGCCGTCGAATCCGATCTCGGCCACCTGTTGAGCGCTTTCGCGCCGCATCGTCTCGCTGATGCCGCCCTGCACGATGCCGAAGAGCGCCTGATCGGGCCTCGTGTGCGCCGGCTTCGCTCGTCGGGCCCACGCCGTCGTCCGCTCCACCGCCAGGCGGATGACGTCAGACGGGCTCGGCAGCGGAGGGCAGACGTCCAGCACCATCTGGATGTCGGCGCCGAGGCGTTGCTGCACGTCGACAGCGATCTCGGGCGTGAACCGGTGTGACGAACCGTCATAGGTGCTCTTGAAGGTGACGCCGTCGTCGTCGACCTTCGGGTCGAGCGAGAACACCTGGAACCCGCCGGAATCGGTGAGCGTGAGGCCGTCCCAGCCGGTGAACCGGCCGAGGCCGCCGAAGCGCTCGATGAGCTCGGCGCCGGGCCGCAGCATGAGGTGGTACGTGTTGCCGAGCACGATCTGCGCGCCG
>Ga0316188_10001574_pt1 | contig 10845 bp, 5 predicted proteins | sample Phiworburrow1_MG_FD_204933 | JGI IMG/M metagenome (GOLD analysis project Ga0316188, IMG submission 204933) | Coastal sediment microbial communities from Maine, United States - Phippsburg worm burrow 1 | ecosystem: Environmental > Aquatic > Marine > Coastal > Sediment | place: USA: Maine... | reverse complement strand
TTTCCTTGTCCGGATCGGCATCGAAGTAAACCGGCTCCAGGAACTCGGTGCGGATCTTGGCCGGCAGCGGCACGTGCTGGAAGGGCGTCAGGTGCAAAGTCACGCCGAACGGCACGCTGAAGGTAATCGGCGCGACATCGCTGCGCATACGCTCCTTGAGTTTGAGCACCTTGGCCAGGCCGCGGCCCTCGGAGAGCACGAAGAGGGTTTCATGCCCGCCAACCGTAGCCATTGGGACGATCGGCACCTGTTCCCGGATGGCCAGGCGGATAAACCCTGTACGCCCACCGAGAACGGCTTTGTCGCGCTTGCCGAAACTTCGGTAGGCATCGACTTCCCCACCTGGCCAGATGATGACATCGTCACCTTTCCTGAAGGCTGCAGACAGGTTTTCCCGCGTGGGGACGACAGCACCCATGCGGCGAAAATAGGATCCCAGCCCCGGGGCGCCCATCAGTACGTCATGCGCGGTGCCGTGCAGGCTGCGACGTTCGCCGAAATGCCGCCACCAGGACAGGACAACAGTCCACGCGTCCATCGTCAGCGGGCCGCCCGAATGCACGCCGATCAGCAAGGATGGCCGATCAGGAATTCGCTCCCAGCCATCGATCTCGAGGCGGAAATAATAGTCCATCAGAGCGTTCCACAGGGGTGCCTGGGCATCCATCAACTCCGGATCCGGGCCGTTCAACTCCTCGCGTTCGCCAGCGCCGCCACCCACCACGGACTGCAGTTTTTGGGTTACTCCCTGCAATCGATCGAAGGACTTCTGCAACTCGCCAGCCGCTTTGCTGCCCAGTTGATTGCCCGTAGCCAGCGTGTTCAGGGCGCCGGTCGGGATGGAAGACAGGGCTGTCACCAACTGGGCGAACAGCATCGCACTGGGCGCTTTCTTGACGGCTGTTTTGGTGGCGGCCGCTTTCTTCACCATCTTTTTCTTGACGGCGACCTTTTTGGCCGGAGCCTTTTTGGCCGGAGCCTTTTTGGCCGTCAGTTTTTTCGACTTGGCTTTTGCATCTGCCATGGTTACATCCTCGGTAGATTCGGTTTAGGGCTGAGCGTTTTCGAGCGACTGCAGAGCGCTATCCAACAGATCCGCCAGTTGTTGGGGGTCCGGCACGGCGACCGGGCAGGAAAGCAGGCCAAAATCCAGGCGGTCATCATGACTCAGCACGGTGATGTTCAGAGCCTGCCCATCGATGATCATCGAAACCGGGAACTGCTCAACGAGTTGCGCACCATTGAGATACTTCGGCTCCCGAGGTCCGGGAACATTAGAGATCACGACATTGGCGGCGGGCGCAATCCGGTCCGCAATACCCAGTTTCTGTAAAGCCACTATGGCGCCACTCAAAAGTTGGGTATGCGTTTCAACGGTCTTTCGAGACTGTCCCTTGAGCCGATCCTTGGCACCCTGGATCGACGATTTGATAGCTTCCAATCGCTCCTCTGCACTTTCGCTGTCCGTCGCCAGGGAACAGACCATGACAGCCACCTGGTTGCCAGCCTCCTGTTTGCCGGAAGAACGCAGAGACACGGGCACCCATGCGGTCAGAGGCTTGCGCGGCAATTCGCCGATCTGCAGGAAATAGTCCCTCAAGGCCCCGGCGCACATCGCCAAAACCACGTCGTTGATCGTCGAGCCCGTCCGACGGCCCAGTTCCTTTATTCGGGAAAGCGAAAACGTCCGGACACCAAAACGACGATCCGGTGTTATGGCGCTGCCCAACCGGGTCTTCGGGGCCTTGAACGGCACCTCGGCCTTGCCACCAACCAGGTTGAGGGCTTCCAGGCCTTCCCGCGCGAGCACGGACGATAATTCGGGCAATGCGCGTACCTGGTCGACCAGCCCAGCTGACGCCTTGGTCAGGCTCTTCAACAGGCCAGTATTGGATTCCGGGGCTTCGCGCCACGACCACATCGGCTGCCATACCGCTCGTCGGGCCCGCTCTCCGGTTTTGTCCGACAGGGAACGGGTCAGGTACTCCATGGCCGAACCACCATCGAACATGGCGTGATGAACTTTCATATACATGGCCACGCGCCGGCCCTCGAGACCCTCGATCAGGTAGCATTCCCAAAGCGGTCGCCGACGATCCAACTGACGGGAATGCAAGCGCGAGACCAATTGCATCAACTGGTCGGCGGATCCCGGTTTCGGCAGTGCTGAGAAACGGACGTGATTGTCCAGGTCGAGATCAGGATCGTCCACCCAACTGGGCAACTCGATTCCCTTGCTCACTTTGTAATTGAATGGCGGTGTAACCGACTGCGGATCGTCCAGGCCCCGCATGAACTCCTGCCAGAAATTCTTGCGGTAGCCTTTGGGCAACTGGAACACCCAGAGACCGGCAACATGGGCCAGGTTACTGGGCGATTCTGCCTGCAAGAATGCCCAATCGATGGGGGACAACCGAAGTTTCACCCGGCTCGCCTGCTCCTCACCATGGTTCGGTTTGCTCGCAACTTACCTTAATTCCCGCCGCAGGATCTTGCCGACTGCTGATTTGGGCAACTCGTCGATAAACTCGACCTGCTTCGGCACCTTGTAGGCGACCAGGTGCTTGCGCAAATACTGACGCACATCGTCCGCCGTAATGGAGGGGTCCTTTTTCACCACGAACAATTTCACGGCTTCGCCGCTGGCCTCATCCGGCACCCCAATACAGGCGGATTCGAGCACGCCGGGCATGGCAGCGACCTCTTCCTCGATCTCGTTGGGAAAGACGTTGAAGCCCGACACCAGAATCATGTCCTTCTTGCGGTCCACGATCCGGAAGAAGCCGTCTTCGTCCATGACGGCAATGTCACCCGTCTTGAAAAAGCCGTCCTCGGTCATCGATTCGGCGGTAGCGTCCGGTCGGCGCCAGTAGCCGGCCATGACCTGCGGTCCTTTGCAGCAAAGCTCGCCAGACTCGCCGCGCGCGACCTCATTGCCGTCATCATCGCGCAGCGAAATGTCGGTGGAAGGCACCGGAACTCCAATACCGGCCCGGTAGCCCTCTTCCTGCAGCAGATTGACGGTCAGGACGGGCGAAGTTTCGGACAGGCCATAGCCTTCCTTGATGTACTTGCCGGTCAGGTCCTTCCATTTTTCGGACACGGCCTGTTGCACCGGGGCGCCGCCGCCCATGGCGAATTTCAGGCCCGAGAAGCCGATGTCGCTGAAGCCGGGGGTGTGGAGCAGCCCGTTGTACAAGGTGTTCACACCGGTAAAGACGGTGGGTTTCGCCGCCGCCCAGGTCTTGACGAAGGACTCCATGTCGCGCGGATTGGTGACCAATACATTAACGGCGCCCCGCTTGAAGAAATACAGCGTGTTCACCATCAGGGCGAAGATGTGGTACATCGGGATCGCCGTGATGACGACCTCTTTGCCGTCCAGTATGAGGCCCGGGTCCATGGCCTCGAACTGCAGGATATTGCCCACCAGGTTGCCGTGCGTCAGCATCGCGCCCTTGGACAGCCCCGTAGTGCCGCCGGTGTACTGAAGGAACAGCAGATCCTCCAACTCCATGACGGGCTCTTCGAGTTCGAGCTCCGCACCCCGGGCAAGCGCGTCGGTGAAGGCGATGGTACCGGACAGCCGCGTATCGGCTGCTGGCGACGGCAACCCTTTCCCGACCAGGTCGTCAAGTCCGAAAACGATGACATTGCGAACCGGCGTGTCGCTGATGACCTCGGCCAGCGTCGGCGTGGAGCCGGAAAAAATGATGATGGTATCGGCATCACCATCTGAAAGCTGGTGCTTCAGCTCGCGCGGCGAGTACAGGGGGTTGACGTTCACCTGGATGGCCCCGGCCCTTATCACGCCGAACATGCCCACCGCGAAGGGCAGCGTGTTCGGCGCCATCATCGCCACGCGATCACCCTTTTTGACGCCGAGTTCTTTTTGCAGGTAAGCACCGAAATCGCGGGACAAACGATCCACGTCGTCATAACTCAAGGTTGTGCCGAAACTGCTGTAGGCTACCTGGCTGCCGAAGCGGTCGACCGCCTCGCTAAATAGCTGGTTGATCGAACGGTGCCCGGCCAGGTCGATTTCAGCCGGGGTGCCTTCAGGGTAGTTCTTCTGCCAAATTCGCTCTGCCAAGGTCAGTTCTCCTATCAGTTTCATCGTAGCTCATGAAATTCTTCAGGTTACTGACTGACGGGGTCAGAGTAAAGTGCCAGAGTAGATGCAGCAAGATGGGGGAGTGTGCCAGAGTGCTTACTCTGGCACTTTACTCTGACCCCACCTCTGCTCAGGCCAGTTCGGGCGCCTGGCCGGACTCCAGCCGGATGCGGTCCTGGTCGACCTTGTGCTGCTGGTACTTTTCGACCGGGATAAGGAAGTGCACCAGGGCCGGCAACAGGATCAACGCGCCCAGCATGTTCATCAGGAACATGAAGGTCAGCATCAGGCCCATGTCGCCCTGGAACTTGATCGGCGACCACACCCAGGTGGCGACGCCGATGGCCAGGGTCATGCCGGTGAACGACACGGCCTTGCCGGTCGTTTTCAGCGTTTCGAAGTACGCCCCGGGAAGTTCCAGCCCGTCGCTCAGGTAGGTCTCCAGCTTGCTGAAAATGTAGATGCCGTAGTCGACACCAATGCCTACACCCAGCGCGATCACCGGCAGTGTCGCCACTTTGACGCCGATGCCGAGGAAGGTCATCAGTGCGTTACCGAGCACCGAAGTCAGCGCCAGCGGGATGATGATGCAAGCCACCGCCCGGATGGAACGGAAGGCCAGCAGCACCAGGAAAGCAACTACCCCGTAGACCCAGGCCAGCATTTTGTACTGCGCCTTGCTGACCACGTCATTGGTGGCAGCTTCGATGCCGGAGTTGCCGGCGGCCATGACGAATTCGATACCGTCCGTGTCGTATTCAGCGTTGAAGCGGTCCACCGCGGCCGTTACAGAAAGCAGGGTTTCAGCCTTGTGATCCTCGAGGAAGATCAGGACAGGGACCAGGTTACAGTCGGCATTCATCAGGCCTGGCGGAATTTCCTTGCCGCTGACCGAGCCGTTCAGCACATACTGGTTACGTGTCACGGTGGCCCACTTGGGGCTGCCCTCGTTGTTGCCGGCAATGATTCGCTTGGACGCGTTGACCAGTGAGAAGGTCGACTGCACGCCGGGGACGTCGGCCATGACCCACTCGAACAGGTCAACCGCGGCATAGGCCTTGTAGGTCACGCATTCAAGGTCCGGCGTCTTCACCATGACAACGAACACGTCGGTACTGGCCGAATAGTTGTCGACCATGAACTGGTTGTCGAGGTTGTAGCGTGAATCGGCACGCAGTTCCGGAGCGCCGGCATCCAGGTCGCCGATTTTCAGATCCTTGCCGTACCAGATACCGAATGCGAACCCGAATGCCGCCAGGATAACCAGCAGTCCCGCCATCTTCGGATGGGTGTACACCGTCGATATTTCGCAGAGTTTATGATACCAACCACTGTCTTCCATCCGCTTCATGCGGGCCAGCGCCTTTTTGCTCACGCCCAGGTAGGACATGATCACGGGCAGAAGCACGAGGTTAGTCAGGATTACGACCAGCACACCAATGCTGGCGGCAACTGCCAGGTCACGAATGACGTCGATCTGGATTACCATCAGCGTAGCGAAGCCGATGCCGTCCGAGATCAGTGCGGTCAATCCGGGCACGTACAGCGAACGGAATGCAAAGCGGGCGGCGCCCTCGGCGCTCTTGCCCGTGCCGGTACCGTGCAGGATTGCATTGATCATCTGTACGCCGTGACTGACGCCGATGGCGAAGACCAGGAACGGTATCAGCATGGAATAGGGATTGAGGCCGTAACCCAGCACCTTCAGCATGCCGATCTGCCAGGCCACCGCGATAACGGAGCAAACCAGTACGCTCAGTGAACTGCGCAGGCAGCGGGAGTAAACCAGCAGCAGCGCGAAGGTCGTACCCAGCGCGATCAGGAAAAACACCGCCACCTGGCCGGCGCCTTCGATCAGGTCGCCAATCACCTTGGGAAAGCCGGTCATGTGAATCTTGATCGTGTCGTTCTGGTACTTGTCGCGAATCAGCTTTTCGAGCTGGGCGGAAAAGTCACCGAAATTCACAGGTTCGCCGGTTTCGGGATTGATTTCCTGCAGGGGTGCAATGATGATGGTCGATTTGAAATCGTTGGCGATCAGGTTACCCACCTGGCCGGATTTCATGACGTTGACCCGAACCTGCTGCAGGCTGCTCTCTGAGCCGTCATAGTCGTCCGGCACCACGGTGCCACCGGTGAATCCTTCTTCCGTCACCTCACCCCAACGGATGTTCGGGGTCCACAGGGACTTCACCCCGGAGCGGCCGACGCCGGGGATGAAGAACACTTCGTCGCTGATCTGGCGCAACGTCTCCATGTACTCCTGGGTGAAGATGTCGCCCTGGGTGGTTTCCACCGAGATGCGGACTGCATTGCCCAGCCCGGTCAATTCATCCTTGCGCTCCATGTAGGCGGCGATATACGGATGCTTGACCGGCACCATCTTCTCGAACGTGGCATCCGGCCGGACCTTGATGGCCGCGGATACCAGGTAAATGGTGGCCGCCAGGAAGGCCAGCAGCACCCACAGCCGCTTGTCGAAGATGAACCGCTCGACGACCGTCTCAGCTTCGAACAGGGCGTGATCGATGTCTTGTCCTATGTGATGCTCATTCATCGTGCCTGCCTCATGGGGTGCCAGTTTCGGTTTCGAGCGGAGAACCATCCGGCATCGCCAGCCTCACGCCACCCAGCCCAACCAGTAACAAATGGCCGTCGGATTGCTGTGCGATACCGGATACCACGCGGCGGTCCGGATTTCGGGCCATGGTGAAGGATTGCTGCCCGGCGGGGCGAGTCAGGATGATGCCACCCTGCCCGGCCAGTGCCACGGCCCCATCCCGCAGGGTCATACCTGTCGTCAGGGTAATCGTGGTGCCGGAGTCAACGGCGGACCAGGTGTCGCCTTTATCCATTGAGTTGAACAGATTTCCGCGCAGACCGTAGGCCAGCAATTCATAGTTGTCGGGCCCGTCAGGGACAACCACCACGCCATAGAACGAGCCTTCGTATCCCGGTTCCAGCGTGTCCCAATTCTCGCCGCCATCCATGGAGCGATAAATGAAGCCGGCCTCGCCGGCGATGAACAAGGTGCCGTCCGGCGCCGGAAGAACCTGGTTCAGGTGAAAGGCCCCGGCATTGTCCATGCGGTCCGACACCAGTTCCCAGGTCTGGCCGCCGTCCACCGTATGCAGCAACATGCCGTAAGAGCCAACCACAAAGCCCTCCTCGGTATTACGGAACCAGACGTCCAGCAACGGCCGGACCGGTCCGCCGGAGGTATCGTCGACCGCCCCTTCCAGCATGAACTCTGCCTCCTCCAGCATGAATTCGGCGTCTTCCAGCGCGGTTTCATCGACCGCGTCACCAGCTTCCTCGGCGGCCTGCAGGCGTTCGACCTCTGCCCTGTTCTGCTTCACGATGCGTTCTGCGACAGCGACGATCTGTTCGTTCAGCTGGTAACCGTCCAGCTGTTTCTGCCAACTGTGACCTCCGTCGCTCGAACTCAGAATGAGCCCGTCGTGCCCAACGGCCCAACCCGCTTCCGCGGTCGAAAAGAACACGCCCGTCAGGGTGACGGAGGCAGGAACATTTGCCTGCGTCCAGCTCTCCCCACCATCTTCCGAAACCAGGATCACGCCGTGTTCGCCGACCGCCACGAAACCGTTCTCACCCCGCGGAGTGACATCGAGCAGCAGCGCCCGGGTGGCGATTCCGCTCTGCACCGCAGGCAAATCGAGCAGGTCAATCGCCGATGCAGGGGGGGCAATACCCATGGTCGCTAACGCCAGCAGCGCGAGCAGGAACTTGAACTTGATAGAGTTAGTCATTGGTTTACACCAAGGTTGGGTTCACTGATGCTGACGTAACGCAGGCCAGAAAACAAGGCCTGGAGCCGGCACAAAGGCCGGCTCCAGGCTCCGGTCGCACGAAACTACTTCTTGCCCAGGCGCCGCAGGGCACTCGTATCGTAATCGCTGCGGCTCTTCTGCAGATCGAAGCGCGCCGGCCGCTTCTCTTCATTGGTCAGGCCAAGTGTCAGGTAACGGCCGTCGTTCAGGTCGACCACCGTTTCTACATTCAGCCAGGGCACCTTCTTGTCGTAAAACTGGATGTTGTGTGCCTCGCCGACACGCCACAGTTGCATCTGGCCGTCGTACTGGTCCTTGAGGGCGATCTGCCAGGAATCCTCGTCGATGAAGAATACGCGCTTGGCATAGATGTGCCGGGCGCCCTCTTTCAGCGTCGCCTCGATCTCATAGACGCGGTGGAGTTCGTAGCGCGCGTAATCCTGGTTCATGTGACCCTTCAGATGCAGGTCTTCGTATTTCAGCTCGGGCGAATGCATGATGTACGCATTGTACGGGATGTACATTTCCCGCTTGCCAACAAGCTTCCAGTCATAGCGGTCGGGCGCCCCGTTGAACACGTCGAAATCATCCGCGGTACGCGTGCCGTCCGAACCCTGGCCGGGACCGTCGTAGGCGACCTGAGGCGCTCTGCGTACCCGCCTCTGGCCGGCGTTGTACAGCCACGCGCGGCGGGTGTCTGTCACCTGGTCAACCGTTTCATGCACCAGCAACACCGTACCGGTCAGCTGCGGTGGAGAGTGAATGGCATAGGTGAAGTAGACCAGCACGTTGCGGTCCTTGACCGGGTCCTTGCCTTCGCTGAGGAAATCGGGCCAGGTGAAGGTGTCGGTGATCTGCACCGGCACGTACGCGCCGTTCGCCTGCACAGGAACCTGAACATAAGTGCGTTCCGCGTTGCCGCCGCGATAGCGGGTCAGGTGGTTCCACAGAATTTCGTACACGTTCTGCGGAATCGGAAACGCGTGCGCCACTTCGAAGTTGATCACGCCGTTGCCGTCGTTCACCAGCTCCGCCGTCATGCCGTTCTTGCGCACCTTCTCGTAAACGTCGTCCGGCAGGGCCGTGGTGCGGCGGGTCTGGAAGATGTTCATCTTGTAGGTGTCGGGGTACTTTTTGAACAGCGCCACCTGGCCCGGCGCCAGCTTGTCGGCGTACTGATCGACGTTGGCGGCCGTGATCGTGAACAGGGGCTGGTCATCGGGGAATGGATTGACATAGAACCCCCCCTCGACAAATCCGGGCGGAGCCTCTGTGAGCCCGCCAGTCCAGGCAGGGATGGTGCCATCGGCATTACCTGCTTTCTCGGAGCCCATGGGCGTCAGATCCTGGCCTAGCCGCGCCAGTTCGGATTCCGGCACCTTGGCGACCGCAGTGGTCACGCTCAGCGCCAGTGCTGCGCACAGTGCAGCTTTTTTATATATATGTTTCATTTGAGTTAACTCCTTCAAAAGCTGAATGCGTGATCAGAAATCCATCGAAACCGAGAGTGCGTAGAAGTCCCGGTCCGTCTGCGTATTGGCAAAACCGCCCGAGAACACGGTGTAGGCAATGCTGGCCCGGTACTTGGTCAGGTAGTTGGCGCCCAGCGCCACGCTGAAGGCCTTGCGGCCGTCGATGAAAGTCGGCGTCGGCGAGGTGCCATCGACGTCGTGCGCCCAGGCGATGCTGGGGGTCAGCTCGACACCGGCAAACACGTTGGGGTAGGCGGCAGCGGCCCGAATCCGGTAGCCCCAGGAGTTGGAGGTCACAAATCCTTCATCGCTGGGTCCGTTCAGGACTGTTTTCGGCGCACCGAACAGGGAGTTTCGCCCGTAGGGCATGACCTCGAGACCGGGCAGATCGTTGACCCCGATCCAGGCTACTTCGCCGATCAGGGTGACGCGCTCGGCGCCGAGGCCCTGGTCCCAGAAATACAGAGCGGTGGTTTGCGCCTGGGTAACGTCGAAACGATCCCAGCCGAGCGCCAGGTTGTCGCCCGTCGGGTTCGCCGCGAATCCCCCGAACGCCGCGCAGGCGCGCGCGCCCATCTGCCCGTACGCCAGCGGGTTGACTGGGCAGGCGGCCCCCTGGGTTACCAGCGTGCCCAGGCCGCCTTGCAGGATGGTCGTGCTGTTCACAGACACCGGCAAGTCCTGCTTGTAGCTGACTTCGCCGGACACGGCGACAGCCCCGATGTTGGTGGCGAAACTCAGACCCCAGATGTCGATGTCTTCCGGATATTGGACCCGATAGTAAACGGGTACGGGGTTACCGCCGAGAACGGACTGTGACGTCCCGGCCAGCGTGTAGTTGATGGCCAGGACCGGCGTTCTGCTGTGCAAGCGCTGGTAGTAAAGGCCAAACTCGGTATCGATGGCTTCGAGGTAATTGCGCAGGGCCAGGCCGAATTGCCCGCTGTCACTTGCATAGTCCACGAACGGATCCTTGTAGACGCTGTTGATGCCCTGCAGGATGCGGTCGGGTAAAAAGACGCCCGGAGCCACCTCGGCATCCGGTACGGTTGCCTGGTTACAGCCCTTTGCCACGAAGTCCAGGTCGGAAAAGTAGGTGCCGCAACCGTCGATAACCGTTTCTTCCCACTTGAACTGGTAAAAGCCCTCGAGACTGAACCCCGCGGGTAAGCCGAGGTTGCCATAAACGAGGGCCACCGGCAGCAGACCTTCCTTGATTTCGGCGCCGGGCCGACGGAAAGCCGAAACGTCAATCGGGTTGAGCACGTTGATGCCCTGGATAAAGGTCGCTTCGCCCCAGTTCACCACCTGGCGGCCGAGGCGCAGGTCCAGCGGCGTGCTGCCGAGCTCAAAATCGCCATAAACGAACAGGTCAAGCAGTTCGAGGCCCTTGAACTTGGCGTAATTGGCGAAATCTTCATCGTTCAGCTTGCTGTTCGCCTGGTAGTTGTTTGCCGCATGGCCATGC
>Ga0316188_10001573_pt1 | contig 10846 bp, 8 predicted proteins | sample Phiworburrow1_MG_FD_204933 | JGI IMG/M metagenome (GOLD analysis project Ga0316188, IMG submission 204933) | Coastal sediment microbial communities from Maine, United States - Phippsburg worm burrow 1 | ecosystem: Environmental > Aquatic > Marine > Coastal > Sediment | place: USA: Maine... | reverse complement strand
GGTTTCGGTGCTCATCGCGCGCCCGAACCAGCCCAGGTCGAGGTGCGCGTGTCCCGCGTCGGCGGCGGACAGCCGCAGCCGAACGTCGCTCACCTCCTGTTCGTCGCGCAGCCTGTCGGCCAGATACGCGAGCGCCTGGAGGACCGCAAAGCTGTCGAGCTTGAGCCACAGTTCGGTATCGACCTCGTCGATCAGGCAGCGCATGCCGAGCTGTGACTCGATGCGCCGCTGCGCGGCGGTCAGCAATTCGGCGCCCAGCACCTCCTCGAGCGGCCAGCGGTTGGCCAGTCCGCGCGCGAACCGCTCCGCGAGCTCCTGGGTCCTGCGGCTCATCCTGTCCGTCTCGGTGCGCACGACGGCGAGGAAGCGTTCACGCGTGGACGCATCGAGCGCGGGATCGTCGAGGATCTCGACCGCCGCCCGAAGATTCGCGAGCGAACCGCGAGCCCCTTCGGTCAGGTCGAGCACCAGGCGGTCGCGCTCGGACTCCTGCTCGAACTCGCGCGTGACGTTCTCCAGCATCAGCACGAACCCGGCCAGAGCGGGCACCTTCGGCTGCGCGTCCGGTTGGACGAGCGCGCTCCCGGACGCCTCGACTGACGCCTCGACTGACGTCTCCGCGGACGCCTCCACCGGCCCGTCCGCTGCCACTTCGCGCACCGGCGCCATCTGCGCGCGCAACAGCTGTCCCGCGCGCGTCACCGTGACGAACTGAGCAATGGGGTTGGCCACGCCGCGCTGCAGCCGCTGCTGCACGCTCGCCAGCGCGTGCGCGACGAGCCGGCGATCGAACACCGTGTAGATCGAGCGCCCGAGGCCGATCATCTCGGCGCCGTCGGCAAGCGACGGCGCCGACGACAGCGCCCGGAACTGGACCCGCGCGCGGCTGTTGTACAACAGGATTCGACCGTCGAGGTTGCAGACCACGACGCTTTGCGTGAGCTCGCTCATCAGCGCCGCGAGGCGACTGCGCTCCTGCTCGATCCCGCGGCTCGCCTGCGCCACCTTCAAGCCGACGTCACGTCTGAGCTCGGACCGCTGACGCACGAGCGCATTGATCAGTTCCGCCAGGCCGCTCACCTGCGCGGCGCCGTCGACAACCAGCTCGCGGTCCGCGTCGGCCGCGAGCAGCACCTGTGCCTGCTCCAGCAGGCGCGCCGGAGCGGCCACCCAGCGCAGGTACAGCGCCTGCGCGACGAATGCGGCCACGACGATCAGCATCAGCGTCGTCAGCACGACCAAGGCGGTGTGCGGCGCGACGACGGCGACGACCGCGCGACTCGCCTCGTCACCGATCGCCGAACCGACCAGCAAGACGGTCGCGGCAATCCACAGGCCGACGACGATCGCGGTGCCGACCGCCGCGACGGCAACGGCGGCCAACAGCCGCCGGTCTCGCTTCACGGCGCCCCTTCGAGCATTTCGCGCACCTTCTGCACCAGCTCCTGCGTGGAAAAGGGCTTGGTCATGTACGCATCGGCGCCGACGCCCAGCCCCTTCGCCACGTCGGCGTCGCGACCCTTCGCGGTGAGCATCAGCACCAGGGTGTCCCTGACGGCCTCGTCGGCCCGCAGCTCCTGGCAGACCTCGAAGCCGGTCTTCCTCGGCATCATCACGTCGAGCAGCACCAGCCGCGGGCGCTCCCTGCGCACCACGTCGATCGCTTCCTGACCGTCGCGCGCCAGGTGCACTTCGTAGCCCTCGCGCTTCATCAGGTACTCGAGCGAGACCAGGATGTTCGGCTCGTCGTCGACGATCAGGATCTTCTGGCTCATCGCACTCTCCTCTTCCTGGGCGCGGACCCCGGGGGCCGAGCCGGCTTCTTCAGCTCTTCCCGCGCGCAGCCGCCGCATGCGCGTGCCGGCTCAGCGCGAAACCGGCGAGGAACTTGCACCAGATGGTGGTGCCGGCAATCGCGCTCCAGATCTTGTATTCCAGCACGCCGAGCACCACCCCCACAATGACGAACACGGCCACGACGCCGGCGAGCGCATTGAACACGAACTCGTACGGCGCCCATCTCTCCGGGTTGGCGGGCGGTTCGCCGCGCTTGAGCGCGACCTCCGAGAAGTCGCGCCTGTACAGGATCCGCCAAGCCCGCCGAAGCCAGAAGAACGCCATCGGGAAAAGGGCCAGGAACAGGATCCAGGTGATCGCGACGCTGATGTCGAAAACCATGTGCGGCTCCGAATGAAAAAGGCCCCGCCGGCTCGGCCGGCGGGGCCCGATCGTCTCGACCCCGGAGCGATCCGGGATCGGGCGACGTCAGTGGGCGCCGTCGACGGCCTTCGAGCCGCGCGGAATGCGCACCGCCTCGACCATCGCCTGGATGTGCTCCGGCGGCTCCTTCGTCACCTTGTCGACGAGGAAGGCCACCGCGAAGTTCACCAGTGCGCCGATCGCGCCGAAGGCTTCCGGCGTGATGCCGAAGAAGCTGTTCGGACCGCCGATCAGGTCGAGGTACTCGGTACCCTTGATGAAGAACAGGCCCTTGTGCGCGAACACGTAGAAGAGCGTGACGAACAGACCGGAAAGCATGCCGGCCATCGCGCCTTCCTTGTTCATCTTCTTGCTGAAGATGCCCATCATGATCGCGGGGAACAGCGAACTCGCCGCGATACCGAACGCCAGCGCAACCGTACCCGCCGCGAAACCGGGCGGATTCAGGCCGAGCCATCCCGAGACCACGATCGCGACCGCCATCGAGATCTTGCCCGCCAGAAGTTCGCCTTTCTCGCTGATGCCCGGGTTGAACACCCCCTTGATGAGGTCGTGCGAGACGGCGGACGAAATCGCCATCAGCAGGCCGGCAGCTGTCGAGAGCGCGGCCGCCAGGCCTCCGGCCGCCACGAGCGCGATCACCCAGTCAGGCAGCAGCGCGATTTCCGGGTTCGCCAGCACGATGATGTCGGCGTTCACGGAGAGCTCGTTGCCTTTCCAGCCCGCTTCCCCGGCCTTCTTGAGGACGTCGGCGTTCTTCGTCTTGTCGTTGTAGTACTGGATGCGCCCGTCGCCGTTCTTGTCCTCGAACTTCAGCAGACCGGTCTTCTCCCAGCGCTTCATCCAGTCCGGGCGCTTCTCGTACTCGATGCTCGCGTCGGCGGCGAAGGGATTGGAGTCCTTCATCACCACGCCCGGCGTCACGGTGCGGATCAGGTTCGTCTTGGCCATCGCGGCCACCGCAGGCGCGGTGGTGTACAGGATCGCGATGAAGATCAGCGCCCACCCGGCGGACAGACGCGCGTCGCTGACCTTGGGCACGGTGAAGAAACGCATGATCACGTGCGGCAGACCGGCGGTGCCGATCATCAGCGACATCGTGTAGACGAACATGTTCAGCTTGCTGCCCGGCAGCGACGTCGTGTACTTGCCGAAGCCCAGATCGGTGACCACCGAATCCAGCTTGCTGAGAAGCGACACGTCGTGTCCGACGAGGTCGGAGCCCAGACCGAGCTGCGGGATGGGGTTGCCGGTCAGCTGCAGCGAGATGAAGATCGCCGGGATCGTGTACGCGAAGATCAGCACGATGTACTGCGCGACCTGCGTGTAGGTGATGCCCTTCATGCCGCCGAACACCGCGTACAGGAACACGATGCCCATACCGACGTAGATCCCGACGTCACTGGAGACGCCGAGGAAGCGCGAGAACGCCACGCCCACGCCGGTCATCTGCCCGATGATGTAGGTGATCGACGCGGTCAGCAGGCACAGTACCGCCACCGTGCTCGCCGACTTCGAGTAGAAGCGGTCGCCGATGAACTGCGGAACGGTGAACTTGCCGAACTTGCGCAGGTAGGGCGCGAGCAGCATCGCGAGCAGCACGTAGCCGCCTGTCCAGCCCATCAGGAACAGGCCGCCGCCGTAGCCCATGTTGGAGATCAGACCGGCCATCGAGATGAACGACGCCGCCGACATCCAGTCGGCGGCGGTCGCCATCCCGTTCATCACGGGATTGACGCCACCGCCGGCGACGTAGAACTCGCTCGTGGTGCCCGCGCGCGCCCAGATCGCGATGCCGATGTACAGCGCGAAGCTGAGGCCGACGACGAGATAGATTGTGGATTGAAGGTCCATGTTGGTGTCCTCAGTCTTCGTGAACGTCGAACTTGCGGTCGATGTCGCCCATCTTCTTCGCGTAATAGAAGATCAACACGATGAAGATGTAGATCGACCCTTGCTGGGCGAACCAGAAGCCGAGCGGATAACCACCGAGGTGAATGCCGTTCAGCGCATCGGCGAACAGGATGCCCGCGCCGAACGAGACCAGGAACCAGATGATCAGCACCTTGGTCAACAGTCCCAGCGTGGCCTGCCAGTAGCCATGGGAGTCGTGATTCATGAATTGATCTCCTCCGTTTATCGATGGAATGTCGCGATGCAACATTTGCATTTGCGCTTCCCGCTCGGAGATTCACCGCGAAAACTTACGTCACTCTGACGCCAGCGCGTGCGCAGCCGAGTCGCGCCGAAAAGACGATTGCGTTCCCGCACTGTGGAATCAGCGTTCCATCTCTTTCGATACGGCACCTGCGCGCGCGCGTCACGGGCCCCGACGCCCGCCCGCCGCCCGCCGATCGCGCGGCAGCGTGGCATCATCGATGCACGATGGGCAAACCCACATCACACGACAAAGCGCCGGCACCCGAGGTGCCAGCACCAGACCGTGCGTCGGCGCGCGACGAAAGAGCGGTGACGCGCACCAAGGCCGAGTCCTCCGGCGCCGAGGCGTACCAGCGCGCGATGGATCCGCACCTGGGCCTCGTCGCGACACCGGTGCGCACACTCGTGCGCCGGCAGCCGGTCACGCTGCCGCCGACCGCGTCGATCCGCGAAACCGCTCTGCTGATGCGCGAGCAACGCGTGTCGTCGGTGCTCATCGTCGACGACGGCCGGCTGTTCGGGATCGTCACGGACCGCGATCTGCGCAACCGGGTGATCGCCGAGGACCTGGGGACCGATCGTCCGATCCGCGATATCGCCACCGCCGCGCCGCTGACGATCGAACTCGGCTCGACCGCGTTCGAGGCGCTGCTGCTGATGGCGCGCAGCAACGTGCACCACGTGCCGGTGATGGACGGCCAGAGCGTGGCCGGCATGATCACCGCCACCGACCTGACCGAGCACCACAGCACCTCGGCCGTGTTCCTCGCCGGCGAGATCTACAAGCAGACCAGCGTCGAAGGGCTGACGCGCGCCAGTACGCGAATCCGCAACCTTCAGCGCAATCTCGCGGCGGCCGACGCCACGGCCTATGCGACCGGACAGGTCGTCACCGCGATCACCGACGCGCTCACGACCCGGCTCCTGCAGCTCGGCGAAGCGCAGCTCGGCCCCGCGCCGATCGACTACGCGTGGGTCGCCGCGGGCTCGCAGGCGCGAAGCGAGCAGACCGCGAAGAGCGACCAGGACAATTTCATGGTCCTCGACGACGCCTACGACGCGGCGAGGCACGGCGAGTACTTCAAGGCGCTGGCAGCATTCGTCTGCGCGGGGCTGGACGCCTGCGGCTACATCTATTGCCCCGGCGAGATGATGGCGATGACCGACACCTGGCGCCAGCCGCTGCGGGCCTGGAAGAAGTATTTTCACCAGTGGATCGAGGAGCCGGAGCCGAAGGCGCTGATGCTGACCTGCGTGTTCTTCGATCTGCGCCACGTCCACGGTCGCGCGGCGCTGGTCGACGAACTGCGCGACTACTTCCTGGCGCGCGCGAAGGGAAACGGGATCTTTCTCGCCTACATGGTCGGCAACGCGCTGAGCCACCAGCCGCCGCTGAACATGTTCGGCAAGATCGCCACCGAGCGAAAGGGCGAGCACCGCGGGACGATCGACCTCAAGCACACGGGTGTCGTTCCGATCGTCGACCTGGCGCGCGTGTACGCGCTGGCCGGCGGACACCCTCAGGTGAACACGCAGGACCGATTGGACGTCGCGTCGCAAAGCCGGGAGGTGAGCGAAGACAGCGCCCGCGACCTTCGCGACGCACTCGAGTTTCTTGCGGTCACGCGAATCCGCCACCAGGTGCGCCAGATGGACGCAGGCCAGGCGCCCGACAATTTCCTTGCGCTCAAGGAGCTGTCGAATTTCGAGCGCACGCAGCTCAAGGACGCGTTCGCCGTGGTGCAGACGCTGCAGAGCGTGCTGGGCCAGAGGCACCAGGCCGGGCGCTTCTGAGCCCCGGGCCGATCGGGGCTCAGTCCACGCGCGATTCGCCGCCCGCGGCCCCGGCGTTCCAGGGCAGATCGAACCCGAAGCACGCGCCTTGCCCGGGCTCCGCACGCAGCCACAGGCTGCCGCCGAAGTGCTCGACGATGCGCCGGCTGATCGGCAAACCCAGTCCGGTGCCCGTTGGCCTGTCCGTTGCGTCGCCGCCGCGTCGAAACTTCTCGAAGATCAGCGACCGCTGGTGCTCCGGCACCCCGGGCCCGTTGTCCTGCACCTCGACCGTGACCCCCGTCGCGCTCGCGCGCATCCGCACGTCGATTCGCCCCCCCTCGCGAGGGACGAACTTCGCGGCGTTCGACAGCAGGTTCAGCAGCACCTGCATCAGTCGGTCCTTGTCGGCGCGCAAGGTCGCGAGCTGCGCCGGCATGTCCACGAACACCTCGGCGCCCCGCTCGCGGATCATCTCGACCGTCGTCTGCACCGCCTGCGTGACGAGCTCGCGCAGGTCAACGTCGGTGCTGTGCCATTCGCCGTGGCCGGACTCGATCTTGGCCATGTCGAGCACCTGATTGACCAGCCGGCTCAGCCGCTCGGTCTCGGCGACGACGATCTCGACGAATTTCCCGCGCTGCGCGTCGTCCATCGCCGGATCGTCGCGCATCAGTTCGGCCAGCGCCCTGATCGAAGTCAGCGGCGTGCGCAGCTCGTGCGTGACCGAGGACATGAAATCGTCCTTGAGCCGATCGAGACTCTTCAGCTGCAGGTTGGCCGCTCGCAGCTCGGCGGTCGCCTGCTCGAGAGAGCGCGACTTTTCCTCGAGCGCCTGCGAGTAGGCCCGGAGCTGGGACGTCTCTTCCAGGATCCGCATCACGTCGTCCAGGCCGAGCGGTTCCTCCTCGACCACGGCGCCCACCATCGCGCGGGCCGACACGCTGCCGATCGCGCCCGCCAGGTGGGTCTCCACGAACTGAACGAGCTGCGCGTCGGCGGGAATCCGATCGACGCGATCCGCGCCGACGCTGCGCGCGAAGTCCTCGAACAGCCGCCGCGCGCGCTCGCGCCCGAGGAACCGTCCGGCCAGCGACAGCAGGTCCTCGACGTTCGCGCGGCCGCGCCAGAACACCGGGTCGCTGGCGGAGCCCTGCAGTGCCGGCGCGACCCCGTGCGCCGGACGCCGGGCCCGGTGGAACACGTCGACGAACATCAGCGCCTGGCTCGCCTCGGCGCCGGACGGGCGCCGCCACAGCGACACCGCGAGGTACGCGCCCGCGTTGACGAGCAGGCTCCAGAACAGCGAGTGCGTCAGGTTGTCCATTGTCCCGAGGGCCAGCAGACGCTCCGGCTTGAGCAGCTCGATGCCGAAGGGCCCGTGCAGCAGGAAATCGTCGGGCAGCCAGCCGGACTTCGCGATCGACGGCAGCATCAGCGTGTATGCCCACAGCGCGAAGCCGGCCATCAGCCCCGCGAGCGCGCCGTTGCGCGTCCCGCCCTTCCAGTAGATGCCGCCCAGCATCGCCGGCGCGAACTGCGCCACCGCGGCGAAGCTGATCAGGCCGATGCTGACCAGCGCGTAGGCCTCGCCCGCCAGGCGGAAGTAGAGGTAGCCGAGCAGCAGCATGCCCACGATCGCGGCGCGGCGCAGCCCGAGCAGCGTGCCGGTCAGGTCGACCGCCGAACGCGCTCCGAAGCGCCGGGTGCGCAGCAGCCACGGCATGACCAGGTCGTTGCACACCATCGTCGACACCGCGATGGCCTCGACGATCACCATGCCCGTGGCCGCCGACAGGCCGCCCACGAACGCGAACAGGGCCAGCGTGTGGTGGCCCGCCGCAAGCGGCAGCGACAGCACGAAGGTCTCGGCCTGTGCGGTCGTCGATCCGGGCTGCAGCAGGCCGCCCAGCGCGATCGGCAGCACGAACAGGTTGATCAGCAGCAGGTACAGCGGAAATGCCCAGGAAGCCCGCCGGATGTGCCGCTCGTCGACATTCTCGACGACCATGACCTGGAACTGCCGAGGCAGGAACAGCACCGACAGCATCGACAGCAGCGTGAGCGCGAACCACTGCTCGTAGGCGAAACCCTGGCCCTGGTCCAGGCGCAGCAGTCGCTCGAGTTCGGGCACCGCCTGCGCGCGCGCGAACAGGTCGCCCGGGCCGGCGAACAGCCCCCAGGTCACGAAGATCCCGACGGCGACGAACGCCAGCAGCTTCACCGCCGCCTCCAGCGCGATCGCGGCGACCATCCCTTCATGGCGCTCGGTGGTGTCGAGGTGACGCGTGCCGAAGACCATGGTGAAGCCGGCCAGCGCCAGCGCGACGTACAGCGTGCTGTCGCGCCACCACGCCACGGCCGTCACCGCGCCGCCGCCCGGCGGCCCGGCGAGCACGTGGTAGCCGCTCGCGACGGCCTTCAGCTGCAGCGCCATGTACGGGACGATTCCGATCACGGTGATCACGGTCACCAGACCTGCCAGCAGGCGGCTCTTGCCGTGGCGGCTCGCGATGAAGTCCGCGATCGACGTGATCCGGTAGCTGTGAGCGATCCGGACCATCTTCCTGAGCACCATCCAGGCGAGCACCATCGCCAGCGTCGGGCCCAGGTAGATCGGCAGGAACCAGACGCCGGACGACGCCGCGCGTCCGACGCTGCCGAAGTAGGTCCACGCGGTGCAGTAGACCGCCATCGACAGCGCGTAGACCCACGCGTTGCCGATCACCGACCGGCCCTGCCGCGCGCGCCAGTCGGCCCAGTACGCGACGCCGAAGAGCAGCAGCAGGTACGCGAAACAGGCGGCGACGACGAGCGGGGTGGACAGCATCGCGCGGCTCAGTCGCGGCCCGATCCTTCGGCGAGCAGGGCCAGCGCGACGATCAGCAGGCCCCAGACGGCGAAGAGCGCCAGCGGAAAGACCGGGACGCCCAGCAGCGTCCCGTCACGGTCCCAGAGACCGAGCAGCGGGTAGTCGAACAGCAGCCAGCCCGCGGCGAACAGGGCCAGCAGTCGCTGCGCGGTGAGGCTGTCGAACATCGCGCGCCCTCCCCTGACGACGCGCATCGGGCGCGCGTCCCCCTGCGCGACATTCTGACACCATGCGTTGCGCACGGGTACCCCGTGGGCGCGGCGCGCCGATGCCGGTCTCCGAACGGACCTGCTGCGCCGGGAAAAGAAATTCAGTCGTACTTGCGGGCGTCCTCGATCACCTTGCCGTCGTTGGGCAGGCTGCCTGGGGCGACCAGTTCGACGTCGCCGCGCAGCTTGGTCACGTCGCGCACCGTGTCGACGATCTTCGCGGCGAGACCTTCGGATGCCTGCGCAACCTCGCAGCGCAGCGTCATCGAATCGTTGGCCATCGCGCCGGTGATCACCAGCCGCGCGCGGCCGATCACCGGGTGGCGCTTCACGATCTCCGCGATCTGCCCCGGTTGAACGAACATGCCGCGCACCTTGGTCGTCTGGTCGGCCCGCCCCATCCAGCCCTTGATGCGCACATTGGTGCGCCCGCAGGGCGACGCGCCCTGCATCACCGCCGACAGGTCGCCGGTGCCCAGCCGGATCATCGGGTATTCGGCATTGAAGCTGGTCACCACCACCTCGCCGACCTCGCCGTCCGTCACCGGCTCTCCGGTGCCCGGCCTGACGATCTCGAGGATCAGGTCCTCGTCGAGAATCATTCCCTCCATCGCCTCGGACTCGTAGGCGATGTTGCCGAGTTCGGCGGTGCCGTACCACTGCAGCACCGTCGACACGCCCTGCTCCTGGAACCAGGCGCGCAGGCTCGGCGGCAGCGCCTCGGCGCCGACCAGCGCGCGTTTGAGGTTCGAGATGTCGGCGCCGGTCTCGCGCGCCTTCTCGATGATGATGCGCAGGAACGACGGCGTGCCGACATACGCGTCCGGCGCGAACCGCCGGATCAGGTCGATCTGCTGCTCGGTCTGGCCGATGCCCGCCGGGATCACCGCGCAGCCGATCGCGCGCGCGGCCGAGTCGACCATCCACGCGCCCGGCGTCAGGTGATAGCCGAAGCAGTTCTGCACGATGTGGCCGGGCCGCATCCCCGCCGCCCACATCGCGCGCGCGGCGCGCCACGGATTGTCGCGCAGCGGCTCCGGCTCGAAGATCGGACCGGGCGACATGAACAGTCGCCCCATGCGGCCGGGCTCCACCGTGGCCAGCCCGCCGAAGGGCGGGCGCGCGTCCTGCATGGCCTTGAGCTCCGGCTTGCGCAGCACGGGCAGCGCGGCGAGCGCCTTGCGCGAAGTGACCGCCTTCGGGTCGAAGCCGGCCAGGCGCTCGGCCCAGCCCGCAGCCTTGCTCACCGCGTGCTCGATCAGGCCGGGCAGGCGGGACATCAGCGCGCCCTCTCGCGCTTCCGGGGCGCGCGTCTCGAGGTCGTCGTAGTAGCGGGAGTCTTCGTTCATGGCCAGCCTAGAGCCAGCGCTTGCGCCGGCGATAAGACTTGATGTCGCGGAAGGACTTGCGGCCTTCCTTCGATACGCCAAGGTAGAACTCCTTGACGTCCTCGTTGTCGGCGAGCGCCCCGGCCTCGCCGTCCATCACGATGCGCCCGTTCTCCAGGATGTAGCCGTAGTCCGCGTACTTCAGCGCGACGTTGGTGTTCTGCTCGGCGAGCAGGAAGCTCACCTTCTCCTGCGTGTTGAGCGTGCGCACGATCTCGAAGATC
>Ga0316188_10001572_pt1 | contig 10846 bp, 6 predicted proteins | sample Phiworburrow1_MG_FD_204933 | JGI IMG/M metagenome (GOLD analysis project Ga0316188, IMG submission 204933) | Coastal sediment microbial communities from Maine, United States - Phippsburg worm burrow 1 | ecosystem: Environmental > Aquatic > Marine > Coastal > Sediment | place: USA: Maine... | reverse complement strand
CTTGATACGGTCGTTTTGAAAACGTGTCCTTTAAAGTATCATCATTTACAATTTTTTCATTTTTAATTTTAGACTTTATATCGGTCAAAAATCTGGGTAGGTCGTTGAACAATCGCTGAAATGAATAATCTCCGTCCATAGAAAGGTCTAAAACTGAGCTTCTCACATTCAGATTTTGCTTTCCATTTTCATTTATTGAAATCACTTTTATGGAATCAAGTTCTATGGTTTGTTCTTGGTGCCTTAAAGTCAAATTTTTAAATGCGACAGTTCCATTTATAGAGTCTAAGTTTAGACCATGCGTATTAATTAGTACATCAGAACTAAGGAAAAGCTCTCTTTTCGTGAGGTTAATATTTTTTAAAAGAGCCGAGTCCAATCTAGCCTTTACAAAAATATCATTTTTATTTGACCTAAGATCGACTGAACCACTAAGTTGAAGCTTAAAATTAGGGTCTGCTATTCTCAAATCTCCATCAAAAAATTGGTTTTTAAATTTGCCATGAGTAGTAATGTTTTTATAGATGTAATTGTTGATGCCAATTGAATTAATATTTCCATCTAACAAAAAATCAGCATCTTCTAACATTAGCCCACTACCAATAATTGATCCAAAAAAGTCAACATTTTGGAATGCTACCGTATCCTTCAGCATCCGCCCTAAATCAAATGCCTCCAAGGATAGGTTGCCACTATAGTTTGGTTTATGTAATTCATCATCCGGTAGCTTATAGTTTATATTGGATTGTATTTTTCCAATAGCAGTATCGAAAATACCATTACAAACAAAGTCATTGGGCAAACCGGAGAAAGTACCGGTGAAATAAATTTCTTGAAGCGGGTTTAAAAATTGGTTTATCTGTTTTGTCATAAGCGTCTGAAAATCAGTCAGTTCAATATGTGATGGTTTAATCTGTGCTTTAAAAAAAGTGTCTTTAATTTTTGGCAAACCTTTAACAAACAAATTGCCGGAAATTTGAGAAGTTCCTAGTGCAATTGTCATATCATTAAAATTAAAGTCGCTAACAGTTCCTAAGAGTACCCCCGAAATTTTTACATGTTTGGTCCAATTATCATTAGGAATAAGTTTTTGCAGGTCAGCCGGATCAATGGTAGTATTATTGAGGTAAGCGGAAAAAGTTACTTTTTCATAAAAGTTTGCGAAGTCATTTGGAGAATCAAAACTCAAGGTAAGACTATCAGAAATCCTACTATTTTTTGTTTTTAAAATTAGATTATTAAATTTTATAAACTTATTACTAGCTTTAAAATCGGTACTCAAATCTTCTATTTTAAAATTAGTCTTCTCATCACTAATTTGAAAGTCGGCAACGCGAAATGAAATTGTGTCGGAGGCTACTTGAATGCCGGTAAAATTTCCTTGGTCAAGGTCTAATCTGAAGTGTTGATAATCAAATCCATTTATTATAGAGTAACTCCCTGTATTACTGTAAGAAAGTCTAGAGTTTTCAATATTTATTTCACCAATTTGAATTTTTTTTACTCTCCCACTATTTTGAGAAGAAGAAAACCGGTTTTTAAAATATTTTATTAACAAATCAATGTTCAAATTACTACCACCAATAGAATCCGGAATATTTACTAAGTTCACTTCTGCCCCATGAACTTGCACTGCATTAATATTAATAGATTTTGAATCGAAGAAATTAAAAAATTCATAGTTAACTTCAAATTCTTTAACGGCAATCAAAGTGTCTCCATCCGGGGCAATAATTCTCATATTACCAATATGCAATCTATCATACCAACGCATGTAGAAAGTATCAACAGAAACCGTAAAGCCGGACTCATTATTAATCGAACCAACAAACCTCTCAACTAACTTCTTTTGTACCGAAGGTAATTGCAGTATTAGTAAGGAAGAAAAAACAAGTACAATAATTCCGCATATTGTGAATAGGGTAATCCTCCCAACCAATTTTAAAGATAAAAATTTGATACCTTGCCGTTTCATTTACTGTTAAATATGAAGCCAATTATTCTATCCATCGAAACCTCATGTGATGAGACTTCTGCGTCAATAATTGAAAATGGAAAGGTACTCAATAATATAATAGCATCTCAAACCATTCATGAATTATACGGTGGAGTTGTGCCGGAGTTGGCATCTAGAGCACATCAATTAAAGATTGTAGAAGTTGTAGAGAATGCCTTGAGTGAAAGTGGAATAAAAAAATCAGAATTAGACGGCATAGCTTTCACTCGTGGACCGGGTCTTATGGGGGCGTTGTTAGTGGGGGTCTCTTTTGCGAAAGGTCTCTCTTTAGCACTACGTATTCCATTGATAGAAGTAAATCATATTGAGGCTCACGTGCTGGCTCATTTTATTAAGCCTCCCTTTCCGGATTTTCCATTTTTGTGTCTTACCGTAAGTGGTGGACATACTCAATTAGTAACGGTCAGTAGTTATGATAATATGAAAATTATAGGGCAAACACAAGACGATGCCGCAGGCGAAGCCTTTGATAAAGTAGCAAAGGTATTGGGATTACCGTATCCCGGGGGGCAATATGTAGATAAGTATGCCATGAATGGAGACCCTAATCGTTATAAGTTTCCCGATACGGAAATGCCAAATTTGGACTTTTCCTTCAGCGGAATAAAGACGGCATTTTTGTATTTTATTAGAGACAATCTTAAAAAAGACATCAACTTTATTGAGAAAAATTTGCCCGACATCTGCGCTAGTATCCAGTATAAAATTGTAGATACATTAATCAAACGGCTTGAAAAAGCCAGTCTTCAAACTCACATTAAACAGATAGCTATATCGGGAGGAGTAGCAGCTAATTCAAGTTTGCGCAAAGCAGTATCAGAGCGACAAAAGTCATTAAATTGGAGAACATTCATTCCTGATTTTGAGTATTGTACCGACAATGCAGCGATGATTGCCATAGCTGCTCATATTAAATTTTTGAAAAAAGATTTTAGTAATCTGAGCGTTCAACCAGACCCTAATTTGCAAATTTGTAGTAAAAATATTTGAATGTTTAAGGTTCTGAATTTGAATTCTTTAAGTAAATGGGATAGATTTTTTTAGTCTTATTGTCAGTAAATTTTTCTTAATAATTTTGCCAACATTAGATTCAACTTAAAAATTACAATAAAATTATTATACATTTGTTATTAAATTGAAAGGTATTGATACCATATTCAATTTTGATAATAAAAGATGTTTAAATCTTCCTTTATTAAGAAACAGGGTTTAGTAAAATGAAAAAAGCAAGATTCTCAAATAACATCAATATTAAAAACCGAAACGCAACTTACAGGTTTGAGTTGCTGGATAAATACATTACGGGTATGGTATTGCAAGGGACAGAAATAAAGTCTATTAGAGAAGGGAAGGTAAATTTAAAAGAAGGGTATATTTATTTTAATGGTGGTGAAGCTTTCGTAAAAGGAATTAGTATTGCACCCTTTAACGAGGGAACGCATTACAACCACGAGGCTACGCGCGAAAGGAAATTGTTGCTCAAAAAAAAAGAAATCAGGAAAATCAAGTCCCAAATGGAGGAAAAAGGTCTTACTATCGTCCCTCTAAGAATGTTTATTAATGATCGTGGCTTCGCTAAACTGGAAATAGCAACAGCAAAGGGAAAGAAGATACATGATAAGAGAGAGGCAATCAAAGAAAGGGATATAAATCGGGAATTAGAGAGAATTAAATATTAATTAAAGCATGGCAAATTTAGGTTGGGGTGTATGTCGATTGTCAGTAGTGGCAGTTCGCGAAAGCCCTCACTCTACCTCAGAGCAAACGACACAGTTGTTATTTGGGGAACATTATTCAATACAGGAAATATCAGAAGATAAGAAATGGGTACAGATTAGAGTATTCTATGACCAAAGCGAGGGATGGTTGCATAATTCTCAACATCATGCTATCTCAGAAGAATTCTACTCCCAAATTTGTCATACGGAGTACAAAATTGCAACTGAAATCACCTCGCAAGTACTTTATAAAAAAAATCCAATTACTGTTGTTTTAGGAAGTATTATTCCAATTTCGACTTTGGAACTATTTTCTGTTGAAGAACAAATAGCCTTTAATGGTGATAGCAAACCAACTACTCAACGTCGCGATTTTGAATTTTTAAGATCAATTGCGAAGAAATATCTCTGGTCACCGTACTCAGAGGGGGGAAAGACGCCTTTTGGAATTGATGCCGCCGGATTCGTTCAAATGACTTATAAAATTTCAGGCTATTCACTATTACGAAACTTGGATGGTCAGTCAAAACAGGGTAAACAAATTGCTTTTGAAGAGATTAAACCAGGTGATTTAGCCTTTTTTAAAGACAATGAAAACAATATTACGAATGCAGGTATCATTTTCCCTGAAAATAAAGTAATTCATTCTCACGCATACGTCCGAATAGATAACCTTACTCATAAAGGAGTTTTCGATTCGGAAACCAATAAAAAAATATTTGACTTACATTCCATTCGGCGAGTAATTTGAAAGGCACTTTAAACAAAAAGACACCTAAACATAAACAAAATATCTGCATTCAACTAAAGAGTTTTGTCGCTACATTGTTTTCCAACCTAACCTTTCTAAGAAGCATTTTTGAACATTATTGAACAAATGTGTTCACAACTGAACAGTTCCAATTGAAAAAGAGGCCTATTTTACGCTTTTTTTCATGGTATGTAGTTTGGCAGTATATTTGACATTATCAAAAAATCTAAGAAATACTGATGGACAAAAAGATTGTAAAAAAACTATGGTCGGCAAAACGAGTTACAGGATTGACATTATTAATCTTGTTCCTGCTATCTCTAGTTTATTATTTATTGTTTAGCGACAAACGTTCTACCCTTCGGGTGGAAAAGGATAAGGTTATAATTGGTACAGTTCAGCAAGGAGTATTCCAAGAATTTATTCCTCAAACCGGTGTTGTGCAACCAAGTCGCCAAGTATATCTTGATGTAATCGAAGGAGGAACCATTAAGGCAATAATAAAAGAGAGTGGGGCTATTGTAAAAAAGGGCGATGAGATTCTTCAAATTACTAACTTAAACCGTGAGCTCTCTGTTTTACAACAAGAAGCCACTTTTAACGAAAGCATAAATAGGGCAAGGGAAGTTAAGATAAGCATAATGCGTAACGATATGGAACAGCGTCAACTGATAGCCTCTATCGATAATCAGCTTATGATACTTACCCCACAGTATGAGCGACAATCTCAGCTTTTCAAAAAAAGACTTATTTCAAAGCAAGAATTCGAACGAATTGAAGCAGACTATAACTTTAATATTGAACGCAAGCAAATTGCTTATGAACTATATAAAAATGATTCTGTTGATCGTATTCGGCAATTAAAGGGAACCTCAGAGTCAGAATTTAGAATGATTAAGAGTTTGAATGGGGTAAGAAAAATTCTTGACAACCTAACTATTCGAGCCCCAATTGACGGGCAACTTTCTATGTTGCATTGGGAGGTCGGTCAGGCAATTAGTACCGGACAACGTATTGGTCAAGTTGACATAATTGGAAGTTATCGGCTACGAGTTCCAATCGATGAATTGTATTTGCCTAGAATTTATAAAGGACTAAATGCTACTACCGAATTTGCGGGAAATAGTTATGAGCTGAAAATCACCTATATCTACCCAAATATTGTCTCCGGTCGTTTTGAGGTTGATATGGATTTCGATGGGGAAACTCCCAAAGGAATTCGACCGGGACAATCCATGCGATTACGAATTGAGTTAGGGGATTCTTCGGAACAATTAGTTATTCCTGTCGGCGGGTTTTTCAAAGACACAGGTGGCAATTGGGTATATGTACTTGTTAATGACTCAAAGGCAGTCAAAAGAAATATTAAGTTGGGTCGAAAGAACACCGATAATTTTGAGGTATTAGAAGGTTTAAAAGTCGGAGAACAATTGATAATCTCCTCTTATGAAAATTTTGGCGACAATGAAGTAATAATTTTAAAATAAAAACACAAATATGATGATTAAATTAAAAAATATTAACAAGCTCTTTTCAACAGAAGAAGTAGAAACTACTGCCTTGAATAACATTAATTTGGAAATTCAAGATGGAGAATTTGTGGCGATAATGGGGCCATCGGGATGTGGCAAATCTACACTACTTAATATATTGGGATTACTAGACAACCCCAGCGATGGTGAATATTATTTTGGAAATGAAGAGGTTGCTAAGTTCAAGGAAGGTGAAAGAGCAAAGCTCAGAAAAGGATCTATCGGGTTCGTTTTTCAAAGCTTTAATTTGATAGATGAACTAACTGTTTTTGAAAACATTGAGTTGCCGCTACTCTATTTGAAAGTTTCTTCGGCAGACCGTAAACAAAGAGTTGACCAAGTTTTAGAAAGAATGAATATCCTTCACCGTAGAAATCATTTCCCGCCTCAACTATCAGGAGGTCAACAACAAAGGGTAGCAATATCAAGAGCTATTGTGGCTAAACCCAAAATGATTTTGGCCGATGAGCCTACAGGAAATTTAGATTCTGTGAATGGCGAAGAGGTAATGAAACTGCTATCCGAATTGAATGAAGAAGGAACGACAATCATTATGGTTACGCACTCGCCTTATGACGCCAATTACGCTAGCCGAATAATTAATTTGTTTGACGGGAAAGTGGTTACTGAAAACGTGAAAGAAACGTTTCATATTTAATCTTTCGGCAATAATGATTAAAAATATTTTACTTGTTGCCTTTAGGAATTTGATGAAAAATAAAATTTTCATCTTTATCAATGTTATTGGAATAGGAATTGCAATTGCTTGTTGCATTGTTGCTTATTTGAATTGGGAATTTGCTAATGATTGGGATGCAACAGAAATTAATTCCGGCAGTATATACAGGGTTCAATTTTGGCGAGAATTTCAAGGCAAAAAAGACAGATACGGAATAGCCCCAATGGCATTGGGAGGGCACATTAAGAACAATATCAGTGAGGTCGATGAGGTGGTTAGATATATGTCTTCCTATTGCGATGTAAGAATTGGTACCGAAGTTTTTGGTACGGATATGGTCTTTGCCGACTCTGCCTTTTTCGACTTGTTTACTTTTGAATTTGTTGAAGGCAACGCCAAGGATTTTCATAATAAAAGCAATTTCTATATCAGTGATGAAACGGCGAAAAAATATTATGGAAATCAGCCGGCTACTGGCAAGCCTATCACTTTGATTGTCTTAGAGAAAGATGGGTTGCGACACCCGCATGAGTTTGTAGTGGGTGGGGTATTCAAATCAAAACCATATAATTCAAGCATTCGTTGTGATGTAATTACTTTATTCGAAAATTTTTGGACGATAAATATTGAACCCGATTTCAATGAAAACTCTTGGGGTAAATGGGCTCATGTTTTGTTTCTTAAGGTTAATCATCCTGAATTTATTCCCAACATATCAAGTCAACTGCAACAATATATAGAACCACAAAATAAAGTAAGGGAAGATTTTAAAGTTGGAGAATATTATCTAGAAAATTTCAAAGGAATGATGGCGCGAAACAGAAAATCTCCTCGTCTTGATAGTGAGTATTTAATTCCGGGACTTCCTGTTGAGGCAATCTATGTTCCAGCCATCATGGCGTTGATGCTACTACTTATTGCCTGTTTTAATTTCACCAACACTTCGGTGTCCATTTCCGTCAAACGATTAAAAGAAATGGGCATTAGGAAAGTAATGGGTGGGTCAAGGGCGCAATTAATTTTGCAACTCTTGGGCGAAAATATGCTTATATGTTTTGCAGGACTACTACTAGGTCTGTTGCTTGCAGAATGGGCAGTGCCTGCCTACGACTCACTATGGTTCTGGCTTGAAATTAAACTCAACTATATTAATCATTACGGCTTTATATTTTTTTTAGTGGGACTGTTATTTTTCACCTCCCTTATTGCGGGAATATATCCGGCATTTTTTATTACTTCGTTTCAGCCTACGGAAATACTAAAGGGAAAAACTAGGTTCGGAGGAACTAATTGGTTTACCCGTATTCTTTTGGGATTTCAATTTATGCTATCATTTGTTGCCATAATCATGGGGGTTGCCTTTTATCATAACGCTAAGTTTCAAAAAGAGTATGATTTGGGTTTTTCCAAGACCGGTTTAGCTTCGGCATGGATAAACAACGAAGGAGCATTTAATATTTATAGAGATGCACTTTCATCTAATACGGATATTGAAGAGATAGTCGGAACAAAAAATCATATTTCAGAAAATTGGTATAACGATCCGGTAAAGTTTGGCTCAATAGAACGCGAAGTAGATATTTTCGATGTCGGCGATAAATACATGGAAGTAATGGGAATGAAATGGATAGAAGGAAGAAAGTTTATCCCTAATTCTGAAACTGACAGAAAGGAGTCTGTTATAGTAACAAAAGAATTTGTAAAGCAATTTGGCTGGAATGACGGTGCCATCGGCAAACGAATATTATGGAGAGATTCAGTTCAGTTATTTGTTGTTGGCGTTATTAATGATGTATACACCCGAAGTTTGTGGCAACCTATTCAGCCTACGATGTTTCGCTATATAGCCCCAGAAAAATACCTGCAATTGATTGTTAAAATCGACCCGATAAATTCATTAAGTGTTCAATCTTTTATGAGAAAAAAGTGGAAGGAAGTTTTCCCCAACGCACAATATAATGGGCACACTATTGAATCACGATATGAAGAAAGTCACAGCATTAACCAAAATTTGGTAACGATGTTTGGTTTACTCGGTTTTTTCGCTGTTATGATGACAGGTATTGGTTTATTTACTTTGGTATCATTAAATATATTAAGTATGAAGAAAGAAATTGGAGTCAGAAAAGTACTCGGTGCATCTATATCAAACATAGTTTTTAAAATAAATTTTGAATTTATTATCAACTTAATAGCAGCAACTTTAGCGGGCAGTGTTATAGGTCTATATTTTGCTAATGGATTGATGAGTTCAATTTGGCGGTATTTTCAGCCTACAAGTATATTTACGATAATGGTCTCAGCTTTTTTCATGTTTTTATTTTCGGTTTTGGTAGTGTCTTCTATTACAATAGAAGCTGCGTCGCAAAACCCTACTAACGTGTTGCGCGATGAATAATTCATTTTAACCAATAACTTATGATTAGAAATTATTTTGTAGTTGTTTTAAGAAATATATCCAAAAATCTTTTATTTTCTTTTATCAATATTTTGGGTTTGGTAATTGGAATTACTTGCAGTCTGCTAATTTACATATTTGTCTCAGACGAACTTAGTTATGACAAATTTCATAAGGACTCTAAAGATATATACAGGGTAGCATTGCATGGCAAATTATCGGGGCGAGAGATATATACAACCACAACATGCCCACCACTAGCGGATGCTATGCGGAGTGAAATACCCGGAATTGAGAAAACCGTAAGACTTATTTCCGCCTCTCAAGGGGCGGGTATTACTTTTAGAAACGACGATAAATCCTTTTCAGAGGAAAAAGTGTTTTACTCTGATTCTACCTTTTTTGATTTTTTTTCTTTCCCTCTAATTTATGGAAACCCAAAAACCGTCTTAAGAGAACCTAATACGGTAGTTATTACAAAAGAGTTGGCTGATAAATATTTTGGAGACACTAATGCAATAGGCAAAATACTAGTTGTGGGTCGTAGTAAAACCGCTTTTAAGGTCACCGGCATTGCTCAACCGCCACCACACAATTCCCACTTTCAATTCAAAGCAATTTTATCTGTCTATGGCTATGGAGTTGAAAATTTTAACCTTGAACATTGGACAAGCAACTACATTCATACCTATGTTCGAAAAACACCTTCAGTTTCGGTAGAAGAAATTAATAACAAGTTGGATGGTCTGGTAGGAAAATACGTGGCAACGGAAATATTAACCGCTATTGGCACTAGTTGGGAGCAATTTACAAAGGATGGTGGCATTTATAGCTACTATATTTATCCGCTTGAAGATTCACATTTATATTCGGGTCTGAATGATGATTTAGAGCCTAATGGCCAAATTCGAAATGTGTATGCATTCATCGCAGTTGGTTTGTTTATACTACTTATCGCTTGTATCAATTTTATGAACTTATCGACGGCTCAATCTGCAACACGGGCTAAAGAGGTTGGATTAAGAAAGACATTGGGGTCGGTATCAAAAAATTTAATAGCTCAATTTATATTCGAGTCCTTGATTTATAGTTTTATTGCCATGTTGTTGGCAGTTCTGTTGGCCTATTTAGTGTTACCATACTTCAATCTGCTTTCAGGGAAATATCTAACCTTGTCAACGATTTTGGATTTCAGGTTTATGGCCGTAGCAATTTTATTATTTCTTTTTGTGGGGTTAGTAGGTGGTAGTTATCCGGCTTTCTATCTTTCCTCATTTAACCCTTCTGAGGTTTTGAAAGGAAAAATTAGGGCCGGCTTAAAAAGCAAAACGTTGAGAAGTGCTTTAGTCATTTTTCAATTTTCTATATCCACATTACTAATCATCATTACCATTGTTGTTTTTCGGCAATTGGAATTTATGCGTAACAAAGACTTGGGTATGGACAAAGAAAACGTCATGGTAGTCTCCGGCACAAAAAGACTGGAAGAGAAGCGTAAAGCATTTAAAGATATTATCGAGACAGAGTCATCAGTAGTCAAATCAAGTTATACTTCCAACGATTTTCCCGGAATAAATAATAGGACTGTTGTTAAGAAAAAAGAGGAAGCCTCTGACCATTTGGTCAGTATGTACTTTGCTGACTGGGATCAGTTGGACGTCTTGAAAATGAGATTAAAGGCGGGTCGGTTTTTCTCTCGCGAATTTAAATCCGATTCCAATGCAGTGGTTATTAACGAGGCTGCGGTTAAA
>Ga0316188_10001571_pt1 | contig 10851 bp, 8 predicted proteins | sample Phiworburrow1_MG_FD_204933 | JGI IMG/M metagenome (GOLD analysis project Ga0316188, IMG submission 204933) | Coastal sediment microbial communities from Maine, United States - Phippsburg worm burrow 1 | ecosystem: Environmental > Aquatic > Marine > Coastal > Sediment | place: USA: Maine... | reverse complement strand
CCGGCATTGACACCCAGGGTAATAGCCAGGGCCCGCCCCAAAATCACCTTGCGCTTGCCAGCCTGGAGGCCGGGCAAGGTTCCAAGCAGCATGTGTTCGCCTATTTTCGATACCCCGGTTTCCAGGACAGGATCAATTCCTCTTACGCGAGCCGGCGCCAGGTCGTTGCCGCGGCTCAGCATCGCTTCCAGCGCCACATACGGCGCCGCCGCCACCACCGACGGAGCCTGGCCCGCCTGCTTCAATAGCTGCTGCCAGTTCTCAAGCTTGCCGTCATCAGCGCTCACCGAGGCATGAGAGGTCATGCTCAACAGACGGTGGCGCAACTCCCCTTCGAATCCGTTCATCACCGAGAGCACCACGATAAGCGCAGCGACGCCTAGCGCTATACCCAACAGGGACGCCATAGAAATGAACGATACAAAGTGATTTCGGCGACGCGCTCTCAGGTAGCGCAGTCCGACGAAAACTTCCAGGGGATAAAACATGCAACTCCCGCGCTGTTCTCACTCCCACGCGCTGCGCGGGTCGAAGGCCGGGGATTATCCCACAGGCCGCCCCCTCATTCTGCCCTTAACGCAGGCGAACCTCTACAGATCTGGTGAGTCGCACTTCTGAAGTACTCAAGGTCGCCCCCAGCGCATAAAGCTCCACTCCGGATTCCCTTGCCAGTTCAAGGGTCTGTGCATAAACCGGATCGATATTAACTGCGGGACGAACCACATCTATGTCTTCGCGCTGCACGCAGTACACCAAGCCACAACGATGTCCTTCATGCTTCAGTTCGATCAACTCGCGCAAATGCCGACTGGCCCGCTCGCTCACCGCGTCTGGAAACACGGCCACACCTGGCTCACCGGCCTCACCTGCTGTTGTCACATTCTTCACTTCCAGAAAACAACGCTCATCGCCCCCGGATGTTCTGAGCAAGAAGTCCAGCCTTGAATTTCCCTGCTGCACCTCGCGACGAATGACATCAAAGACCGCCAGCTGCGGTATCAATCCGATCTGCAGTGCCGCCTTGACCAGACCGTTGCTTGTGCCGGTATTGATGCCTACCAGGCATCCCTCGGTGGGCTCGGCCAATTCCCATGACCAGCGATATTTCCTGGCCGGGTTTGCCGTATCGCGCAACCAGACGCGCATACCCGGCATATTCAGACCGAGCATTGAACCCGTATTGGGGCAGTGCACCGTCAGTTCCTGTCCATTTTCAAATCTCACGTCCGCGAGAAAACGCTTATAGCGCTTGATCAAGCGGGCGGGAACCAACGGAGGATCGAACATTATCGACATCAAATATCAAGCCAGGCAGGAGGGGCGTTTCCCTTGAACTCACACAATGGATTCCAACGGAAGAGCAGGCACTGTACCGCCTTGTACACTGGCGAACCAGCGGACCAAATCCTGCCGGGGGACGTCCAGGGTTTATCCAATCCGGGAGCCAGTGCTATAGTCATCCGCACGAGGTAAGGGGACGCTGAATGAAAATCAAAATTTTCCTGGCAACAATGCTTCTGGGCCTTGCGGCGACCGCACAAGTTTCGGCAGATACATTATTGATCGACGAGATTACGCGTAACAGCGCTGACCAGGCCGACAGGCCCTCTGGTGGCTTGAGCATGAGCGATGTTGAAAAGAAATTTGGAGAACCCATGCGCAAATACGCCCCGGTAGGAACCCCGGCTATTACCCGCTGGGAATATGCTGACTACCTGGTCTATTTCGAAGGCGAGACAGTGCTGCACAGCGTGCGCAAGCACCAGGACACCCAAAACTAGAAAAACCGTGCTTGACCGCGCGGTACATGCGAGGACCAGCGCTCCCAATGCCCGTGGCTGTGAGATAATCCCGCCTTTTCCCCGGATAACAAATCGACATGGCCTCCAGCCCGATCAAGGTGCCAACTACCCCTACCCGCGCCGGCAGAACGTCCCGCTGGGGGCAGCTGTATGGCGCCGCGTTTTCCCTGGCGGTTATCGAGGCAGCCAAGGCCCATCCCGCGCCAATAGTTGTAATCACACCCAGCGTTGGCGAAGCGGACCAACTGCGTAAAGAACTGGACTTCTTCGCTGGAAGTGAATTGCCGGTCATGCAAATGCCAGACTGGGAGACACTGCCCTACGACGTCTTTTCGCCCCATCCGGATATAACCTCCGAACGCATCACCACCCTGCACCAACTCCCGGGCATGCGCTCGGGTGTGCTGGTGATTGCCGCCGCTACCCTGATACAACGCCTGCCTCCCAGGAGCTATATAGACGGCTCCAGCCTGGTGATCCAGACCGGGGATAGCCTGGAACTGAACAGTTTTCGACTCAGGCTGGAATCGGCCGGCTACACCTGTGTCAGCCAGGTCATGGAGCACGGGGAGTTTGCGGTTCGGGGCTCGTTGATCGACCTGTATCCCATGGGTAGCGAACTACCTTTCCGGATCGACCTGTTTGATAACGAAATCGATAGCATTCGCTCCTTTCAGCCATCGGACCAACGGACCGAGGAAAAACTGGAAAAGGTGGAACTGCTTCCGGCCCGGGAATTCCCGCTGAATGAACCCGGGATCAGCGGATTCCGTCAACGCTTCCGGGCCCGTTTTGACGTGGATCACCGGCAGGCCATGCCCTACCGGGACGTGTCCGCCGGCAATGCCGGGAATGGCATCGAGTACTACCTGGCCCTGTTTTTTGACGAGCTGGCGAGCCTTTTCGACTACCTGCCCGAGCAGACACTGCTGGTGGAGGCCAACCAGGCCAGGGATGTATTCCCCCAGGTATGGGAGGACATGCAACAGCGCTTTGAATCCCGTCGCCACGATCTTGAACGACCGCTGCTGAGCCCTGGCGAGATTGCCCTGGAACCCGGGGAACTGGAACAGAACTGGATCCGCTTCCCTTCCCTGTCTGCCCAGTCCTTCGAACTCACCCCGGATCAAACTGAAAGCGGAGTGAACTTCCCCAGCAAGCGCCCACCCCAGCTCGCGGTGGACCACCGTTCCGAGGACCCGGCAAAGGCCTTGTTTGATTTCCTGGCAGGCTTCGAAGGCCGGGTGCTGATCGCTGCGGAGTCCACAGGTCGCAGGGAAGCTATGCTTGACCTGCTGGCCGGCCGGGGGATGCGCGTTCCGGTGACCGAGTCGTGGCAGCAGTTCCTGGCCACGAATGCGGATCTTGCGATTACCGTGGCCCCGCTGGAAAGCGGCCTGTTGCTCGACTCCCCCGCCCTGGCGATCATCGCCGAGGGACAGCTGTTTGGTGATCGGGCCAAACAGCAACAGCGTCGCCGCAAGCGTAGCGAGCGGGACCCCGAAGCCATCATCCGGGATCTCACCGACTTGCGGGCAGGCGCACCGGTGGTCCACGAAACCTGCGGTATCGGCCGCTACCTGGGGCTGGAGATTATCGAGGCCGGAGGTCGACTGAACGAATTCCTGGCCCTGGAATACGCCGGCAGCGACAAGCTGTACGTTCCGGTTCACGACCTGCACCTGATCTCCCGCTACACCGGAGCGGCAGTGGAAAACGCCCCGCTGCACAGACTCGGCAGCGAGCAATGGTCCAGGGCCAAGAAACGGGCCGCCGAAAAAATTCGTGACGTGGCTGCAGAGTTGCTGGATCTATACGCGAGACGTGCTGCCAGGCAGGGTCAGCAGTACAAGATCGACCAGCGCGAATACCTTGGTTTCAAGGCTGAGTTTCCCTTCGAAGAGACCGTAGACCAGGCCCAGGCCATTGAAGCCGTGCTGGAGGATATGGCCGGATCACAGCCCATGGATCGGGTTGTCTGTGGCGACGTGGGCTTCGGCAAGACCGAAGTCGCACTCAGGGCCGCATTCATCGCCGTCCAGAATCAGCAGCAGGTAGCTGTGCTGGTTCCCACCACCTTGCTAGCGCAACAGCACTACCAGACATTCGTGGATCGATTCGCGGACTGGCCGGTGCGGATCGAGGTGTTGTCACGATTCCGTAGCAACACGGAAGCCGAAAAAGTACTCAAGGGTCTGGAAGATGGCCGCGTGGACATCGTAATCGGCACCCACAAGCTCTTGCAGCCTTACATCAAGTTCAAACAGTTGGGCCTGGTAATTGTCGATGAGGAACACCGCTTCGGGGTTCGACAAAAAGAAAGATTGAAATCTCTGCGCGCGGAAGTCGATTTGCTGACCCTGACCGCAACGCCCATACCCAGGACCCTTAACATGGCACTGGGCGGGCTGCGCGGCCTGTCATTGATCACCACCCCACCCGAGGAAAGGCTGGCGGTGAAGACCTTCGTCAGTGAATGGAATGACGGCCTGATAAGGGAAGCCTGCCTGCGAGAAATAAAGCGCGGTGGACAAATCTACTTCCTGCACAACGAAGTGGACAACATCGAGCAAATGGCCGCCAAGCTGGGCCAACTGGTTCCCGAGGCCCGGATACGAGTGGGCCATGGACAGATGCGCGAACGCGACCTTGAGCAGGTCATGCTGGATTTCTATCACCGGCGCTTCAACCTGCTGGTTTGCACGACCATCGTGGAGAGCGGCATTCACGTGCCCACCGCCAATACCATCATCATTAACCGGGCTGACCGACTGGGCCTGGCCCAGTTGCACCAGTTGCGTGGCCGAGTGGGTCGTTCCCATCATCGTGCCTACGCCTACATGGTCGCCCCACCCCGGGCCCTGATGACCGCGGACGCCATCAAGCGCCTCGAAGCCATCGAGTCGCTGGAAGAACTGGGGGCGGGTTTCACCCTGGCGACCCATGACCTGGAAATTCGCGGTGCGGGTGAATTACTGGGAGACGGTCAGAGCGGACAGATTCAGGAAATCGGATTCTCCCTGTACATGGATTTGCTCGAACGTGCGGTGAAGGCCATCAAGGAAGGCAAGGATCCGGACCTGGAAAAACCCCTGGATCACGGACCCGAGGTGGAACTGGGAATTCCCGCGCTGCTACCGGAAGATTTCATGCCCGATGTACACATGCGCCTGATCCTGTACAAGCGAATTGCCAGTGCAGCAAGCGAGCAGGAACTGTGGGACCTGCAAGTGGAAATGATCGATCGATTTGGCCTGCTACCGGAGATCTCCAAGACCCTGTTCCGGATTGCGGAGGTAAAGCTTCGCGCGCAGCCCCTGGGTATCCGGCGCATCGAGGCCAGTGCCGGTGGCGGCAGGCTGATGTTTGCCGAGGGCACCAGCGTCGACCCGCTGTCACTGATCAAGCTGATCCAGTCCCAGTCCAGGCGCTATAGCCTTGAGGGACCAGACGTCTTAAGGGTGCGGGACAACTGGGAGGAGCCAGATAAACGCCTGGAACAGGTTATGAAACTGCTGGACAAGCTGGCTCCGGAACAAGCAGCCACTAAAGCCGGGGCATCCTGAGCCATTTCCAGCTTTCCCGACAGGCTCACTCCACATACACTGTGCCATATGAACTCACTGACAAGCCCAGCCAAGACCTTTTTTGCGACACTCGCAATGTTGCCCCTGCTGGCTGGTAACGCCAGCGCCCAGGAAACCACACCGCCCGCACTGGACCCGGAGATCCCCTGGTTCAAGGTGGAAGTCATTGTGTTCAGGAATCTGCATGAGATCCCCGACGACGAAGTCTTCACCCCGGCCCCGCGGGCAATCATTTTGGGCCAGGCCCGCGAAGATCAAACTGGCGCAATCGATGCCCGGGCTCTTGGACAAGCTGGCAACTCCGGGGGTGACCTGGAATCAGGTGACACCATGCCGGGACAGTCTGAGGAGGCAACCGTCCCTGCTTTCGGAGACACTCTGGATTCCCCGGAAAGGGATGAAGACAGCGATGAATATCCTGAACAGGATCTGGAGCAATCCGGGGATGACAGCATCGTACCCGGCTCCCACTTCCGCCTAATTGCCATCGAAAACCTGTTCCCCGACCCGGAACAGTCCGAAGCGGACCCGGGGTCAAGCAGTGAAGACACCAAGTCAGACCCCAAGGCGGGCCTGAGCCGTGAAGAGGCTGCAGATTATGCCTTGATGAACGAATTGGAACTTTCCGAGGAAGGCAGGCGTATTGGCAAAAGCAGTAACTATGCATTGCTTGCTCACATGGCCTGGATACAACCCGGGTATGCCCGCGAGGATGCGATCGCTTTCCCCTTTGCAGAGCTTGCCGGAGCAGCCAGCGGATTACATGGCGACCTGACCCTGCAGCTTAGCCGTTACCTGCACCTGCAGTTTAACCTGGCGATAGACGAGCAGCCGAAAACGCCGGCAGAGGAATCCACCGCTCCGCTTGAAGCAATCATCTCCTTTCCCGGCTCCTGGAGTAGCAGCGAGACCCAGCCAGTGGTGCCGGAATATCGCATCATTGAAAAACGACGTATGCGCAGTGGAGAGCTCCACTACATTGACCACCCCCGGTTTGGCGTTCTCACGCGCATCAGCAAGGTCAAGCCGGAGCTGCTTCAGCCGGACCTGGAATAGACGGTCTGGTTCAAAGAGAATCCCCGACTAGAAGCGGGGAACTGGCGGCAACTCGTCTTTCTCAGACCGGTCCAGCTTTTCCCTGATCCGGGCAAACAATTCCTCTACAGACGAGTCCCCCCCTGCCCGCAAGGCACTTGATCGCAACGATACATAGCGTGAAGTAGTCGACTTCGGGTGGTGAATACTCAGATTTCCCACCCTTTCGGCAATGCGCTTCGCAAGGGCCTTGATCTGGGCTTCAGTCAATCCTTCCACCGACAGGACAAATTCACCCTTGCCGCTGCGAGCCAGCCTGTCGCTGCTGCGCCGCAAGGTGCCGGCGATGGAGCGGGCCACCAGGCGCATCATGGACGCCGCCGCCTGGCTCCCGAATGTGTCCTGGTAAAGATTGTAATGACTGATCCGCAACATGATGACCGACACAGACTCACCGCTGGAATCCGCGTGGGCGCAACTCAATGCCAGGGATCTGCTGAAATCATCCAGTGAGGGCAATCCCGTAAGTCGATCCAGCTTTACCGTACTGCCGCTCGCCACTCTCCACGGGGTGCTGTTTCCTGCCGCCACCGCGCTCTCCGGGGGGACATAACCCGCCACATGGCTAAAACGGTCTCCGGTTCCCGCCAGGGGCACCAGTCGCAGCTGAACATCAGACCCCGCGCTGGAAGGCAGTACCAGCAGCAGGGACACGCTCTCACCCAGTTGCAACTGCTCTTGCAGCATCCATCCCTCAGGCGGCGGCGGGTCAGGCATCGCCAGGGACAACAAGCCTTTCCCTATCAGGGAATCCGGGGTGACCTTCAGCATTTTGGCCAGGGCCTGGTTTACGTAAACAATAGGAAGTCCGTCATCGCGAAAATCCGCGGCCAGCATCCCCAGCGGGGATACTTCCAACAGCCTGCCTAACAGGTGTGGGCTTAATGGCTCCAAGGACAGTCTCCTCGTATGGCTACCCAGTTTAACTTACCACGGTAAAGCTCGAAATTTTCGGTATTATTCCCCAGTATTCTAACCTTGACCCGGGTGAGCCAGACAACGGGTATTGGACGCAACACACGGTATACTCCGGTCTTCTGCATAAATCGCTGGAACCAGGAACAATATCCGGCCGGCGCCACTGCATACGCGACAGCACGAAAGGATCAGTGAATGAACAATCAAAGCGGGAACCCCTCCCAGGGGCAGCAATCACTTCAAACGGCCATCATGGCGCTGCAGGAATACATTTCCCAGCGAATCGTGGGACAGGCCACCCTGGTTAACCGCCTGCTGGTCGCCCTGCTCGCCGATGGACACCTGCTGGTTGAGGGAGCGCCCGGGCTGGCCAAGACCCGGGCCGTAAAAGTCCTGGCGGATGGCGTTGAGGGCGTCTTTCACCGGGTCCAGTTCACCCCGGACCTGTTGCCGGCAGACCTGACCGGCACAGAGGTTTACCGCCCACAGGACGGCAGTTTCACCTTTCAACAGGGCCCCTTGTTCCATAACCTGGTGCTGGCCGATGAGGTCAATCGGGCACCGGCGAAAGTTCAGTCAGCGCTGCTCGAAGCCATGGCCGAGCACCAGATTACTGTCGGCAGGCATACCTACCCCCTGCCGCGATTGTTCATGGTCATGGCAACCCAGAACCCCATCGAGCAGGAAGGCACCTATCCTCTGCCGGAGGCGCAACTGGATAGATTTCTGATGCACGTGAGCATCGACTATCCGGACGTGGATTCTGAAAAACAGATTTTGCGCTTGGCCCGGGCCGAGGCAGCTGAAATTGCCAGGGAAAAAACCTCCCCGGTGCATATCATGAGCCAGGAACAAATATTCCAGGCACGACAGCAAGTGCTGGAAATGCACATGGCGGAACCGCTGGAGCAGTACCTGATCCAACTGGTCCTGGCTACTCGCAACCCCGGGGCATATGGCGAGGACCTGGCCCGCTGGGTCCAATACGGTGGCAGCCCCCGAGCCACGATCTCCCTGGATCGCGCTGCCCGTGCCCATGCCTGGCTGGCCGGCCGGGATTTTGTCTCACCCGAGGATATCCAGGCCATTGCGCCGGACGTTTTACGGCACCGGCTGATCCTTAACTACGAAGCGGAGGCAGATGGCGTGACCACCGACCAGGTCATCACGGCCTTGCTGGAACGAGTGGCTGTGCCCTAACCGGCCACCCCGCGGTTCACCGATGGAAGCAACGCAAAAACAGGCAAGTGCCGCACATGTCACACTGGGTTCCCTGGTGGACCTGCACAAGGCTGCCCGTGCATTACCCGCTTTCCCCCAAGCTATCAAGGCCTCCAGCGGAGACAGCTACCTGTCACGGTTTCGAGGTCGAGGCATGGAATACGACGAGTCACGTCCATACCAAAGCGGTGACGATGTGCGTAGCCTGGACTGGCGAGTGATGGCTCGCACGGGCAAGCCTCACACCAAGGTATTCAGGGAAGAGCGGGAACGGCCCGTATTCTGCATGGTGGACTATCGGGCCAGGATGTTTTTCGGCACTCGGGGCGTGTTCAAGCACGTACTCGCAGCAGAACTGGCCAGCCTGGCGGCATGGCGGGCTGTGCTCAACGGTGACAGGGTTGGCGGGGTAATTTTCTCTGACACGGTGCATCATGAACTCAAACCCGATCGCGGGCGATCAGCAACCATGCACTTGCTTCGCCAGATGGAGATTGCCCAGGACTGGGAACTCAACTCAGGCAATCAGGCAACCGGAATCAACGCGGCCCTCGCCCGCCTGAGAAGACTGGCCCGACCGGGAAGCATGCTGATGCTATTCAGCGATTTCCACGGACTGGATGCCAGTGGCGAAGCGCATTTATCCTACCTGGCCAGGCACAACGCCCTGTTCCTGTTTTACATTTACGACCCTATCGAAGCGCGTCTCCCGCCACCGGGTCGTTACCACATGGTCAGCGGAACTCAGAGCTGGGTGATCGACACCTCGGACCGGGAATTTACCCGGACTCACCAGGAGCATCACAAGTCCTTACTGAATAAACTGCAGGAAATGTGTCGACGCAATCGAAGTAGTTTTGTGGTCTGTGCAACGAACGATGCGCCCCAGAAAATTATGCAGCGCGCACTGGGTGGAGGAGCAGGAGAATGAATCCGGCCGAACTGCCCTTGCGTGACATCCACTTGCCTGAACCTGTCAGTTGGTGGCCAATGGCCCCCGGTTGGTGGTGGGTACTTGGGCTGCTGCTGCTGGCCAGCGCAGTAGTGACTGGAATAATTCTTTACCGGCGCTACCGGCGATCCCGTCTTGCCTATTGGCTGAAGCCGGAATTCCAGGCACTCACCGCGAAGTACGCCGGTGACCATGACTCACTTGCCTTTCTGCAAGGCGTTTCAAGCCTGTTACGCAGGGCCTGCCTGAGCCTGTATCCCAGGAAGGCGGTTGCCAGCCTGACCAACGAAGACTGGCTGGAACTTCTGGACCAGGCCGGGGAAACCTCGGTGTTTAGCCAGGGCGCCGGACGCTTGCTGGCTCAAGGCCCTTACCTGCGAAACACCTCCCCCGCGGACGTGGACGCCCTGCTCCCCGTGGTCCTGGACTGGATTGATCACTGCGGGAAGAGAAAGCTGGGGGACCGGGCGGGTGATTGAATTTCAGTGGCCATGGATCTTCCTGCTGTTGCCCCTGCCCCTGCTGGCAAGGCTGCTCAAGCCCGCCAGGGCGGAGCAACAAAGCGCTGCGCTAATCGTTCCGGCCCCAGAGGATTTTCAATCCAGGACCGCCCCGGTTTCGCTGAAACGCCGAATGCCCTGGGGTGTCTGGCTGGCCCTGGTGAGTTGGGTGTTGCTGGTGATAGCCGGGGCACGCCCACAATTGCTTGGAGAACCCGTTGCCCTGCCGGTGACCGGACGGGACCTGATGCTGGCCGTGGATTTGTCGGGCAGCATGCAGGAACAGGACTTTCTGATTAATCAGCAACCGGTTGACAGGCTGACCGCAACGAAATGGGTGGCCGGGGATTTCATAGAACGCCGGGTTGGTGACCGTATTGGCCTGATCCTGTTCGGCGAGCGCGCTTACCTGCAGGCACCGCTGACCTTCGATCGCAAGACCGTCAGGACACTGCTCAATGAATCCGCCATCGGTTTGGCCGGCCAGTTCACCGCCATCGGTGACGCCATAGGTCTCGCGGTGAAACGCCTGCGTGAACGAGACCAGAAAAACCGGGTTCTTATACTCCTGACCGATGGCGCCAACACCGCTGGCGAAGTGGATCCCATGCAAGCCACACGAATCGCGGCCCAGTCGGGTCTGAAAATCTATACCGTCGGGATTGGCGCCGACGCCATGACGGTAAATAGCCGCTTTGGCAAACGCCAGGTAAACCCGTCCCGCAACCTGGACGAGAAAGCATTGCGTGCCATTGCCGAAGCCACCGGCGGAAAAT
>Ga0316188_10001570_pt1 | contig 10852 bp, 7 predicted proteins | sample Phiworburrow1_MG_FD_204933 | JGI IMG/M metagenome (GOLD analysis project Ga0316188, IMG submission 204933) | Coastal sediment microbial communities from Maine, United States - Phippsburg worm burrow 1 | ecosystem: Environmental > Aquatic > Marine > Coastal > Sediment | place: USA: Maine... | reverse complement strand
AACATCTTCTACTTCCAGACAACGGACGGCCCGATCACCGTCGAGGTCGCTGCGCAGTGGAACGACTCCTACCAGGAGTCGATGTACTGCTACACGAACAACATTCCGCAGAAGGACGGCGGGACACACCTCGCCGGCTTCCGCGCGGCGGTGACCCGCAAGCTGAATGACTTCATCGACAAGGAGGGCCTCGCCAAGCGCGAGAACGTCGGCCTGACCGGCGACGACGCGCGCGAGGGCCTCACGGCGATCCTCTCGGTCAAGATGCCCGACCCGAAGTTCTCCGCGCAGACGAAGGACAAGCTGGTGTCGTCGGAGGTCAAGGCGGCGGTCGAATCGGCCACCGCCGCCAAGCTGGAAGAATTCCTGCTGGAGCGCCCCGCCGACGCCAAGGCGATCTGCATGAAGATCATCGACGCCGCGCGCGCGCGCGAAGCCGCGCGCAAGGCGCGCGAGCTGACCCGGCGCAAAGGAGCGCTCGACCTCGCCGGCCTGCCCGGCAAGCTGGCCGACTGCCAGGAGAAGGACCCGGCCAAGTCGGAGCTGTTCCTGGTCGAGGGCGACTCCGCGGGCGGCTCGGCCAAGCAGGGCCGCGACCGCCGCACGCAGGCCGTGCTGCCGCTCAAGGGCAAGATCCTCAACGTCGAAAAGGCCCGCTTCGACAAGATGCTCTCTTCCCAGGAAGTCGCGACACTGATCAGTGCGCTGGGCTGCGGCATCGGCCGCGAGGATTTCGATCCGGACAAGACCCGCTACCACCGCATCATCATCATGACGGACGCGGACGTGGACGGTTCGCACATCCGCACGCTGCTGCTGACGTTCTTTTACCGGCAGATGCCGGAACTGATCGAGCGCGGCTACATCTACATCGCGCAGCCACCCCTCTACAAGGTCAAGCGCGGCAAGCAGGAGCAGTACGTCAAGGACGATGCGGAGCTCGAAGCCTTGCTGCTGTCCACGGCCATCGACGGCGCCGCGCTGCACGTGAACCCGCAGGCGCCGCCACTCGGCGGTCCGGCGCTGGAGGCGCTCGCCCGCCAGTACATGGAGGTGCAGGCCATCATCGCGCGCCTCTCGCGGCGCTACGACGCGCGCCTGCTGCAGGAGCTGGTCGCCGCGCCGGTGGTGGACGCCGCGCATTTCGCCGATGCCGCGTGGATCGCAGCCTGGGCTGCGGACATGCAGAAGCGCTTGAATGCCGCCGGCGACATTGCGCGCCGCTACCGGCTGGAGGTGAAGCCCAACGCAGCCGGCCAGCCGGTTCGGATCAACCTCGTGCGCACCGAGCACGGCGGCGACACCGAGAAGCACCTGCAGCGCGAGTTCTTCGACTCGGCCGAGTACCGCAAGATCGCCGAGTTCGGCCGCACGCAGGCCGACCTGCTGGGCGAGGGCGCCTACGTTACCCGCGGCGAAGCCAGGCAGGACGTCACCAACTTCCAGCAGGCGATGAACTGGCTGCTCGACCAGGCGCGCAAGGGCCAGGCCATCCAGCGCTACAAGGGCCTGGGCGAGATGAACCCCGACCAGCTCTGGGAAACCACCGTCAACCCCGAAAGCCGCCGGCTGCTGCAGGTGCGCATCGAGGACGCCGTGGCGGCCGACGACATCTTCACCACGCTGATGGGCGATGCGGTGGAGCCCAGGCGCGAGTTCATCGAAAAGAACGCGCTGTCGGTCGCCAACCTGGACGTTTAGCCGCAGCGGCGCGAGTCGCGGTCAGCGATAGGCGGCGGCGGAGATTCTGCGCATCGTCTCTTCCATCCAGGCCTGTGCCTGCCGGTTGAGTTCGCGCGGCTCGCGGCCGAGGGTGTCGACCGGCGGACCGATCACGACGCGGATGGTCCCCTTCTTTTTCAGCAAGCCGCGGCGCGGCCAGAAGTCACCGGCGTTGTGGGCCACCGGCACCAGCTTCGCGCCGGTGGCCGAGCCGAGCAGGGCGCCCGACAGGCCAAACCTGCGCGTCTGCCCGGGCATGACCCGGGTGCCTTCCGGGAACAGCAGGATCCACAGCCCCTCAGCCAGGCGCTTCTGACCCTGCTCGACGACCTGGTTCACCGCGCGGTGCCCGTCGGCGCGATTGATGGCGATCGGGCGCATGCAGGCGGTGCCCCAGCCAACCAGCGGTATCCAGAAGATCTCCCGCTTCAGCACCCAGGACTGCGGCGGAAAGATGAGCATCTGCGCCATCGTTTCCCAGACCGAGGTGTGCTTCCAGTAGGAGATGTGCGCGCCTTCGCGCGGGATGTTCTCCAGGCCCTCGACCACGTAGTCGAGCTGGCAAAGCACACGCAGCATCCACAGGTTCGACCGCGCCCAGGCCCGTGCGCAGGCGTGCGCCGCGCCGAGCCCGAACGGCCGCGCCAGGATGACGATGCCACCGAACAGGAGACTGTTGGCAAACAGCAGCGTCGTGAAGACGAAGGATCTCAACCACTGCATGCAGGGCGCCCCGATCCAGGTTGTCCGCTAACCGGGCAGGCGCGACAGGTCGGCAGTTTCACCGAACAGCCGCGACAGCGCCGCCAGCAGCGCCAGCCGGTTGGCTCGAACGGCGGGGTTATCCGCCATCACCATGACGCCGTCGAAGAACGCATCGACGTGCGGCCGGAGCGTGGCGAGCTTGCGCAACGCAGCCTCGTAGCGACGCGCCGCCAGCAACGACTCGACGTCTTCGCGAAGGCCCTCCACTTCTGTGGCCAGCCTGTGCTCCGCCGTGTGCTGCAGCAGCGAAGCATCAACCCGCGCAGGCACGTCCTGCTCTGACTTGCGCAGGATGTTGGCGATGCGCTTGTTCGCGGCGGCCAGGCTGGCGGCATCGGGTAGCGACAGGAAATCCGCCAGCGCCCGCAGCCGGGCGTCGAAATCCAGCGGCGACGCCGGCCGCCTGGCCAGCACCGCGTCGAACATTTCGGTGGTGACGCCCAGCCCGCCCTCGACGTAGTACGCGCGCAGCCGCTCCATGATGTATTCGTAGATCTCCGCCGCCACGGGATCGGGCCCGGACAGCTGCGGGAAGCTGCCGGTCGCCACCACGGTGTTGCTGTCCTTCTGCGGCGCCCGCTCGGCCGCGGCCGCCTGCATGTCGGCGCGGACCGCAACGAGCGCGGCATCGATCAACGACTGCAGGTCGATATCGATTCGCTTCTCGACCACGGTGCGCAGGACGCCGAGCGCCGCGCGCCTCAGGCCGAACGGGTCCTTGGCGCCGGTCGGCTTCTGGCCCGCGGCGAAGATGCCGACGATGGTGTCGAGCTTGTCCGCGATCGCCAGCGCGGTGCCGGCGCCGGTTTCCGGCAACCGGTCGCCCGCGAAGCGGGGCCGGTACTGCTCCTCCAGGGCGGCAGCGACTTCCTCATGCTCACCGTCGTGGGTGGCGTAATAACGCCCCATGAGTCCCTGCAATTCCGGAAATTCGCCCACCATGGCGGTCATCAGGTCGCATTTGGCCAGGTCCGCGGCGCGCCGCGCCAGGGCGCTGTCGCTGCCGGCGACCTCGGCAACGCGCTCGGCCAGCGAAGCGACACGATCGCTCTTGGCGAGCAGCGAACCGAGCTGCTTCTGGAAGGTAACGTCGGCGAGCGCCTTGCGCTGTGCCGCGAGCGGCTGCTTGCGATCCGTCTCCCAGAAAAACGCGGCGTCGGCCAAGCGCGGCCGGACGACGCGTTCGTTGCCGGCGCGCACCTGCGCGGGGTCGCGGCTCTCGATGTTCGATACGGTGATAAACCACGGCGTGAGCTTGCCGTCCGGGTCGCGCACCGGGAAGTAACGCTGATGATCCTGCACGGTGGCGATGACCACCTCGGGCGGCAGCTCGAGGAAGCGATCCTCGAAGCGGCCGGCAACCGGCACGGGCCACTCGACCAGCGCCGTGACCTCGTCGAGCAGGGACTCGGACATCACGGCGTCGCCGCCGAGCGAGGCTGCCAGGTCCAGCACGCCGCGCTGAATGCGCTGGCGCCTTTCGGCGAAGGAGGCGACGACGTGCCCCGCCGTCTCGAGCCGGCGCTCGTAGGTCGCGGGCGAGACCTTGATCGGCCGGCTGGAATGGAAGCGGTGTCCCCGCGTGCTGTCGCCGGCGGGCAGTCCCAGGAGCGAGCAGTCCACGACGTCGTGGCCGAAGAGCATCACCACCCAGTGTACAGGCCGGACGAACTCGACGCTGCCGCTGCCCCAGCGCATCCGCTTGGCGATCGGCAGCTTGTCGAGGGACTCCTGGACGATGCCCGGCAGCAGGGCGAGCGTCGCCTGGCCGGCGCGCCGACCTTCATAGAACAGGAAGGCGCCCTTGGGCTCCTCGACGCGGCCAAGCTGGTCGGGGGTGGTGCCGCAGGACTCGGCGAAGGCGGTTGCTGCACGGGTCGGCTCGCCGTTCGCGTCGAAGGCAGCCATGACGGGCGGGCCCTTGCGGCGGATCTGTTGCTCGGGCTGGCTTTCGGCCAGGCGCGAGACCCGGGCCGCCAGACGCCGGGGCGTGGCGTACGCGACGACGGGACCGTGCGCGAGGCTGGCGGCATCGAGACCGCGGACGATTCCGTCGGTGAAGGCCCGGGACAGTTCCGGCAGGGACTTGGGCGGCAGCTCTTCGGTGCCGATCTCGATCAGGAAGTCGCGCTTCTTCATGTCGTGGCGCCGCCCAGCATCGGGAACCCCAGCGCCTCGCGGGTCTTGTAATAGGCCTCGGTGACGGCGCGCGCGAGCGTGCGGACGCGCAGGATATAGCGCTGTCGCTCGGTCACCGAGATGGCGCGCCGCGCGTCCAGCAGGTTGAAGGTGTGCGAGCTCCGCAACATCCGTTCGTAGGCGGGCAGCGGCAGCCCAGCCTCGAGCAGGCGCTGGCACTCGCGCTCCTGCGCATCGAACTGGTGGAACAGCTCGGCGACGTCGGCGATTTCAAAGTTGTACTTCGACTGCTCGACCTCGTTCTGGTGATAGACGTCGCCATACGTGACGCGGCCAAGCGGCCCGTCGGTCCAGGTCAGGTCGAAGATGCTCTCCACGCCCTGCAGGTACATGGCCAGGCGCTCGAGCCCGTAGGTGATCTCACCCATGACCGGGCGGCAGTCGAGCCCACCGACCTGCTGGAAGTAGGTGAACTGCGTGATTTCCATGCCATTGAGCCAGATCTCCCAGCCCAGGCCCCAGGCGCCGAGCGTCGGCGACTCCCAGTTGTCCTCGACCAGGCGGATGTCGTGAGTCAATGGATCGAACCCCAGCGCGCGCAGCGAGCCGAGGTACTTCTCGACGATGTCGTCGGGCGAGGGCTTGATGACGACCTGGAACTGGTAATAGTGCTGCAGCCGGAAGGGATTCTCGCCATAGCGGCCGTCGGTCGGCCGGCGGCTGGGCTGGACGTAGGCGGCGCTCCAGGGTTCCGGCCCCACGGCGCGCAGGAAGGTTGCCGGGTGGAAGGTCCCCGCGCCCATTTCCATGTCGTAGGGCTCGAGGATGACGCAGCCCTGCTCCGACCAGTATTTCTTCAGTGCGAAAACGAGGCCCTGGAAAGTGGCCGGCGCAACGCCGAGCTTCTGTCTGGGTGGCATGGTTGTCCGCGCGAGTAGGCCCTTGATTGGTGGCGAGTATAAGCGACTCGGCAGAACGTTCGATGCGCTGCAAAAAGCCGCCATGAAGGAGCGCGCGCGGGACGATCGGGGGGAGGGAGGTGGGCACCAGAATGGCGCACGCGCCGCCAGTCGGGCACTATAATAGTGCGGGCGGCTGACCGAAACCGCCCGACAGGTTCATAAGTCACTGATGCAAAAAGACCGATTGGCTGGCATGGTTCCTGCACCAATTTGGGACCGGCCCACAAACCGGCAGCGGCCCGGCGAGCCCCGATCCGCCGCACTGCGTGGAAACGCCAAATACCCCGGAGACTGACCATGACGCCCGATGACGTTCTCAAGTTGATCAAGGAAAAGGAAGCCAGCTACTGCGACCTCCGCTTCACCGACACCCGCGGCAAGGAACAGCACGTCACGATCCCGACGCGGCTGGTGGACGAGGATTTCTTCAACGACGGCAAGATGTTCGACGGCTCTTCGATCGCCGGCTGGAAGGGGATCAACGAGTCCGACATGATCCTGATGCCGGATCCAACCACCGCGATGATCGATCCTTTCTACGAAGAGACGACGGTGCTGCTGCGCTGTGACGTCGTCGAGCCGCTCACCATGCAGGGCTACTCGCGCGATCCACGCTCGCTGGCGCGCCGCGCGGAGGCCTACCTGAAGTCCACCGGCATCGCCGACTCGGCGCTGTTCGGGCCGGAAAACGAATTCTTCATCTTCGACAGCGTCCGCTGGACCAACGAGATGAACGGCTGCAGCTACAACGTCGATTCCGTGCAGGGCGCATGGAACTCCGGCGTCCAGTACGAAGGCGGCAACCTCGGCCATCGGCCGGGCGTGAAGGGCGGCTATTTCCCGGTTCCGCCGATGGACCGCTTCCAGGACCTGCGCACCGCGATGTGCCAGGCCTGCGAGGAGCTGACGCTCAAGGTCGAGGTGCACCACCATGAAGTGGCGACCGGCGGCCAGGGCGAAATCAACGTCGCCGCCAACACGCTGATGAAGAAGGCCGACGAGGTGCAGCTGCTGAAGTACGCGCTGTGGAACGTCGCGCATGGCTACGGCAAGACGCTGACCTTCATGCCGAAGCCGATCGTCGGCGACAACGGCAGCGGCATGCACGTGCACCAGTCCCTGCAGAAGGACGGCAAGAACATCTTCGCGGGCGACAAGTACGCGGGCCTGTCCGAGACCTGCCTGTACTACATCGGCGGCATCATCAAGCACGCCAAGGCGCTCAACGCGTTCACGAATCCCAGCACCAACAGCTACAAGCGATTGGTGCCCGGCTTCGAAGCGCCGGTCATGCTGGCCTACTCGGCCCGCAACCGCTCCGCATCGATCCGCATTCCCTGGGTGTCGAACCCCAAGGGTCGCCGCATCGAGACGCGCTTCCCGGACTCGACCGCGAACCCGTACTTCTGCTTCGCGGCCCTGTTGATGGCCGGCCTCGACGGCATCCAGAACAAGATCCACCCGGGCGACGCGGCGGACAAGGACCTCTACGACCTGCCGCCAGAAGAAGCGAAGAACATCCCGGAGGTCTGCTACTCGCTGGACGAGGCGCTCAGGCACCTGGACCAGGACCGCGGCTTCCTGACCAAGGGCGGCGTGTTCACCGACGACTTGATCGGCGCCTACATCGCGCTCAAGCAGCAGGAGATGACGCGCTACCGGATGTCGACCCATCCGGTGGAATTCGACATGTACTACAGCCTCTGAAGCCGTCTCCGGGGATGGCGACGGGGACGGCGTTCACAGAATGCCGTCCCCGTTTTGTCACGCCGCGCAGTCGGGGATATGCTGTGGCCATGCGCACCATACTCCTGATCGCCGGCATGCTCGTTTCCCTGGTGGCCTGGCCCCAGGAGATCTATCGGTGGGTGGACAAGGACGGCATCGTTCATTACGCGGATCAGCCGGGCTCGCCGGAGGCCGTGCTCGTGCCGTACTCCGGCCAGAGCACGGCGCCGCCGGAGGACGCTGCGCCGCCGGAACTGTACCAGTCCCAGTCGCAGGCCCAGCCCGGCGGCCCCACGTACCAGTCGCTGCGGATCACGAGTCCCGCGGCAGACGAGTCGTTCTACGGTGGGGACGTGTCGGTCAGCGTCCAGCTGCAGCTCGACCGGGACCTGCGACCGGGCGACAAGCTGGTGCTGTTCCTCGATGGCCGGCGTGTGTCGGAATTCGCCGGGACCAGCACGACACTGACCGGCCTCACGCGCGGCACGCATACCCTGCGCGCGGCGGTGCTCGACAACTCCGGAAGCGCGGTGATCAGCAGTCCGCAGATCAATTTCTTCCTGAAGCAGGCCTCGATCGCCACGCCGCCCACCGGACCGAGCGTCAAGCCGCCCGGGCGGCCGACGCCGGCGCCGTTGCCGAGCCGCGCCAACTAGCCGGCCCGCCCCGCCCGGCGACGGGGGCCCCGAATGGCCCCTGAATCCCGCCCCGATGCCGTGCGTATCCAGGCCGCCGCGCTGCTCGACGCGCTGGCGACCGCGGTCATGGTCATCGACGAACGCGGGCGCGTCGTGCAACTCAACATTGCGGCGGAGGACCTGCTGGCGATCAGTTCGGTTGCGGCGCTCGGCAAGCGGATTGGCGACCTGCTGGTCGGTGGCGACAGGCTCGAGTCGCTGGTGGTGCGCACACGCGTCAGCGGCGAGGCGCTCGCGCAGCGCGAATGGGAGCTGGTCCCGGCCATGCGCGACGACGCCCGGTACCTGGTCGATTGCACCTTCACGCCGCTGAACCTGGCAGGCGCCGCCGGCTGCGTGCTGGTGGAGATCGCCGACACGACCCGCCAGGCGCGCATCAGCCGCGAGAACGCCCTGCTTGCCCAGCTCGGCGGTAGCCGCATGATGGCCAAGCAGCTGGCGCATGAGATCAAGAATCCGCTCGGCGGCCTGCGCGGCGCGGCGCAACTGCTGGAACGGGAACTGCCCAACGAGGCGCTCAGGGAATATACGCGCGTCATCATCGGCGAAGCCGACCGGTTGCGGGCGCTCGTAGACAGCCTGCTCGGACCGTCGCGCGCACTGAACCGCGAGCCGGTCAACGTCCACGAGCTGCTTGATCGGGTCTTCCAGCTGGTGCGTGCCGAAAGCCCCGCCGCGCTGGAGATCACCCGCGACTACGACCCGAGCCTGCCACTGATGGAACTGGACCGGGACCAGGTCATCCAGGCGATGCTCAACCTCGCACGCAACGCGATTCAGGCGCTCGGCAGCCACGGGCGCCTGACCTTGCGGACGCGCGCGGTGACGGGCGCGACGATCGGCGAAAGGCGGCATCGCGTGGTGGCGGCCGTGGAGTTCGAGGACAATGGTCCGGGCGTTCCCGACGAACTGCGCGAGACGGCGTTCTATCCGCTCGTGACGGCCAGACCGGGCGGCACCGGCCTGGGTCTCGCCGTCGCGCAGGACATCGCCACCCGGCACGACGGTCTCGTGGAGTTCGAGAGCAGGCCGGGGCGCACGGTGTTCTCGCTGCTTCTGCCAATCGGGATGAACCATGAACAGAATGCTTGAGGTCTGGCTCGTCGACGACGACGCCTCCATTCGCTGGGTGTTGGAAAAGGCCCTGCGGCAGGCGGGCATGCAGCCGCGCGCTTTCGAGCAGGCGGACAGCGCGCTGGCCGCCCTGAAGCGGGCCGAGCCGGACGTGCTGATCACCGATGTGCGGATGCCGGGCACCAGCGGGTTGAAGCTGCTGGAGGCCGTTCGCGAGCGACATCCGCAGCTGCCGGTCATCATGATGACCGCGCATTCCGACCTGGACAGCGCGGTGGCGGCCTACCAGGGCGGCGCCTTCGAGTACCTGCCCAAGCCATTCGACATCGACCAGGCGGTCGACCTCGTTCGGCGCGCCGCGGCACAGGCGTCGATGCGCGGGCCGGTCGGGGAGCCAGACGGCCACATCCCGGAGATCCTCGGCCAGGCGCCGGCGATGCAGGAAGTCTTTCGCGCCATCGGACGGCTTTCCCGTTCGAGCATGACCGTGCTGATCACCGGCGAGTCCGGGACCGGCAAGGAGCTCGTCGCACGCGCCCTGCACCGGCACAGCCCGCGTGCAGCCAAGCCGTTCATCGCACTCAATACCTCGGCCTTCACCGCCGAGCTCCTCGAGTCCGAGCTGTTCGGCCACGAAAAGGGATCGTTCACCGGTGCCGATGCGTTGCGCCGGGGGCGCTTCGAGCAGGCGGATGGCGGGACGCTGTTCCTCGACGAAATCGGCGACATGTCGACCGCACTGCAGACGCGACTGCTGCGGGTACTGGCGGAGGGTGAGTTCTACCGCGTCGGCGGCAACACGCCGGTGAAGGTGGACGTGCGTGTGATCGCCGCCACTCACCAGGACCTGGAAGCGCGGGTCGAGAAGGGGCTCTTCCGCGAGGACCTGCTGCACCGACTCAACGTCATCCGCATCGAAATCCCGCCGCTCAAGGCCCGCCGCGAGGACATTCCGGAGCTGCTGCAGCACTACCTTGCCGCCGCGGCCACCGAGCTCGGTGTCGAGTCGAAGACGCTCGCTGCCGATGCGGCAGAGCGCCTTGCCGGCTTCGACTGGCCGGGCAATGTCAGGCAGCTCGTCAATGCAACGCGGCGATTGACCGTCACCGCGCCGGGGCGGCAGATCCGCGGCGAGGATATCCCGCCGGATCTCGGTGGAGCCGGTGCAGGAGCGCCGGCGACGGTGACGTGGTTGCGGGAACTGGAGTCCTGGGCGCGGGCGCACCTCAATTCGCCAGGCAAGCCGCTGCTCGATGCCGCGGTGCCGGACCTCGAGCGGACATTGATCCGTGCTGCGCTGGCAAAGAGCGGGGGACGCCGCCAGGACGCGGCCAGGCTGCTGGGCTGGGGGCGAAACACCCTGACGCGCAAGATGCGCGAACTCGGGATGGACGACTGAACGTCAGGCTGCGCGTTCCGCGTCGCGGACCAGCCCCCCGAGGGCCTTGGAGAGACGGGAGAATTCCGGCCGCAGGTGGCGAGACATCTTTCTGGCGGCCTCCAGGTCGGCGCGCCGCGCCGCCAGCTCGCAGACGCCGGCGATGCTCGCGAGGCGTCGGCCGCCCAGGCTGAGGGAGGCGGACTTGATCGCATGAGCCACCTGCTCCGTGGCCGGCAGCTCGCCGCGTTGCAGCGCGCAGTCCAGATCATCGAGGTTCTGCTCGACCTGTTTCTGGAACAGCGCCACGGCCTGCTGCAGGATTTCCGGGCGACCGAGCGAGCGGAGCTCCTCGATCTGCGCCATGTCCAGAACCGGCGGATCGG
>Ga0316188_10001569_pt1 | contig 10853 bp, 11 predicted proteins | sample Phiworburrow1_MG_FD_204933 | JGI IMG/M metagenome (GOLD analysis project Ga0316188, IMG submission 204933) | Coastal sediment microbial communities from Maine, United States - Phippsburg worm burrow 1 | ecosystem: Environmental > Aquatic > Marine > Coastal > Sediment | place: USA: Maine... | reverse complement strand
CTTCAGGATGCCGTCGTGGCAGTGGCTGAAGTCGTCCAGCGGCGTGTCGGTGACCTTGGAGCCGGGTGCAGGCATATTCATACGAACTCCCATCGTCCTGCCTACAGTGTGGACCTCGGACTGCACGCGCCCTTGCTACAGGTCAAGTTCCCGGCGAGCGGCGGCCCATCGCCTGCAGGGCGTCAGACTCCAGTGTCGTCACGCCCGGTGCCGCGTCGGCCAGCGCTTGACGCAGTGCCCGCGCGACCACCGCCGCCGGTATCGGTCGCCATGCGGCGGGGATCAGCCCGGCCACCGGGCGCAACAGGGCCAGCGTCAGCTGCTCGGCCCGTCGCGGTGCCTGTTTCAGCGACCCACGGTCACCCATCAGCAGGGAGGGCCGGGCGATGACCAGGGTCGAGAAACCCAGCGCCCTGAGCGCCGCCTCCATCTCGCCCTTGACGCGGTTGTAGAACGTGCGCGAGCGCGGGTTGGCACCCAGTGACGAGACGACGCCGAAGCGCTCGACCCCGGCCGCCCGAGCGGCACGCGCAAAGGCCAGCACGGCGTCGAAGTCCACCGCGCGAAACGCGTCCCGGGAGCCTGCAGCCTTGATCGTCGTGCCGAGGCAGCAGTAGGCGTCGCGCGCCGCTGGCAGTGCCGGCAGATGGCTGAAGTCCACCCGGTGCACGCGGCAAAGTGGGCGCGGCGGCCGAGCGGCCCGACGCACCATCAGGTGCAGCGTCCCGGGGCCGCCCCAGTCCGCTACCAGCGCGCTGCCGACGAGCCCGGTGGCGCCGGCGATCAAGGCATCGGCCTGGGTGGCGGCGCCCGGGGCGTTCAGCGGCGCGGTCCGCTGCTGCGTGTTGCCGGCCGCCCGCCGTCGCGGCGCGGGCCGTTGCCACCCGGGCGGCCACCGCCGCCGCCACCACCCGGGCGGCCCCCGCGTCCACCCCCGCCGCCGCCATTGCGGCGCGTGCCGCCAATGCCGATCGTCATGCGGCCGAGCACGATCGGCTCGGCCTTCTCGTTCGCCGGCGGCTCGAAGCCGGGCACCGTCTCGCGCGGGATGCTGCGCTTGATGAGCCGTTCGATGTCGCGCAGGAAGAGGTCCTCGTCCACGCAGGCCAGCGAGATGGCCTCGCCGGTGGCGCCGGCGCGGCCGGTGCGGCCGATACGGTGCACGTAGTCCTCGGGCACGTTGGGCAGTTCGAAGTTGACGACGTGCGGCAGCATGTCGATGTCGATGCCGCGCGCGGCAATGTCGGTGGCCACCAGGACCTGCAGCGCGCCCTTCTTGAAGTCCGCGAGCGCCTTGGTGCGGGCGGTCTGGCTCTTGTTGCCGTGGATCGCCATCGCCGTGATGCCATTGTCGTTCAGGTACTCGGCCAGCCGGTTGCAGCCGTGCTTCATGCGCATGAAGACCAGCACCTGGTGCCAGTTGCCGGTCTTGATCAGGTGCGCCAGCAGTTCCTTCTTGCGCTCGCGGCCCACCGGGTGCACCTTCTGCACGATGGCCTCGACCGTCGAGTTGCGGCGCGCCACCTCGATCAGCGCCGGCGCGTTCAGCAGCCGGTCCGCCAGCGCCTTGATCTCGTCACTGAAGGTGGCCGAGAACAGCAGGCTCTGCTTCTTTGCCGGCACGATCGCCAGCACCTTCTTGATGTCGTGGATGAAGCCCATGTCGAGCATGCGGTCGGCTTCGTCGAGCACGAAGATCTCCACGTGGCTCAGGTCCAGCGTGCGCTGGCCATGGTGGTCCAGCAGGCGGCCGGGCGTGGCCACCAGGATGTCGACGCCGCGGCGCAGTTTGTCGATCTGCGGCTGCATGCCGACACCGCCGAACATGACCATGCTGGTCAGCGGCAGATGCTTGCCATAGGTGCGCACGCTTTCCTCCACCTGTGCGGCGAGCTCGCGCGTGGGCGTGAGGATCAGTGCGCGGATGGCCTTGCGGCCACGGGCGTCGGTCTTCGGTGCGCCGGCGGCCAGCCGGTGCAGCATCGGCAGCGTGAAGCCGGCCGTCTTGCCGGTGCCGGTCTGGGCACCGGCCAGCAGGTCGCCGCCCTTGAGCACGGCGGGAATGGCTTGCGCCTGGATCGGCGTGGGCGTGTCGTAGCCCTGCTCGCGGACGGCGCGCAGGAGCGGCTCGGCCAGGCCGAGATCAGTGAAATGCATGGGATGGGGCCCACTGGGGGCCGTGGTTCGCAGCCTGCTGCCGCCCTGTGGGCGCACCAGTCGGTAGGCGCGAGAGATACAACGGGAGTCGGAATCGACCGCGCGGCGATGACTGGGATGCGTCGCGCAACGGGTAGTTTAACCCGGCAGCGGCATCGGCCGGTGGTCTTTCAAGCGCAGCCATCCCCTGGCAATTCGGTAGATCGCCCAGACGCCGAGCAGGAACATGCCCGCGGCCCAGGTCGCGATGCCGACCACGATCAGCGTCAGCGGGATCGACACCAGCGCCACCAGCACCGCCCAGGCGAAGGCGAACCAGAAGGTGCGGATCTGCCACGTGAAGTGCGATTCGAGCCAGGTCCCGCGGGCGTCGCCGCGGTACATGTAGTTCACGATCACGGCGATGATCGACGGCCAGCCGAAGAGAAACGAACCCAGCACGCTGGCTGCGCCGAACGCGCCCAGCGCCAGGCCCAGTCCGTGCAGGGCGTACACGATGTGCGTGGTGCGCACGAGCGAGTCGGGCGCCTCGACAGTGGTCAGCGAAGTCACGGTGGCCATGCGGCAGTTGCTCCCAGCAGTCTCCAAAGAAGCTCAGTTGGGGGTGCGGGGCCCGGTTGCAAGGGGCGTCGCCGGCGCGCGTTGCTCGCTCAGGAGCACCAACCAGGCCAGCCCGGCGAAAGGGGCCGCGACCCAGGGCAGCCAGTGGATCCCCCAGCGCTCCGCCGCCGGGCCGCCCACCGCGGCGCCCACCGCCATGCCGATGTAGAGCATCGAGGCGTTCACGGAGATCAGCAATGGCGCCTGGCCCGGCGCCATGCGCGCCAGGCAGGCCTGCTGCGGCGCCATCACGCCGAAGCCGGTGATGCCCCAGGCCACCAGGGCGGCCATCGTCCAGGCCAAGTGGCCCGGCATCAGCGGCAGCAGGACCATCGTGCTGGCCAGCGTCAGCAGCAGCAAGGTGAGCGTGCGGCGTCGGCCCAGGCGGTCCATGCCCCAGCCGCCGATCAGCGTGCCGGCCACCCCCGCCACGCCGAAGACCAGCAAGGCCAGTGCGAGGTGGTCGTCACCGCCGGGGCCCAGCCCCGACAGCAGCGGCGCGACGTAGGACACCACGGTGAAGATCGACGTGAAGAACAGCGCGGTGACCAGCAGCACCGAGACCACGCGCCATTGGCGCAGCACCGTGCCCAGACCGGAGAAGCTCAGCCTGGGCGATTGCAGGCCGGCGGGTACTCGCCAGGCCACCAGGGCCGCCACCAGCGCGCTGGCGGCCGTCATCGCCCACAGCGAGGCCTGCCAGCCCTGCGTCAGCCCGATCCAGGTGCCCAGCGGCACGCCGACCACGTAGCTCAGGCTCACGCCCAGGAAGGTCGCCGACAGCGCCCGTCCCTGCTGTGCAGGCGGCACCAGCGCCAGCGCCACGCCTGCGACGATCGGCGTGAACATGGAGCCCATGCCCATCAGCACGCGGCCCGCGTACAGCCAGGGCAGGCTGGCGGCGGCGGCGCACACGGCATTGCCGGCGGCGACCAGCACGAGCGCGAACACCAGCGCCCACCGGCGCGTCCAGCCCCCGGTGGCCACCAGCACCAGCGGCGACAGCAACGCGGTGGACAGGGCAAAGGCGGTGACCGCCTGCCCGGCCTCGGCCAGGCTGGCGTCCAGCCCCTGCGCCATGAGCTCGATGAGCCCGGTGATGACGAAGGCCGCCGAGCCGACCACCAGGTTGCCCAGCGCCAGCAGGTACAGCAATGGCGGCATGCGCGGGACGATATCAGGCGCGCGAAACGCGCCCCGGCCACGAGGCTTGCGGCGCGGGGTGCCCGCCCCGCCGGGCTCCGCGATAATCGGGGCATTCCGCGGCGCCGCCAGGCGCCAGTCAGGCGCGCTTGCGGCGCGCCGCTTTGTTTGCACCGTCCGCCCGCCGGCGGGCCCACTCCTGCGATGGCCCAATACGTCTACACCATGAACCGCGTCGGCAAGATCGTGCCGCCGAAGCGGCAGATCCTGAAGGACATCAGCCTGTCCTTCTTTCCCGGCGCCAAGATCGGCGTGCTCGGCCTGAACGGGTCGGGCAAATCCACCCTGCTGAAGATCATGGCCGGCCTGGACAAGGACATCGAGGGCGAGGCCGTGCCGATGGCCGACCTGAAGATCGGCTACCTGCCGCAGGAGCCGCAGATCCCGCCCGAGCTGACCGTGCGCGAGGCGGTGGAGCAGGGCATCGGCGGCGTGCTCGAGGCCAAGGCGCGGTTGGACGCGGTCTACGCCGCCTATGCAGAGCCCGACGCCGACTTCGATGCCCTCGCCGCCGAGCAGGCCGATCTGGAGGCGATCATCGCTGCCGCCGGCAGCGAGAACACCGACATGCAGCTGGAGATCGCCGCCGACGCGCTGCGCCTGCCGCCGTGGGAGGCCACCATCGGCACGCTGTCGGGCGGCGAGAAGCGGCGCGTGGCGCTGTGCCGGTTGCTGCTGTCCAAGCCCGACATGCTGCTGCTGGACGAGCCCACCAACCACCTGGACGCCGAGAGCGTGGAGTGGCTGGAGATCTTCCTCAAGCGCTTCCCCGGCACGGTGGTGGCGATCACCCACGACCGCTATTTCCTGGACAACGCCGCCGAGTGGATCCTGGAGCTCGACCGCGGCCGCGGCCTGCCGTACAAGGGCAACTACTCCGACTGGCTGGACCAGAAGGAAAAGCGCCTGGAGCAGGAGCAGAAGACCGAGGACGCGCGCACCAAGGCCATGAAGGCCGAGCTGAAGTGGGTGCGATCCAATGCCAAGGGCCGGCAGACCAAGAGCAAGGCGCGTCTGGCACGCTTCGAGGAACTGTCCGACGTCGATTACCAGAAGCGCAACGAGACCAACGAGATCTTCATCCCTGTGGCCGAGCGCCTGGGCAACGAGGTCATCGAGTTCGACGGCGTCAGCAAGAGCTTCGGCGACCGGCTGCTGATCGACAACCTGAGCTTCCAGGTGCCGGCGGGGGCGATCGTCGGCATCATCGGTCCCAACGGTGCCGGCAAGTCGACGCTGTTCCGCATGATCCAGGGCCTGGAGAAGCCCGACAGCGGCACGGTCAAGATCGGCCACACCGCCAAGCTGGCGTTCGTGGACCAGAGCCGCGAGAGCCTGGCCGCCGACAAGACGGTCTGGGAAGACGTCTCCGGCGGGCTGGACAACATCGTGGTGGGCAAGTTCGTGATGCCCAGCCGGGCCTACCTGGGCCGCTTCAACTTCAAGGGCAACGACCAGCAGAAGCTGGTGGGCAACCTGTCCGGGGGCGAGCGCGGGCGGCTCCACCTGGCCAAGACGCTGGCGCAGGGCGGCAACGTGCTGATGCTGGACGAACCCAGCAACGACCTCGACGTCGAGACCTTGCGGGCGCTCGAAGACGCGCTGCTGGAGTTTGCCGGTTCGGTGATGGTGATCAGCCACGACCGCTGGTTCCTGGACCGCATCTGCACCCACATCCTGGCGGCCGAGGGCGACTCGCAATGGGTCTTCTTCAATGGCAACTACCAGGAGTACGAGGAGGACAAGAAGCGGCGCCTGGGCGAAGAAGGCGCGCGGCCGCACCGCCTGCGCTACAAGGCGCTGAAGTAAGCTTGCGATTCACGCAGGAGGACACCGCAATGGGACAGATGATCGAGATCAAGCGCCCGGACGGCAAACCGGTGCAGGGCTACCTGGCGGACGGCGGCAAGGCTGCGCCGGGTGTCGTGGTCATCCAGGAGTGGTGGGGCCTGAACGACCAGATCCGCGGCGTCGCGGACCGTCTGGCGCAGGCCGGCTTCAGTGCCCTGGTGCCCGACCTGTACCGCGGCAAGTCCACGGTCGAGGCCGAGGAGGCGCACCACCTGATGACGGGCCTGGATTTCGGCGACGCGGCGTCGCAGGACGTGCGCGGCGCGGTGCAGGCGCTGAAGGCGCGCGGCTGCGCCAAGGTCGGCGTCACCGGTTACTGCATGGGCGGGGCGCTGACCGTGCTGGCGTTGACGACGGTGCCCGAGGCCGACGCCGGCGTCGTCTGGTACGGCTACCCGCCGCTGGAGTTCGTGGACGCCAGCAAGATCAAGGTACCGGTGCTGGCGCACTGGGCGCTCCAGGACCAGGCCTTTGCGATCGACGGCGTGGACAAGCTCGAGGCCAAGCTCGAAGAGGCCAAGGTGGCTTACCAGGGGCAGCGCTACCTGGCGCACCACGGATTCGCCAACGAGACGGCGCAAGGGCCGCGGCGCATCCCCATCACGCAGTACGACGCCGCCTGGGCCCAGGTGGCCTGGGACCGCACGATGCGGTTCTTCGGCCACCAGCTCGGGTGAGCCCGGCCGGGCGGTGACCGGGCAGCCCGTGGCCCCGGACTTCAGCCGCTGGATCGGCCGCAAGGAGCGGGTGGACGATCCGCTGGCCTGGGTGCAGGCGCAGGCGGCGCAGGCGACGCTCGACGAGGTATCGCCGCCGATCGTCGACGGCGACGCGCTGCCGCTGCCCTGGCACTGGTTCCACTTCCTGGAGCGAACGCCGCAGGCCGAGCTCGACGACAACGGCCATGCGCGGCTGGGCGACTTCATGCCGCCGGTGCCGTACCCGCGCCGCATGTTCGCCGGCGCGCGCATGCGCGTGCACCATCCGCTGCGCGTGGGAACGGTCGCCACGCGCGAAGGCGAGATCAAGCAGGTGGCCCTCAAGACGGGCAGCAGAGGCCCGCTCGCCTTTGTCACCGTCGCCTATCGCTTCGTGCAGCAGGGCCGCCTGTGCGTGGAGGAGGAGCAGGACATCGTCTACCGCGAGCTGGGCGAGCGGGTCGACTCGCCGCAGGCGGCCGCACTGCCGCCGTTGCCGCCGGACACCTGGTCGCGCACGGTGCGGCCCGACGCACGACAGCTGTTCCGCTTCTCGGCCCTGACCTTCAACGCCCACCGCATCCACTACGACCATGACTACGTGCGCGCGGTCGAGGGCTACCCGGGGCTGGTGGTGCACGGGACGCTGACGGCCACGCTGCTGCTGCAACTGGTGCGGCAGTCGACACCGCGGCCCGTGCTGGCATTCGGCTTCCGCGCGCTGGCGCCCCTGTTCGAGCCTGCGGCGGTGCGGCTGTCGGGTCGACGGGTCGGCGACGAGGTGGCCCTGCAGGCGCACGGCCCCGACGGGGCGCTCGCCATGACGGCGTCGGCCACGCTGGGCTGACGCGTCGAGAGAGGCCGGCTCACATCGGCTTGAAGCGCCAGGCGTAGGCCTGGCTCACCGACAGCTTGTCTTCACGGCCGCGCAACTGCAGCACGATGCGGCCCATGTCGTCACGCGTGGCGCGCGCGATGCGGTCGGCCCGCACGACGACGCCCCGATGCACCTGCCAGAACAGGTCGGGGTCGAGGCCAGCCGCGATCTCCTTCAGCGGCTTGCGCACGTGGGCCTCGTCGTCCGCGGTCACCACGCGCGTGTACTTCTCGTCGCTCTGGAAGAACAGCACCTCGTCGATCGGAAACATCTTGATCGTGTCGCCCACGCTGGCGCTGATCCAGCGCAGGCGCGGCACGTCGGGCCCCGACGCCCGCAGCCGCGTGGCAAGACGCTCCACGAGAGCGTCCAGCTCCGGCGGCGGCTGCTGCAGCGCCAGCCGCTCCTGCATGCGTTGCACGGCCTGTGCCAGGCGCGCCGCGTCGACCGGCTTGAGCAGGTAGTCGACGGCGCCGGCCTCGAAGGCTTCCACCGCGTGGCTGTCGTAAGCGGTCGCGAACACCACGTGGCAGCTGCCGCTGGCCGCGCGGGCGACGTCGAGCCCGCTCAGCCCCGGCATCCGGATGTCCAGGAAGGCCACGTCCGGCGTGTGCTCGGCGATGGCTTCGACGGCCGCCGGGCCGTGCTCGCATTGCGCCACCACGCGCAGCGCGGGCCAGGCCGTGGCGAGCATGCGCACCAGCTCGGCACGCGGCAGGTCCTCGTCGTCGGCCACGATGGCGGTGGGCGTGTGGCTCATGCTTCCGGTCCTTCGGCCGGGACCGAGATCGTCGCGGCCACGCCGCCTTCCGGCCGCGACCGCAACGTCAGTTCGGCCCGGCCCTGGTAGAGGGCCTGCAATCGCGTGCGCAGGTTCGACAGCCCCAGCCCGCTGCCCGCGGTGTCGCCGCCAAAGCCCACGCCGTCGTCTTCCACCGTGACGGCCAGACGGCCGTCGGCGCCGCGCCGCGCCTGCACCTGGATGCGGGCCGGGCCGACCTTCGGCTCGACGCCGTGCTTGACGGCGTTCTCGGCCAGCGAGATCAGCATCAGCGGCGGGAAGCGCTGCCCGGCCAGGGATTCGGGGACGTCGATCTCGAACCGCAGCCGGGGCATGCGGGTGCGCATCAGCGCCAGGTAGGCGCGCACGATGTCGACCTGTCCGGCCAGGGTCGCCGCGGCGCCGCCGTCACTTCGCAGCCGCGGAATCGCCGCGCGCAGGTAGTCCACGAGCCGGTCGACCAGTTCGGCCGCGCGCGGGGGGTCGGTGGCGATGGCGCTGCGCACGCCGGCCAGCGTGTTGAACAGGAAGTGCGGCTCGACCTGGGCCGCCAGCACCGACAGCTGCATCTCGGCCTCGTGGCGCTGGGCCCGGGCCTGTGCCAGTTCGCGCTCCTGCGCCAGCGCCGCCAGGGCGTCGAGCTCCAGCCGCCGGCGACGCAGGCCCGCGCCGCCGGCCAGGAAGAAGGTCGCGGCCGTCATGGCGAACAGGCCGATCGCCTGGGACATGGCGCCGTCGGTGCCGTCCTTGGTCATGGGTGCGCTGGCCGGCGTCTCGGGGGGGGCGCCGATGGACAGCCCGATCGTCAGGGCGGCAAGCCGGCGCTTCCCCGACGCGTCAACGTCGCCGATGGCCTGTGCGACGGCCTGCTTCATCGGCTCGGCCAGGTACCGGTTGAAGCCGTGCTGGGCCAGCACGACGAGCGCGACCGCCGCGACCAGGGCCCAGCGCTCGCGCGCCCTTGGCCAGCCCTGGCGGCGCACCCAGCACGCCAGCCAGGGCCCTGCAAGCAACGGGCCGAACAAGTTGATGGCGGCCTGCACCAGGCCGGTCAGCGGGCGGTCGGCCGGCTCGGCGAGCATCACCATCGCGAACAGCGCCAGGTACAGCATCCCGAACAGCATGCCCAGCGCCCGCAGGCGCCCGCGCACCCACTGCGGGCTGTAGACCGGCCAGGTGCGGTAGCGCGTCAACCAGGTGTGGCCGGTGCCGGTCAGCTCGGGCGGCAGCTGGCGGTCCAGCGGCCAGGGCAGGGTCAGCTCAGTGGCATCCATCGGGCGCAGCCTAGCAAGCGGCGGCTGGCGACGGGCCGGCATGCGACGAGCGATGCCGGTCGCGCGACGAAAACGCCCCGCTCGTCGACCAAACCAGGCAGCGCGGCGCTAGCGCCACAACCAGGCGGCGCCGCGCACGCCCGAGGCGTCGCCGTGGCGCGCCGGCAGCAGTTGCGTGCGCACCGGGTCGTCGACGCCGGCAGAGAACACCCATCGGCCCCACAGCCGGGGCACGGCCTCGTACAGCCCTTGCAGATGCGACAGCCCGCCGCCGAGCACGATCACGTCCGGGTCGAGCAGGTTCACGACGCCGGCCAGTGCGCGCGCCAGCCTCTCCGCATGGCGGGCCAGGGTCGCGGCGCACGCGGCATCGCCCGCCGCGGCGGCCTCGGCAATGGCGCTGGCCGCCAGGCCGGGGCCACCGTGCCGACGGTGGTCGGCCGCGAGCCCGGGCCCACTGAGCCAGGTCTCGACACAGCCGCGCTGGCCGCAATAGCAGGCCGGACCGGGATGCTCGTCCGGCGCCACCCAGGGCAAGGGGTTGTGGCCCCACTCGCCGGCCAGCCCGTTGGCGCCACGCAGCACGCGGCCTTGCACCGAGATGCCGGCGCCCGTGCCCGTGCCCAGGATGACGGCAAACACGACGTCGGCACCGGCGCCGGCGCCGTCGGTCGCCTCGGACAGTGCCAGGCAGTTGGCGTCGTTGGCCAAGCGAATGGGCTGGCCGAGCCGCGACTGCAGGTCTTGCTGCAGCGGCCGGCCGTTCAGGCAGGTGGAGTTGGCGTTCTTGACGGCACCGGCCGTTGTCAGCGTGCCGGGGTGGCCGATGCCGATGGTCAGCGGCGTGCCGAGCGCGTCGCGCGCGTCCTCTACGAGCGCAGCCACGGCGTCCAGCGTGGCGACGTAATCACCCGCCGGCGTGGCCACGCGTTCGCGCCAGCGCGTGTGGCCGGCGGCGTCCAGCGCCGCCGCCTCGATCTTGCTGCCGCCGAGGTCGATGCCCAGCGCCAGTCCGGGTTCGGACGACATGCGCGCGATGATGCCATCGCCCGCGAGGTCTCAGGACCGGCTCAGAGCCGCGTTTCGGCAGGGGCGCTGGCAGCGGCCGCGAGCATGGCCGGGCTGGTCTTGCCCTTGGCCAGCGTGGTGGCGGCATGTTCCTGGACGGCCAGCGAGTCGACGCCGGCCAACATGGCTAGGGATACAAAACCGGCCAGCGTGGCGGCGGCGATCTTTGCAATCAGGCTGTCGTACATGGTGGACTCCTCGGGTTCGTTCGTCGCAGCACTTCGGGCCTGCGTTGAATTGAACTCTAGGCAGCCCGGCGTCTGCGCGACAGCCGCTTGCGACCAAGCGGGGGCAGCGGGGGACGAACCGCACCGACGGCGGATGAACCGCAGCGGCCCGCCGGC
>Ga0316188_10001568_pt1 | contig 10855 bp, 7 predicted proteins | sample Phiworburrow1_MG_FD_204933 | JGI IMG/M metagenome (GOLD analysis project Ga0316188, IMG submission 204933) | Coastal sediment microbial communities from Maine, United States - Phippsburg worm burrow 1 | ecosystem: Environmental > Aquatic > Marine > Coastal > Sediment | place: USA: Maine... | reverse complement strand
GAGAGCGTCCAGCTGCATCTGCAGCAACTCTCTGCGCACACCGTGCATGGCAACCCGATCGTTCTCCTCGTTGAGGGTGGTCAGAAGTCCAATGACCTCGCCCAGGCCCTGAGACCTGACCTGGTGAAGGGCAAAGGCGCAATCCTTGCCGCTGCTCCAGGAGACCACTGTCGTCGGCAGACGGCCCTTGCTCATAAACCCTCCCGGTCATCGGTTTTCAGTGCCGCAACCTTCTCCGGCACCAGGTTGACCCTTGGCGTGCCCAGCAGCGGGTGATCATCCACCAGCAGGGTACAGCCATAGCTCTGCGACAGCTGCGCGCCGGTCAAAACTTGGCGGGGGGAGCCGATTTTTTCGACCATGCCATCTTTCAGCAGCAGCAGGCGATCGGCATAGGTGGCTGCCAGGTTGAGATCGTGGGACACCATAATGATAGTGATCTGCTCCCTGAGCCGCAAGCGCTCCATCAGGTCCATGATGCGCAGCTGGTGAGCCGGATCAAGGGATGCCGTCGGTTCATCCAGAAGGAGGATCTTCGACTGTTGACAGATCGCCCTGGCGATGATGACACGTTGCCGCTCGCCGCCGCTGAGCTGTCCAAGCCGCCGACCGGCGAGATCGATCACTTCGGTAAACTCCATCGCCTGCTCGGCCAGTTCCAGATCCCTTTTGCCCTCGACAGCCAGCAGCCCAAGGTGCGGATAACGCCCCATCAATACCGTCTCGGCAACGGTAAAGGGAAAATCCGCATCGATCTGCTGGGGGACCAGGGCCAGACTGCGGGCCAGTTCCTTCTTTGCATAGTCTTCGATCGAACGCTGTCGGATCTGAATCACCCCTTCACTCAGCGGGTGCAATCCGGACAGGGCCTTGAGCAGGGTGGTTTTACCCGCTCCGTTCGGGCCGATGATGACAAAGAATTCGCCCTGCTCGATCTGCACGGAGACCTGCCTGACCACCTGGCGAGGACCGTATCGGAGACTGACTGCGTGGATATCGATCAAGGTCATCGCCTCTCCCTCCAGAGCAGCATGATGAAGAGCGGCGCTCCGACCAGGGCCGTCACGATCCCCACCGCCATCTCACCATGGCTGGGCAGACTGCGGGCCAGCAGGTCACAGAGGATCAGGTAGGAAGCTCCAGTCAGGATGCAGGCCGGCACCAGCACCCGATGGTCGGGGCCCAGGATCAGCCGCAGCACATGCGGAATGGTCAGGCCGACGAAACCGATCAACCCCGAGAGGCAGACGGTCAGGCTGACCATCAACGAGGCGGTCAACAGCAAGACCAAGGACACCGCGGCCACATTGACACCCATGGCGGAGGCGCTCTCGCGTCCGGTCAAAAGCAGGTTCAACGGCTGGGCCAAGAGAAAAATCAACAGGAAACAGGGCAGGATTCCGAACAGCAGCGGCAGGCTGTTCGTGCCGGCGGCGGAAAGATCGCCCATCAACCAGAAGATGATCTTCTGTACCTGCACCGTCTTGCTGACGGAAATCAGGAACATGATGATCGCACCGCAAAAAGCATTGACCATCACTCCGCCCAGGAGGAGCGCATCGCCGCTGCCCTCCCTGCGTTTGCTCAGCAGCAGCACCAGCAGCAGGACTGAAAGCGACCCGGCAAAAGAACTGAAAGCCAGGCCCGGGAAGAGACTGAAACCTGCCAGGATACCGAGTATGGCACCGACGGCAGAGCCGCCCGAGACCCCCAGGATGTAAGGTTCGGCCAGGGGATTGCGCAACAGGGCCTGGAACACCAGGCCGCCCAGAGAAAGGGCGGCGCCGACCGCTGCCGCCAGGACCACCCGCGGCCAGCGCAGCTGCCAGATAATCGTTTCCAGCGTTGCATCCGGGGCGCCCCGGCTCAGCAGAAGTTGCCACGCCGCTCCGGTGTCGCCGGACGACCCGCTGGTCAGACCGAGCAGGACGGCCGTAATCAACAGCAGGCTGAGGATCAGCGTGACGGTGATCAGTTTTCTGTAGACGGGGATATAGCCGAGCATCTACGGAGCCGTTTTTCTATGGGTTTACTGAATACCGGCAAGTTCGGGGTGAAGCAGACCGATCAGATATTCAAGGGCGTCAATCAGCCTTGGTGACGGGCGGTCGAACAGGTCTGCGTCGACCACGTGCAGTTGGCCGTTCCTGACTGCCGGGATCTGTGGCCAGGCCAGCCAGCGGGCACGCAGCTCCTGGTCCGAGTAGCCGCCCCCCATTGAAGCCAGGATCACCACCTCCGGTTTGAGAACCAGCAGTTCCTCCCAGGAGTAGCGTGGATAGCCGCTGCGGTCGCCAGCCAGATTGACCGCGCCGGACCTGACCAGCAACTGGTGCAGGAAAGTGTCCGAGCCAGCCGAGAAAATCGGCTGGGCGTCGATCTGGAAGAAAACCCGTGGGCGTTCCTTGAGCCCATCGAGTTGCCTGGCCGACCTCTCCAGCCGCAGCCGGTAGCCGGCCGCCAGGATTTTCGCCTGCGTTTCGGTCCGGAAGATCTCTCCCAGCCGCACCACTGAATCGACCACATCCTCGAGGCTCTTCGGGTCGAAAACATAGACCGGGATGCCGAGGGCCTCCAGCCGTTCCACCGACGCCTTCGGGTTGCCGTCTCTGATGGCCAGGCAGAGCTGTGGCCGCAACTTGACAATCTTCTCGATATCGGGGGCCACATAAGAACCGACTCTCGGCAGCAGTGCCGCCGCTTCGGGGAATGTCGCGAAGTGGGTCGCACCGACCAGGACGGGCCCTCCCCCGACCTCGAAACTGGTCTCGGTCAGGCTGGGGATCAATGACACCACCCGCGTCAAGGGCTCAGCCACATCGACCTTGCGGCCAAGCTGATCGACCAGTTCCCGGCCCAGGGCGGGACGGGTCAGCAGAAAGGCCATGAGCAGTAGGAGTACGGTCCTCTTCATGGAGTATCCATGTCTCGCCGCCAGGCGTTACCCTGGCGGTGGCTCGGCGTTGGAGGCCTGTCTGCCAGGCCACCGCAGCGACTCAGAAGGAGAAAGTCAGCCCGGCCAGAAAATTGATCCCCGGCGAGGGATAGAAGCCTTCTTCTCCCATGAAATTCAGGGCACCATATTCGGCATATTCTTGATCGAGGATATTGTTCACAGTCAGATACATGGAACCCTGGTCTAGGAGGTAGGCGAGCTTGCCGGTCAGGTAAAAATAATCTTCCTGGTCGTCGTGGCTGTTGTCGAAATCCGAGATAAATCGCCGCTCACCTATATAGGTACCGTTGAGGCCGAGTTGCACGTGGCCGCCGAAGGTCTTCAGCGCTCCGAGCGTCCATTGATGCTTCGGTACATTCGGCAACTCCTTGCCGTCGTACTGCCCACCGTCGATCTCGGTGTCCCTGTACGTGTAACTGCCGCTGAACAGGATATCGAAGAGGTTCTGCTCGACGGTCAGTTCGACCCCCTGCCTGATACTGTCGCCATCGAGGTTTTCATTGGCGAAGGTCGCCGGGTTGTAAAATATCTCATCTTGCGTGACGACACGAAAGAAATTAACGCCAACGGCCAAACCCGACTCGAACCGGTGACGCAGCCCCAGCTCGATATCATCGGAAGTCTGCGCGTCCAGGCTGCTGTTAACCGAGTTGTCGAAGAAATTGTACATTTCATCGAGGACGGGGTAACGGAAACTCTTCGCATAGCTGAGATAAACCGAAGAGTTGTTCGCAAAACGGTAGCTGGCGCCAAAAGTGTAGAGGTTCTCCTTGAGCGTATTTGATTCGGAGCTCCCCGCATCGAGCGACTTGAACTTGAACTTGGCCCGGTCTTTTCTGCCGCCCCCTGAAATTGAGAGCCTTTCCGTCAGGGCCAGGTCGGCATGGGCAAAGTACCCATGGCTGTCCTTGCTCAGATCATAGGAGGCTTTAGAAGGGAAACCGAAAAAGATCGATTCGTTCACAATGTCTTCGTCGCTCTTCTCGTAGTCGTAGCCCAGCAGAATCCTGGTGTCATATCCGAACAGCTGTTCATTCACTACCAGTTGGGGGGAAAAGGCCCTGGTATCGATCTCCGTGTTGCCGGTGTACTCGCCGGCATCAAAGAGTGAGAAGAAGTCCGATTCCCGCTCTCTCTTCGAGGCATCAACCTGCAGGTAACTGTTGCCGGTGAGGAAGAACTTCACACCTCCCTGCAGGTACCAATCCTTGACATCCGCGTAGTCATCCGGGTGCATTGAGTCTTTTCTCGATATGCCGCTGTCCAGTTCACTTTTGGTCAAAGCCCCGGGCAGACTGGTGTCATCCTTATGGTAGCCCCCGCTCACAGCGAGGGACAGGCGGTCCGTGAGATCATAGGCCAGGTTCAGTCCAGCGTCTTTGGCCAGGGTGTCACTGTTGTCCCGGTAACCATCCGCGGACCGGTAGTTGCCGTTCACAGCAAGCGACAGGTCGCTCACGGCACCACTGGCGGAGAGGTTCCCCAGGTAAGTCGAATAGCTGCCCCCGACCAGGCTTCCGCCAACCACCGCTTCCCGGGTGCCTGTTTTGGTAATGATATTGATGACACCTCCGGTGGCATTGTCGCCGTAGAGGACACTTCCCCTGCCACCACGCACGATTTCAATCCTCTCAACCCGGTCCTTGGGGATAAGCGACCAGTCCACACCACTCAGATCGGCCTGATTGATGCGCCGGCCGTCAATCAGCACCAGGGTATTCAAAGACGCCGTTTCGCCGAAGCCTCGCAGATCAACGGTGTAATTCCTGCCATTGCCGGCGATATCGTTGACCAGGACACCGGCGACGCTCCTGAGCAGTTCGGGAACAGTCTCTGCCGGAGATTGAGTAATCTCCTCGGCAGTGATAACCGTCACGTTGGCCGGCACCGTGGCAAGCTCTTCCTCCTGCCTGGTTGCGGTCACCACGACCTCGTCCATCACCACCGGCTGCAATTCCGCTGCCGCCGCGAACCCCGGGCTGCACACCCACAGCCCCAACATTACCACCAAGAAACTTCTCAACACCCTATTCTCCCGCAACCACAGGGACCGGGGATGCTGCCAATAAAAAACCCCCGGTCAATATGAAATTGATCCGGGGACTCCCTGTCTATCCACGAATTTTCCGTGACCGCCCCTTGACCGCGAGGACAGCAACGCGACATCTTCCAGACAGGTCTTCTGACTCCCGGTTCGTCCTACTGGTCGCGCCTTCCCAATTCCCTGGAGAATAAGTGGCGTCTCTGCGACGTTCGTCCCCGGTTACAGCGGCGGGCCCGTCCCGGATTCACACCGGGTTTCCTTTGAACCTGAACCAGGTTCAAGCCTTGCGGCATCTAAAAATTAATGGATTACCTTACCCAGAACACTCTCGCAAAGTCAAGCGCCTCCAGGCAGCGTCACGGTCTGAAAATGCGGTTTACCATGCAAAGCCGAAATGCTATACCTGAAAGTCGACAGGGCGTGAGGTGAGAGGTGGGAGGCGTAGGCAGTGGCAAGGACAAAAACCTTGTCCTTGCAATCCATGGGACAAGTTCCCCATAACACCTCAATCCCTGCAACCTGCGATGCCGCCTGCGATCGGCAAGCCAATCACGGCCCACTGATCCGCGTTGTTCCAGGACGAATACCCGTCAACCGGAGAGTTTCATGCCGCCCAGACCATGCCCGAACCAGACGCCATCCATTTATGCCCCCCGTCCCTGCCGGCTGCTCTCGGTGACCGATCTGACCCCCCAGGAGAAGCTATTCCGCCTGCAGTTGAACGACGGGGGGCAACTCGGCCATCTGCCGGGTCAGTTCGTGCAGGTCTCCGTGCCGGGACTGACCGAGGCGCCGATCTCCGTCGCGAGTTCCCCGGATCGTCAGGGTTTCTTCGACCTGGGTATCCGACGGGCCGGCCGGCTCACCACGGCGCTGCATGCGCTCCGGTCGGGGGCGCTGCTCGGCATCCGCGGGCCTTTCGGCCGGCCGTTCCAGCTCGAGGCCCTGGACGGCAAGGACCTCCTGCTGATCGCCGGCGGTTGCGGGCTGGCGCCGCTGCGCTCCCTGCTCCAGTACTGCGAAGACCACCGCGACCGGTTCGGCGTCCTGCATCTGCTCTATGGAGCGAGGTCGCCGGCTGACCTGATGTTCAAGGAGGACCTTCTGGAGTGGCAGAAGGGGACGTGTTTCGACTGCCGGGTGACGGTCGACCAGATCCCGGCGGCCGGCTGTTATGACGGCACCACCGGGCTGGTGACCGGGCTGCTCGATGACCTTGCTCTGCTGCCGGGCAGGACCGTGGCGGTCCTGGTCGGTCCGCCGCCAATGTACCGGCCGCTGTTAGACGCCCTGGAGCGCAAAGGGATTGCCAAGACGAACATCATGCTCTCGCTGGAACGGATGATGCGCTGCGGCATCGGCAAGTGCGGCCACTGCAGCATCGAACACCTGCTCTGCTGCCAGGACGGGCCGGTCTTCTGGTTGCCGGAGATCGAGCACCTGCGGGGGGCGCTGTGACCGCCACCCTGACCACCTGCCCTTATTGCGGCACCGGCTGTATGCTCTACCTGCTCAGCGACGGGCAGGGTCGCCTGGTCGGGGTCGAACCGAGCTCCGGGCACCCGGTCGGCCGCGGCCAGCTCTGTGTCAAGGGGTGGAACGCCCATGCCTTCGTGCACCATCCCGACCGGCTGAGGACCCCGTTGATCCGCCGCCGCGGCACCCTGGTGCCGGCCGGCTGGGACGAGGCCCTCAACCTGATCCATGAGCGCTTCCGGCAGATCGCCGCCGCACACGGCCCCGACAGCCTGGTGTTCCTCTCTTCCGCCAAGGTCGGCAACGAGGAGAACTACCTGCTCATGAAGTTGGCTCGAGCCGGCTACGGTACCAACAACATCGACCACTGTGCCCGGCTCTGCCACTCTTCCACCGTCACCGGCCTGGTCGAAACCCTCGGTTCAGGAGCGATGACCAACACCGTCGCCTGCCTCGACGAAACCGACCTGGTACTGGTGATCGGATCCAACACCACAGAGCAACATCCACTGATCGGCAGCCGCATCCTGCAGGCGGTCCAGCGCGGCTGCAGGCTGATCGTCGCGGATGGTCGCAGGATCAAGCTGAGCCGTCACGCCGATCTCCACCTGCGCCACCGCAACGGCACCGATGTCGCGCTGCTCAACGGCATCATGCAGCAGATCCTCGAACTCGGGCTGGAGGATCGCGCCTTTGTCGATGCGCGCACCGAAAATTTCAGCGCTCTGCAGCAGTCCCTCGCGGCCTTCAAACCGGATCGGGTTGCCGCCATCACCGGCCTGCAGGCGGACGAGATCATCGCCGCCGCCCGCATGCTCGGCAGCGCGAAACGAGCCATGCTTTTCTATGCCATGGGCATCACCCAGCACAGTCACGGGGTCGACAATGTGCGTGCCGTCTCCAACTTGGCGCTGCTGACCGGCAACCTTGGCCGGCCGGGGACCGGGGTCAATCCGCTGCGCGGCCAGAACAACGTCCAGGGGGCCTGTGATATGGGCGCGCTGCCGGACGTCCTGACCGGCTACCAGAAAGTGGCGGAGCCGGCAGTGCGCGAGCAATTCGCGGCAACCTGGGGTCGACCGCTGCCGGAGCGGCCGGGACTGATGGCAACCCACGCCTATGATGCCGCCCTCGCCGGCAGGGTGCGCGCTTTTTTCATTCTCGGCGAAAACCCGCTCCTCTCCGAGGCCAACCAGGCGCATGTGGCCAAAGCCCTCGCGAAACTCGATTTCCTGGTGGCGGTGGATATTTTCCCCACTGAAACTTCGGCTCTTGCCGACGTGGTGCTGCCGGCCGCCTGCTACGCGGAAAAGGAGGGCACCTTCACCAGCACCGAGCGCCGGGTGCAGCGGTTCCGCCGCGCGCTGGCGCCGCCGGGCGAGGCGCGCGCCGATTGGGAGATCCTCTCCGCCATGCTGGAACGCTGCGGCCTGCCGGCTGGCTATGCCGGCCCGGCACAGATCATGGACGAGATCGCGGCCGTCACCCCGAGCTACGGCGGAATCAGCTATCCGCGCCTGGAGGAGAGCAGTCTGCAGTGGCCCTGTCCGGACCGCTTCCATCCCGGCACGTCGATCCTGCACCGGCAGAGCTGCACGCGGGGCAAGGGACATTTCAGCCCGGTCGACTATCGGCCAGCGCGGGAGCTGCCGGATGCCGCCTACCCGCTGCTGCTCAACACGGGGCGCACCGGTACGCACTGGCACACCGGCACCATGACCCGGCGCAGCCACCTGCTCGACCGTGAGGAACCCAGTGCCTTTGTCGAGATCCATCCGGAGGATGCCCTCCAACACGCCATCCACGATCGCCAGCAGGTCAGCGTGGAGAGCCGCCGCGGCAGAGTCGAGGTGATGGCGACCGTGACCGACCGGGTCCCGCCCGGGCAGGTCTTCATGCCGTTCCACTTTGTCGAAGGGGCGGCCAACGCCTTGACCAACAACGCCCTCGACCCCGAATCGGGGATCCCCGAATTCAAGGTTTGCGCCGTCCGGATCGCGCCATGCTGAAACGACTCGATCGCTCCGCCTTGGAGAAACTTCTCGCCGCACTGGCGACCGAATTCCGTCTGCTGACCCCGCAGCGCCTGGCCGACGGCACCCGCCTGCTTCGCCCCCACGGTGAAGGGGCCCTCGCCCTGCAGGGGGAGCCGGTGCAGCGCAAGCCGACCGAGGCGTTCTTCCCGCAGCACGACCCGCTGATGTGGATCGGCGCTCAGGGTGAGGTCACGGCCTGTGACCCGCCGGTCAACCCCCTCGCCCTGTTCGGGCTCAATGCCGCCGATCTCGCCTGCATCGCCTTCACCGACCGCTTCTTCGCCGCACCGCCGGCCGACGACCACTACCAGGCACGGCGTCAAGGGGCCCTGCTGATCGGTCTGACCGGCCATGCCGGTCCCGGGGGCGAGTTCCTCCCCTTGGCAGAAGGGCTGTGCGACCTGGAACTGCTAGCGCTACGCCAAGACTGGCTCGGGGTCCCCTGGACAGCACGGGGTGAAGACCTGCTGGCGGGACTTCCGGACGGGGATTGGGCGGAGCTGGAGAATTTGCAGGAGACGGGCCGAGCCCGGGGCAATCCGTTGCAGGAGCTTCTGGAGAGCGCGGCCGGCCTGGTTGCCTCAGAGTCGGTGCCGGACGATTTCTGGCGGGAGATCGGCGACCGCTGCATCCTCTGCAGCGGCTGCAACCTGGTCTGCCCGACCTGCACCTGCTTCTGCGTCGAGGATCGCCATGAGCAGGGAGCAACGCTCCGCAGCCGGGTCTGGGACTCCTGTCAGTTCGACGCGTTCATGCGCGAGGCGAGCGGCCACAACCCGCTCGGGAGCGAAGCGCTCCGTACCCGCCGACGCATTCACCACAAGCTGGCCGCTGACGTCACTCGCTGGGGGGAGTTCGGCTGCCTGCTCTGCGGCCGCTGCGACCGGGTCTGCCCGACCGGAATCGGCATCCAGGCGGTGGCGGCTAAGATCCTGGCCCGGTTCGGCTCCTGACGATCTGCAGGGTAAGGCAGGGAGGCCGGTCGACAGCGTTCAGAAATATGCAATCTGCTCAAAGAGCTGCAGGCCGCACGACCTTCCGGATCAGGCCGTTCATTTACAACGCTTCGGACAACCGCAGTTCCGTCAACCGGGCCTCGGCTTCGCAGCGTTCCCTGTCCCAGCCCAATTCTTCCGCCATGATGGCCAGGACCCTGGGCGCCGCCTGCCTAGCGGCCCCGGTATCCAGCAGTGCCAGCGGCATGCGCCGCGCCAGGACGTCGATAACCCGTTCAGCCAGTTCAAAACGAACCGCATGGAGGACTTCGGCCTCCAGAAACGGGTGATTTTCCACCAGGCGCGAACCGTAGCCCGCTGCAGCCAAGGTCGCGACCTGTTCAGCCTGATCACCGTAATTCCTGTTCAGGTATGCGGCCACGTCCGCAGGCAAGTGATATGTCTCAACCAGATCGAGGTCGCCCTTTTCCTGATAGGCGGCCCCGCCGAAAATCGGCAGGTGCTCGGTCTGGCAGGCCGGTTGCTTGGCCGGGAGCTTGAACTGTTCGATAGCATGGTCGACAGTATCCTCGGCCATCAGCCGGTAGGTCGTCCACTTGCCACCGGCTATGGTCAACAAGCCGGCCTGGCTCACCTCGATCACATGGTCACGGGCCAGGCGGGCCGTGTCCACGGCCTTGGGGTCGGAGACCAGTGGTCTCAGCCCTGACCAGACCGCCTTGATGTCGGCTCTCTCGACCTGCAGATTGAAATAGCGCGTGACATGACGCAGCAGGTAGGCGATCTCCGTTTCCAGGGGCCGGGGATGTTCGTTGAGGTCTGCCGGTTCGTCCGTGGTGCCGACCAGGGCATGATCCTCCCAGGGCAGGACGAACAGCACCCGGCCATCTTCCGTTTCCGGGATCATCAGGCCGGTATCGGGCGGAGCGAAGCGTTTATCCAGCACGATGTGAATGCCCGAGCTGGCCGAAAGAATCCTGGGTGCAGAGGGGTTGTCCATCATCCTCAACTGGTCGGCAAAAGGCCCGGTTGCGTTGATCACCCCCCGGCTTCTGACCCTCCAGCTCTCGCCGTTCAGGGAATCGGTCACCTGCGCACCGACAATTTTTTCATCCGCCTTGATGAGCCCGGAAACTGCGACATGGTTGACGACCACCGCGCCCTGCTGCTCTGCCGTCAAGGCCAGGGACATGGCCATGCGCGCATCGTGAAACTGGCCATCGTAATAGAGGACCCCGGCTTTGAGTCCCTCCGCTTTCAGGGTCGGGAAACGGCGCAGGGCTTCCCTGCGGCTGAGCAGGCGGCTGTGGCCGATATTCCGCTTGCCGGCCAAAATATCGTACAGCTTGAGACCGGAAAAGACGTATGGGATGTCGATCCAGCGATA
>Ga0316188_10001567_pt1 | contig 10856 bp, 7 predicted proteins | sample Phiworburrow1_MG_FD_204933 | JGI IMG/M metagenome (GOLD analysis project Ga0316188, IMG submission 204933) | Coastal sediment microbial communities from Maine, United States - Phippsburg worm burrow 1 | ecosystem: Environmental > Aquatic > Marine > Coastal > Sediment | place: USA: Maine... | reverse complement strand
CAAAGCGACCGCCCTGCATGCCGAGCTCCTGCATTACACGGCTTATTTGTTCCGACAGTATGCTCGCGGTCTGCTGGCGCTTGCGCGATAGTTCGGCGGCGCTGAAGTCAAAATCGGCACGCAGTCTCTCCACCTCTGCCTGCAGTGCCTCGACATCGAAGTTGTCACCCTGCAAGTCTTCCAGTTCGCGGTTCAGTCCGTCACTGTATTCGGCGATCTCGGCCACATCGATGCGATGCTTGCGCGCCAGGTTCTGGGCCGTGGCGATGCGCTGATTGACTGTTTCCATGCGCGCACTGTCGACCTCGATGCCATCACGATAGGCGCGCAGTTCCGAACTCGCTTCCTCGACCTGTATCAGCGCGGCGCTAATCAACTCGTGCCCGCCCGCCAGCGCATTGTCGAACTCGAGCAGCTCACGCAGTTGTTGTTCGCAGTTAGCGAGCACCGACTGCACGTTAAGCTCCTCGTCGTCATACAACCGCGTCAGTATCGCCGCGGTCCTGTCCAGCAGGTTACCGGCATTTGCCAGCCGCTTGTACTCTTCCTGTAATGCTGCGAACTCACCGGGGCGTAACTGTAACTGGTTCAATTCGTCGCAGTAAATCTCAAGCAGATCAATGCGCTGGTCGCGCTCCCTGGCTCCGGAACGGGCTGCAAGCAGGCGCTGTTGTAATTTCTGTAACTCGCTGTACTTCTGCTGCACCGCTTCGATCAGGGCCGGTTCGGCCAGGTATGCATCCAGCAGTTGGCGCTGCACCAGCGGCCTTTGCAGCGACTGGTGTTCGTGCTGTCCGTGAATATCGACCAACTGGTCACAGAGCTCGCGCAGTTGCGACAGGGTTGCGTGATAACCGTTGATATAAGCCTTACTGCGCCCATTGCTGTGCAGGACTCGGCGTATCACGCAGTCGCCATCGGCATTCATTTCATGCTCGGCCAGCCAGTTCTGTGCAGCGGCGCAGTCGTCGAGGCGAAAGCAAACGCTGATCTCCGCCTTTTCACAGCCACTGCGAATGCTCTCGCTTTCGGCGCGATCGCCGGCCACCAGCTTGATTGCGTCGAGCAGGATGGATTTGCCGGCCCCGGTCTCGCCGGTCAACGCGCTCATGGCGGAATCGAATTCGATTTCCAGCGCATCGATGATGGCGAAATTCCTGATTTGAATGGACTCGAGCACTAGTAACTCGTGCTCCAGTAGAGCTTTGCCCGCAGCACCCGGAAGTAATCGTAGTCCTCTGGGTGCAGCAACCTCAGCGTGCGCGGGTAGCGCGTGATCAATACCCGGTTTTCATGGCCGAAACGCGTCGTGGAATGCCCGTCATAGCTGACTTTCGCCACTTGCGAATCCTGGCCGAGTCGTACTTCGATCGGTTGATCAGCCGGCAACACGATAGGGCGGTTACTCAATGTATGCGGGCAGATCGGAACGATGGCCAACGTATCCAGTGATGGATGCATGATCGGGCCGCCACCGGACAGGGCATAAGCAGTCGAACCGGTCGGTGTGGTAACGATTACGCCGTCGGATCTCTGTATATGTATCAGGTCGCCACCGCTTGAAATCTCGTATTCGATCATGCGCGACGATTCAAAGCTGTGCAGGATAATATCGTTGAGTGCGATATGGCTACTGATCAGTTTGTCGTCCTCGAAAAACTCCCCCTGGATGAAGAAGCGCTGTTCGACCGTGTAGCGCCCCTCGACGACCGCGTCCAGGTAAGTTTCGAAGCGATCGAAGGAGACATCGGCGAGAAAGCCCAGACGCCCCAGGTTGATGCCGAGTAAAGGCGTGTCAATATCGACCAGGGCCCGGGCTGCAGTCAGCAGGGTGCCGTCTCCGCCCAGTGAAATTACCAGGTCTACTTCGTTGACCAGCTTCTTCAACGTGACCTGCGATAACTCTGCCGTGGGTCCCTCGAAATCGAGGCAGTGCACCAGCACGCGCGCATGGCGAGTCAGTGCCGTGATGACCTGCTGGATGCTTTCCTGGCGCGATTGCATGTCGCTGCGCACTACCAGGCCGATCGTTTTGAAGCTTGATGCCATTGTCAGACTATTACCGGTGATCCCTTGATTTTGCAAGCCTTAGTATATAGCTTGTATTTCTCTGCGATTGAGATGCCGTTAGACTATCGCCAAACCACAATATATCAGACACGATGACTGAAAAATACGAACTTGATGAACGCGCTCAGCTTTTGCTAAGACAGCTGATCAACTCGTATACGCGTGACGGCCAGCCGGTCGGATCGAAGAGCCTGGCCGAGCTCTCCGGACTCAATGTGAGCTCAGCGACCATTCGCAATATCATGGCAAAGCTCGAAGATATGGGGCTGGTCGATTCCCCGCACACCTCCGCCGGGCGAATACCAACCGAGGCAGGATACCGCTTTTTCATCGACAGCCTGCTGCAGGTGGATAATCTCGAGGACTCAGCCCAGCAGATTATTTCCGACAGTTTCAGTAAGGATAAAACTTCAAGCGACCTGATTCACAGCGCAGGTGACATATTGTCGCGGGTGACGCACCTGGCGGGTATCGTCAGCCTCAGCCATACCGCGCCAGCCGAGGTGCGCCATATCGAATTCATGAAACTGAGCGACCGCCGCGTGCTGGTAATACTGGTCATCAACAAGGACGATGTACACAACAAGGTAATCCATGTAGACCAGGATTATACCGATCTGGCCCTGCACCGCGCCGCACAAACATTGAGTCGTTACCTGATTGGTCGAAGTTTCGAGAGCGCACGTAAATTATTGCTCGAGGAACTCTCCGAATTACGCAGCGACGTCAATTCGATCATGGAAACCGTGCTCGATACGATGCAGGAAGTCTGTAATTTGAGTATCCACGACGATTTACTGACCAGCGGCGAATCCAACCTGCTGCAGTATGCGGAACTTACCGACATCAACAAGTTGCGCAACCTGTTCAAGGTGTTCAACGAGAAAACCGATTTGCTGAAACTGCTCGATGGCTGCACGTCTGCTAACGGTGTCGAGATATTTATCGGCAGCGAATCGGGTTATTCGGTGTTGAGCGACTGCAGTATCATCGGCGCGCCTTACCAGGTCAAAGGCGAGATTGTCGGCATGCTGGGCGTAATAGGCCCCACCCGTATGGCCTATGAAAGCGTGATTCCAGTCGTCGATATCACCGCGAAATTATTAACCTCCGCCTTGAATACTCGGAAATAAACCTTAGATTGTAGCCCTCTCGGGTCGGGGGCTGCGCGCCACCCGCCAAATCAGGGCCACAGAAATATCGGAGCAGTCAATGTCGCGACAACAAGACAATATAGAAGCAGAAACGGAGCATACACCTGTCGTCGAAGAGGCCGAGCAGGCACATCTCGAAGATGTCGTACCAACCGCCCATGCGGGCGACGAGGTTGTAGAGGACAGCAACGAACCGATAGAGGTGCAACTGGAAAAAGCACAGGCTACGATCAAGGATTACTGGGAGCAGATGATGCGGTTACGTGCCGAAATCGAAAATAATCGAAAACGCGCGGAGCGCGACATCGAGAATGCGCACAAGTATGCGTTAAAGAATTTCGCGGAAAACCTGTTACCGGTGGTCGACAGTATGCAAATGGGACAAGCTGCGGCCAGTACCGAAACTGCAACCCTGGAGAGCATCCGCGAGGGCTCGGAACTTACCATGAACATGCTGATGCAGGTACTCGAGCGCAGCGGTGTCCAGCAAATCGATCCGCTTGGCGAGAAATTCGACCCTGAATTGCACCAGGCTATCAGCATGGTGGAATCGGCGGAGGCCCCATCCAACAGCGTCATCGAGGTGATGCAAAAGGGTTTTTTACTGAATGACCGACTGATCCGGCCGGCAATGGTCGTCGTCGCCAAATAAACCTTAAAAAAAACAGGATATTACTTGAAAGCGTTAAATATAGCCCTACATCGGGTGTAAGTTTTCATATCGAACATATTTTTGGAGCATACAAATGGGCAGAATCATAGGCATTGACCTCGGTACCACTAATTCCTGCGTAGCAGTAATGGAAGGCGGTAAACCCAAGGTTATCGAAAACGCGGAAGGCGATCGCACCACACCGTCAATTGTCGCCTACACCGGTGACGACGAAATTCTGGTCGGCCAACCCGCCAAGCGGCAGGCAGTCACCAATCCCAGCAATACTCTGTACGCGGTCAAGCGCCTCATCGGTCGCCGTTTCGACGAGCCCGCCGTGCAGAAAGATATCAGCCTGGTCCCTTACAAAATCCTGAAAGCCGATAACGGCGACGCGTGGGTTGAAGCCAAGGGCAAGAAAATGGCGCCGCCGGAAATTTCGGCACGCGTCCTGCAGAAGATGAAGAAAACCGCGGAAGATTACCTGGGTGAGGAAGTCACCGAGGCCGTAATCACAGTACCGGCATACTTCAACGACTCACAGCGCCAGGCTACCAAGGATGCCGGCAAGATCGCTGGTCTCGAAGTCAAGCGCATCATCAACGAGCCGACTGCCGCGGCGCTTGCCTACGGCATGGACAAAGCTTCCGGTGATAAAAAGATCGCGGTTTACGATCTCGGTGGCGGTACCTTCGACATTTCCATCATCGAAGTCGCCGAAGTCGACGGTGAGCACCAGTTTGAAGTGTTGTCGACCAACGGCGATACCTTCCTCGGCGGTGAAGATTTCGACATGCGCCTGATCGATTACCTGGCCGACGCATTCAAGAAAGAGCAGGGTATGGACCTGCGCGGCGACCCGTTGGCCATGCAACGGCTCAAGGAAGCCGCGGAAAAAGCCAAGATCGAGCTTTCTTCGGGCCAACAGACCGATGTCAATCTGCCTTACATCACCGCAGATGCTTCCGGGCCGAAACACCTCAACCTGAAAATCACCCGCGCCAAGCTGGAATCGCTGGTCGACGACCTGGTCGCTCGTACCATCGATCCGCTCAAGGTAGCGTTGGATGACGCTGGAGTATCGGTGTCTGATATCGACGACATCATCCTGGTCGGCGGCCAGACACGGATGCCGAAAGTTCAGGAAGTGGTCAAGAACTTCTTTGGCAAAGAGCCGCGGCGCGACGTCAATCCCGACGAGGCGGTTGCCTGCGGTGCGGCCATCCAGGGTGGTGTACTCGGCGGCGACGTCAAGAACGTGCTGCTGCTGGACGTCACCCCGCTGTCACTGGGCATCGAAACCCTGGGCGGCGTAATGACCAAGCTGATCGAAAAGAATACAACGATTCCGACGAAGGCTTCGCAAACCTTCTCGACGGCAGAAGACAACCAGACCGCGGTAACCGTGCACGTGCTGCAGGGTGAACGCGAAGTTGCAACCGCGAACAAGTCACTCGGACGTTTCGACCTGTCTGATATACCGCCGGCATCACGCGGCGTACCGCAGATCGAGGTTACTTTCGATATCGATGCCAACGGTATTCTCAACGTATCGGCGAAGGACAAGGCAACCGGCAAGGAGCAGAAGATCGTGATCAAGGCTTCCAGCGGACTGTCGGATGCAGAAGTCGAGGCGATGATCAAGGACGCCGAGGCCAATGCCGATGAAGATCGCAAGCATCGCGAGACGGTGGAATCCCGCAACCAGGCGGATGCCATGATCCATTCGGCGGAAAAGTCGCTGAAAGATTTGAGCGATCAGGTCGAGGAAGACGACAGGAACGCCATCGAGGCTGCGATTGCCGACCTGAAAAAGTCCATGGAAGGTAGCGACAAGGACGATATCGAGGCAAAAACCCAGGCCCTGGCGATGGCGACGAGCAAACTTGCGGAAAAGGCTTACTCGACCGCAGGCGGTGAAGACGGCGGCCCAGAGCCGGTCGATGCAAATGCATCGGCTCAGTCGAACGCAAATGATGACGTAGTCGATGCCGAGTTCGAAGAAGTTAAGGAAGACGATAAGAAATAGCGGTTACGATATTGTAACCGACCCAACCTGGTGCGATTTATCGCACCAGGTTTTTTGCTGTTTATGAAGTAAGAGTCAATGTCAAAAAGCGATTACTACCAGGTTCTCGAGGTGTCGAAGAGCGCATCGGAAGCGGAGATCAAGAAAGCATTCCGACGCCTGGCGATGAAGCATCATCCGGACCGCAATCCCGATGACAGCGAGGCGGAAGCGAAGTTCAAGGAAGCCAAGGAGGCTTTCGAAGTACTCTCCGATCCCAACAAGCGCGCTGCCTATGATCAGTTTGGCCATGCCGGCGTCGATCAGTCCGCCGGGGGCGGCTTTGGCGGCGGCGGCTTCGGTGATGCCTTCAGCGATATTTTCGGAGATATCTTCGGGGGCGGCGGCGGACGCTCGCGCGTGCGCAAGGGCGCCGATCTGCAATACAACCTCGAGTTAAGCCTCGAGGATGCCGTCAATGGCACTACCGTCAAGATTCGCGTGCCGACCCTGAAACACTGCACCACTTGTTCAGGCAGCGGAGCCAAACCGGGCTCTTCGGCCGAAACCTGCAGTACCTGCGCGGGACATGGGCAGGTGCGTATGCAGCAGGGATTCTTCTCGGTGCAGCAGACCTGCCCGAACTGTCGAGGCAAGGGCACGACCATCAGCGACCCCTGCAATACCTGTCACGGAGCCGGGCGCGTCAAGGAACATAAATCCCTGTCGGTGGAAGTACCTGGCGGAGTCGATACTGGCGACCGCATTCGACTGTCCGGGGAAGGCGAGGCAGGCGATGCCGGTGCGCCTCCGGGCGACCTGTTTGTGCAGGTACACGTCAAACAGCACCCGATTTTTGAACGCGATAATGCCGATCTGTATTGCGAGGTGCCCATCAGTTTCGTCATGGCGACGCTGGGCGGCGAAATCGAGGTACCCAGCCTTGGCGGCAGGCTCAACCTGAAAATTCCTTCCGGAACGCAGTCGCACAAGCTGTTTCGCATGCGCGGCAAAGGCATCAAGCCGGTACGCGGCGGTCCGATCGGCGATCTGATCTGTCGTGTCGTCGTGGAAACGCCGGTCAAGCTGAACGCTAATCAAAAAGAGTTGCTGGAGCAGTTCGGTGAATCCATGGGCAAGGCGGCCCGGAAACACAGTCCCAACGAAAATTCATGGATAGACAACGTCAAAAAATTCTTTGAAGATATGAAGTCCTGACCCGGGAGGGATCAATGACTCGAATCGCAATTGCCGGCGTCGCCGGGCGCATGGGCCGCAATCTGGTACTGGCGTGCAACGAAACAGAAGGTGTTGAGCTCTCACTGGCGCTGGAGCGCAAGGGCAGTGACGCGATTGGTGTGGACAGTGGCCTGCTTGCCGGGATAGCGCAGAATCAGATACCAGTCAGCGACTCGCTCGTTGCCGGCGCTTTCGATATCCTGATAGATTTTACCCACCCCAGCGCCACGCCCCACCATATCGATTTCTGCAATCAGCATGGCAAGAAAATGGTTATCGGCACCACCGGTTGCGATGCTGCGCTGGAACAGGAAATGGCCGCTGCCGGCAAAAACATCGCCATCATGTATGCACCCAACATGAGTGTCGGTGTCAACCTTTGTCTGAATTTGCTGGAAACCGCCGCCAGGGCACTTGGTGACACGGTCGATATCGAGATCATCGAAGCGCATCATCGCAACAAGGTCGACGCACCCTCGGGGACAGCGTTGAAGATGGGACAGGTGATCGCTGATGCGCTCGGAAGAAACCTGCAGGAATGCGCCATATATGGCCGGGAAGGCCAGACCGGTGTCAGGGATCGGCGCAGCATCGGCTTCGAAACCATTCGCGCGGGCGATATCGTCGGTGAGCACACGGTGTTGTTTGCCGCCGAAGGTGAGCGCATCGAAATTACTCACAAGGCTTCGAATCGAATGACCTTCGCCTACGGTGCAATGCGCGCCTGCCAATGGTTGCAGCACCAGCAGAACGGATTTTTCAGCATGCGGGACGTGCTCGGAATCAAGTGAATTTACTTGAATTAATCACGTTAAGCATATGATAAATAGTAATTTTACTATTTTCCCTGCAATCCATTTACGCAATGGCGAAGTGGTACGCTTCACCCAGGGAGATACCAGCCAGCCAATTGTATTCCACACTGATCCGATCGCCTGCGCGCGGCAATGGATTGACCAGGGCGCCAGATGGTTACAGGTGGTCAACCTGGACGCGGCTTTCGACGAGGAAGCGAGCATCAACTGGGAGCTGATTACGCGTATGACCGAACTCGATGTCAATATCCAGTTTGGCGGCGGCATTCGCAGTCTCGATGATGTCGACTGGGCGATGAAATCGGGTATCAAACGTGTCATCCTGGGCACTGCCGCAGTGGAACACCCGGAAGTGATGGCGCAGGCGATAACGCGCTATGGCAGCGAAGCCATTGTGCTCAGTATCGACACCGATGCCTCGGGTGAGGTACAGACTCACGGCTGGCGTTCTACCGGCAGCATCCAGGCGGCGGCACTCGCCATACAAATGCGCCAACTCGGCGTGACCACCGCTGTCCATACCAGTATTCACCGGGATGGATCCATGACCGGTGTCGACCTCGAAGCCTCTATCGATCTCGCCGCGCTGAGCGGCCTGCGCATCATCGTGGGCGGTGGTATCGGTTCAATCGCTGACGTGCGCGAGTGTTTTGACAACGACGGGATCGTTGGCGTCATTGTCGGCAAGGCGCTGTACACGGGGCAGCTAGACCTGAAACAGGCACTGCGCGACACCCTGCTCAAGGAGTCCTTCGAAACGTCCTTGCCGAGCTGGAAAAAGGAACAAAACAAGCCCTGGAACCGGCTTGGTTACGAAATTATCGAGCACAATCTGAGAAAGCACATTGCCGATAATTCACCGCCACTGCGAGTCCTCGATGCCGGCGGTGGCAACGGGCTGGACAGCCTCAGGCTGGCGCGCATGAATCACCGCATCGACCTCGTCGATATCGCACGAGGGATGTTGAATGATGCAAGCGCCAATGCCGCGCTTGCAGGCGTGAGCGACCGCTTCAATACCCATGCGCTCGACATCGGCCAGATTGGCGAACATTTTGACGAGAATCAGTTCGATATCGTGTTGTGTCACAACGTCATCCAGTTCGTCGATGAAGTGAAACCGTTGCTGGAGACACTCGAGAAGGTGCTCAAACCGGGCGGCTTTTTATCCCTGATCAGCACCAACCAGTACTCCTTGCCTTACCAGGCCGCATTCCTGGAGCAGGATCTCGACAAGGCCTTTGCCGCGCTCGAACCCGGCGCGAGCCATAACCCGGTATTCGATATCGATGAGCATCAGTATCGCCCTGACGAGGTCATCGACTGGCTGGCTGATTTGGGGCTGAAACTCGACAAGCACTACGGCATTCGCTGCCTCTACAACTACTGGGGCACCAACGAATTGAAGCAGGATTCAGCCGTCTATGCGCAATTGAAGAAGCTCGAGGTCGAGTTGACCGAACGCTATCCCTACATGCTCACCGCACGCCAGTTCCAGCTGGTAGCGCGCAAAGACTGAAAGCGGAACCCGCGCTCAACGCGAGTGTGGGCTCAGGGCCTGGCTGGGGCAGATTTTAGATTCGCTGGCCCGGTCCCGCAGGCTGGTTAGCGCATCGTCACCAGTTCTTCGGAGCTGGTAGGGTGGATCGCCACCGTATCGTCGAAGTCTTTCTTGCAGGCCCCCATGCGAATGGCAACGGCAAAGCCCTGTAACATTTCATCGACCATCGGGCCGATCATGTGACAACCTATCACTTTTTCTGTCTCGTCCAGGCATACCAGCTTCATCGCCGTTGGCACATCATGGCCGCTGATGGAATTGTACATGGCAGTGAATCGGGTCTGGTAAACGCGGACGCGATCTCCATACTCGGCGCGGGCTGCTTCCTCGGTCATGCCTATGGTCCCGATCGGCGGGTGGCTGAACACCACTGTCGGGATCAACTCGTAGTCCAGATGGCGCCCTTCCTGCTGATCGTAAAGCCGATCGGCAAGGCGCCTGCCCGCGGCTATGGCCACCGGGGTCAGGGCTGCGCGACCGGTAATGTCACCCAGAGCAAAGACGTTGGGCTGGTTTGTGCGCTGGTATAAATCCGTTTCGATAAAGCCGTCCGGCGTGGTCGCGATGTCCGCGTTTTGCAGGTTCAACGTGTCCAGGTCTGCTCGCCGACCGATGGCATAGATGACCTCGTCAACGTTCTCCAGGCCGACTCCGTGATTGTCCTGTAATTCAAGTTTGCCGTTGTCATCGCGCGCGATTGAGATAATCTGACACTGTATGCGCAATTCGATGCCGGACTGTCCCAACCGTTCCAGTAGCGTCGTCTGCAACAGGCTGTCGAATTCCCCGAGCACATGCTGCTTGCGCAGAAACAACGTTACTTCGGTACCCAGTGCATTCAACACGCCGGCCAGTTCAACCGCGATATAACCCGAGCCAACGATAGCTACGCGTGCGGGTTGCTGCTGCAGCGCAAAAAATCCATCGGATGTGATCGCGTACTCCACGCCCGGAACATCGGGCAGAGTCGGTGTCGTTCCAGTGGCGATAAATATATCCCGGGCCGTGTAGTGGCGATCACCGACCGCAATCGTATGCGTGTCGATGAAACTGGCTTCGCCCTCGATCTCGTCGATGCCGAGCTCCTTCAGGTAACCGTGATACCACCGGTTGATGCCATCGATGTATTTCTCTCGGTTCGCAACCAGCTTCGACCAGTCAAAGCCGTTGCGGGTGAGATCGAAACCGTATCGTCCGGCATCCTCGATCATGTCAGCCAGATTGGCGCCGAACCACATGATTTTCTTCGGCACGCAGCCGACATTGACACAAGTCCCCCCCATTTGGCCTCGCTCGATAACGGCACAGCGCTGACCATAGCTGGCTGCCCGTTCGACCACGGACAGGCCACCACTGC
>Ga0316188_10001566_pt1 | contig 10866 bp, 10 predicted proteins | sample Phiworburrow1_MG_FD_204933 | JGI IMG/M metagenome (GOLD analysis project Ga0316188, IMG submission 204933) | Coastal sediment microbial communities from Maine, United States - Phippsburg worm burrow 1 | ecosystem: Environmental > Aquatic > Marine > Coastal > Sediment | place: USA: Maine... | reverse complement strand
GGGAGCGCTCCCGGCCCGCCGGTTCGACGTGGAACCCTGCCCTACTTTCCGGGCGCGCGATATTTCGCGGTGACCTTTCCTGCCAGCTTCATGGCTTCGACCTGCTGTTCAGGCGTCATCAGTTCGACCGACTCGGCCTCGGAGAACGCGCCGCTCGCCATCACGACCATTGCCACGGCCGACCCGGAGACCACACTCCCCTCGACGATGCAGACGACCTCGCCCTGACTCGACATCCAGATGTTGTGCATCTTCATGCCGGCGGCCTCGAACATCCCTTTGGCCACGCTCGCCCGCTCGGCGGGGTTGGCGATCATTCCCTTGTAGGCCTCGGGCGTATAACGCGCGCGTGTCATGTAAAGACTCATTGGATTTCCTCCTGGTTCATTGTTGTGCGTACCGGCCGGATCTGGCCGGCACCACCCCAGGGTGCGCCCCGAACGGCCGGGACGCAAATTGCCCGCCGACAGGACGGGCCTGAGCCCGTCAGCTCTACTGCATCGCCTTCAACGGCGGGGCACTCCGGAGGCGGCCGTCATTCGATCGGCCTCCCACCGTCTCACGGGGGCGTGGACGTCGGCCGTGCGGAACGCGACGCCCCGGCGAGAAAGTCTCCGATCTGGTCGAACGCGGCCCGTCCCTCGGTCAGTTCCGGAAAGAAGATCTGCCACACATGGACCATGTGCGGCCAGGTCTGCAACTTGGCGGGCGAGCCGGCTTCAACCGCACGGTTCACCCAGCGCCGCGCGTCGTCGCGCAGCATTTCGGCCTCGCTCGCCTGCACCAGCACCGGCGGCAGATCGGACAGGTCGCCGTAGACCGGGGAGATCGACGGATCGCTCGGGTTGATCCGTGTCTGGATCCAGGTGCCCCACAGCATCAATGCCCTGGGTATCCGGGCCAGCAGACCGAACAGCGGTCCGAGCATCGGGTCGGTCGGAATGTTTGTCTTGATGCTCGGGCTGGCCAGGGTGCTGTCGGTCAGCGGCGACAGAGCGACCGCGGCGTCCGGTGGGCGCAGCCGCTGGTCGCGCACCCAGGCGATCAGCGACAGGGTCAGGTTTCCGCCGGCCGAATCGCCCGCGACGTAGACCGTCGCGGCCTCGCCACGACCGTCCGGGCCGTTCTCCAGCATCCAGCGGTACGCGGTCCGGCAGTCTTCGATGCCCGCCATGCGCGAATGCTCCGGCATCAGGCGATAGTCGATCGCCAGCACCGTGGCGCCGGAGATCTCTGAAAACTTGCTCGTCAGCCTGCGGTGACTCCTGGGGCTGCCCATCGTGAACGCGCCGCCATGGATGTAGAGCAGTCGCCTGGCGCCATCGGCATTGGGTGCACGCACCCATTCGCCGGGAACCCCGCCGGCGTTCACCGGCGTGAAGGCGGCCCCCAGGTCCTCGTCCGCGAACATGTTGTCCAGATAGTCGCGCAGCACGTGGATCTGCCGACGCCGCGGAACGCCCTTGAGCGCCAGCGAGACGCGGCCCAGTGACGCCACTACCGCGCCGAGTTCGGCACTTGGCGCGCTGCCCCCGGAGAATTGCCGCCCTGGCGGCCGGTCGTAGGCAGACAGGTCCTGCCCGCTCAGGTGAAAGCGGGCAACGGCCCAGATCACCAGAGCGAGTACGAGCACCAGCGCAGCAAGTCCGATCAAGAACCTTCTCCCTTGGGCGCGAGACGATCGCTCGCAGTCGCCGAAGAATCATGCCTCGACGCCGCGTCCGCACTGTCCTGGAAGTGCCCGTCCGGTTGGCTCCCCGATCGGTCGTGCGCCAATCGACGATCGAAGTGACGGTAGCGGTTGTTGCCGGCACTCATGCTGCACGATAGCATCGCAACCTGCCCCCCGTCGCGGCGCCTCAGCCGTGGCCTACTTGAAGACGCGGTTCCGAACCGCCGCCGGAGTTGAAGATGCCCGCCACGCCAATCGACGACCTCCTCGCCTATCAGCTCGCGGCGCGTCACTACCCCGGGGCGATCGTGCATGTCGAACGCGCTGGCCAGGTGCTCGCGCACCGTGCTGTCGGCCGCATGCGACCCGATGCGGACGCGCCGATGCACGACGAGGCGCTTTTCAAGATCGCATCCCTGACCAAGGCCGTGGTGAGCGTCGCCGCGCTCATCTTCGTTCAGGAGCGCCGGCTCGGGCTGGATGCGCCGATCACCGAGTACCTGCCGGAGATGGCGGAACTGCGCATGCTCTCCGGAGACCGGCCCGCGAGAGCGCCGACGGTGCGCGACCTTCTGCGACACACCTCGGGTTTCGGCTATGTGGGGGAAGTCCGCGAGGCGGCTGTGCGCGCACGTGTGGCCGAGTCGGACCTCGACACGCGCGTGCCGCACATCGACCCGCAGACCTTCATCGCAGAACTGGCCCGCCTACCCTTGGCCTTCGAACCCGGCTCGCGCTTTCGCTACAGCCCGTCCACCGACGTCGTCGGCGTGATCCTCGAACGCATCGCCGGCATGCCGCTGGCGGAAGTGCTTCGCCGGAAGATCTTCGAGTCGCTCGGGATGACGCAAACCGGCTTCGAGGTGGATCCGACGGGCGAGTCGCTGCTGACCGCCGCGTATCCGGAGGACACTGCCTGGTACGCGGTCGAACGCCGCTTCGGCCGCCGAACCGCGGGCAAGCCATGGATGGACGGCGGTGGCGGCGGGCTGGTGAGCACGATTGCCGACTACGCGCGGTTCGCGAGGATGCTCGCGGACGGCGGGGTCGCAGGCGGCGAGCGCATCCTCGGCACCGAACTGTTCGCGGAGATGGCCCGGGACCAGCTGCCTGCCGGCCTCGATGGACCGGCGAACTTCACCGGACCGGGGTTCGGGTTCGGCCTCGCGCTCGCGGTGCGGCTCGACTGGGGCCCGGCCGCCATGCCGTGCCAGGCCGGGGAACTTGCCTGGTCCGGCGTCACGGGCACCGCACTCTTCGTGCACCCCAAGGAGCGATGGTTTGCGCTCGCATTCAGCTGCAACACCAGCTCGAGGATGATGGCGAGGATGGAATTCCGTCGCGCGCTCGCTCGCAGCTGAAGCCCCTGACCGTGCGAACGCGCGGTCGTCGGGCGCCCGGTCACCGTTGCGCCGAATCGCGCCACCCGACGCTCCCGAGCCCCGGGAGCCGGAGCCTCAGGTCGTTGAAATCGATGCCAGCCGACAGGCCGAGCACGTTGAACTCGATGCCCTCTTCGCGGGCCACGCCCACGCCGAGCAGCCCCAGCAACGAGACCTGCCATCCGGTTCCGCTGGGCATCGAATCGAAGACCCTGCCGTTGGCCAGGTAGTCCTTGCCGATCGCGTTGGCCGGCAGGTCGAGCCCCAGTTCCGGCACCTGCCGCGCAACGAACGCGGTGAAGGTATTGCTGTTCGGGCCGGGCCAGGCGCGATACTCGTCAGGATACGGGTAGGCCGCGACTGCGGCCTCGACACGATCGATCAGCGACTCGACCCCTGGCCCGCGCCGATCGATCAGCAGCGTCGGCTGCGCGTTGAACCAGTAGAAATCCGGCGGGCCGCCGGCGCTGACCACGAGCGCGGAGCGGCCCCTGTAGAGATTCCAGCCGATCACCTGGTAGACGGTGTAGTGGTCCGCCCCGGCGCGCTTGGTGGCGAACCAGGTGTGGATGCCGAAGGCGCCACGCCAGTGGTAGGTGCGCGCGCCGTAGACCTGGACGAGCGCGCGGGGCTCGTTCTGCGGCGCTGGCGCCATGCCGCTGCTCGCGCGGCTGGCGGTGCTCCAGTGCGAATCCAGATCGAGGTCACCGAAGGCGAGCACGCCCAGCGGCCCGAGCAGCAGCACTCCGACCAGGGCGACGACGCTCGTCGGCCACCACCACCAGCGACGGACGGTCCGCGCGCCTCGCATCCTCGTCCCGCCGAACTACCTGTAGACCCCGTCCCAGGTTTCAGAGCTCACTGCGGCGCTCCTGCCGTCGGCGGCGACTGCGGGGCGATTCATCGCGAAGATGGTCTCGGGCGTCACGACCGAATAGTCCATGTATCCCATGCGCGCCAACGGCCGGATCGCGCCGACGTCGACGATGCCGTCCTTGATATAGCTCTCGTCGATATAGACGCCCACCACCAGCCCGAAGACGACCGAGTACGTGGGCCGTGATGGCGAGCCGGCCGGCGCGGGCAGTTCGACGGTCTTCCAGTGTTTGCACTCGAAGGCTGCGGGACTGCGCGCGACCCGCGGCGGCTTGACGAAGCGTGAAGGTGCCGCCTCGAGGCCTGCCAGCTCGAACTCGTCGACACCCGGCGAGACGGTCGCGGAACTGAGATTCATCTGCTCGCGCAGTTCCCAGGTCGCCAGCGAGCAGGTGAACTCGCCGGTCTTCTCGATGTTGGCGAGGCTGTCCTTGCGACCGCCGGAGGAGAACAGCACCACCGGCGGCCGGTCGCTCACCGCGTTGAAGAAACTGTACGGAGCGAGGTTGCGCACGCCGTCACCGTCGAGCGTCGATATCCAGCCAATCGGACGCGGAACGATCAGTGCCTTGAACGGGTCGTGGCGAAGGCCGTGCTTGTTGGTATCGGTGTCGTAATGCATGGTGTCGTTCTGCTCTGTTCAGTGAATTGAGGTAGTTGCTGATGATCGTCCGTCAGTTTATCTGCCGCGCCGAGCATCCCCGCATGGCCCGAAGTCTCCGACGACGCGCCGGCACTCGCGCCTCCAGCCGAAAACCGCCAGTTCGGCGGCGCGCCGCCCTGATCGCGTCAACCCGGCGCTGCCGTTGTCGCCCTCGCCTGCGAGTCGTGCAGCATCATCCGCAGCACCTCCTGCTGGGCATGGCTGCCGCCGAGGGTGGCCATGCGCGTGAGGACCGGACGCATGAGCGCAACGACCCGGTCGTGTTCCGCGCGTCGATGAGCGAGAACGGCCTCGCACACCGGCACTGCGACCGCGCCGACGATAGGTGCCAGCGTGCCGCCCCCATTACCGAAGTCGCGCATCGCCGCCAGCGCCGCCTGCGCGGTTTCGTCGCGGCCGGTGGCGGCGAGCGCCATGATCCAGTGCGGCAGCGTGAACGGCGACAGACAATCGCCGATCCGCGCCTGTGCCTTGTCCGCGATCTCCTGCCAGCGCCCGCCGACGTCGATGCCGGCGAGTTCGAGCCGGAACAGCATCGACGCCGCGTTCTGAATGTCGATGTAGACATCCGGCTGGGCCTGTGTGAGCGGCGCGGCGAGATTTCGAAAGCGCCGATCGTACAGATCGAGCACCGCGTCGAATTCACGCCGCGCGAAGTGGAACAGCGCCTGGTGCCACCAGAGGTGGTGCACGATGTTGCCCGCCCCGCTCCAGTGGCGCTGCTGCCCTTCCAGGAACGCGATGCCCTCGGCGCTGCGCCCCTGCATCACCATCACGTGCGCCAGCGCGTGGGCCGCCCAGGCGTCCTCAGGGTCGATCTCCAATGCGAGGCGCGCGGCAGGCTCGGCACGCGCGTAGTCGTCGCACTCCTCGGCCGCGAAGCCAAGACAGGCCTGCAACGCCCCGTATCCCGCGAGTTCTCGCCCCCAACTCGGCAACAGGCGATCGACGCTCTCGAGCATGCGTTCGGGCCGGCCAAGCCAGAAGTTGTTGAAGTGGACCAACCTGAACGCGAGCACATCTGTCGGATACTCGGCGAGGATCGCCTCCCAGACCGTCAGCGCCCGATCGATGTCACCGGCGATCCACGCATCGAGCGCGTCCACGTGGGCACGCTCCCTGGCGCTCGCGCGCGCCACCCACCGACGCGCCTCGCGCGCCGCCTCGCGCGCTGCCGGCACGCTCGCCTGCTTGACCGCGAGCATCGACAGATAGCCCTTGACGCAGTGCGCGAGCCCGAACTCCGGGTCCGCCGTCAGCGTATCCGCCAGATGCACCGGCGTGTCGGCGCGGTACTTGAGGTAGCTGCGGATCGTGCGCCAGTATCCTGCGGCCGCGTCGGCGGAGGCGGTCGCGATCACGAGCCCGTGGCTGTCGGTCTGCATGGCCAGGTCGCTCGGGCTCAGGCCGCGGGCCAGCCCGCGGGGGCCGGTTCCGCGGCATCGAAGTCCAATTCGACCTTCGCGCCGTTCGGATCCATGAAGAACAGCTGCCAGGTTCCGTAGCCCGGCAACCTGCGAAGGTCGTACGACAGTCCTCGCGCCTTCAGTTTGCCCACCGCGCCCGGCAGGTCCTGCGCGGTAAAGGCCATGTGATCGATCACGCCCTTGACCAGTTCCGCGCTCGCTCGGCCGCCGATCACGTGGAGGATCGCGTCATTGCCGCCTTGCGCGTACAGCCAGGCGCCGGGAAAGGTGAACGGCGGACGGTCGCCCGGACGCAGCCCGAGGAGATCCCCGTAGAACGCCAGCGTCGCGTCGAGATCGTCGGTGAGAATGGTGAAGTGGTTCATCGCGGACACGGACATGGCGACCTCCCTGGGGCATTTGTGCGCCGATGCATGGCATTCTAGGGGACCGGACGAGAGCGCGTATGAAACCACCGCCTTTGCACCTGACCCTTTTCGGCGCGACCAGCTTCGTCGGCCAGATCCTGACCCGCTACCTGTTCGAGCAGTACGGCAGGAGCGGAGCCCTGAGACTGGCGATCGCGGGGCGTTCGGAGCCGAAGCTCGTCGCTCTGCGCGATTCTCTGGGGCAGCGCGCCGCGAAGCTGCCGATCCTGGTCGCCGACGCCGACGACAGTGACGCGTTGCGCGCGATGTGCACCGGCACCCGCGTGGTGGTGTCCACTGTCGGACCCTACGCGCTGCATGGCGAGCCGCTCGTCCGGATCTGCGCCGAGACCGGCACCGACTATTGCGACCTGACCGGCGAAGTCCAGTGGATCCGGCGCATGATCGAGCGCTACGAGGCGCGCGCCCGAGAATCCGGCGCACGCATCGTGCACTGCTGCGGATTCGACTCGATCCCGTCCGACATGGGTGTGTTCTTTCTGCAGCAGCTGGCGATGCAGCGCTTCGCGCAGCCGTGCACGCGGGTGAAGATGCGCGTGAAAGCGATGCGCGGCGGCATGTCCGGCGGCACTTCCGCCAGTCTGCTGAACGTGGTCAAGGAAGCCGCCGCGGACCCGGCGCTGCGCAGAGAGCTCGCCGACCCTTACTCGCTGTGCCCACCGTCGGAGGCGCGCCCGGCCCGGCAGCCCGCGGTCTCGTTTGCCCGGTACGACGACGACTTCCACGCCTGGATCGCGCCGTTCGTGATGGCCGCCATCAACACCCGCATCGTGCACCGCTCGAACGCGCTGTCGGAGCAGGCCTACGGGAGCGCGTTTCGCTACGACGAAGCGATGCTGACGGGCCGCGGCGTCGGCGGCGGAATCGCCGCGACCGGACTCGCGGCGGGTATCGCCGGATTCACCGTGGCGGCTGCACTGCGCCCTTCACGCTGGGCACTCGAGCGCTTCGTGCTTCCGGCGCCCGGCGATGGGCCGAGCCCGCAGGCGCAGCGCAGAGGCTTCTTCGACCTGAGATTCTTCGGCCGCACCGAGAACGGGCAAACCCTCAAGGTCAAGGTGACCGGCGACCGCGACCCCGGCTACGGTTCGACCGGCAAGATGCTGGGCGAGGCGGCGGCCTGCCTGGCGCTGGACGTGTCCAAGGCGGACAGACCCGGTGGCTTCTGGACGCCGGCCACCGTGTTCGGTGACAGGCTGATCGGGCGACTGCAAGCGCATGCCGGCTTGAGCTTCGAAGCCCTCGAGGACTGAGCGCCGGGCGGGCGTGCTGCCCGCGTCGCGGTCGTACCGGTTTGACGGCTCGCGCGCGGTCAGCGTGTTCAGGAGGCGCCGGTCCGGGCCAGCAGCGGCCCGCGCAGTGCCATGCGAACCGCCACGGCCCCTGCCCCCGCCAGCACGCCGCCCGCCGCGGCCAGCCCCAGATCGTCCAGATGCAATGGCCTGAGATGCAGCAGCTCCGCCAGCCAGGGCAGCTGGACCATCAGGAACAGGCTCGCGAGGCTGCTTGCGACGACGACCCGGGCGGTGACGCCGCGCAGTCCGCCCAGGCTCACCGTGATCGTGCCGCTCGCGACGACCAGTGCGGTCATCGCCATGGCGCGCGCGTGCTCGACGTCGCGCCCGATGCCCAGCGCGTAGTCGTAGCCGAAGACCGTCACCGCCGTGACCAACAGCCCGACTGCGCCAATCAGTGACCAGGCCGCCTTGCCGAAGAATCGTGCACGACCATTGCGCTCGACCGGCAGCAACCGATCCGAGGCCGGCAGTTCCTGGAACACGAGCAGCGCCGTCGGATGGATGATCAGCTCGAGCCAGACGACGTGAATCGGCAGGTAGAGCAGCGGATAGCCGGCCAGCGGCACGATTGTGGCACTGAGCACCAGAGGAATGTGCGTCATCAGCACATACGCGAAGCTCAGCTGCAGATTGCGAAACAGCTGCCGCCCTTCACCGATGGCCCGCACGATCGTGCTGAAATTGTCGTCGAGCAGCACAATGGCAGCGACCTCCCGAGCGCTGCGCGTCCCGCGCTCGCCCATGGCCACTCCGATATCGGCGGCCTGCAGCGCCGGCACGTCGTTCACCCCGTCGCCGGTGACCGCGACGATCTCCCCGGCGTTCTGCAGCCGGCGAACGAGTTCGAGCTTCTGTGACGGAGCGGCCCGGGCGATCACGTCGGCCCGCTGCCAATCGGACGCCTGCGCGGCATGTTCGACCGATCCCTCCGTTTCCCCGGCCTGCGCGACCGCCACCACCGGCCGCCCGCCACCGAGCCCGATCTCGCGCGCGATCGCCTCGGCGGTCGCCGGATGGTCGCCGGTGATCATCACGACACGGATGCCGGCCTGCTCGCAGGCCTGTACCGCCTCGCGCACGCCGTCGCGCAGACGGTCTTCGAAACACAGCAGTCCGATCATCCGAAAGCCGCGGTCGGGTTCACCGCCGACCCAAGCGGCCTCGTCCAGCGCCCGGGTGGCGCATGCGATCACCTTGTGGCCCGATGACGCGAACGCCTCGGTCTGCGCGCGCCAGCGCTGCGCCTCGTCATCCGGCGCCCGGCACATCGCGAGCACGGTCTCCGGTGCGCCCTTCACGACCGCCAGGCAGCCGCCGTCGGCGAACCGCAGCACCGCCGTCTCTCGCCGGCGGTCCTCAGTGAAGGGAAATGCCGCAACCAGGCTCGCCGGCGCATCCTGCACCTCGGAGAGACTCTGCCCGGCTCTCGCGGCCTCGATCAGCGCCTCGTCCAACGGGTCCGCACTGTCGGAACGGGCCGAAAGCGCCGCCACGCGCAGCAGGCTTTTCGAGGTCTCGCCGTCGGCCGGAACGTCGTGCGACAGAACCAGCCTGCCTTCTGTCAGCGTGCCCGTCTTGTCGGAACAGATGCACGTCACGCGACCGATGTTCTCGACGGCCACCGCGCGCCGAACGAGTGCCTGCCGCCGCGCGAGGCGATAGACGCCGACGCCGAGAAAGAACGTGAACACCACCGGGAACTCTTCCGGCAGCGCGGCCACGGCCAGGGTGACCGCGCTGAGCGCGGCATCCATGATCCCGTGCCCCTGACGCAGCCGGATGGCGGCGAGCGCCGCGCACAGGATCAGCGCCGCGACCAGCATCACGCTCACCAGATTGCCAACCGCCGCCTGCAACGGGGTGCGCGCGCGGGTGCCCGCGAGGGCGGACCGGACGATCTCGCCGTACAGCGACTCGCCGCCGGTGTAAGCGACGCGCAGCCGCCCCTGTCCGGTCAACAAGCGCGTGCCCGCGAAGACCCAGTGCCCGTCGGCGACATCGTGCCGGCCGAGCGCAGCGCCGGACAGCGGCGCCTTTCGCACCGGGTACGACTCGCCGGTCAGCGTCGACTCGTCCGCCTGCAATTGGGCGCCCGCGACGATGACGCCGTCCGCCGGAATCGGCTCGCCCGGCCCGATCAGCACGAGGTCGCCCGGGACGAGTTCTCGCGCAGGAATCTCGGCGGTCGCGCCACCGCGGACCACCGTGGCTCGCGCGGCGAGGCGACTCGCGAGTCCCTGCGTCGACGCCTGGGTTCGGCGGTGCAGATAAGCGTCCATGCCAATCAGGGGAACCAGCGCCACCATCAGCGTCGCCGCCTCCGCGAGGTCGCCCAGCGCGGCGAAGAGCACGCCCGCGCCGACCAGGAACCAGAGCATGGGATCGCGCGCGGTATCCACGATCAGTTCGCGCCAGCGCCCGGGGGGCGTCTCGACGATGTCGTTCGGGCCGTAGACGAGCGTGCGCGCGGCGGCCTCTTCGTTCGTCAGGCCGAGATCGGGACCTAGCAGGCCATCGAGGCGATCGGCAGGGAGCGGTCTGTTGGGCATGGGGATTGTCGCAAGGCCTGCTGCTCGCCTCGCTGCATCAGTCGCGCACGCTCGCCCTGAGCGCCTTGACCTGGCCGCGCCGCGTCTTCTGGTCGAGCCGCCGCCTGCGCGAGCTCGCGGTGGGCTTCGTCGCCTTGCGCTCCTTCGGGGCATGCGCGACGCTGTCGACCAGGCGCTGGAGCCGTCGCATTGCCTCCGCGCGGTTCTTTTCCTGTTCGCGGAACTTCTGCGCCTTGAGCACGAGCACGCCGTCGGTGGAGATGCGCTTGTCACGCAGCGCGAGCAGCCGCTGCTTGACGTCGGTCGGCAGCGACGACGCCGCGATGTCGAAGCGAAGGTGGATCGCGCTCGACACCTTGTTGACGTTCTGGCCGCCGGCGCCTTGCGCGCGCACGGCGGACACCTCGACTTCTTCGGCGCGTACGGTGATCGACGGTGCGGATCTGCTCATCGGGTCTGGGTCGCACGGTTCTCGCGCGCAAAGAACGGGTCGGGGCAGACATGCTGGCTCGTCCGCCTTCTGTCATTGTAAGATCCTACGACCCGTCGCGCGTGTCCGGAATGCATGAG
>Ga0316188_10001565_pt1 | contig 10871 bp, 7 predicted proteins | sample Phiworburrow1_MG_FD_204933 | JGI IMG/M metagenome (GOLD analysis project Ga0316188, IMG submission 204933) | Coastal sediment microbial communities from Maine, United States - Phippsburg worm burrow 1 | ecosystem: Environmental > Aquatic > Marine > Coastal > Sediment | place: USA: Maine... | reverse complement strand
CCCTGGCACGCGGCAACCGCCGTGGCGTGAGGCAGAGCCATCTGGTACCTTGTGTCGGCATTGTCTGCAATATGGACCAGAGACCATGAGCGACAGGGAAATCACTACGCTCGCCAAGGACCGGGAATCGCTGCAGTGGTTGCATCGGGAGGCGTGGCGGTCTGAACCCGATAGCTATTGGGCGCGCGCGATTGCCCTGTTACGCTGACTTTCATGTGGCCGGTGGGGCACCCCGACTTATGACGAGGTCACTCACTCTAACAATGCAGATTAGTCCCGGCCACCGATGGCCACACGATGGGGGTTGATTAATGAGCAGCACGGCTCGCTCCACAGCCCCGCTTACCCTGGCGGCGATGGGTATCGTCTATGGCGATATCGGCACCAGCCCCCTCTACGCGTTGAAGGAATGTTTCCGCCCGGCACACGGTCTGACGCCGGACCGCCCCCAGGTGCTCGGCGTACTCTCGCTGATCTTCTGGTCGGTGACCCTGGTCGTCACAGTCAAGTATGTCGTCTTCATGATGCGTGCCGACAATCGGGGGGAGGGCGGCAGCCTCGCGTTGCTGGCGCTCGCGATGCGCACCACCCGCAACACCCGCCTGGCGACCGCAATCGCCATGCTCGGGATCTTTGCTGCCTCATTGTTCTATGGTGACAGCATGCTGACCCCCGCCATCTCTGTATTGAGCGCGGTGGAGGGGCTCGGACTCATCGCTCCGGTTTTTCGCGATTATGTCGTTCCGCTGACCCTGTTGATTCTCGCTGCGCTGTTTCTCATACAGCGTCGCGGCACGGCGGTAGTCGGCGCCTGGTTCGGCCCGGTGATGGCGGTCTGGTTTCTGGTGCTGGCGGCACTGGGGATTGTGCACATCGCCGCGCTGCCGTCGGTTCTCCTGGGGCTCAACCCATGGTATGCCATCGACCTCTTTCACCAGCACGCCACGACCGCGTTCATGGCACTGGGCTCCGTGGTATTGGCACTGACCGGCGCAGAGGCGCTGTACGCTGATATGGGCCATTTTGGCAAGCGGCCGATCAGGGTCGCGTGGACCGCCTTTGTCTCCCCGGCGCTGGTACTGAATTATTTCGGGCAGGGGGCGCTGGTCCTGCAGGATGCGTCGACGCTGGAGAGCCCGCTGTACCGCATGGTGCCCGCGTGGGGACTCGCGCCGATGATCCTGCTGGCGGCCGCTGCTACGGTGATCGCTTCACAAGCGGTGATCTCGGGCGCATTTTCAGTCACGCGGCAAGCCTTTCAGCTGCGGTTGCTGCCGCGCATTCCGACCCGTCACACATCGGCTTCGGAGGAGGGGCAAATCTACATTCCCTTCATCAACTGGTCGCTTTTCATTGCGGTCATGGCGCTCGTAATCGGGTTCGGTGGCTCCAGCGAACTGGCCGCCGCGTACGGTGTGGCGGTTACCGGCACCATGCTCATCGATTCATTGCTGCTGATGACGGTAATGATGCTGTCGTGGACCTGGAATCGCGCCATCACGGCAGCGTTCGGATGCGTTTTCATACTGGTCGATATCGCCTATTTTCTCTCCAACTCATTGAAGATCCCGCATGGGGGCTGGTTTCCATTGGTCATTGGCGGAGTCATCTTTACCGTGCTGACCACCTGGCGCGTGGGTCGGACCATCGTCCTGGAGCGCCTGCGCGATGGCGCTATGCCCCTGGGGATGTTTCTGCAGTCGCTCGCCGACATCCGTCGCGTGCCAGGCACCGCGATATTCCTCACCAGCAACAACCAGGCCACGCCGCCCGCTCTGCTGCACAATATCAAGCACAACAGCGTGGTTCATGAAACAGTCATCCTGCTGACTGTGCATACCCTGGACCGGGGTTCCGTCGCCGAAGCGGAGCGCCTGGAAATCCTTGGGCTGGGCGCAGGCTTCCACCGTGCGGATATGTTTTTCGGCTACCTGGACGACCAGAACGTCCCCGACACGCTCGCCAAGCTGGCTGCGGCCGAGCTGCCGCTCGATCCGATGCGGACGTCTTATTTCCTGAGTCGCGAAACGCTGCTGCCGTCGCGCAGCCCCCGCATGTCCCGGTGGCGCGAGCACCTGTTCTCATGGTTGATGCGCAGCGCCGCCACACCGCTCACCACCTTTCATCTACCACCCAACCGGGTCATCGAGCTCGGACAGCAGATCATGCTCTGAATCACTGCAGCCTGCGCGATGGGCTTTGCATTCAACAATCGGCCGGGGACGGCACCCCGACGTGTCATCCGGTGCCGTTGCTGTCGCCGCCGGCTGCGCGCTCAGCGAGGCTGTTCAGCGAGGCTGTTCAGCGCGGCTGTTCAGCGCGGCTGTTCAGCGCGGCTGTTTGCGGCCGTCAATATCGCTGGACACGGCGAATGCCGGGCCTTAATGTAGCGCGTCGGCGCCCGCTGACCGCGTCGTGGCGTCCCGTCCCGACCCGACCGGCAGCGCGCATGACACATCCCCGCAAAGAGCCTTGAAAGCCCGGTCAGTGGCCGCAGCTGGCGCTGCTTCGCCGCCTGTGCATCCAGGGTCCCGGACGGCCGCTGACGCCGTGCCGTTTCGCCTCTCCCAAGCGGTCTCTCTTCAACGATTTGATTCCAGGCAGCGCACCCCCCATGGCCAACAGCACCCAGCAACGCCGCGATCCGAACAGGCCCGTGCTACCCTTTATGCGATGGCGCCACCTCGCCGCCGCCGTGTCCCTCCTGCTCGTGGTGGGTTCGCTGGTCGGCCTGGCGTTCAAAGGGCTGGCCTTCGGCTTGGATTTCACCGGCGGCACCCAGATCGAGGTGGTCTACCAGCAGGCGGAGCCGCTGGACAGCATTCGCCACACCCTGGTGCAGGCGGGCTACGACAAGGCCGTGGTGGTCTACTTCGGTTCCGAGCGGGATGTGCTGGTGCGCCTGCCGCAGGGTTTCTCCGACCAGGCCGGTGCGGCGCTGGTCGACATCCTGCGGGAGGCCAGCGGTCACCCGGTGTCGCTGCAGCGCATCGAATTCGTCGGGCCCCAGGTGGGCGAAGAGCTGCGGGAGCAGGGCGGTCTGGCCCTGCTGATGGCGCTGGGCGGCATCTTGATCTATGTGTCCCTGCGCTTTCAGTTCAAATTTTCGGTGAGCGCAGTGGCAGCCCTGATTCACGATGTCATCATCACGCTGGGCGTGTTCGCATGGGGGCAGCTGGACTTCGATCTGACCGTCATGGCCGCCGTGCTGGCGGTGATCGGTTATTCGATCAACGATACCATCGTCGTGTTTGACCGCATCCGCGAAAACTTCCGCAAGCTGCGCGCCCACAGCCCCGAGGAGATCATTGACATCTCACTGACCGAGACCCTGGGCCGCACCATCGCGACATCCTTCACCGTCATCCTGGTGCTGCTGGCGCTGTTTTTCCTCGGCGGCGAGATGATTCACAACTTCGCCACGGCCCTGATCGTGGGCACTGTGGTCGGTACCTATTCCTCCATCTATATCGCCGCCAATATCGCGCTGATGATGGGCATCAGCCGTGAGGACCTGGTGCTGCCTCCCAGGCAGACCGAGGTGATCGATGATGGCCGCCCCTGAGCAGGTTTCCGTTCACTGCAAACGGCGGGGCGGCGCTTGCGCATGAAGCGGGCAGTGACTGTGATCGGCCTGTGCGGCCTGATGCTGCTACCGGCCTGCGCGGCCCGGGTGCCGGGCCATGAACCACTGGCGCAGGCACCGGCGCGGGAGGTGGCCGCCAGTCTCCAGCTGCCCGCCGCCTGGGAGCCGGGGCCGGTGGTGCCCGGGCTGGCGCAGGGGGCCGTGCCGCAGGGTCTTGCCCGCCATCCGGCGAGCGGCCTGGTGCTGACCTCGCACTACTTCACCGATGGTCGTCCCTCGGCGCTGGTGGCCCTGGACTGGGCGCGGGGCGCCGCCATCGGGACCTTCTACCTGCAGGCGCCGGACGGCTCGGCGCACCGCGGCCACGTGGGGGGCATCGCCGCCGACGCCGACAGCCTGTGGATCGCCTCGGACGCCTACCTCTACCGGGGCGACATCGCTGACATCCTCGGCAATCCGGCCGCCGGCAGCTTCCGGACCCGCCAGCGATTTGCCACCGAGGCGACCCATGAGGTGGCGTTCTGCACGGTCTACGACGGCCAGGTCTGGGCCGGCGAGTTCGCCCACGGCGATAGATACCCCACCGACCCGAGCCACCACCTCACCGCGCGCGATGGCTCGGTGCGCCACGGCTGGGTCAGCGCTTACGACCCGGCGACGGGGTTCGATCGTCCCCGGCGGGTGCTCTCCGTGCCCGACCACGCCCAGGGTATGGTGGCCACCGAGGACACTATCTACCTGAGCGTTTCGTATGGCCGCCGCTCCCGCAGCGCGGTCGAGGTCTACCGCAATCCGCTGGCCGGGCCGCCGCACCGCATGGCGCGCACCTCCCAGGGTGCCGAGGTGCCGCTGTGGTTCCTCGATGGCGACAACCGGGTGCGCACCATCGACCTGCCGCCGCAGTCGCAGAATGTGATCCTCATCGATGGCCAGCTGGCCGTGCTGTTCGAGTCCGGCGCCGCCCGCTACCGGCTGTTCGGCGGCAAGCCGCTGGACCGCATCGTGCTGCTGCCGCTGACCGGGCTGCCCTGAGCGCCGCCCCGGGCCGCGTGCTGCTCCCCCTCGGCTGAGCCGACGCGGCGCCGGCTGCGGCCGCCGTTTCTGCGCGCAGCTGCCCGGCGCTGCGGAATACCCCCATAGCGGCGGGGTATCCCCGTATTCAGGGCACGGGCCCCGACCGCTACAATGCCCCCCCTCGCTTGTTGCGACCACCTGCGGGCCCACGGCGCCCGCGTCGACGGAAGGAACCCATGACCCCATCGCTGCGCTGGCCAAGACGCCAGAGACCCCTCTCTTTGCTGACCCTGTGCAGCTGGATCCTGCTGCCGCTGCTGTTGGCGGTGGGCCCCGGCGCCGCCCGGAGCGGCGTCAACGACCCGTTTCCGGCCAGGAGCGCGCTGGCGCCGACCGGCAGCGAGTTTCTCCGCCTGACCCAGGGCCTTGGCGGGGCGGCGCGTGAGCAGGCGATTCTGCACGAGCTGCTGTCAGGGAACATGCCCAGCCATCTGCGCACGCTGGTGCCAATACAGCTCGCAACCGGTTCGCACAGCGCGACCGTCTACGTGCTGCCCGATTACCTGGCCATCGGCTCGGATGACGATTTCGTGGTCATCCCGATGACGCCGCGCACCGCGATGCGGATCGCCAACGCCTTCGATTTCACGCTGCCCACCAGGAAGCTGGTGGACGCCATCTACGCTCAGTCGTCGGTGCGCCTGACCCCGGCGCCGCTGCAGCCCGGCCCGCAGATGGCCTCCAATGCCTATTACCGCGAGCACGACTGCCTCATCAAGGATCAGGCGCATGGCGGCGCCGCGGCGAACCCTTTGATCGCCGGGCACAAGAAGGACGTGGTGCTGACGCCGCGGCTGCAGGCGCAGCCGGGGCGGGTGGCCATCTACGGCTGGCATCGCCAGGACGGCCGCCCGATCCAGCCCCTGAGCCTGGTGCACGGCATCGAGTACGTCGACTACAGCCACGGGGTGCGCCTCGTCAGCCGCAGGGCGCTGCTGGACGGCGAGCTCGTCGATATCCTCGACCTCTACACCAGCCCCGCGCTGAGCGTGCTGCTCAGCGACGAGGGCGCGCTGCCGGCCCAGAGCTACCTGTAGTTTCGCTCGTGCTTTGCGGCACGCCGGCGGCTGACCGCCCCGGCGCGCGCCGTCGTCCGCGCGTGTCTGCGCCGGCGGCATCCCCCGATCCCGGCCGCTTGCGGCGGCAGCCGTTTACGAGAGCGGGCCGATTGCGGTAATGTGTGGCTCCCGGCAGGCTTGGACTGCCACATCGGGAGAGCGCCATGATCGCCTACGTCACCCTCGGCACCAACGACCTGCCCCGCGCGGCGGAATTCTACGATGCTTTGCTGGCCCAGCTGGGCGCCGGCCGCGCCATGGCCATGGATCGCATGATCGTCTACGCGAGCGCAGCCGGTTCGCCCATGCTGGCCGTTTGCACACCCTATGATTGCAACGCCGCCACCACCGGCAACGGCGTGATGGTGGCGCTGGCGGCGGGTTCGCGGGAGGGCGTCGATGCGCTCCACGCCAGTGCTCTGGGGCTCGGTGCCTCTGACGAAGGCGCGCCGGGCGAGCGCATGGCCGGTTTCTACGGGGCCTACTTCCGCGATCTCGACGGCAACAAGCTCTGCGCCTGCCACTTCGGCTGAGCGCCTTGCGCGGCCAGGTGTTGCCGCCCCGCTCCGGGGCACAGCGCCGGGCGAGGCCGGCGGCGTCTCCCGCGCCCGGGTTTGATCGACGCGGCTAGCGGACCCGACGTCACGACATAGTGCTGGGAGATGGCGTGTCGAGAGACCAGCTTGAGAATGTCGATGTGCTGCGTGACCAGGTCATCGACCGCGTCGTGTTGTTGATCGGCATGGCAGCGCCGTTGCTCCTGCTGCTGTCGCTGCTGCGGATGCGCACTGAGGGCTGGATGCCGGTCATGGGCCTGCATGTGCTGCTGGTCGCCGTCATGCTGGTCGTCGCAGCCGGCCGCAGGCGTCTGGCGCGCCGAGCCAAGTACGGCGTCATCGTGGTCGCCATCAATCTGGTGCTGCTGGGCAACCTGCTCAATTTCAAAGCTCCCGGCCTGCCGTTTGCGGCCGTCTTCGTCTGCGGCGTGATCGTGGCCATTCAGTCGACGGTGCGCGTGGCGCTGGCCTACATGGCCGCGATGTCGGCCGCGATTGTCCTGGTGGGCGCCCTGGTGCTGCGGGCTCCTCTGCAGTTCTACCTCGAGGCGGCCTTCTGCGGACTCTTCGGTGCCATCATGGTGCAGGCGCTCGCGCTCTACAGTGAGGCCTTGCTCGCGGCCATACGCGACGCCAGCCGGAGCGCCAGCAGCAGGGCGCTGGCGCAGGCCAGGGAGCACGAGGCCCTGCGCGCGTTGCAGCGCAAGGACCAGGCGCAGGCCCAGATGTTCGCCATCATCGGCCATGAGCTGCGCACGCCGGCGGCGGCATTGTCCATGATGCTCGAGGAGATGAGCGAGTCCACCGGCAGCCCGGACAAGGCGGTTCTCCAGTCCACCGCCGCGCATCTGCTCGGCGTGCTGGACGACATGCGCCTGGTGGTGAATCCCGAGCAGAATCTCCCCGTGAAGCTGGAGACCTTTATCCCGGGGCAGCTGCTCGAGCAGGTACAGGCGCAGGTGGCGCCCCTGCTCAGGAGCAAACGGATCCAGTTGTCGCTGGCGCTGGGCGCTGAGGCGGGCAGGGCGCTGGTCAGCGATACGCGGCGGCTCAGGATCGCGCTGCTCAACCTCATCAGGAACGCCTGCCTGCACTCAGGGGGCCGCTGCATCCGGGTAAGCTTCGATGCCGGCCCCGACGGCGATGCGCCGGGGCGTGTCCTCACCCGCTGGGTGGTGGAGGATGACGGCTGTGGTATCGATGCGGCAACCCAGTCCACGATGTTCGAGGCGTTCGTGCGCGGGGCCAGCATCGAGGACGGCTGCGGCCTGGGCTTGTATATCCTGCGACGGACCGTCGAGAGTCTCGGCGGCAGCATCCGCTATCGGCCCCGACCGGGCGGTGGGTCGAGCTTCGAGGTCGAACTGGCGGTGGCCGCAGCCAGCCCTGGCGCGGCTGGCGCCGCAGCCGCCGTCGGCTGCGCGTCCCCCCGTGCGGATTTCAGCGGCCTGCGCGTGCTGCTGGTCGAGGACGATAAGGTGCTGCGTGCGGTGACAAGCCTCATTCTCCAGCGCGTCGTCGGAGCCGTGGACGCCGCTGCCGATGGCCGGGAGGCGCTGTCGCTCCTGGCTGAGCGCGACTACGACCTGCTGTTGACCGACTATTTCATGCCGCGGATGAACGGGCTGCAATTGATCGAGCACCTGCGGGAGCAGCACCAGACCGTGCCGGTGATCGGGGTGACGGCCGCCACCCTCGGCGATGAGGCTGAGCGGCTGCGGCGGGCCGGTGCGGATGGCGTACTGGACAAGCCGCTCACCAAGGACGCGCTGCTGCGGGCGCTGGCGCGGCTCCGGGAGGCCGGCAGGCTGTAGCGCAGCGGCGCCGTCACCGCCGCCAGGGGACGGCGCGCGGCGGCGCGCTGAACTCAGAACCGGTCGCCGGGGATCGGCGTGGGCTGCAGGCCCCAGATCAGGCGGTTGTACTCGCCGATGGCCCGATCGCTGGAAAATCGACCCATGCGCGCCGCGCAGATGATCGACTGGCGGGTCCAGCGCGGCCGGTCCCGGAAGCGGGCGCTGACGGCGTCCTGGGCGCGCACGTAGTCCTCGAAATCCGCCAGCAGACAGTAGTAGTCGACCGTGCGCAGGTCGTGCACGAGCCCGGCGAACAGGCCGGGCTCACTGGCATTGAAGTGATCCTGCTCGATCATCGCCAGTACGGCCTGCAGCGCCGGCTGCCGCTCGCAGTAGTCCTGGGGACGGTAGCCATCGCGGTGCAGCCGGGCGACCTGGTCGGCCGTCAGGCCGAATAGGAACAGATTGTCGGGGCCGAGGGCCTCGAGCAGCTCCACGTTGGCGCCATCGAGGGTGCCGATGGTCAGCGCACCATTGAGCGACAGTTTCATGTTGCCGGTGCCGGACGCCTCGAAGCCGGCCGTCGAGATCTGCTCGGACAGGTCGGCCGCTGGGATGATCAGCTCCGCCAGCGTGACCGAGTAGTCCTTCAGAAACACCACCTGCAGCCGACCGCCGATCAGGGGGTCGCGATTGATCGTGTCGGCCACGCAGTGGATGAGCTTGATGATCAGTTTGGCGCGGTGGTAGCTGGGCGCGGCCTTGCCCGCGAACACCACGGTGCGGGGTACCCAGTCCGCCTCGGGGGCGCTGCGGATGCGCTGGTACAGGTCGATGACGTGCAATACGTTGAGCAGCTGGCGCTTGTACTCGTGAATGCGCTTGATCTGCACGTCGAACAGGGCGTCCGGCGACACCTCGATGCCGGTCTGCTGGAGGATGTACTGACTGAGCAGGGTCTTGCGCGCCCATTTGATTTCGGACCAGCTCTGCAGAAATTCCTCGTCGTCGAGGTGCGCTTCCAGGTCCTGCAGCGCGTCGAGGTTCCGCGTCCAGCTGTCGCCGATGCGCTCGGTGATGCAGTGCGACAGCATCGGGTTGGCGGCTCTGAGCCAGCGGCGCGGCGAAATGCCGTTGGTGATGTTGACAAAGCGGCCGGGAAACAGCGCATCGAAGTGGGGAAACAGGCGGCGCCTGAGGATGTCGCTGTGCAGCGCCGCGACACCGTTCACGGCATGGCAGCCGACGATGGCCAGGTGGGCCATGCGGACGGTGCGGCGCGGCGTCTCGCGGATGATCGAGATGTCCCGTATCACCTGCTCGTCGCCCGCGCAGGTCTGCCTGGCGTGCTCGAGAAAGCGGTGATTGATCTCGTAGATGATCTGCAGATGGCGCGGGAACAGGGTCTCGAACAGGGCGACGTCCCACTCCTCCAGCGCCTCCGGCACCACGGTGTGATTGGTATAGGCGAAGGTCGCGACCGCGATCGACCAGGCGGCGTCCCAGCTCAGGCCGTGCTCGTCGATCAGGATGCGCAGCAGTTCAGGGATCGCCATCACCGGGTGGGTGTCGTTGAGCTGGATGGCGACCTGCTCGTGCAGGTTGCTCAGGTCGGGGTTCGTGAGGCGGTGCTGGCGGACGATGTCCTGCAGGGAGGCCGCGACGAAAAAGTATTCCTGCCGCAGGCGGAGCTCCTTGCCCTGCTGCGTCTCGTCGTTGGGATAGAGCACCTTGGAGATGTTTTCCGACCGGTTCTTGTCGTAGACCGCCGCCAGATAGTTGCCGCGATTGAATGCGTTGAGGCTGAACTCGGTGGTGGCCCGGGCCTGCCAGAGCCGCAGATTGTTGACGGTATTCGAGCAGTAGCCGGGCACCGGGATGTCCGAGGCGACCGCCAGGACATCCTCCGTGTCGACCCAGCTGAAGCCGGTGGCGCCGTCCGGCGTGCGGGTCGCTGCCACCCGGCCGCCGAAGCGCACGGTGAAGGACAGGTCGCGCCGCTCAATCTCCCAGGGATTGCCGTAGGCCAGCCAGTTGTCGGGGTGCTCCACCTGGTAGCCATTGTCGATGCCCTGGCTGAAAATGCCGAACTCGTAGCGGATGCCGTAGCCGAAGGCGGGCAGCTCCATCACCGCCATGGAGTCCAGGAAGCAGGCGGCCAGCCGGCCGAGGCCGCCGTTGCCCAGCCCCATGTCCTTCTCCAGGTCGATGACGTCCTCCAGCACCAGGCCCTGCTGCGCCAGGATGGCGCGGCACTCGTCGTAGTATTCGGTGTTGATCAGGGCGCACTCCAGCAGCCGCCCCATGAGGAACTCCATCGAGAGGTAGAAGACCCGCTTGCTGTTGGCCTGTTCGTAGGCGTGCTGTGTGCGCAGCCAGTTGCGGATGAGGCGGTCCCGCACCGCCAGCGAGAGGGCGTGATAGTAATCGTCGGGGCAGGCGGTCTGCCGGGTGCGAACCAGGTCGAACTCCAGGTGCTCGCTGAACTGGGACGGCAGTGAGAAGTCCTCCAGCCGGTGTCCATCGGTGAAGAACAGTGGATCGCTGCGGTCGGTCATGGGTATCACTGCTCCGGTCAACGTGTCGGGCGGGGCCATGGCGCCGGCTGACAGTCGCGCGGCGCTGCCTTGCCGCCCTACCGGCGGGCGCGGCCTCGATCCCGGATGCCTCATAGCGGGCCTGCCTGGCGGCTTGCACTGATAGTGTCCTGCAAGCGACGGCGGAAAGCCATCGCTATCGTGCCGCCGCGGCGGGAGAGACTGCCGGGCCGCCGCCGCGGAGGACGGCGCGCCGCGTGCGC
>Ga0316188_10001564_pt1 | contig 10876 bp, 10 predicted proteins | sample Phiworburrow1_MG_FD_204933 | JGI IMG/M metagenome (GOLD analysis project Ga0316188, IMG submission 204933) | Coastal sediment microbial communities from Maine, United States - Phippsburg worm burrow 1 | ecosystem: Environmental > Aquatic > Marine > Coastal > Sediment | place: USA: Maine... | reverse complement strand
TTACTGCCGGCCACTATTGATAGGATCACCGCTCGGGATCACTGCCTTTGGGTGCAGAACACAACCTGAGAGGAAGGACAGAGATGAAATCACTACCATTCGACAACGGCGACCAGATGCCCGTGCTGGGGTTGGGAACCTTTAAATCCCAGCCCGGCGAGGTCTACAACGCCGTCAAGGACGCCGTGCGTCTCGGCTATCGTCACATAGATTGCGCATTCTTCTACGGCAATGAGCCCGAAATCGGCCAGGCGCTTGACGAGGCATTCCGGGAGGGCATTACAAGCCGGGAGCAGATGTGGATCACTTCCAAACTATGGAACAGCTTCCATGCGCCTGCAGACGTGCCGAAGGGCCTGGGGAAAACCCTTGCCGGCTTGAACCTGGATTATCTCGATCTCTATCTCATGCACTGGCCGGTTGCCATTAAGAGCTGGGTTCACTTCCCGGAAACAGCGGAGGACATGATTCCCCTTTCTGATATGCCGATAAGCGAGACGTGGCAGGCCATGGAGTCCCTGGTAGGTCAAGGGTTGTGCAGGCATATCGGGGTGTCCAACTTCAGCATTGTCAAGCTGAAGGCGCTCCTTGAAAGCTCCAGGGTCAAACCGGAGGTGAATCAGGTCGAGCTGCACCCTTACCTGCAGCAACCTGCCCTGGTCGACTTCTGCCGCAAGCACAAAATTTACCTAACGGCCTACTCACCCCTGGGATCACCCGATCGGCCCGCCCGCGCCCGGGCCGAAGGCGAACCGGCCCTCATGGAGGACCCGACCATCAAGGCCATCGCCGGGAGACATTGCATGACCCCGGCCCAGGTTCTGCTCAGCTGGATCATCGCCCAGGGCGCATCGGTGATCCCCAAGTCGGTAAATCCCCGGCGGCTGGAACAGAACCTTGCCGCAGTCGACCTCACCCTGAGCCGGGAGGACCTCCTTGAGATCAGTAACCTCAACCGGAATCGTCGCTACTACACCGGTGGGGTCTGGACCATCGAGGGGAGTCCCTACACCATGGAGAACTTGTGGGATGAGTGACGGGAACAGGCTGCACTGCATGGCCTGCAACACCAACCGTTTATGCAGCACAGCCTGGAACCCTGTGGGTTGGGCCCGGGGCCTCTCCCGGATGGCCCGTGGCAGGCCCATTGGCGGATCGGGGAATTGGGCCTACGGCTCAGGTCGTCGGCCCGCTCGGAAAAACTGTCGCTTTGAGCGAACGGCGCCAGCGCAGCTGGATAATGGCCACTCCGGCCAGCGTCACCCCCCCGCCGATCACCTTGGACAGCGACAAATCATCTCCCATCATCAACACTCCCGTCAGGACCCCGGCAACAGGAACCAGCAGGGTAAACGGGACAACCCGGCCGACATCGTACTTTCCAACCAGGTAGTACCACAGCCCATAGCCGGTGATCGTCGCCATCAGCACGACATAGACCAGGCCCAGCCAAGCCTGCACGCTGGCATTCTGCAAGGCGCTCAACTGCCCATTTTCCAGAAGCCATTAGGCAAAAAACAGCTGAACCGAGGCGAACAGCCCCATCCAGGCATTGAGCGCAAAGTTGTTCACCGTGCCGATCATCTTGACAAGGTTGTTCCCCAGGCCCCAGGCGATAACCGCCATGAAGAGTACGGCCATGTGAATCGGGCTGGCAGTGGCCGCAGGTTCACCAAGCAAGATGAACACACCGGCAAAAGCGATCCCCATACCGCAGCTCTTCTTCCAGCCGAAGCGTTCATTCAACAGCAGTCTGGCGAACAGAACCGAGAACGGCACACCAAGCATGGAGAAGATCGCAACGATCGAAACATCAACCCCACGCAACCCGTAAAAAATACTTGCGAAATGAATGCCGCCGAACGCAAAGGAAAGGATGCCGATCATCCGCATCTGCCTCCAGGGCGGACGAACCCACCAGATAAGCAGCAGCGCAACCAGGAGAAAACGCAAACCGGTTAAGAAAATAGGTGGGAATTCGGCGACGCTGATCTTTATGAAGGAGATATTGACTCCCCAGATCACGGCAACCGCGATTGCTGCTAATATGTCGATCAGGCTCATTAATATTTAACTTTTATGACTTGTTGGCTGGCTTTCATCAGCCAGACCACAAGGCCGCTTGGCTCTGAGAAAGAGGATTTTAATTGCGTGGTGTGTCAATGACTTCAGGAATTCACCCGTGTGGGGGCATCTCGCCGTTCAGCAACAAAACCACCTGGGCAAGATTCTCATCATCCCCCACGTTCCCGGGAAACACGATATAGGGCAGCCCTGGAAACTTGGTTTCCTCGCCCAGCCGCCATACGGAAACGCCCGGGGCAACCTGTCCCAGCACCCTGGCAGACTTGACACCAAGAGCTTCGGTGGCCAGGTCGCTGCTGGTGATGCCACCTTTGGCAATCAGAAAACGGGGTGTAATCTCGAGTTTTTTGACGATCTCGACCAGTGCTGTAGAAACCTGTTGCCCGACACTGAGGTTCCCCTGTACATCGTCTTTTTTGACGAGGGTTCGACTGGTGTAGACCATGATATTGAAACCCTTGCGGATGGCCTGATGAATCACTTCACAAGCATGCTCGACAGCTGCAGCACGAGATTCTTCATCGAGCAATTGATGAACGTCGAGTTCCAGGACCTGCAGGTTGTCAATCTGTTTTGCTGCCGCAATCTGCGCAGTTGTTTTGCCAACATAGGACCCGACAACCACGAGGCCTCCCACGGCAGCCTGTCCGGGCAGTTCAATCTCCCCTTTTTCCAGGTAGGAACGTTGGGTTACCGCACCACGAATTTTCACGAAGGATGCGCTTGATCGAATCAAGAAGCGTTTCCCGGCCTCTTCAGCCTTAAGGAGCCCGAGGACAAAGATTTCCAGGTCGATGTAACCAGTGGCGTTGACAACCACCCGCTGGTTGTCGGAGACGCGCATCAGCAATTCGCAAACCCGTTCCGGGCCACCTTGACGTAGGTCCGCCAGGCCGATGCTGGCTACATCGGCGGCGACGACTCTGCCAGCGGTTTTTTCTTCAATAAAACGAGCCAGGTGAGAATGCCGATAACCAAAGACCGCGTCCATGGCGAACTCGGTCTCGCCTGCGGGAACCAATCGGTCGCCTTCCTGGACATAGTGGATATCGTCAATGGTGAAACGCCCGCCCTCGAAAAATGCCGGGATCAGGAGTTGGCCGTCGAAGTCGATGCCGGCTTCCTTGTGCAGCACCTCCTCAAGAGCATCAAGTTCATCCGGATAATGCCCGCGCAAGGTTGAATCGCCGCGGCTGATGATGTCGAATTCTACGCCGGTCATGCTCGCGGCCCGGCAGAGATTGCGCCCGATTTCCGTGTTGATCGCCCGGGCTTTATCTGCATCAAGGCTCCTGCTGTTGGTGAGGATGAAAAACAGGCTGGTCCCGTTCAGCAGAGCCTTCTGCAAGTCCTCGACCTCCCAGCCGGTAAGGACATCGATTCCATGTACGGTTTGCGAGCCGGTCGGATCATCATCCAGCACGACGACCTTTCTTGCCGAGCGCCGGACCGCCTCTCGAAGTTGCGGGAACAGATCATCCCTGGAGGCCAGCACGGGAAGGCGGGCGAAGATTTCATCTTTGAAGATTTGTTGTGGGCCGGTTGAACCCATCTTTCCCTCCGTAAATCGCGACTTCACAGGCGATGCTGCCGTCAATCGTTTTCGCTCGCGGGTAGCTTGATGCCGGTCAGGTGTTGGTAAACCTTGATTACAGCCGAATCATCCTCGCGGCCGTGCCCCGCTGCACTGGCCGCTATGAACTGCTGCAGGGCCGTGGTGGCGACGGGCAACGGCAGGGTTAATTCGCAGCCGGTGGAATTCACGATACCGAGGTCCTTGACGAAGATGTCGACGGCACTGAACGGTGTATAATCCCCCTTGAGAATGTGCGGGACGCGATTTTCGAACATCCATGAGTTCCCGGCACTGTTGCTGATCACTTCATAGAGCATGTCCGGATCGAGCCCCATGCGGAGTCCCAATGCCATGGCCTCGGCGGCCGCTGCGATATGAATCCCGGCGAGGTGCTGGTTGACCAGTTTGACACTGGAGCCGATCCCGGGAGCATCTCCGAGGCTGTAAACTTTTCCGGCCATGGCATCAAGAACTGCAGCGGCCTGCTGGAAACAGGCTTCGCTGCCAGAAGCCATCACCGAGAGATCCCCCTGGCGGGCCCTGACCGCTCCACCGCTGGTAGGGGCGTCCAGCAGTCCGATGCCGGTCAAGGCCAGACGCTCGCCCAGGGCACGGGCGTAACTTGGGGCGACGGTCGCACACTGGACCACGAGCCCCCCCCTTGGCATGAGTTCGACAACACCGCCCGGGCCGAACAGTACCGCGTCGACCTGCTGGAAGTTGACCACCATGGTCAACACGATTGAGCAATGCCGGGCGACCTCTGCAAGGTTGTCAGCCACGCGGCCGCCGGATTCAATAAACTGCTGGCGAGCCTTGGCGCTGATATCGAAACCGACCACATCAAGGCCGGCATCCTTCATCGCAAGTGCGGTTCCTGTTCCCATTGAACCAAGCCCGATTACACCGACCGGTCCAGTCACTTCTCTGACCATCAAGCACTCCTCCAGGTATGACCACCTGTGTGACAGGCATTACTTCTGTTCTGTTTTTATTTTCGGTTCTATAACTAAAAAAAGGTTTCACGCAGAGTCGCAAAGGCCGCAGAGGGAAAGCTCATAAATCTCAAAAAATATCACGTCCTTGGCTTTTTTTTCTGCGTCTCCGCGTCTTTGCGTTCATGAATGGCTTAAGGTTAGTCCCTTTGTTTGGGTTATAGGCTCGTTTATTTTTGCCGGTGATTCCGTTCCGGGCACAAAACTCAAGACATATGATGGGCGGCCGTTTCAGCAGGGCTATCCAACAGGGCCGTTTTTCACAAGGTTGTCCAACGCCGCATCGCGCAGCATCAGCACATCCGATGAGGCCACCACGAAGTCATAACCTCGCGCAAACATTTCCCTTGGTGGGTCGCCTGGAATCGGTATGCCGCCCAGCAGCTTGCCGCTTCCGCGGATGACGGCTTCCGCCCTGGCCCGTGCTTCAACAAAGGCCGGGTTGGAGAAATCGGCAACGCCGCCAGCGCTGCCCGAGAGGTCAACGGGGCCGACAAACAGCATATCGATGCCGACGATGCCAGCAATCTGCTCTATATTGGCAACGGCTTCGAGACTTTCCACCTGGCAGATCACCAGCAGCTCGCACCCTGCCTCATTGAGATAGCGCTGGCTCTCGAGCCCATAGGATGAGGCTCGATTGAGGATGTGGGCAGCGCCGCGGATGCCGCGCGGTGGGTAATGGCAGGCAGCAACCGCGTCTCGCGCCGCTTGCGGTGTGTCGACACTCGGGATCATGATTCCCTCGGTACCGGTGTCGAGGGCACGTTTGATCTCGACGGGATCGTTCCAGGGGACGCGGATGATCGGGCTGGTTTTAGCTGAGCCCATCGCCTGCATCAGATTCGTGGCGCCAAGGTAGTCGACGGGACCGTGTTCGAGGTCGATCACCACGCTGTCGTAACCGGCGAGCGCTATGATTTCGGCGGCAATCGGACTCGCCAGGTGCAGCCAGCAGGAGACGGACGGCTCACCGGCCAGCAGTTTTTTCTTGAGCGCATTTTCACGGAACATGACAATTTTTCCTTGTCAAAAAAGGGATGCCATCAGGGTCTTATCTGTGAGATTTTTCCACTGCGCGCTCAGCCAGGACTCGAATCTTGCCCCACTCCTTGTTTGCAAGGAGATCGGCAGGTGCCAGCCAGGTGCCGCCAACTGCAGCAACGTTACCCAGGGCGAGATAACTGGCAAGGGTCTCTTCCCGGATACCGCCGGTCGGGCAGAACCTTACCCCTGGGAAGGGGCCACTCAAGGACTTCAACATGGCAATGCCGCCGGCCGCTTCGGCCGGGAAAAACTTGAGGCAGTCGAATCCCGACTCCAGGGCAGCCATGATTTCCGATGGAGTGGCAATTCCGGGCAGGAACGGCAGCCCGCTGCTCTTTGCAGCGGTCAGGAGCGTTGCAGTTGCCCCAGGGCTGACGGCAAACTTTGCGCCGGCGCCTTGCGCCAGTTCGAGGTCCTGCGCTGTCAGGACTGTGCCTGCACCGATACAGGCCCCCTCCACGGTGTCGGCAATGCGCCTGATCGCATCGAGAGCACAGGGAGTGCGCAGGGTGACCTCGATAACCTTGAGACCTCCGCTGACCAGCGCCCTGGCCAGCGGTACCGCCTGGTCGGCATCTTTAATCGAGAGCACGGGAATCACCGGGGAAAGGGTCAGGATCTCCGACATCGTTTTATTTTGATCATTCATCATTGTTCTCCGTTTCGATCCTGTAATAATCCCCGGCGAGCGAGGTTCTGCATCAACTTCCCTGTCCCGAAATTCCAGGGTTCAACGGCTGTTGTCAGGTTCACCCGGTTCACCAGGGCCCCTAGGCTCGGCGTAGAGATGGTGACAACGTCGCCGATCTTGTGGGTGAACCCCGACCCGGGAGTATCACGATCGTGGGTCGGCGCAAACATGGTTCCGGTAAACAGGGCCAGTCCGTCAGGATATTGGTGATTCCGGCTGATCGTCTGTTTTACCAGTTCGGCCGGATCGCGGCTGATCATCGCCATCGAACTGCTGTCGGCAAGCACGAATCCGTCCTCCCCCTCGATTTTCAGCTGCACATCCAACCGGCGTACCTGATCAAGATCGAAGGTATCGTCAAGCAGGCGAATGAAAGGGCCCAGGGCGGTCGAGGCATTGTTGTCCTTGGCTCGACCGAGCAGCAGGGCACTGCGTCCCTCGAAATCACGCAGATTGACATCGTTACCAAGGGTGGCCCCGACAATCTCCCCCCTTGAGTTAACGATCAGCACGACCTCAGGTTCCGGATTGTTCCAGGTCGATTCCGGGTGGATACCGATTTCAGAACCGATACCGACAGCCGACATCGGCTGGGCCTTGGTAAATACTTCAGCGTAAGGACCGATGCCGACTTCGAGGTACTGCGACCAGAGCCCCCGGGAAATCAGCACATTTTTAAGCCGCCCGGCTTCTTCTGAGCCGGGCTTCACCGCGGCGATATCTCCACCTATCTCGTGGTTGATGGTGGCACGGATTTGTTTCGCCTCGGCAGGGACTCCTTTGGCCTGTTCCTCGATCACCCTCTCCAGCATGCTGACGGCGAAAGTCACTCCACAGGCCTTGATCGCCTGAAGATCAACCGGTGCCAGGAAATAGGGAAGAGAGGGGTCCCGGGCATCGGCGGAGCTGTTAGCCAGCAATTCGTCCACATTGCCGAGCCTTGCCCCCTGGCTGCTTTCCAGAGCATGGCATAGACTACCGTCCTCCAAAAGTGCGGCGACGGTTGATGCGCTGGCGCTGATGTCAAAGACATCTTTACCGCGAATCACGACCACGGCCGGGCCGGCGGGTTTGCCAGGAACCCAGGCACGTCCGATCAGCTTGGCAGCCGCAGCATCCTTGGGAAGCACAGAGCTGCCATTCAGGCGGGGAAACATGAAGAACCTCCTTCTATTGACAACTTACGCAACCTCACACAAGCTTTCGCCGGCAATATGCATCAGCCTAGTTTTTCGCTCTAACGGCCGGACAGTGAACCTGGAAACAGCCGTGATTTGCTCCGTTTACAGGGGCGATTGACTCCGCTCGCCGTTGACCAGCCGCCAGATATTCAACGGGTTGCTGTCCTGCAGGGGTTCCGGGAACAGCTCCCCGGGGTAGTTCTGCAGGCAGATCGGGCGCAGGAAACGCTGAATTGCCGCGGTCCCCACAGAGGTGAAACGAACGTCGCTGGTCGCAGGGAAAGGGCCCCCATGGACCATGGCGTGACAGACTTCCACCCCGGTCGGGAAACCGTTCACCAGCAGCCGGCCCACCCGCTGCGACAGGATATCGATCAGTTCGTCGTAACCGGCCATCTCTCCCGCGGCCGCATGGATGGTCCCGGCCAGCTGTCCCCCCAGGCTCTTGAGCGCTGCCAGCAGTTCACCGAGGTCCCGGCATTTGACCAGCAGGGCAGCCGGGCCGAACATTTCCTCGGCCAGTTCATGATTGGCGATAAAATCAGTTGCGGAAACGGTCATCAGCGTTGGCTGACCACAGAACCCGGCCTTCCCTTCCTGCGTCTCTCCAACCGACATCTTGTTCACGCCAGGCTGGCTGGAGATGGTGGCAACACTCTGGGTGTAAGCCTGCCGGATCCCTTCATTGAGCATGACCCCGGCGGGCTGCTGTGCCAGGTGCCGGGCCGCGGACTCAGCAAACCGACCGAGGGCCGGGCTTTCGATTCCCAGGACCAGTCCGGGATTGGTGCAGAACTGGCCGACCCCCATGTTGAGTGAACCGATGAACCCTTCGGCGATCTTCTCGGCAGCCCTTTCCAGAGCTTCGGGGAGCAGGACCACCGGATTGAGACTGCCCATCTCGGTGAAGACCGGAATCGGTTCCGGACGTTCGGCGGCTAGTCTGACCAGGGTCATGCCGCCGGCGAAAGAACCGGTAAAACCGACGGCTTTGACCTCAGGGGCAGTGACCAGTGCCGTCCCGACTTCACGGCCTGAACCCATCAGCAGTGAAAAGACGCCCGCGGGCATGCCTGTTGCCCGGGCGGCCCTGGCAATCGCCTGGGCGACCAATTCGCTGGTACCGGGGTGCGAAGAGTGGCCCTTGACCAGTACCGGGCAGCCAGCGGCCAGGGCCGATGCGGTGTCACCTCCGGCCACGGAAAATGCGAGGGGGAAGTTGCTGGCGCCGAACACCACCACCGGGCCGATGGCCTGATTCATGTAGCGCAGGTCAGGACGAGGCATCGGCTGGCGTTCGGGCAACGCCGTGTCGATCCGCACATCGAGAAAATCACCCTTGAGAATCGTGTCAGCAAACAGGGTCAGCTGACCACAGGTGCGGCCGCGCTCCCCCTCTATGCGAGCCTTGGGCAGACCGGTTTCCGCCATGGCCCGGTCGACCAGGGCCTCGCCGAGGGTCATGATCTCTTCGGCGCAGGCGCGCAGAAAGCCGGCACGTTTTTGCACAGACATGCGGCGGAATTCACTGCTGGCGGCTTCAGCGGCGGCAACCGCCTGCTTGACCTGTTCGCTCGAGGCTTTGCTCAACGCTGGGGGCAACTCTTGTCCCGTTGCAGGATCGACCGCACGGTAATTCCCTGCCTGTCCTTCAATCCACTCACCATTTATCAAAAGCTTGCCGGTTATCGTCATTGCTTTACTCCTTTAATGTGATATCTATCTGTCGGGTCCTTCAATTATACTTTTCAGCCATGATTTTTCTCAGTTCTGCGACGGCATGGGCCACACCGGAACGTGGACTGGTGAGAACCGGCACATGCGTTTCACCCAGTTCAGGAAGAATCGCGACCATGCTCCCCTGGGCGCAGACTACCACATCGACACGGGAGAGGACTCCCTTGATGGCCTCGAGCACCATTTCATTATGCTTGGCCCGGTTGCCGGAGGTCAGCTGCTCGAAAGCCCCTTTGATCAAGAGTCGCTCGACAATGATCTCTTTACCGAGTTGCCGGGCGGTTTGTTCGATCAGGCGGCAGGTCGGGCCAAGGGTGGTTTCGAGGGTTGCGGCTACGGCGATGTGCGACCCCGTCTCGCATGCGGTCCGTGCCATGGCCTGATCGACTTTGACTACCGGCGTCTGAATCAGTTGTGCGGCGAGATCGGCCGCCTCCCCCACCGAGGAACACTGGTTGAATACCAGATCGGCACCTGATTCCTGAGCCGCTCGATAGTAAGCACATATCCGGGCGGCCACTGCTTTGGTCACGCCACCGTTGGCCAACACTTCCGGCAGAAGGCTGTCGTCGACGATGTGACGGACCTGGATTTCCGGACCGATTTCCTTGAACAGCGCGGTGAGGTCCTGAACAGAGACGAAGCTGGTATGAACGATCGTAATGGTTCCAACTGACTTATTCATGTTGACTCCTTGATGCGTTTGCTGCTGACAGCTCTTCAGCTGTGCATGATGATGCTGATTGACGATGGCATACGCCCTACCAGTCGACGATAGTACCATCTGCGATCCTGGCATGTGCCGGGTGGATCGGTTCCTGTTCAAAGGGGTGTCTGGCCGCCTCCTCCAGGTCGATTTCGATCCCGAGACCAGGAGTTGTGGGGACCGTCCAGCAGCCATCCACCATCCTGACCGGAGTTTGTGAGACGACCTGGTGGTACCAGGGGACTGCGCCGACCATCTCTTCCTGAATGACATGGTTCGGCGTTGCAATGGCGAAATGAAGGGCCGCTGCCCCGGCGATCGGACCGGCGGGGTTGTGCGGAGCAATACCGATACCTACGGCCTCGGCCATTGCGGCAATTTTCCTGGCCTCGCCAATTCCCCCGCAATGGCACAGGTCGGGTTGTGCGATATCGACAGCACGTGCATTGAAAAGATCCGCGAAATCAGCAAGATCGATCAACCGCTCACCTGATGCGACCGGCACAGGTGAACGCTCCCGGATAAATGCCAGGCCGGCCGTATCCCCAGGCGGGACCGGTTCCTCGACAAACAGTGGCCGTGACGGAGCGAGTGCTTCGATGTACTGCAGCGCGGTGCGCGCCGAGGCAGGACGCCCATGGAAGTCGACCATGATTGCACACTCGGCCCCCAGCACTTCGCGCAGCCGCTCCATCATCCGGGCAACCTTGTCCAGGTCGGACAGGCTGGCGGTATAATGGGTGTAGGGAATATTGACAATCTTGATGGCATTGTAACCGTGGCTTTTGACGGCCGCAGCGCGAGTGATCAGAGGCTCTTCATCGAGAGTTTCATAGACAGCCTCCATTTGTCCCAAGC
>Ga0316188_10001563_pt1 | contig 10879 bp, 10 predicted proteins | sample Phiworburrow1_MG_FD_204933 | JGI IMG/M metagenome (GOLD analysis project Ga0316188, IMG submission 204933) | Coastal sediment microbial communities from Maine, United States - Phippsburg worm burrow 1 | ecosystem: Environmental > Aquatic > Marine > Coastal > Sediment | place: USA: Maine... | reverse complement strand
AAATCGATGTAGATTTCGCCTTTTCCACCTCCATATTTTTCGTGTTTCCAAGGAGTATATTCATTTATCCGTTCTTCACCTGCATTTTCAATACCAACAATAATAAACCCTTTTTTTGTTTTTTCGAATAAATTATTCAAGGTTTCATCAACTTCCCATTCACCTATATATGAAGTTTTGGCATCAAATAAATTTTGACCATCGTGCATATAAATTACTGGATATTTTTTTGAAGATTGATTATAATTTGGAGGTAAATACACCCAAATTTTATTACTAATATTGTTAAGTTCTGGGATTAAAAATTCTTGTTGAATGATTGATACGTTTTCAGCTGCAGTTGATTTTCTATCATCTACATTTTGTGAAAAAGCAAATGAAAAAGATAATAAGAAAATGATATAAAAATGCAATTTTTTCATCTTATTTTCGTTTAAAAATAATTGCCAATTCCTTTTTTTCATTCCAATAAATAATTCCTGAAAATATTAAAACAAACAAAGTTGAAATCCAAAAATTACCTCTAAAATAATTAAATGAAAGGATACAAATTCCAATAGAGGCACTTAAATAAATGATTATCTTTTTTAAATTGTAATTCACAGGATAGTATTTTTTTCCAACCAAATAGGAAATAATAGCCATGCTTCCATAAGCTATTAAAGTCGCGTAGGCAGAAGCCATAATACCAATTACAGGAATTAACCAAATATTTAAAACAATGGTAATAACCGCTCCTACAATTGAAAAATACATACCGTAAATTGTTTTATCGGTTAGTTTGTACCAAATACCCAGATTGTAATAAATACCTAAAAATAAATTAGCCAACAGCACCACAGGGACAATAACTAACGCTCCCCAATAATTTGGGTTGATAAAGTGTTTTAAAATATCGATATATGCTACGATTCCTATTAAAACCAACGCCCCAATTATTACAAAATAATTCATAATTTTCGCATAGGTTTCTTTTGCGTTTTTTTTATCAGCATTGTTAAAAAAGAAAGGTTCAGCACCAAGACGAAATGCCATAATATACAAATTCATAAAAATTGCGAGTTTGTAACATGCGCTGTAAATACCCATTTCAGTATCGCCAATCATTCGTTTTATTAAAAATTTGTCTAAGTTTTCATTAATTACATAAGCCAAACCAGCAACCATAATTGGCCAGCTGTAAACAAGTATTTTTTTCAATAAATGAAAATCGAAATCAAATTTGAATTTCATTAAATAAGGCATAAGCATGAATAATGAAATTGCACTTCCAAAAATATTGGCAATAAATATGTAATTTACTTTATCAGCTTCAAGGTAGTGATCTTTAATTAGGGTTGGCAGATTTTCACCTTGTTCCAAAAACTCTGGAATAAACTTTAAAAATAAGAGATTAATTATTACAATAACCCCAACGTTTACCAACTTAATTCCCGCGTATCTAATGGGTCTGTTAGACACTCTTAAATATGCAAACGGAATCATGGAAATGGTATCTAAAGCTAAAATTCCGACAAATAATTTTAGGCGTAAAGGGTTGTTTTTAAAATCGAAAAAGGTTTGAAAAAAATCGAAGAACAGCGCAATAACAACAACAAATCCAATTACTGTAATTAGCATACTTATAAATGAAGTGGACACCAAAGCATCTTTTTTATTTTCGGAATTGTAAAACCTAAAAAAAGCCGTTTCCATTCCAAAAGTTAACAACACAGCAAAAAGCGCTGTCCAAATATAAAAATCACTATTTACAGCATAATCATCAGCAGGTAAAGCATCCGTGTGTACACGAACCAGTAAAAAATTAATTACTCGCGGTAAAACGGCTGCAATTCCGTAAATAATGGTGTCTTTTAAAAATCGTTTAAGTCCGCTCAAATGTCAAAAAGTTAACCTTATAAAAGTACAAAAGTATTCATTAAAAACTTGACTCGTACCAACTATATGTTTATTACTTGTTTTTTGTTTTGAAGTTCTTTCATCTCAGAGACATCTAAAGAAAATCTTTTTTAATTCGTAGCAGTGTTAGGTACTAATGAATAAGATTGAATCTCGCTTAAGCGACTTTTATAAATATCAATATTACCATTTATTTGTATCTTCTTTTTAATAGCTCCAATCCCGGCACCAACACCAGTGCCAATAGCGCCAAAGAAAATTCCTGCACCTGTCGCAACAACACCTTCCCAACCATCGGACTCTGTAGCCAATCCTAATATGATACCAAATCCAGCACCAGAAGCAGCTCCAATCCAGGCGCCTTTTCCAATTTTACCTTTTCTTCTAATTTTAATAACATCAATTTTCTGATTACTGATGGCTGTTAAATTTGAAACGTCTAATGAATTGTTTTCTGCTATTTTAATAGACACATCATCAGCCGAGTATAAATCGCCTTTTACTTTTAATCCATCCATAAGCCTTATCCAAATTTTATGAGGTTTAATTTTTTTTGAAGTGTTTTGCGCCTGCAGACCAATTGAAAATGAAAAGAAAATTGCTAAAAGCGTTAAGGTTGTTTTCATAAGAAGTAGTTTTTAGTTAATTAGTTAAGTAAATATAGTATTTAAAGGCGATTAATTTATAAATTAATAATCAAAGGGTTTAAAGTTTTTTTATCATTAAATTTTCCCACAGAATGTTGTATTTTTAATGTGTGAATTTAGAGTTGCAACAACATATTGAAACAAATTTAAGCCAAAATTTTTCAACAATATTAAATTGTAGCTGGCAACAGATAAGTGGCGGATCTATAAATAACACCTATAAAATCATAAGTGAATATCATACTTTTTTTGTGAAAATCAATAATTTATCTGTTTTTGAAAATGGTTTTAAGGAAGAGGTTTTAGGATTGCAATTTTTAGAAAAAAATACGGCTTCAGTGCCAAAAATTATTATTGAAGGCATTTTTAATAATTCAATTTATTTGGTTTTGGAGTGGATTGAAAGTGGAAATATAACAGGTAAATTCTGGAAAAATTTTGCTTTTCAATTAGCGAATGTACATCAGCAAAAAGGTGAAAAATTTGGGTTAGACCATCATAATTATATGGGACAATTTTTTCAAAAAAATTCAATTTTTAACAATTTTTCAGACTTTTTTATTGAAAACAGATTAAAACCGCAAGTTAAATTGGCATTCAATTCAAAAAGACTTCAGCAAGAGCATGTACTTCTATTTGAAAATTTATACAAAAAGTTACCTGAAATTTTCCCAATCGAAGATCCATGCGCAGTGCATGGCGATTTATGGAGTGGAAATTTTATTTGTTCAATAAATGAAAAAGCGATATTCATTGATCCAGCGGTTTATTATGGTCAAAGAGAAGTTGATTTAGCAATGAGTTTATTATTTGGCGGTTTTTCTAATAATTTTTATAACCATTATCAACAAATTTATCCCTTAGAAAATGGGTTTATGGAGCGTAAAGATTATTACAATTTGTATCCTTTATTAATTCACTTAAACTTGTTTGGAGGCTCTTACTTAAAAAACATTGAAAATATTATAACTAAATTTTAAGAGCTGAATTGATTCAATTTCTTTACTTTTACCGCTTAAAATTACTTTTAAAATGAGTGAAAATCCTAAAATTGCCGTTTTTGGAAGTGGAAGTTGGGCAACTGCAATTGTAAAAATGCTATGCGAAAATTTAAATGAAGTTGGATGGTATGTTCGTAATGAAACTTCCGTTGAGTATATTAAGGAAAATCAGCACAATCCAAATTATTTAAGTTCGGCCGAGTTAGATGTAAAAAAATTGTATTTATCAAGCAATATTGATGAATTGATAAGCTATGCAGATATTTTAATTTTTGCTATTCCTTCGGCTTTTTTAAAAGGCGAATTAGATAAAATTACAGTTGATTATACTTCAAAAATTATATTTTCTGCGATAAAAGGTATTATTCCTGAAAGTGGTTTAATTGTTGGTCAGCATTTTAATGAAAAATTGAATATTCCAATTGAAAATATTGGTGTAATAACTGGACCTTGCCATGCTGAAGAAGTTGCCATGGAACGTTTGTCATATTTAACAATTGCCTGTCAGGATACTGAAAAAGCTGATTTAGTAGGTAAATATTTATCTAGTGATTATATAAAAACAAAAACTTCCGACGATATTATTGGTACAGAATATGCCGCTATGCTTAAAAATATTTTTGCCATTGCAGCTGGTATTGCTCATGGTTTGGGATATGGAGACAATTTCCAGTCGGTTTTAATGTCGAATTCAATTCGAGAAATGAAGCGATTTATAAAAAAACGTCATAAAATGAAGCGAAATATTAATAATTCGGCCTATTTAGGTGATTTATTGGTTACGGGCTATTCGGTTTTTAGTAGAAATCGTATGTTTGGAAATATGATTGGAAAAGGCTACACCGTGAAAAGCGCTATGATGGAAATGAGTATGGTTGCAGAAGGCTATTATGCTGCAAAAAGCGCTTATTTATTAAATAGTAATCATGAGGTTAAAACACCAATTATTGATGCTGTTTACGATGTTTTATACCAAAATAAGAATCCAAAAACTACTTTTAAAAAGTTAACAGAATTATTGGATTAGAAAACTAAATTTAAAGGGTTGAAAATAAAATTAAAAATTAAAGGCAGGTAAATGTTAAAAATATTACCTTTGTACTTTAATTTATTATTTTAACAATGAAAAAAGGTACAGTAAAATTTTTTAACGAATCTAAAGGTTTTGGATTTGTAACAGAAGATGGTTCAAAAGCAGAATACTTTGTTCACATTTCAGGACTGATTGATGAAATCAGAGAAGGTGACGAAGTTGAGTTTGAACTTAAAGAAGGTAAAAAAGGTTTAAACGCAGTAAATGTAAGAGTAATATAATTATATTATTTCAAAACTTTTTAAATTTAAGCGCATCTTGTTAGATGCGCTTTTTTTATGCGTTTGATTAGAAAAATAAAATTTTTGAAGCTTTTTTGGTTGACATATGTCATAAAATAAGAAACAGAATTATTATAAATTTGATATCGTATTAAATGTAATACAATACTTAAATCAAAAAGCTACTTATGGCTAAAAAAACAGCAATAATTTATTCAACAGTCGATGGTCAAACATTGAAAATATGTGAAAAACTTGAAGCTCAACTATTACAAAATAATTTAGATGTACAACTTTTTTCGGTAGATGAATTTAAGGAGGATATTTTAACTTTTGACACCTTGATAATAGGAGCCAGTATAAGGTACGGTGTTCATAATGAAAAAATTATCAATTTTATAAATACCAACAAACAGCAATTAGACACTGTAAAAACAGCTTTTTTCTCAGTTAATTTAGTCGCCAGAAAACCAGAAAAAAACACTCCCGAAACAAACCCTTATGTTGTTAAATTTTTTAAAACAATAAATTGGAAACCAACTGTGGTTGAGGTTTTTGGCGGGATGTTAGACTATAAAAAATACAAAACTTTTGACAGAATTATGATTCAATTTATTATGTGGATGACAAAAGGACCTACTGATAAGAACACAAAAATTGAATATACAGATTGGGAAAAGGTAAAAGCATTTGGCGAAAAATTGTGTAAGCTTTAATTTATTAAACCACGATCAATTATAAAGTTTTATATATTTGAAGTTCAAACAAAATATTGCTTCAAATGAAAAATACATGTTTGCAATTGTTTTTTATGTTTTTTATGCTTTCTGCCACAGCGCAGGAAATGTATTTAATTGAAGAAACCGATAGTATTCAGCTATTTGAAACCTACTTATCAAACACTTCAACAGGCAACGTCTTTCCTGCATTTTATAAAAACGGACTTATGTTTGTTTCTAAATATAAAGACAATTCATACAATCTATTTTACTCCGATTTACAATCAGGTTCTATAAAAATACCTTTAGGTAATAAGTTTCAATTTGGGGCTGCAACTGTTCACGAAACGGAAATTTATTTTACAGGAATTTCAAAAAGAATGGACACTAAGGGCTATTTTAATTCAACCATTTATAAAGGAATTATAGAAGATTTAAAAGTTTCGAAAACAGAAAAACTAGATTTTTGCGATAAAAACTTTTCTTATACAGACCCTTCAATTTCTGCCAATGGCAAGCAAATGGTTTTAGTAAGTTCGGAAAAGGATATACTCCATATTTTGGAATTTGTAAAAAATGATGCAAATGAATGGAAAAAAAAGAGCCTAGTTTTTATTTCCCACCCAAATTTTGATCTTATAAACCCCACAATTTATAATGAAGACACGATTTATTTTTCATCTAATATTTTTAATGGTGAAATAATAGGAGTATCATATATTACAAATGAAAATGGCGAAATCGTAATAGATAAAGTAAAAAGAGCAGAAGGTGTTTTTAATATTTACAAAATAGAAAGAAAACAAGGAAGTTGGGGAATACCTATAAAAGCAAACGAATTCAATTCTGAATTTGATGAGTTAGGTGTTTTATTTGATTCCGAAAAAAGTGGTTATTTAACTTCATTCAGGTACAACGGTAATGATAATATTTATTATTTTATTCTAAAACAATAAACAAACAGGCGAATCAAATGCTTCGTTGTATAAAAAAGTAAGTTTTCCTAGCTTTAGATCTATTTTAAAAACACTGATATTGTTGCTTCTTTGGTTGGCAACCAGCAAAAATTTTCCATTAGGACCAATGGCAAAATTACGTGGCCAGTTTCCTTCAACTGAAACAGATTGTATTTTTTCTAGTTTTCCGTTTTCAATATTTCTTTTATAAACTACAATGGTGTTTTCACCACGATTGGAGCCGTATAAAAAGGTTTGATTTTTAGATAAATGAATGTCTGCACACGAATTTTCACCTTCGTAACCGTCACTTAAAGTACTAATATTTTGAATTTTTGAATAGCTTTCACCATTATTTTTAAGTACCGAAACAGTTGAGTTTAATTCATTTATTACATAAATAAATGCGCCGTCTTTGGTAATTTCAAAATGACGAGGACCAGTACCAGCTTCCATTGCATAATTCTCTTTTAAGACATATTGTTGGTTGTTATTTTCAACATATTGAGCTAAAATATCGCGTCCTAAATCAGCTACAAATAAATTGTTATTTAAAAATTTTGCTGAATGTGCATGTGATTTTACACTGTCTAAATTGTGATTTATTACTTGAAAAGCTTCATTTAGGTTTCCGTTTTTATCAACTTTATGAATAGAAATACTCCCACCTGTATAATTAGAAACCGCAGCTGTCTTATTTTCATTATTTAATGAAATATGGCAAGGGTGCGCTCCATTGCTACTTACTTTATTTATAAATTGAAGCGTGCCATTTCCAGTAACAGCGTATGCGTTTACAGAACCACTACTATTGTTGTCAAAATTATTCACCTCGCCTACTGCATAAAGCAATTTTTTGTTTGTTGAAAATGCCAAAAATGAAGGGTTTTCAATTTCAGCAGCTAATTTTTTATTTGATAATTTACCAGTTTCAATGTTGAAATCATAATAGTAAATGCCTTTGCTTTCAGCATTTGTATAGGTACCAACATACATAGGAATATTTTGAGCAGTTAAAAATTGAAAACTCATAAAAAGTGTAATAAAATAGTATTTCATAATGATTTAGTAAAAAATTATTTTTCCAAGATACCACGTTTATTTAACAAAGGAATCATTCTCAAAGAACCTTCTTTAATTGAACCTTTTTCAAACAAATATTTTTTATCGAACATGGCGTTTCCTTCAAAAAATGTAACATTAAAAAAGTTAGATAATTTTAATACATCTTCTGAAAGCAATTCAACTTTTGCGAAAGAATTTGCAGGTAATTTTTCAATTTTATGACGCATTAATGAAGTTTCAATCAATTTATCCTCATCATAACCTTTAGAAACAATCAATACCATTTCTATATCAATAGCCTTATTATTAATAATATAAGCATTCCAGTCTTCACATTGAAATTCTTCATTGTACTCTTTTACAATTGCCATAAAAATTTCACTCACTTCATGAATTTGAATGTCTTTTTTCATTTTTGTTAATTAGAATTTAGTATTGAAAAAGTTGAAATACAATTCAGTTTTCAGTATTAGTGTTAAGTTACATTTACGAGCTACTCAATTCTCAATACTAACTAAGCTATACTCGTCAATTACAATACCGATTTAAATTGCTCTAAAAATCGAACATCGTTTTCATAAAACATTCTAATATCAGGAATTTGATACAACAACATGGCAATGCGCTCAATACCCATCCCAAAAGCATAACCAGAGTAAACTTCAGGATCAATATTGGTGTTTTTTAACACATTTGGATCCACCATACCGCAACCCATAATTTCTAACCAACCAGTTCCTTTTGTAATTTTATAATCGGTTTCGGTTTCCAATCCCCAATAAATATCTACTTCAGCACTTGGCTCAGTAAATGGGAAATAAGATGGACGTAAACGAATTTTAGATTTTCCAAACATTTCTTTGGTGAAATACAACAAGGTTTGTTTTAAATCTGCAAAAGAAACATCGGTATCAATATACAATCCTTCAACCTGATGAAAAATACAATGTGAACGCGCTGAGATATCTTCATTTCTAAAAACACGACCCGGAGAAATGGTTCTAATCGGTGGTTTATGACTTTCCATATAACGAACTTGCACACTTGAAGTGTGAGTTCTTAATAAAATATCAGGATTTGTTTCAATAAAAAAAGTATCCTGCATATCACGTGCCGGATGGTATTCTGGCAAGTTTAATGCTGTAAAATTATGCCAGTCATCTTCAATCTCAGGACCTTCAGAAACCGTAAACCCAATGCGTGAAAAAACATCAATAATTTTATTTTTAACCAATGAAATTGGGTGACGCGAACCTAATTCAATAGGTTCATGAGGTCTAGTTAAATCTCCATAACCACCTTTTTGTTCGTTGGCATTTTCAAGTGCATCTTTTAACTGGTTAACTTTATCTTGAGCTAAATTTTTTAAGGTATTTAACGCTTGTCCAAATTCCTTTCTTTCGGCAGGTGCAACATTTTTAAATTCATCAAACAAATCGTTTAACAACCCTTTTTTGCTTAAAAACTTAATTCTAAAAGTTTCAATTTCATCTTTAGAAGTTGAATTAAATTCAGAAACTTCCCCAATCAATTCTTTTACTTTATCTAACATTTTTATATAAAATTACTTCGCAAATTTACGCATTTTTATTTTGTTTGGTTGCATTTGACTTTTAATCATTCAGGCACTTTTTTATGAAAATTTAAGGGCTTTTAAAACCTATTGTAAAAGTCTTTAAATTCGGTTTACGAAAACGTTTTAGAAAAAATGTCATAATTTTGAAATAAATGGTAAAAAGGTTGAGTATAGTTTAAAAATAAATTATATTTGACCTGTTTTTTAATTAAAACTCAAAATAATGTAGTATAAATTGTGAAATATAAAATATCCAATTTATGTTTTTGTTAAGAATTGTTTATGCAATTTTTGCGCAAAATTCAGTTAACTTTAAATGTTCTTTGTTACACTGAAAGGGTTGCTATTAAGTAGCCCTTTTTTTATAAACAAGAGTTGTTTTAGTGAAAAAGCATAAAAATTGCCTAGTAAAATGGTATCTTGCTTAGGGAAAATAAAGATTAAAAAATGACAAAAAAGTTACTGCCAGATTTAAGAACCTATGAGTTTGAAGAAGTTGCATTTAATAAGTTAATGCAAAACAGAATTAACAAAGTGCTTATTGTTTGCTCAAATTACGATTTTTACACACTTGAAGAAGATGGAAGAATTGATGAACGTATTTTTTATGAATATACTTCATTAAATTTAAGGTATCCGCCAAGTTTTGTACACGCAAATTCAGCTAAAAGAGCCCTAATAATTCTAGGAACCGATAAAATAGATTTGGTTATTACCTGGCTCGATATTGGCAATTATAAAGCTTTTGAAACTTCAAAAATAATTAAACAATCTTTTCCTGATGTTCCAATCGCTGCAATTAGTCATTATTCAGCAGAATTAAGAAAAAAACTTGAAAAAGAAAATATTGGAATTATAGATTTTGTTTTTCATTGGAATGGCAATGTTGATATTTTTTTAGCCATAATTAAATTAACCGAAGATAGAATGAATGCTGAAAATGATATCAATAAAATAGGTGTAAAAGCTATTTTATTGGTTGAAGACTCTTTGCGTTTTTATTCAAGATATTTGCCTATTATTTATAAAATTATTTTGAAACAATCAGATGCTTTTATGGCTGAAGGTTTAAATGAGCATAGAAGAATGATGTTGATGAGAGGTCGGCCTAAAATTCTATTGGCTACTAATTTTGAAGAAGGTAAAGACTTATTTGAAAAATATAAAGACAATCTTTTAGGTGTTATTTCTGATGTTTCTTATTTTAAAGGAGGAAAACGTGATTCGAAAGCAGGTTTTGAATTGCTAAAATATATTAGAAGCTACGAGCGTTATTTCCCGGTTTTAATTCAATCTTCAGATGCAAATAATGAAAAATTTGCTTTAGAGCTAAAAGGAAAATTTTTGTATAAACATTCTGAAACCCTAGAAGAAGAAATTAAAAATTACATCAATCAGTATTTTTCATTTGGCGAATTTGAGTTTTGGGACCCTATTAAAATGAAAGTTTTGGCTTCTGTAAAAGATTTAACAGCTTTTCAAAAAGCATTAAATACGGTATCACCTGAATCTATTATTTACCATGCCAAACGAAGTGAGTATTCAAAATGGTTAAAATCAAGAGCGCTTTTTCCATTGGCAAATTTATTCAGCAATATTGAATACGATGATTTTGAAGACGTAGTTGAAGCAAGAGAATTTTTAGTAAACGCCATAAAAGTATACAGAGTTTTTAGATCTAGAGGGGTTATATCAAAATTCA
>Ga0316188_10001562_pt1 | contig 10880 bp, 6 predicted proteins | sample Phiworburrow1_MG_FD_204933 | JGI IMG/M metagenome (GOLD analysis project Ga0316188, IMG submission 204933) | Coastal sediment microbial communities from Maine, United States - Phippsburg worm burrow 1 | ecosystem: Environmental > Aquatic > Marine > Coastal > Sediment | place: USA: Maine... | reverse complement strand
TGGCAGGGATTAAGCGCCCCCCCCCCTGGAACAAGTCTTGGTTCGTATTTATCGAAAGCTCAACTGATGGCAATGCGCGCCTTGAGTCGCTGGCCTCAGACAATCATACCTGTTGCTGTTTCTCTTGACATGGGGGCGATACTGAAGAGCTTCTCGTCGTCTGGCATCTCAGCCAGGACGTCCACTTCAGCCTGATCCTTATTTATACTCTCAGATAATGGCCAATATTGTGCTGAAACACGGGAATCACCAGGTGGGGGCGGTGTTATAGGCAAAGGAAGCAATATATATTTGCTATTTCGGCCACAGCGTTAATGGGCCGTTGTGGAATACTTAAACCTGAAGAAGCCAACTGACGGTCAACATCTAGCATAACTCGATTAAACTCTTCAGGGCCTTTCTGGAAATCAATCACGGCAAAAGCCTTTTTGCGTCAAAATAGGCCGTTGATAACTTGGGGGCCTTATCTTGTGGATCAAGCCATTTCATAACCACCCTTGACCAACTATTGATAACATTTTATGTGAAATAATTCCAAGGGAATAGGGCAGTTAAGAAAAACTGATTCTGAAAATTGGCGGCATTGTGGCTGGGTATGGGGCCCTATTTATTAAGAACCTGGCTACTCAGGAGGGGTCTGGGGGTAGGGTGAGGGAGAGACACCAAAGAGGTCTGCATGGGCAATCGCTCATGTGCCTTGCTGCTACTGAAGCAGATGGTTGAGGTAGGGGTAATCAGAAAAAGTGGCTACCTTTTTGGCTACCTGGAGTCTTGACCAATAACAAAGGGGCTTGTAGTGAACAACTACAAGCCCCTGTTTTTATTATGGCTCCCCGAGTTGGACTCGAACCAACGACAAGCGGATTAACAGTCCGCTGCTCTACCAGCTGAGCTATCGGGGATCAGTTGTGTAACGGAGGGGAAATATACGGAATAGCCCCCATTATGTCAAGAAAAAATGCCGAGGTTATGGCTGTCGGGTGCTCTGGCAAAAAAGGTTTTGAGCCTCTCTTGCTAGAGGGCATCCTGCCCTAGGTGCCGGGCTCCGCTGCGCATGGTTTCTGGCAAGGCGTTTCCATTTTCTTGCAGCAGGGCTTTTCAACGGCACAGGGCCCATTCTGTCCAGGATCACAAGGCCCTTTCTTGTGGAACATGCAACAGGCAGAAAGTGCGAAGGCCAGAACCAAAATGACAGTCACCAAAACCAGTTTTTTCATTATTATCTCCGTATTATAAAGCCCGAGGACTCTTGTCTCCGGGCTCCAAGTTGTCTTTGTCTTGACAAGCCGTAACTAAGCTCCGGCGCCACCTTTTTTCAGTTCAAGGAGAATCAGCTTGGCGACCGCCTTGAGGGTTTCAAAAACCCCATCACCGGTTTGTGCACAGGCGGTAAATTCGGGAACGCCGCCCGGGTTCAGCAGCTCACGCAGTTCCTCAATCGGTGTGCAGTTAGGCAGGTCCTGCTTGTTGTACTGGATAACGAACGGCAATTTCTCCAGTTCGTAGCCCTGCTCTTCCAGATTGACCTTGAGGTTCTCAAGACTTTCTATGTTGGCGTCGAAGCGCTCTTCCTGTGAGTCCGCGACGAACACCACACCGTCTACCCCTTTCAGAATCAGCTTACGCGATGCATCGTAAAAGACCTGGCCGGGAACCGTGTAAAGGTGAAAACGGGTTTTGAAGCCACGGATTTCACCGAGGGCCAGGGGCAGGAAGTCGAAAAACAGAGTCCGCTCAGTTTCCGTCGCCAGGGAAATCATCTTGCCCTTGGCGTCGGGGGCGGTTTTCTGATAGACAAACTGCAGATTGGTTGTCTTGCCGCACAGACCCGGACCGTAATAAACAATTTTACAGTTGATTTCGCGGGAGGCGTAGTTGATGAAAGACATGGTCCGGTATCCTTAGCTGAACAGGTTGTCTATGTCGTCGTCAGTGATTTCGGCAAACGGGCTGTCGACATTGCCGGTTTTTTCCATCTCTGCGGCTTTCTCCGAGAGGTCTTCGAATATGGTCGCCAGTTCGTCACTGGCTTTTTTAACCCTCAGCCTGACCAGGCCAAGCGAACTGCGATGGTCGAAGATGACAACCAGGATGACGCGTTGGGCAACGATTGAAATGTGTATGTTGTCCTTTTCCCCCTCGTGGAACAGAATCGAGAATTCCTTCTCCCCGATCAGTTTGGCCAGGCCACCCGTTGCGGCGATATTGCCTGCAGTCAGAGACGCCAGGCTGGTGGTGTCAAGGTGTTCTGTCTCGCCACAGCCGGCGATCAACTGGCCGTTCTTATCGACCAGGAAGATGACTTTGGCATTGGATTCGCGCAACAGTTTTTCAATAACTGCGCTGATCCGCTGAAATTCCTCGTCGTACATGACAAAGGAAGATTGCTGTGGACCGAGCATGCTGAATTCTCCTCATGGGGGTTAATACGCCAATAGCCCTTATATCATTTCGTCCTGCCATATATCAAGGCTTTTTGCCGGTTTAAAGCCATCTTGGAAAGGCGGGCAAGTCCCTCCGAAGCGATACGGGTCAAAATAAAAAAGCTCCCGGCGCCGGTGCCGGGAGCTTTTTTTCTGAAACAGGGTGGGAACTATTCTTTCTTCCCGCAGTCAGCTGACATCTCTGCAAGCTTCTTGTAGAGGTCGTAGCGGGTTGCTGCATCCTTGGCAGAAGCGGCGAGAAGCTGTTCGGCCTGTTCGGGGTTGTTCTTCTTGAGTACGCGGAAGCGGTTCTCGCTGTTGGCGAACTCCTCGAAGCCGATCGACGGGTCCTTGCTGTCGAGCTGCAGCGGGTTCTTGCCTTCGGCTGCCAGGCGCGGGTCGTAGCGGAACAGCGGCCAGTAGCCTGAGTTGACCGCGCGCTTGCAGTTGTCCACGGCGGTGGTCATGTTGATGCCGTGGGCGATGCAGTGTGAGTAGGCGATGATCAGAGACGGACCGTCGTAGGCATCTGCCTCGAGGAATGCCTTGACGCACTGGGCCGGGTTGGCCAGCGAGACTCTGGCGACGTAGATGTTGCCATAGGTCATGGCGATCATCGACAAGTCTTTTTTCGGCATCGGCTTGCCGCCGGCGGCGAACTGGGCGACCGCGGCCATCGGGGTTGCCTTGGAGGCCTGGCCACCGGTGTTGGAGTAGACCTCGGTGTCGAGCACCAGGGCGTTGACGTTGGCGCCGGAAGCCAGAACGTGGTCCAGGCCGCCGTAACCGATGTCGTACGCCCAACCGTCACCACCATGGATCCAGACTGACTTGACGACCAGATAGTCGGCGTCGGCAAGCAGCTGTGGTGCCGTTTCATGGGTACATTTCTCAAGGATCGCCTTGAGTTTCCTGACGCGATCACGCTGTTCTTCGATCAGCTCCTGGGAAGACTGGTCAGCATCAAGAATCGCCTGTTTGAGACCTTCTGTTCCCTTGCAGGCCGCACAACCACAGGCCATGTTTCTGACCAGCTGTTCGCGAGCATACTCGGTGGTCTTGTCGACAGCAAGACGGAAGCCGAAACCGAACTCGGCATTGTCTTCGAAGAGTGAGTTGCTCCATGCCGGGCCAAGGCCATCTTTACGGGTCGCCCAGGGAGTGGTCGGCAGGTTGCCGCCGTAGATCGAGGAACAACCGGTGGCGTTGGCAACCAGCATGCGGTCACCGAACAGCTGCGAGCAGAGCTTGACGAACGGGGTCTCTCCGCAACCGGCACAGGCGCCTGAGAATTCAAACATCGGCGGCAGCAACTGGCTGCCCTTGACCGAGGCGCTGTTGAACAGAGCCGGGTCAGTTTCCGGAAGGTTGAGGAAGAAGTTGAAGTTGGCACGTTCGGTTTCGCGCAACGGAGGCTGAGGCCTCATATTGATCGCCTTGTGGTTTTCGTTCTCCTTGCTCTTGGCCGGGCAGTTGTAAACACAGGCGCCACAACCGGTGCAGTCTTCAACGGCGACCTGCAGGGTAAACTTCTTGCCGTCCATCTCCTTGCCACGAGCTGCACATGACTTGAAGGTTCCCGGTGCGCCGGCCAGTTCCTTCTCGTCGTATATCTTCATGCGGATCGTAGCGTGCGGGCAGACGAATGAGCAGATGCCGCACTGGATACAGAGCGCCTCGTCCCAGACCGGCGTTTCAATTGCGATGTTGCGTTTCTCGTACATGGCGGTCGCGGTCGGGAAGGTGCCGTCAGCCGGCATGGCCGAGACCGGCAGATGCTCGCCGAGGCCATCGATGATCGGGCCGAGAGTCTTCTGCACGGTTGCAGGAGTACCGGCCCACTGACCGATGGTCATCTCGATGCTGCTGTCGGCCGTGGCCGGTACAGCAACTTCCTGGATGTTCTCCAGGGCGGCGTCAACGGCCTTGTTGTTCATGTTGACGACCTTTTCGCCGGCCTTGCTGTAGGACTTGACGATGGCACCCTTGATCTCGCGTACTGCCTGATCGAGCGGAATGATGTTGGAGATCTTGAAGAATGCCGTCTGCATGATGACGTTGATACGAGGTCCGAGGCCGAGCTCGTTACCCAGTTTCACACCGTCGATGACGAAGAACTTGAGCTTCTTGTCGATGATGGCCTGCTGGACCTTCTTCGGCAGTTGAGGCCACACGCTGTCGGCATCAAATGGACTGTTGAGCAGGAAGGTCGCGCCTTCCTTGGCGTTTTTGAGCATGTCGTACTTCTCGAGGAAAGAGAAGTTGTGACAGGCGACGAAGTCGGCACTCTTGACCAGGTAAGGCTTGCGGATCGGCTTCTTGCCGAAGCGCAGGTGAGACGTGGTCATGCTGCCGGCCTTCTTGGAATCGTAAACGAAATAAGCCTGAACTTCGTTGGCGGTACTGTCGCCGATGATCTTGATCGAGTTCTTGTTGGCGCCAACCGTGCCGTCGGAACCGAGTCCGTAGAACATCGCCGAGTAACCATCGAAGGGGACAATGTAGTCCGCGTCAAAATCAAGGCTGCGGCCGGTGACATCGTCCTTGATGCCGACCACGTAATGGTTCATCGGCTTGTCTTTCGACAGGTTGTCGAACACTGCCTTGGCCATGCCGGGGCTGAACTCGTAGGAGCCGAGGCCGTAGCGGCCGCCGACGATCGACGGGTAACCGGGGAAAGAGATCAGGCCATCGGCCATCGCTTCCCCGAAAGCGGTGCGAACATTGTGGTACAGCGGCTCACCGATGGAGCCAGGCTCCTTGGTGCGGTCCAGGACCGCGATCTTGCGGACCGTATTCGGCAGAACTTCGGCGAATGCCGCAACATTGAAAGGCAGGAAGAAGCGGACCTTGATCAGGCCAACTTTTTCACCCTGGGCGACCAGGTGCTCGACCAGCTCGTGCATGGTGTCGCAGGCCGAGCCCATCATCACCACGACGCGCTCGGCATTCGGGTGACCGACGTAATCGAACAGGTTGTACTGGCGGCCGGTCAGCTTGGCAAACTTGTCAAACTGGGCCTGCAGGATGCCCGGAAGATCGTCGTAGTAGGAGTTGACCGTCTCACGACCCTGGAAATAGACGTCCGGGTTCTGGGCGGTACCACGCAGCACCGGGTGATCAGGGGACAGGGCGCGGGCACGGTGGGCCCGGACCAGCTCGTCACTGACCATGTGACGCATATCATTCTCGGAGAGTTCGTGGACCTTCTGGACCTCGCTCGAAGTCCGGAAGCCATCGAAGTAGTGCAGGAAGGGAATGCGCGATTCAAGAGTTGCAGCCTGGGCAATCAGCGCAAAGTCCATGACTTCCTGAACGTTGTTGGAGCTGAGGAAAGCCCAGCCTGTAGAGGTACAGGACATGACGTCCGAGTGGTCACCGAAGATTGACAATGCCTGGGCAGCAATCGCACGGGCCGAAACGTGGAAGACCGTGGGGGTCAGCTCGCCGGCGATCTTGAACATGTTCGGGATCATCAGCAGCAGACCTTGCGAAGCGGTAAAGGTGGTGCACAGAGAACCTGCCTGTAGTGCACCGTGTACGGCACCGGCGGCACCGCCCTCAGACTGCATCTCTACAACTTTGGGGATGGTGTTCCAGATGTTCTTTTCGCCCGCGGCACTCTTGGCGTCGGAGACTTCGCCCATCACTGAAGAGGGCGTAATCGGGTAGATGGCGATCACCTCGTTGGTCGCATGAGCAACATGCGCCGCGGCGGTATTGCCGTCTATACAGGTCATTTTCTTGGACATCAGACTTCCTCCTTGCTGGAATTTAAATATCGATGAATCAGTTTCTGATGATCTTGGATGAAGGCTGCTGAACGCGGCTCAGATATCCCGTCGCCCTTCGACAGCGCGGTTCACAGTCGCTTCATCGACATATTCGAGTTCACTGCCCATCGGGATGCCATAAGCCAGGCGGGTCACCCTGATGCCGCGTGGCTGGATCAGTTTTGCCAGGTAAAGGGCCGTGGCATCTCCTTCGACAGTAAAGTTTGTCGCTATGAGAACTTCCTGAACGGTGCCATTATCGAGGCGGTCGATCAGGGGGTCGATCTTGAGGTCTTCGGGTCCAATGCCGTCCAGTGGCGACAAGGCTCCGTGCAATACATGGTAGCGGCCCTTGAAAGACCGGCTGCGTTCGATGGCCAGCAGGGCCTGGGGCTCTTCGACAACGCAGAGCAGAGCTTCGTCCCGACCCGGGTCACAGCAGAGGGGACAGGGGTCCTGTTCCGTGATGTGAAAACAGACGGAGCAGAACCTGGTGTTGTTCTGCAAATCAAGGATTGCCGTCGCCAGGGCTTCTGCCTGAGCCTTGGGTTGGCGGAGCAGGAAAAAGGCCAGCCGGGTCGCCGTCTTGTTGCCGATACCCGGAAACTTGGCCAATTCTGCCACAAGCCTTGCGAAAGACGGGATGGAGTCTAACATAATTTATTTCAGAAATTCAACAGTTTATGGGATTCCAAAGATATTTTAAGGGGGTCAAATTTTTTTCGTATCACTGAAAATACCCCCGAACATTTTTTTATTATTGGTAAAAAAATTTATTTTAATTTAAAAAAACATGCAAATGCAAGCTTTTCCGTAAATGTCGAAATTCCAAGAGTGTGCATTTAAGCGCATATTGGTCATACCAATTATTGGCCCGCCCAATTATTGGGTAAAAACGACCTCTTGTCAATTTTTTACTTACGAACGATTTTCCACCGTTTATGTGAGCCCAGGGATGTTCATGCCGCCGGTGATTTTACTCATCTCTTCCGAGGCCATCTGCTGACTCTGCTTGATTGCTTCATTGACCGCTGCGGTGACCAGGTCCTGCAGCATCTCCACGTCCTCCGGGTCAACGGCCGCCGGGTCGATCTTCAGATCGAGCAGTTGCTGCTTGCCGCTCACGACGGCAGTGACCATGCCGCCGCCGGCCGAGGCCTCGACCTGCTTCTTGCCAAGCTCCTCCTGCAGTTCAGCCATACGGCGCTGCATCTGCTGCGCCTGCTTCATGATGTTGCCAATTCCACCTCGTGACATAGGTATTGCTCCTTGCAGTAAAAATCTTTGGGAATGTCGCCACCAGGGCTCCAAGGCACCAAGAGAACCTGTTTTTGTGTAAATTCTTCTTGATGGCTTCGTGCCTTCGTGGCAAAAGCTTTTATTGTGTATGCCTTTTCGTGCTACGCGTCTCGCGCCTCGAGCTACCTGGTTTTAAACAAACCCCTTATCGATCGGAATAACTTTCTTGATCTTGCCGCCGAACACATCCTGCACGGCTTTGAGGGCCGGGTGCTCCACGGCGTCTTCGCGCAGGCGGCGCATGCGGTCGGTCTCTTCTTCCTGGCGGGTTTCCACCAGCGACTTGGGCGCGTCCTGCGCTTCGGCATCAACCATGGAGACCTTCAGCTTGATGGTCGTGCCGAAGTACTCTGTTGCCAGGGCTTCGAGGTCGTGCCGGATATCATCCTCCTGGAGCTGGCCGATCATGAACGACCCTTTCGGGTAGCCGACGTCCAGTATCGGAGCTTCCATTTTCAGCGGGCGGCCATGTTCCAGTACCGAGCCAAGCATCGGTCGGCTCTGTTTGACCATGTCTACCAGCCCCTGCCACCCCTTGCTGTCGGTCGTTGTGGCGACGGGAGCTTCAGGCTTTTTTGGCGGTGGCGGCTCCGCTGCCGGAGTTTTCGGTGTGACCTGTGGTCGGGACGCTGGCAAGGGCCCTGACGCCAGTCGTCGTTCAAGATTTTCGATGTGGCTGATCAGTTTGCCCAGGTCCTGGGTCGGGGCGAGCGTGGCCAGCCGCACCAGGCTCATTTCCAGGGCCAGCAGGGGGGCGTTGCTGTTGACCAGCTCGACCTGTGTCTTGATAAGCAGGGTGACGATCCGCTGCAGGTCTTCCAGGGAAGCATCCTCGGCGAGGAGCTTGAGTTCTTTCAGCTCGTCGCCGACCATGTCCAGCAGCTCGGCGGGTTCGTCTACAACCTTGCAGATGACCATGCCACGGAACATCTCGAGCAGGTCCTGGGTAAAACGCCGCAAAGCCAGGCCAAGCTGGTCGACGCGATGGGCCGATTCGAGGGCCCGCCGGCTGTCACGCTGCAGGATCGCCTCGACCGTGTCGAGCAACAGACGGCGATCGACCATGCCGAGCAGGGTCTGTACCGCCTCGTCTTCGACCTGGTCGCCGGAGAATGCCAGCACCTGGTCGAAGGTGGAGAGCGCGTCGCGCATGCTGCCTTCACCCTGGCGGGCAATCAGCCCGAGACTGCGTTCGGAGATAGTCAGCTCCTCCGCAGTAGAGATTTCACGCAACCGCTCGGCAACCTTGGCCAGGGGGATCTTGCGAAAATCGAAACGCTGGCAGCGCGACAGGATGGTGATCGGGATTTTGTGCGGTTCGGTGGTAGCGAAGATAAACTTGGCGTGCTCCGGCGGTTCCTCGAGGGTTTTCAGCAGGGCATTGAACGCGTTGGTCGACAGCATGTGCACTTCATCGATGATAAAGATCTTGAAACGCGAGCGGCTTGGCATGTAGCGGATATTCTCACGCAGTTCGCGGACATCGTCGACGCCGGTGTTCGAGGCGCCGTCAATCTCGATGACATCCATCCCGTGGCCGGAGGTGATCTCCGTACAGGAGGAACAGCTGTTGCAGGGCTGGTCGGTGAGCCCTGCTTCGCAGTTCAGGGCTTTGGCAAGAATCCGTGCTGCCGAGGTTTTGCCGACGCCGCGGGCGCCGGTGAAGAGGAAGGCATGGTGAATCCGGCCCGAGCGGATAGCGTTCGCCAGGGTCTGGCTGACATGCTCCTGGCCGATCAGGTCGGCGAAGTTTTGTGGCCGCCACTTACGGGCGAGTACCAGGTAGGCCATGGTCTCTCAGTTCGGCTTCAGGTTAGGATCAAACCGCAACCGGCGACTTGCCGGCACAAGTGACAGCCAGGCACCCCCGCGGCACACGGCTGAGGCCGCTGCCGCTGCTCCCTTCCGGGCCTGACGGAGTTCACGGCCGTCCGTTGCGCGGGACCCGGCTGTCACTTCTGACGGCAAATATACGCCATGGCCAAAGAACCAAAAACGTTTAACGCAAAGACCACTCAAGTCTATCAGGAAAAAGGCCTGAGCTCTGCGCCTTGATTGGATTTTTGCGTTGATTTGTAATCAGTTTGAAAAGAAATGGCGGAGAGGGAGGGATTCGAACCCTCGGTACCTTTCAGTACACACGATTTCCAGTCGTGCACCTTCGGCCGCTCGGTCACCTCTCCGCAGAACAGGCAAAATACACCAAAGAACGTTTGACTGTAAAGGGTTTTTCTCGGCAGCCAGGTGCTTGATTAAGGTAAACCAGGTCGCCGAAAGAATGATTCTCAGGGGCGTTTCAACTGTCGTGAATGGGTTGGGTTGCCTGGGCGGGTGACGTCCTAGTTGATTTGAACGATCACACCTTTCTGGATCTGCAGCAGAAAGAGGATCTTGTCGGCTTCGCCGACCAGGTCGAAGCTTGTGGCGCCGGTCACCCCGGGGAAGTTCTGCAGTTGCGACAGGGCACGGCGAAGATCCTCGCGGCTGGTGATTCTGGAGTCGTTGAGCAGGGTCAGCATGATCCCGGCGATATCGTAGCCCTGGGCTTCGAGAATGGTCGGTTCTTCGCCAAAGCGGTTGAAATAATCTGCCACGAACTCCTGTACGAAGGGGTAGCTGCTGTGCAGAAAGAAGCTGTCGGTGAACACGGCACCTTCGACAAATTGTCTGGCCAGGCGCGGTAGCTCGGTATCGTTCCAGCCGTTGGTGCCGAGCAGTTGAATATCTTCCAGCCCGTAGAAGGCGACTTGAGGTGCAATCAGGCTGATCTTGTCGGAGTAGTCCGGGACGAACAGTGCTTCGAACGGTGGAGGGGTTTTTTTCTCTTCTCCGGCATCACCGGAACTTTCCGAATCGGCAGAATTTTCTTCCTCGTCGGACGCACCGGGGTCGAGTCCCTGCAGCAGGCGGACCTGGTGGCGGAAGTCTGTCTGTTCCGTCTGGTAACCCTGCGTGGCGACTATCTCACCACCGCGGCGCCAGACTTCGTCCTGGAAAAGTACGGCGAAATTTTCTCCCTGGCGAGTTTTCGGATACATGATACCAAAGGTCGAAAGTCCGCGCTCTTCCATGGCGTAGTCTACCAGAGTCCGGACCTGCAACTCCGCGGTCAGAGAATTGCGGAACACATAGAGGCTTGCGGCTGCCAGCCCTTCACGCTGGGACATGGTCAGCAGGGGGGTGCGCTCCTGGTTGGCACGGACTGCGGCACCCTCGGCGGCATTGCCGACCAGCGGGCCGATAATGCCCATGACCCGGTCACTGATTGCCAGCTCGGCAACCTGCTGGGCGGCGATCGTCTCATCCCCGGCGGTGTCGCGGAAGATCAGGCGCACCGGGATATTCGGGCGGAAGGCCTCCATCGCCAACTCTATCCCCTTCTTCA
>Ga0316188_10001561_pt1 | contig 10882 bp, 12 predicted proteins | sample Phiworburrow1_MG_FD_204933 | JGI IMG/M metagenome (GOLD analysis project Ga0316188, IMG submission 204933) | Coastal sediment microbial communities from Maine, United States - Phippsburg worm burrow 1 | ecosystem: Environmental > Aquatic > Marine > Coastal > Sediment | place: USA: Maine... | reverse complement strand
TGAAAGTCGGCAGAGCTGCTGTGCGACACCCCCCTAACTTGACGGGCGGCTGCCAAAAGCACCTCTTACTCACAGTCATGGCCAAGCCAGGACAGGATGGTGAGGTCAGTGTCCGCAAGCAGTCGTTCGAGCCTGCTCGCCATCCAGGGCAGCAGTCCCGGCACGATCTGTGGTGGCTTCTTGTTGGCGCCGATGAGTCAATGCGTGTGGGTGCGCCGGGCAAGGCAATCAGCAGGTACGGACGCACTGTCGCACAGCGACACGATATGGCCGCCCGCCGGCGCCGTGCCGGTGCCACCCACCACAGCGATCGCCGGCAGGCGTCGAAGGAGCAGGTCCTCATGACGCTTTGCGTCGATGGGGCTCATCGGGTTCAACTCGGCCACCGACGTCGCGTTGCACTGGTTGCCGGTCGCGTCCGTCCCCCCATCCGACCCGCCGGAACAAGGCGAGGAATCCCGTACCTCGACCTTCGAGGTCTTCACCGGCAATTGAGGGGGCACCACCGTCACGGCGACCCGACTCACGCCTTTCACTTCCTCAGTCGGACTGCGGTGCGCAGCCGAAACCGTCGCCGTGGGACGTGGTCCGATTCGGGCTGTACCCGATGGCTCGATCCCGCTCATCTTGGCGGTCCGCGGCGGCGAGGCGATATCCGATCCGTCGGCGTATGCCCCGACGGCAACGCCATCGTTGCACTGATTGCCCGTCGCGTCCGCGCCGCCACCGCTGCCGCCCGAACACACCTGGGCATGCAGTGGTCCGGCAAAGACCAGGGTCAAAAGAAGGATCTTGGCTGCGCTCATGCAAGCCTCCCCTATGGCAAACCTTGTCCGCCTATGAAATCGCGCGGGAAACCCGCGGCCCAGGCGTGGCGCAATGCGCCGATTTGTCGGGGTCACGCGCCAAACCATAAGAACATCTGACGCGCAAGTACCGTATAGGCTTCTTTCTCGCGGTGTGCAAGAAGAATCGTTCGGACTCGCATTCGATACGTCAGTCATGGAATCCCGGCGGGACGGATCGGTGCTAAGGCGTCTGCACGTCGGCGTAGACGGTGATTTGAACGGCTGCTCCTTGGGGTATGGGGATGGCTGCTCAGGGGTCGATTTCCGGCCCACACGAAGGACCGCTGACCGACACCCCATCTTTGTGACTCTGGCGCTCTGAAGCTACCTGGAAGTGACCGGCCGCTTTCAGTCTGTTGCTGAGGTAGGCTCGGCAAATTCGAACTACCGGTCATTGAGCTTGCCGGCCGCCAGACACCGCGTCATCCGGGATCGATGGCCGGTTCCTTTCTCCACTCGTGGACGAACCGCGCAGGCCAGCGCCAAGTGCATACCGCCCAGCGAATTCCTAAAATCGTTGGGTATGAGCGATCAGATCAAAGCGTTCGTTGCCAGCCTCGATCACGATGAGCTGGCGCCACTTGCGACACCGATGCTGCGCGCCGTCTGGCATGGCCTGCGCGGCGATTGGGACAAGGCTCACGAACTCGCGCAGGCGCAGGATGACGAGGACGGCGCTTGGGTGCATGCTTGGCTGCATCGCATTGAAGGGGATCTTGGGAACGCAGAGTACTGGTATCGACGCGCGCGCAGGCCAGCGCGTAGGGACGACACGCGCGATGAAGGACATGAGATCGCTCGGTCGTTGATCCGATCGATCGAGGGAAGCTGACCGCGCTGCCGCGCCGAGTTCGTTCGAGTGCGTGAATCCGGCCGCCAGATAATCGGCTGCGTGGTCCTTCCCCGGGGCCAGACGCGCTTCGCAATCTCAGCCGACGGAGGTCCAACCGTGTCCGAAACCCTGTGGCGTTGGTCCGCGCATCGATTGGCTGCTGCGATCCGCAGCGGCGCCATCTCCGCCCACGAAGCCGTGGCATCGAGTCTGGAACGCGTCCAGGCGGTCAACCCGACTCTGAACGCCATCGTCGACCTGCTCGCCGAGGACGCCGTGGCCGCGGCGCAGAAGGCCGATGACGCACGTCTGCGCGGCGACGTGCTCGGCCCATTGCACGGCGTGCCGGTCACCGTGAAGGTCAATGTCGACACGAAAGGTCGTGCCACCACCAACGGCGTGGTCGCCTTCAATGACAACGTCGCCGACGAAGACAGCCCCGTGGTGGCCAACCTGCGCAAGGCCGGCGCAGTGATCATCGGCCGCACCAACACCCCGGCCTTCTCGGTACGCTGGTTCACCGAGAACGACCTGCACGGCCGCACCTTGAACCCGTGGTCGCGCGAACACACGCCAGGTGGCTCCAGCGGCGGTGCTTCATCGGCGGTGGCCGCCGGCATGGGCGCAATTGCCCATGGCAATGACCTCGCCGGGTCGGTGCGCTACCCGGCCTACTGCACCGGCGTATACGGCTTGCGGCCCTCGTTCGGCCGCGTACCGGCGTTCCTGGGCAGTGCGAAGGAAGAGCGGCCGCTGTCGATGGCGATGATGTCGGTGCAGGGCCCACTGGCGCGCAACGTCGCCGATCTTCGCTTGGCGCTGCAGGCGATGAGCGCAGGCGACGCGCGTGACCCCTGGTGGGTGCCGGCACCGCTGAACGGCCGGGCGCTGCCGCGGCCGCTGCGCGTGGCGATGAGCGTGAACTGCCACGGCACGCCGGCGGACCCGGCGGTGGTGGCCGCGGTGCGTCAGGCCGGTGCCTGGCTGGCCGACGCGGGCTATGCCATCGAAGAGGTCGAACCGCCCAGCCTGGCCGAAGCCGCCGAGCTGTGGATGCTGATCGGCAACGACGAAGCGCGAAAGTTCATGTGGCCCGCCGTCGAGCAGTTCGGCGATGAGGGCGTCCGCCGGTCTTTCGGCTGGATGCTGGCCGCCTCGCCGGTGCTGGACCACGACGCGCACTTGAAAGCCTTCGCCAAGCGCGCGACGCTGGTTCGCCGCTGGCAGCAGTTTCTGGAACGCTTCGCGCTGGTGCTGTGCCCCATGTCGGGCGAGCCACCTTTCCGATGGGGGCGGGATGTCGAAAGCGAGGCGTCAATGGCCCGGGTGATACGGGCGCAAGAGACGCAATTCGCGGTGCCGCTGCTGGGCCTGCCAGCGGTGTCGGTGCCCACAGGTCTGGCCGGCAGCCTTCCCATGGGTGTGCAATTGATAGGCCCGCGATTTCGCGAGGATCTGGTGCTGGATGCCGCCGAAGTGATCGAGGCACGCTGCCTGCCCATGACGCCTGTCGATCCGCGGTGAGCAGATCTCACATCGGTCGCCTTCGTTGGCAGACCGTTGTCGAGGGCAATGACCGGGAGATGGATTGCATCGACCCGTCTGCGGCATCGAGACTGAACTCGCGCACTACCGCCGTCGACCCTGAGCCGCCATCGGAACGCTCAGGAAGCGGTCGTCGTCTTGACGTCCTGACCGACACCTAAACCTAGGCGTCAGAAGTTCGGGGCCCAACTTGCCAATCCCCGTCAATCCTGTCCGTGACGGCGCATGTAGGCTGAACTGCCTGGCCAATGCGTCCGTCTGAGTTTGCTCGCGCGGATCCGTGACGGCCGGGTCGAAGCAATGTAGATAGGAGCCGGCGAGTCACCGCCAGTTGATGTCGCGAGACCGTTGCACCAGTTATCCGCGTGCCCGGATCCTGCGTGTCGTTCACAATCGAGGCCGGCCCTGGTGGCTGGGATCGACGGGAGGCGTGACTGCGAAAGGCTTGCAAAGGACGGCAATGAAAACCTTGGACGAGATGTTGAGCCTCAATCTGCTTTCCGCTGTCGAGCATGCCGAGATCGCGGCCTGGATTGCCAAGGCCCGCACGCCCGAGCGCATCCTGCAAATGCCAGCGCCTCTGTGGCGCTCGCTGGAACTGGCGAGCGTCCTGCTGAACGTCGACGCGGACCTGCTGCAACCGCCGCTGCTGGAGGGCACTTAGTAATTCGGGCGAAACCCGCGCGCGCGTCGCCCCAGGTTCAGCCGGCCCGGCAGTTGATCGGCAGGAAGTTCTTGTCGACGTCGGTCCGGTTCGTGCCCTGGACTGTCATCTTGTCGGGCGGCCTGGCATTGCCGCAGACCCAGGCGACGGGCACCACCGGCGCGTCCTCGACGATGGCCGGCCGCAGTGTGAGTGTCTTGCCTTTGATGGCGACGGTCGCCTGGTTGCCGAAGGTCAGGTGAATGGCGCCACCTTCAATGGTGAGTGACTTGACGTGGTTGCTGACGATCTTCTCAGCCAGCGGCAAGCCGGCCCCTGCGTTGTCGAGCGGCAACGAGTGATCGTGGGCCCAGCTCGCCGCTATCGGCGCCTTGGCGATGTCAGCCAGACGCACCGCTTCGACGATCTGTTCGCGCACCAGACGGCTTTGCATGCTGGGCACCGCCAGCAGCGCCAGGATCGCGATCACGGCGACCACGACCATCAACTCGATCAGCGTGAAGCCCTTCATCTGCCGACCGGTCCAGCGTCGAAGGCCTCGGCAAGCGCGAGCCTGACCAGCGCCTGCGCTTGCTCCTGAGTGCCGTGCAGCCAGGCATCTACATCCTCAAGCTCGACTGGCACCACGCTGCGCTTGTCCTGCTCGTCCGGCCCGAGCTTGGGATCGGGCTTGTGCATGCGTGACATGAGGGGGGGCTCATCGGCGTTCAGCGTCAACATGGTGTAGCTACTGTCGCAGAGAGGGCTTGAGAATCAAGGTCTTGGAAGAGCAGCCGGGCTTGTTCGAAGCAACTTCATAAAAGCGGGGGGCAATATGACGCGCGATCCAAGTAGTCCGCGAGGTCGGCGTCCACGACTTTACGATGGCCGCGAATCAGCAACTCCTTCACCTCACTCGCCGCTTGCTGAGCATTGCGGCCCGGGCGGTAGGCGTATCGCTCGACGGGAAGTTCGGCTTCGAAGATCGGCTCCAGCACCAGCATCGCTGCTGTCACGCAAACCCGATCCCGCAGGGTCGAGATGCCCAACGGCCTGAACTTGGGGTTCTTCGCCGTCGTGTTGGCCTTCGGTATGAACACTCTCCTTATGGGGGTCCGGTCGGTACTCCTCGTTCCTGAGCGCAAGCGCCAGTTTGCCGAGCCACCGCCGCACGCCGTACGCTTCGATATCCGCGAAGTCCTGGCCGTCCATACCCGGTGCGCCCTTGTTGGGGCGGCACTGGGCCCAGGCGTGCGGCAGGATGTCCTCGCGGCTGATCTTGTCGTACAGCGCGTACAAGCGATAGCCGGCTTCAGCCTTCGCTTTCGCGTGCAACGCCATCTGCCGTTTCTGAACACTCTTCGGAGTTGATAGGTTGCCCAATCTCCTGCGTCCCTCGCTACGTATTGCGTCTGTCTTGAACTGAGGTCCCTTCCCTCCACCAGCATTACCCGGCTTCAGCAGTACTACCAGCCTCTGCGCCACCCCAAGGCGCCCGACCTATTCGTCACCGGAGTTCGGTTGGTCGTCCCCGACCACGCCCAGGGGCTTCCCGTGTTGCGTGCGCTTTCCTTGTGTACAAGCTGCCGCCACTACCCCGGCGCGGCGACTGGAGGCCCTGCCTCGCCCATAAGGCAACCTTACGGCTGCGGAAGGCTGCCCGAGCACTCATCCGTCCAGGTGTGTCAGCCTTCCCCGGAAGGCTCGCCGGGTCGGTCTGAGCATCGTCAATTTCGAGGCTTGCTTAGCGTTCACTCGCTACGGCCCGCACACTCGCGCTGCCACCTATGCGTGCGGCACGCTTACCCGAACGCTTCAGACCTTTCGTCACCTCCATACCATCTCCGGTTGCTTCCGGCTGGAGTGGTTGCCGGGGGGGGCTTGCACTCACTGGAAAGCGCCGCCTTTTCACGGCGCACACCCACTGCTGACGTAGCACTCACATATCAGGCTTCCGAAAAGCTGCCACTCATTGCGCCGCCACATGAACTCCCGAGGCGATGTCACCTTATGTGTGGTGCCGTCGCCCCGCGGGGTCTTCAGGTTGAGCTCCATCTGCCCGGCGGCACGGTGCGTACAGTGATGAACGCCGTGCGGTCCGGCAGCGTGATCAAGACAGACTGGCTGGGTCGAAGTTGGCGCCACACAGCACCAGCGCGATGCTTTCCTGCCGCGCGGGCACAACCGCGCCGCAGCGTAACGCGGCCAGCGGCAGCGCCGCTGCCGGCTCGACGGCCAAGCGCAGCTCGGACCACAGCAGCCGCTGCGCTTCGCGGATGGCGTCCTCGGGGAGCAGATGGGACGCAACCACGTGCTGCTGCGAGATCTCCCAGGCGATTTCACCGACACGTTGCGCACCCAGCGCATCGGCGGCCAGCCCGCCCACCGCCACGTCCACTCGCGCGCCAGCCTCGCGCGCGGCGTACAAGGTGGGCGAGCCGACAGGCTCAAGCGCTTCGACACGGCAGCGGCCCTCGAACCAGGCCGCGATGCCGGCGATCAGGCCTCCGCCACCCACGCTGACGAGCACACGGTCCGGCAGGCCGGCATCGGCTTCGATCTCGGCGGCCAGTGTGCCGGCGCCGACGACGACCTCGGGCTGGTCGTAGGCATGCATCATCAGCGCGCCGGTTTCCTGCTGTCGCCGCAGGCAGGCAGCCAGCGCATCGCTGTAGGCCGCACCGCCCACCACCACTTGCGCCTGCAGCGCCGCCAGCGCCTGTCGCTTGGCGAGGCTGGACAGTTCGGGCAGGAAGACCTCGCAGCGCACGCCCAGGGCTCGCGCCGCGCAGGCCACGGCAATGCCGGCATTGCCACCCGAAGCGATGATCACGCCCGCGGCCGGAATCGGCAACGAGCGCATGCGGTTGAACATGCCGCGCGCCTTGAAGCTGCCGCCAATCTGCAAATGTTCAAGCTTCAGCCACAGTTCGGCACAGGCCACGCCCAGCGCCGGTCCGGGAAGGCGCAGCAGGGGCGTGTGACGCACGTCGGCGACGATGCGCTGGCGCGCCGCAGCGATGGTCTGCGGATTGACGAGGGAGGCGAAGGCGGTCATGGATTCACTGTAGCCGCTACATTGGATGCATGAACACACCCCATGGCGAGTCACTGAACTGGGCGCAGCGTCTGGTACGTATGAACACCGTCAGCGACCAGAGTAACTTGGCGCTGATCGAGTGCATCGCTGACCACCTGCGCAGCCTGCAGGTGCCGATCCGTCTGACCTACGACACCGATCGCCGCAAGGCCAACCTGTTTGCCACCCTGGGCGAAGGCAAGCCCGGCGGGATTGTGCTGTCCGGCCACACCGACACCGTGCCCTGGGACGGCCAAGCGTGGACGCTGGACCCGCTGTCGGGCACGGTGCAGGACGGGCGCCTGAACGGCCGCGGCAGTGCCGACATGAAGGGCTACATCGGCCTGGTCGTCGCGCAGACCCGAGCCTGGCTGCAGGCCGACCTGCCACACGCGCTGCACTACGCTTTCAGCTACGACGAGGAAGTCGGCGGTTTCGGCGTCATGAACCTCATCGCCGACCTGCGCGACGCCGGCATCGCACCCGCCATCTGCCTGGTCGGCGAGCCCACCGACATGGTGCCGGCTATCGCGCACAAGGGCGTGCACCGCTGGCGCTGCTGCGTGCGCGGCAAGGCGGCGCATTCTTCGCTCACGCCTCTGGCGGTCAACAGCGTCGAGGCCGCGGCACGCGTCGTGGCACACATCGCGACCATCGGCGAGGACCTGCGCGACCGCGGCCCGCGCCTGGCCGGCTTCGACGTGCCCTACAGCACCAGTTCGGTGTGCCGCTTCGACGGCGGCATCGCCGACAACGTGGTGCCCGAGGAAGCGCACTTCACCTACGAGTTTCGCGACCTGCCAGGCGGCGACGTGGCGGCTTGGCAGCGCCGCGTGCTGGAAGCCGCGGAGGCGCTGGAGCCGGCGATGCAGGCGGTGGCGCCGGGCAGCGGTTTTCGGTTCGACCCCATCGCGTCCATGCCAGCTTTCCAGGCGCGGCCCGACGAGCCGGCGGTGCGGCTGGCGCAGCGCCTGGCCGGCACGCGGCAGACGACACTGGTGGCCTTCGGTACCGAGGCCGGCCTGTTTCAGCGCGCCGGCATGTCCACCGTGGTCTGCGGTCCGGGCTCGATCAACCAAGCGCACCAGGCCGATGAATACGTAAGCCTGGAACAGCTGGCGCGCTGCGAGGCCTATTTGCAGGGCCTGGCCGTCGCAGCCGGCTGAGCAGGCCGGCACAACGATCGGATCAGTCAACCGGCACCCGCTCCGACAGCAGAGCCCAGCGAAGGGCGTCGAATTGCGACGGGTTACACCCGGACCGAAGCCGCTTGTTAGCGCCGATGCCGAACTGAGCCGCGCGCCGATCGTGCGCGTGAGCCAATCCGCTCGCCAGCAGGCGCGCACCAACACTCGAATCTCGATCTTCGGCAGTGGCGAGTCCGTCGGTCGGTGCCAGAATCAGTTCGACATCGGCGCCAAACGGGCACTCGGCCAGCGAATTCAGGAAACCGCCGCTGCAAGCCGCTGCATGAACTCCAGCGGAGACATGGCCAGGTGGGTGGTACCGGCACGCCTTGACCCAGCCCTCAGACCGGCCGTCTTGCCCGGCCGAGTCGCCCGCCTCGACAAGAAGACCCATCGCAGCCTGGATGGGGTCGACTCGTTCTCCGACCAGGACGCCGCTTCGCGCGCCTACCGAGATGAACCCGCAAGTTCTGGCCTGCAAGCCGAAGCGAGCGATCAAGGTCCTGGGCGCCGGGCCCCCGCCGTGGCACCCACGAGAGGCTACTTCAATGCGAAGGCAACAAGCAGGAGAACGACCGCCAGCGCCTGGAATCCGATGCGCATCATCATCCACTGCTCGCTCGTGTGGTGGCCGACCTCGCGACCCGCGACCATGGACGACACCCCGCCTATGAGCGAGTACACGACCGCCATCAAGGCAACCAGCATTGCAATCGTCAGGAGGTTCATGGCGAACTCCTCGTCTATCAGGTGCCCTCGAGCACCGGTAGACCTTATTACATCCAGGTTCGACCTCGCGTACTGACGAGGATCAAGGCAACGCTCCAAATGCGCGCCCTTGCAGGCACGGCAGCGCTTCAGCAGCCGAGCCCGACGCTCCGACGGACCTGCACCAGACCTGCCCTCCACGATCGGCCCGTGATGGCCGGGAAGGTCAGTTCGCAGGCGCGTCAGGCAACTGACGTTCAACACGAGGGCCTGGACGGCCAACGGCTGCTGTCGGCGTCCTTTGCGAGCGTTCCGTCCCCGCCACGAGTTGCCGTTCAGGACCGGCCGTTCTGGAGCATGCCGCTGCCGCCGGTATTGGTGCGAATGTCAGCGAGCTTGCAGGACTCGCGCCGGCTTGAAATTCGGCCCATACTTGAATTCCGCGCCGGGCATGTGACGGTATGCGCGGCGGTCCAGAACGAAGGAGGCGACGATGAGCAAGATCCAGGGCGGTTGCCTGTGCGGCGCCGTGCGCTACACCTGCGCGGCCGAGCCAGTGATGACGGCGATTTGCCAATGCACGCATTGCCAGCGCCAGTCCGGCGGTGCATTCTCCGTGAACGTCGGCATCCCAAAGGGCTCGTTGCAGTTTACTGCTGGTAGCCCGGCGACCTATGAGGACAAGGGCGAAAGCGGCCTACCGGTGCATCGACGCTTCTGTGCGGCCTGCGGCTCGCCGATCGTGTCCGAGGTGGAGGCGACGCCGAACATCGACTGGCTGAAGGCCGGCACGCTCGACGACACGTCGTGGGTGCAGCCGCAGGCCAGCGTGTGGTGTCGCTCCGCGCAGCCCTGGGTGAAGCTGCCCGAAGCGATGCCGCAGTTTCCGACCAACCCGCCCGCAGGCTAAACGGCCCCATGCGCGGGTAGTGGCACTACAGCGCATCAGCGCGGAATCGAGCTTCGAGGCGCGCACTGGCGATTCGCGCTCGGTGGTGGACGGAGTGGGTCTTCGACAGCGGTACTTCTGCAGTCTTGCCAGCTTGGCCTGCGGTTGCTTTACGCGAGCGTCGCGATTTGGTCGTCTTGGCCAATACACGCCGAAATCGGAAGTCTTTTTTCTGGTGGCCCGAAGATCAGCACTGACTTCCCCTAGCGACCTGTCATGGTCGAGATCATCACTGGCTGCATACACGGGCAGTCCTTGGGTGACGGCGCGCGAGAACGTCATCTGTACCTTGAAACCGGCCATCGGATGTGACAGGCCACCAGGCGTCTGGATGATTGCAATGTGGCCGACACCGCGAGTTCAGCGCCCCGCCACGACCGACCGGACACCGCTGCAATCCGGCCGGAAGGCGCCTAGCCCCCCGCCTTCCAATCTGTCAAGATTGCAGTCTCCAATTCTTTGGTCTGGCAGACTAGCCATGGCGTGCATCGGCACGCGCCCCTGCCACCACAGGCCCACCACGAGGAGACGAACGATGAGGACCGGAACCCGCAGTTCCCTGACGATCCTGGCCTTGGCCGCCCTGGCCGGTTGCAGTTCGATGACCGGCGCGCCGGAGTTCACGATCAGCAGCCCCGACCTGAAGAGTGGCGCGTTCGACAACAAGTTCGTACTCAACGGCTTCGGCTGCAAGGGCGAAAACGTCTCGCCAGCGCTGGAGTGGCGCAACGTGCCCGCGGGCACCAAGTCGCTGGCGCTGCAGGTCTATGACCCGGACGCCCCCACTGGCAGTGGTTTCTGGCACTGGACGGTCTACAACATCCCGCCCACCGCCACCGGCCTTCCGCAGGGTGCGGGCAATCAGGCCGCGCGGCTGCCGGCCGGCGCCTTCGGTGGCACCACCGACTTTCTGGACACTGGCGCTACCGGCGGCAACGGCAACTATGGCGGCCCCTGCCCGCCAGCGGGCGACAAGCCGCACCGCTACATCTTCACCCTGTATGCGCTGGCGGTCGACAAGCTCGAGGTGGCTGCCGGGGTGCCAAAGACCGGCACTGCCGGGCTCTATGGCTTCGTGCTCAACAAAGGCA
>Ga0316188_10001560_pt1 | contig 10885 bp, 7 predicted proteins | sample Phiworburrow1_MG_FD_204933 | JGI IMG/M metagenome (GOLD analysis project Ga0316188, IMG submission 204933) | Coastal sediment microbial communities from Maine, United States - Phippsburg worm burrow 1 | ecosystem: Environmental > Aquatic > Marine > Coastal > Sediment | place: USA: Maine... | reverse complement strand
TCGCCCCGCGCGAGCAGCTCGCGGGCGGCTTCACGGAGTCGATTACGCGAGAGGGTTTCGCGATCTCGCATGACATATCGGCCTACAGCCTCGCCGCACTGGCGAAAGCGGCGTTGCCGATGATGGAAGGCCGCGATGCGGCGATTCTGACGCTGACCTACGACGCAGCAACCAAGGTCGTGCCCAACTACAACGTGATGGGCCTCGCCAAAGCGAGCCTGGAGTCCTGTGTGCGCTTCCTGGCGGCCGATCTGGGTCCGAAGGGGATCCGGGTCAATGCAATCTCAGCGGGCGCTGTGAAGACGCTCGCGGCGGCTGGTATCGGCGGCTTCCGGAAAATGCAGAGCTATGCCGTCAAGGCCTCGCCCCTGCGCCGCACGGTCACGATTGAGGAAGTCGGCAACACGGCCGCGTTCCTGTGCTCGGACCTGGCATCAGGCATCACCGGCGAGACGACCTTCGTCGACGCCGGCGTCAACATCATGGGCATGGTCTTCGACGAAGACTAAGAATTAGGTACCGGACACCATATACCGAGTCTATTGGTACCGGACACCTTAAGACTCGGTATAGGGTGTCCGGTACCTATTAATCAGGCGGGGTGTTCGGCTTCGTCTTCGGGCCCTTCGATCGCGACTTTCGTTCGCTCGCCTGACAGGCGTGCCACGATCGTGGCGCAGCACGCATCGCCCCACACATTGACGCTGGTGCGGCACATGTCGAGGATGCGGTCGAAGACCATGAGCACCCCGATCGCCTCAACGGGTAACCCCACAGCCGCCAGGATGATCGCAATCGCTACCAGCGATGCCGAGGGCACGCCCGCAACACCTATCGATGTCAGCAATGCGATCACAACGATCGTGAACTGCACGCCGAAGCTGAGCTCCAGTCCGTAAGCTTGTGCGAGGAACACCGCGGCCGCGCATTCGTACAATGCGGTGCCGTTCATGTTCACGGTCGCGCCCAGCGGCAGGACGAAGCTCGACACCTTGTTGGACACGCCAACGTTGTCTTCGAGGCTGTCCATCGTGATCGGCAACGTGGCTGACGAAGACGCGGTAGAAAACGCCGTCAGCATCGCGGGCGATGTTCCCGCCATTGTCTTGTAAGGCTTCACCTTGCCGACAAAACGCAGCAGGAGCGGCAGCGTGATGAACGCGTGCACCACCAACGCGGCGAGTACACAGACAGCGAAGATGGCCAGCGGCTTCGCAGCCGAGAAGCCTGCCGTGGACATCACCTCCGCCACGAGAGCGAAGACACCAATCGGCGCAAACTTCATGATGAACTCGGTCATGCTCATCATGACGTGGAAGACGGCGTTCCAGAAATTGAACAGCGGTTCGGCGAACTGGTGCGCAAGATGCGTCATGAAATAGCCAAACAGGATCGCGAAGAAGATCAGCCCGAGCATGTTCCCGTTGACCGCCGCGTCCAGGACGTTCGGTGGAATCATGCGCAGGAAGACGGCGGCAACGTCACTGACGCCGCGGCCCTCGACTTTCGAAGAAATATCTGCGGTGTCGGCCTCGAGTGCCAGCATCTCGCCAGCGGGCACACCGTCTGATATGCCGGGCTGCACGGCATTGATAATGAAGAGTCCGACGAGGATTGCGGCCAGCGTCGTCGTCGCATAGAAAAGCAGCGTCTTCCCGCCGAGCGCGCCGAGGTTGCCGCCCGAACCAATACCGGCCACGCCGACAATGATCGATGACGTGATCAGCGGCACGATGATCATCTTCAGCGCGTTAAGGAATAACGTGCCGACGAAATCGAACATCGTTATGAGAGGCGTACCGAACAGATTTGGCGCGAAGTCGTCCGTGGTCGCGGACTTCACGAAGTAACCAACAACAACCGCCAGAACAATTGCACCCAGTATCTGCCAGTGCAGAGCAATCTTACGCATACACCCCCCCGCTACGGCACTATGCCGTTTAGGTCGTTTTTCTTATCGGGGCAGCTTACTAGAGCAGGTCGGACTGAGCCAGCACGTCCCTGTTGATGATGACGTCTGCGTTTTCGCGCAATTCTTTGATAAACGCAACAAAATCACCAATACCCGCCTGGTCCGTCAGCTGCAGCTTGCCCGCGTCACGCTGCTCCAGCGGCAGATTCTCCGGACGACCGGGGATCACCGCATCAAGACTGAACACCGTGTAACCGCCCACACCATTGCGCGTGCTGCCGGTCGTCGGCTTCTCCTGCGTCGGCTTTACGGCCGTGAACACGGAAACCATGACGAACTGGTCAACACCGTCGCCGCTGCGTGACATGACGACCGGCTCGGCGGCCTCTGCACCAACGGCCGCAGCCGCCTCCGCGAAATCCGTACCGTTTGCCAGCGCGGCGAGCATCTCGTCAGCCTTGGCTGCCATCAAATCTTCAGCCTGCTGCGCCCTGAGGCTGGCGACGACCTGCTCGCGGATATCGTCAAGCGGCTGGCGCATCGCCGGCGTGTGCTTCGTGACAGAGAACACCGCCGAACGGTTGGCGTCGATTTCGACGATATCGGAAATCTGCTCACCCGACAGAACGGCCTCGTCAAAGATCGCGTCGACGACCGCCGGACTGTCGGCAAAAGGCCCACCGCCGGAGCGAGTGAAACCCGTCACTGTCTGCACTTCGGCGCCCACGTCAGCCGCAATGGCACGAATATCTGTTGCATCGAACAAGGCACTCGAGAGTTTCGACTCCAGATCGCGGAACTGCCGTTCCGCCTTCTGATCCTGAATCTCGATCGTCAACTCGGCGCGGACCTGATCCAGGGGCAATGCGCCCGGCTCGACAATCTGGTCGAGACGAATGATATGAAAACCGAACTCGGTCTTGACCGGCCCTTCGATGGCGCCCTCGTCCATCGAGAAAATCGTTCCGCCAAAATCACCCGGCAATGCCGTTCGCGTCATCAAGCCGAGGTCACCGCCACGGCTGGCCGTGCCACCATCGTCAGAATACTCTCTGGCGATGTCTTCAAACGCCTCACCGGCATTAACGCGCGCCAGTAAGTCGTTGGCCTTCGCCTCGGCGGCATCTTCATCGTCGCCGAATTGCACAAGAATATGTCGCGCCTGGCGTTGCTCGTCCTGCAGGTAGCGATCCTTGTTGATGTCGTAGTACTCGACCAACTCTTCTTCGCTGACTTCAATCGTCTCGGCGATATCGCTGCGCTGGATTTCGACATACTCAACATCGGCCGACTCGGGCAGCTGGAACAAGGTTGGGTTGTCCTCGTAGTACGAGGCCACCATTTCATCGGTAACTTCGATCTCGTCCGCAACCGCCTCGGCGTCAATCGTCGCGAGGGTCACGATACGTTGTTCCGTTGCGAGATTGAGGTAACGGCGGTAGGCCGACGGCGTCAGCAGGGCCGAGCCGCGTATGGCACGCAGCAGCTGATCGCGACGCAAGGTCACTCGCTGCGCCCGTTCAAATGTCGCGGGCTCGTAGCCGTTCTGCGCGAGCAGGTTGCGGTAGGTCTCGAGGTCGAACCGGCCATTAACCTGGAACTCGGGTGCGCGCTGGATAGTCGCAGCGATCTGCGCATCACTGATCTGGTAGCCGGCGTCCTCCAGGTAATTGTCGATAACACGCTGCTCGATAAGCTGCTCGAGAATGGCGGTGCGCACTTGCAGGCGAATCTCGTCCGAAGCCTGTGATAGCCGCGGGTCCTGCAACAGCTGGTCGCGGTAGGCAGCTTCAAACTGGTTCAGTCCGATCTCCGCATCGTCGACCTTGGCAGCGTAGTTGTTGCCCGTGAACGTGAAGTTGGCTCCACCGACGAAGATGAACGTGACGCCAATAAGAGCCAGGATCGAGATAGCGATCCAGCCAGTGAATTTCTCGCGTAAGTTTTGCAGCATGATTTGTCTTTATTCGATAGGGGCTTAAGACCCGAAATAAGGCGTGCGATTCTATAAATAAAAAAGCCCCGGGTCCATGCGGACCCGGGGCCTTTTCATCAGTGGCGGAGCGGACGGGACTCGAACCCGCGACCCCCGGCGTGACAGGCCGGTATTCTAACCAACTGAACTACCGCTCCGAATCTGGTGGGTGCTGACGGGATCGAACCGCCGACCCTCGCCTTGTAAGGGCGATGCTCTACCAGCTGAGCTAAGCACCCAGGTTTGTTGGAGCGGCTTTAACCGCGAATTCGGGCCTGAAAGCCCTCCAACAAAAAACTTCGGAGCCTGTCCCGGCCCCGAAGCGGGCGCTAGTTTACGGCATCCTTCAGGCCTTTGCCAGCCTTAAATCCGGGTACGTTTGAAGCCGGGATTTGGATGGTTTCACCCGTGCGCGGATTACGTCCGGCGCGAGCTGCGCGAGCCTTCACAGAGAAGGTTCCGAAGCCAACGAGCGACACCGAACCACCATTGGCCAGCGTTCCCTGGATGCTGTCGAGTACTGAATCGACGGCTTTTGTTGCGTCAGCGCGTGACAGACCAGCAGCGCCAGCTACCGCATCAATAAGTTCACCTTTGTTCATGCTTTCACCCTTGCAGATTGATTTAAGGAAATTTCGATCAATCCAGCGAGCTCCCCCTATGGCGCAATCCGCTAGATCACCGTGCGCGTCTCCGTGCTGTTACCTTTCACGCGCGGCTGCGACGTTTATACCTACTGGCATAAATAGGGTCAAATGTCCTTCAACCACGCGGGTTACAGCGATTTAATGAGGGCGGACAACGTCCTTGGTTTTTCGCTCTTTCGACCGCTTTTTGGACTCGCTTTCGTCGTCCTTTTTATGGCCTTCCGGGACCGGCTGGTGGACCAGTGCATGGGCCAGAACCTGGTCTATCCATTTCACTGGAACAATCGTCAGCTTGTCCTTGATGTTCTTCGGAATTTCGGCGAGGTCCTTCTCGTTTTCTTCGGGTATTAACACCTTCGAAATGCCGCCCCGATGCGCCGCCAGGAGCTTCTCTTTGAGGCCACCAATCGGCAGCACTTCACCGCGCAGCGTGATCTCGCCAGTCATGGCCACATTGCTCCTGACGGGGATGTCGGTTAATGCCGACACCAGGGCCGTACACATGCCAACTCCCGCAGAAGGACCGTCCTTCGGCGTGGCGCCTTCGGGCACGTGAATGTGCACATCGAGCTTCTGGTGGAAGTCTTCAGCCAGTCCCAGGACGCTCGCACGACTCCGCACAACCGTCATGGCGGCTTCGATGGATTCCTTCATCACGTCGCCCAACTGACCCGTCGGCGTGAGTTTGCCCTTGCCAGGAACGACGGCGGCTTCGATGGTCAGCAGCTCGCCACCCACCTCGGTCCATGCGAGACCGGTGACCTGCCCTACCTGGTCGTTGTCCTCGGCCATGCCAAAGCGGAACCGCCGGACACCGAGGTACTTTTCCATGCTCTTGGGTGTGACCAGCACGCGGCTCTTGCGCGGCTTGAGCAGCAGGGACTTGACCACCTTGCGGCAGATCTTCGAAATCTCGCGCTCGAGGTTGCGCACACCCGACTCGCGCGTGTAATGCTGAATGATGTCGCGTATCGCACCTTCGGTAATCTTGAGCTCTTTTTCCTTGAGGCCGTTTTCCTTGAGCTGCTTCGGCACGAGGTAGCGAAGTGCGATGTTGGTCTTCTCATCCTCGGTGTAACCCGGGATACGAATCACCTCCATACGATCCAGCAACGGCGCCGGAATATTCAGGCTGTTGGCCGTGCAGACGAACATCGTGTCCGACAGATCGAAATCGACTTCGAGGTAGTGATCGGCAAAGGTCGAGTTTTGCTCAGGGTCGAGCACCTCGAGCAACGCCGATGACGGGTCGCCACGGAAGTCCATGGCCATCTTGTCGATCTCGTCGAGCAGGAACAGCGGATTGCGTACGCCTGTCTTCGAGAGGTTCTGGATAATCTTGCCCGGCATCGAGCCAATGTAGGTGCGGCGATGCCCGCGAATCTCAGCTTCGTCACGCACGCCCCCTAAGGACATGCGTACGAACTTGCGGTTCGTCGAGCGCGCAATACTCTGGCCGAGAGAAGTCTTGCCGACGCCCGGCGGTCCGACGAGGCACAGGATCGGGCCCTTGAGCTTCTTCACGCGCTGCTGTACAGCGAGATACTCAAGAATGCGTTCCTTGACCTTCTCGAGACCGTAGTGGTCCGCCTCAAGCACGTCTTCCGCCTTCTTGAGGTCCGTGAAGACTTTGCTTTGCTTCTTCCACGGCGCCTTGACCAGCCAGTCCACGTAGTTGCGAACGACAGTGGCCTCGGCCGACATCGGCGACATGAGTTTCAGTTTGTTGAGCTCCGAAACAGCTTTTTCCTTCGCCTCTTTCGGCATGCCGGCTTTCTCGATTTTCTGTTCGAGATCGGCAAGCTCGTTAGGCGCGTCTTCCATCTCGCCGAGTTCTTTCTGAATGGCCTTCATCTGCTCATTCAGGTAGTACTCGCGCTGGCTCTTCTCCATCTGCTGCTTCACGCGTCCGCGGATGCGTTTTTCGATCTGCAGGACATCAATTTCGCCTTCGATGATGCCGAGCACCTGCTCGAGGCGCGCCTTGATGTCCTGGATTTCGAGAATGCGCTGCTTCTCGGAGAGCTTGAGCGCCATGTGCGCCGCAACGGTGTCGGCGAGGCGACCCGGCTCGTCGATACCGGACAGCGACGTCAGGACCTCGGGCGGCACCTTCTTGTTCAGTTTCACGTACTGCTCGAACTGCGAAATAATCGACCGTACCAGGACGTCGATTTCGCGTTCGTCGTGACGGTCTTCATCGGCGAGCGGAGTGATCTCCGCCGAGAAATGATCCTCGACGTTGTAGCGATCGATGAGCGCACGCTCGCCGCCTTCGACCAGCACCTTGACCGTGCCATCCGGGAGCTTGAGCAGCTGCAGGATCGTGGCAAGCGTACCAACTTCATATAAATCATTGGGTTGCGGATCATCCAGGTCCGCCGCCTTCTGCGCGACCAGCAGGATGCGCTTGCCGGCGTCCATTGCCTTGTTCAAGGCAACGATGGATCGTTCGCGCCCGACGAAGAGCGGAATAACCATGTGCGGATACACGACCACGTCGCGCAACGGCAATACGGGAACGCCAGACGAGTCGTCGATGACCGAGTCGTCGTCGATCGAAGAAATCAGATCTTTTTCAGACATGCTGCCTCTCTAGGCGCCGTCGGACCCGGTAGGTCGTTGCGGCTGCTCGATGTTAACTGTCGGAGTCTCGTCCGACTCATAAATCACGTAGGGCTGGGTTTCGCCGGTTACGACGGCCTCGTCTACAACAACCTTCTTCGCGTTAGTCGATGAAGGAAGGTCATACATGGTATCGAGCAATACATTTTCAAGGATGGTGCGCAATCCGCGTGCGCCCGTCTTGCGTTCCATGGCTTTCTTGGCCACGGCCCGCAGCGCATCGTCGCGGAATTCCAGTTCGACGCCCTCCATTTCGAAGAGCTTGCCGTACTGCTTGGTCAGCGCGTTTTTTGGCTCCAGCAGAATTTGCACGAGCGCGTCTTCGTCCAGTTCCTCGAGGGTTGCGACGACCGGCAGGCGGCCGACGAACTCGGGGATCAGGCCGAAGCGAATCAGATCTTCGGGTTCGACATCATGGAGCAGCTCGCCGATGCTCTTCTTGTCTTCTTCCGTCTTGACCTCGGCGACGAAGCCGATACCGCTCTTGGTGGAGCGATCCATGATGATCTTCTCGAGGCCCGCGAACGCACCACCGCAGACAAACAGGATGTTCCCCGTGTCCACCTGCAGGAATTCCTGCTGCGGGTGCTTGCGACCGCCCTGCGGCGGTACCGAGGCGATGGTGCCCTCGATGAGTTTCAGCAATGCCTGCTGTACGCCCTCGCCCGACACGTCGCGCGTGATCGACGGGTTGTCCGACTTCCGCGAGATCTTGTCGATCTCGTCAATATAGACAATACCGGTCTGCGCCTTCTCGACATCGTAGTCGCACTTCTGCAGAAGCTTCTGGATGATGTTCTCGACGTCCTCACCCACGTAACCGGCTTCGGTCAGGGTGGTGGCGTCGGCAATCGTGAACGGCACATTCAGGAGGCGCGCGAGCGTCTCGGCGAGCAGCGTCTTGCCGCAGCCCGTTGGGCCGATCAGGAGAATATTGGATTTGGCGAGCTCGATGCCGTCTTTTGAGCGCTCGTCCAGGCGATCGTTGAGCCGCTTGTAGTGGTTGTAAACGGCCACCGAGAGGACCTTCTTCGCACGCTTCTGCCCGATGACGTACTCATCAAGTACATCGTTGATTTCCATGGGTTTTGGCAGCTTGTCGTGGCTGGTCTCGCCCGTGTCCTCAAGCTCTTCGCGGATGATGTCATTGCAGAGCTCGACGCATTCGTCGCAAATGAATACAGAAGGACCCGCAATCAGCTTGCGGACTTCGTGCTGAGACTTGCCGCAAAAAGAACAGTAAAGGAGTTTGCCGTCCTCGTTCTTACCGCGGGTTTCATCGCTCATACAGACAGGGCCTTTGTGACGAAAAAAATCAGTGGGTTAGCGCAATACGCACATTTGGGGTGTAGTTTACATGGGCGTCAACAAGGTGCAAAGCACCAAGTCTCATTTGCGACCCGGCACTCTATAAGCGATTGAACTTAATAGGATTAGCGCTACTTGCCGCGCGACACCTCTGAGTGAAAGAAGGTATAGAGGAACAAGGACTCCGGGCCATGGCAATCGGCGCACAGCGGCTCAACGAACTCGGGCAGCCTGAGGTGCAGGCCCTTGAGGTGGTCGGGGCGACCCTCGGCGGTCTCGACATGGACGTTATGACAGGTCGGGCAACCAATGTTACCAACCCGTTGCTGCCGCGCTTCGTCATCGAACACGGGCATTTCGCCGGGCGTATTCGGGAAGATCGCGCCGCGGACGTCCTGCGACCAGCCGACAACACTGGCCGGATGGGCGGCTGGCACCGGCGCATCGTCATGGCAACTGCGGCACATTCGATCGAGCGTCAGTTCTGCCTGACCAAACTCGCGCGCCCACATGACCGGCCTGTCCGAAGTATGCGGCGCGTGACAGGAACCGCAGGTGCCACGGGACTCGAAATCTGCCATGCGTCGCCGGCCCATGTCGTGCGCGCTCCCGGCGATGCGCGCGTTATCAACGTGGCAGCCTTTGCAAAGGCTGCCATTAGCGTCCACACGCACGAACGACCTGACCCTGGACGGAGCATCCGCCGCGGTACTGTTGTGTGCGGAATGGCAGGTGCCGCAATACATCCTGCCGTCCTCATTCATCGGGAAGGCCGTCTCCCCGCCCAGATCGGGTACGTGGATATCGCTGGAGGGCGACATGCCCAGACGATGGCCATGAAACTCCCCGTCGGTCCAGTTGCTGCGCGAATCCATGACGAAGCCGTCGTGACAGGAAAGACACATGGCGGGCGAACTCGCCACATCCTGTTTGCCTGTCGGCAGTACGGGAAACTCCTCGGCCGGAACGATGGGATTGGCGCGCCGCCCCTTGAAGTCCCGATTCTTCGTGATGTGGCACGCGTCGCAGGTGAACGCATCGGCCGCTTCTGCAGCTGCCGCGTTGATTGGCATTGAGAGCAGCACAAGGCTGAGGCTGATGACCGGCAGTGCGAACGACAACGTCTTCATTTCTGCAGCTCCAGCATCTGGACGCGACCTGGCAACATCTCGACAACCAGGAGGCGCTGGCCGTTCACGGCCATGCCGACCGGTGTTTCGAATTCCGTGGTGCCGTTCGCATCGCCAAGCGTGTACAGGAATTCTCCAGCCGGACCGAGCACCTGCACCGCACCGAGGTAACTGTCACTCACGTAGATTCGTCCGCCCGCGTCGACCGCCACGCCTTTCGGACGGAAGAACGTACCGGGCTGGCCGCCGCGCTTGCCGAACGTGCCGAGAATATTGCCGTTGGGATCGAATTTCTGTACGCGGCTGTTCAGCACGTCCACCACGTAAACGCTGCCCGCGCGGTCCAGCGCGATGGCTCCCGGAAAACGGAACTGGCCAGGATCTTCTCCCTCGCCGCCCCAGGCACGCAGGAAGGTCCCCTGGTTCGAGTAGACGAGTACACGGTGACTGTTGTTGGTGGTGATGAACAGTTCCTTGCCGTTCGCCGACACGGCCACGTCAATCGGCGTTGCCGCCTCTCCGTCTTCCTCGAGATCGATGACGCGTCTCGGACTGCCATCCGCAGCAAACATGACCACGCGCTGGTTGCCCCTGTCCGCGACGTAAATCTCGCCCCTGTTGCTGATACCAATGCCGACGGGACCATTGAGCTGGCCATCCTCACCACCGTGCATGCCCAGCGAAGTCACACGCGTCCCCGCCGCATCGAACACGGCGATCTGGTGATTGCCGCCATCAACGACATAAATCTGGCCACCGGCGCCCAACGCGACATCGGACGGCATCGACAGCAGGTCCGGTTTCGCAAGCGTCGTGTACCGCACTGTAGCGACGTCCTGTGCGGCCACAGTGGCGACGAGCGCCAGTCCGAACAGGGCGTAAAGGCCGAGGAACTTGCGATTACTTGTCATGACACGCCTGGCAAATTTCGTTCATACGAAGTCGATTCTTCATACCCGACCCCTCCGAGCCATGGCCCCCACCCACCTTGAAGTCGTGCGGGTTGTGACAGGTCGCGCAAAAAACCTCGCCGTTGAGCGGACTGAGCGGCAGAACCACACCCGTCTGCGCCTCGGACTCACGCATGCTCTGTAACACCTCGGCCGACGGCACCACCAGGTGATCCCAACTCCCTGCGGGATTCATCGACGTCATGCTCTGCGGGTGCGGCGCGACGACGTGGCAACCGCGACAGGCATCATTGAGATCGTGCTGCATATTGAATTCCACGGTTACCCGGCCTGTAGCGCTCGTCTCAGGGATGATCGTGTGACACAGCTGGCAGGTC